>ENA-ORBV01001902-ORBV01001902.1-microbial-mat-metagenome-genome-assembly--contig:-NODE-1902-length-45230-cov-13.795717_pt1 | contig 45230 bp, 32 predicted proteins | sample MGYA00237777_ERZ505514 | MGnify/ENA primary metagenome ERZ505514 (study PRJEB26160, sample SAMN06269048) | microbial mat metagenome | isolation source: Oligotrophic lake microbial mat | place... | reverse complement strand
TGCGATTATGGAAAAAGCCCTGGGGCCGGAACATCCGAACCTCGCGACAAGTTTGAACAATCTGGCGGGGCTTTATAGGAGACAGATGAGATTTCGTGAGGGCATCGACACCGCACGTCGTGCGACGACCCTGCTGAGCCGACGTTACACCAGCCCAAAGCGGGATGAACAGCGCGGCGCGTTGGCCGAACGTCGTACCCAGTCCGGCGGATTCGAGCAGCACGTCGCACTTCTCGCCGAAGACGCTGCACAAAAACCGGCGATGAGTTCTCCCCACGCTGCTGAAAGCTTCGAGGTCACCCAACTTGCCCGCACAAACGATACCGCGGAACAGGTGGCGCGCATGGCGGCCCGCTTTGCCGCAGGCAGCGATGCCTTGGCGCAACTAGCGCGACAGCGGCAAGACCTTATTGCGCGGGCGGAAGCACTCGATACCGCGCTTGTGCGCGAAGTTTCGAAACCTCCTGCTGAACGCAACGCGGAGCGCGAACAGCGCACGCGCGACGATCAAGGGACGCTGCGGCGCCAGATCGTCGAACTGGCCACGAGGCTGGAGCGCGAGTTCCCGCAATTCCACGAACTGTCAGACTCGCGGCCGCTCCCGCTCGATGCTGCGCAGAAATTGCTCGGCGAAGACGAAGCGCTTGTCGCATTTCTCGTGTCGGGCGAAGAGAGCTTTGTCTGGGCGGTAAGGCGCGGCAACGCGGTATTCCAGCGGCTCGCGATCAAGCGCGGCGAGCTGGACGCGCTGGTGAAAAAACTGCGCAGCCAGCTCGACCTGGGATCGGGCGACCCTAGTGCGACTCTCGCCAAGCCATTCGATGTCGCCGCGGCAAACGAGCTTTACCAAAAGCTGTTTGCCCCCATCGAACCGATCCTTGCAGGTGCGCGGCAGCTTATCGTGGTGCCTGACGGCGCGTTGCAGAGCCTGCCGCTCGGCGTGCTGGTGACCGAGCCGCCAACGAAACCGGTCGACACGCTTCTCGATCATGCCGGGGTGGCCTGGCTGGTGAAGCGCTACGCGATCACGGTGCTGCCCTCGGTGAGCTCGCTGCGGGCGCTACGCGCCTTTGCCCGGGCCACGCCTGGAGTTGAGCCCTTTAGTGGCTTTGGCAATCCGGTCCTTGAGGGCGCTCCCGCAGGAGCGCGCGGCGTCACTCTTGCGGCGCTGTTCTCCCGGGGAGCGGTTGCTGATGTGAGCGAGGTGCGTAAGTTATCGCCGCTTCCTGAGACGGCCGATGAGTTGAAAGCCATTGCTGCGACTCTTCGGGCTTCAAACGATAGCCTGTACTTGGGACCAGCAGCCACCGAAACCGAAGTAAAGCACCGAGACCTCTCGCGCTACCGCAATCTTGCCTTTGCCACCCACGGCCTGATGGCCGGGGAGTTCAAGGGTATGGCCGAGCCGGCGCTCGTTCTCACACCCCCGACACAAGGCTCTGATTTGGACGATGGGCTCCTCACCGCAAGCGAGATCGCGCTACTGAAGCTCAACGCCGACTGGGTAATTCTGTCCGCGTGCAATACCGCCGCGGCGGACGGCACGCCGGGGGCGGAAGGCTTGTCGGGACTGGCGAAGGCGTTTTTCTACGCCGGTGCGCGGTCGCTGCTGGTGTCGCACTGGGCGGTGAGCTCGGATGCGTCTGTGGCGCTGACCACGCGCATGTTCGAGGAAGCGGCAAAGGGTGCGAACAAGGCAGAGGCGCTGCAGCGCTCGATGCTCGCGCTGATGCAGCGGCGGGACAACGCGTATTTCGCGCATCCGGCGTTCTGGGCGCCGTTCATTGTGGTGGGGGAAGGGAATTAAGAGCGGTAATGTACTGGTATCGGTACATAATTGACAGGAGGACCGCTCCTGTAGCGGAGATTTGAAATAAAAGCCCTGAATTATCGCCCAGTCGATCTTCAGATAGAGGTCCTTCACTGCCTTCGTGTATGAGGTGCCCGTGCGCAGCATGTCGACGAGCGTTCGGGCGACCTCTCACGGAAAGACGATGTTGAAAACGCGGCCGCGGCCTAGGCGATAGGTCGAAAAATCGTTCCGGTCGATCGTGATGATGTCGGTCACGCCAGTACGCTCCGCCAGCAAAACCAGCGACGCGTCGGCCAGGTCCACCTCACGGTCAGCGTAGGTGCTCATGATCTTCGCAACGGCCTTCAGGTCGCCTGGCACGATGTCGGCGACAACCAGCGCACCGCGCTCGATGAATTCGAACAGCGCAAGTTTGCCGCGCAGCTCGAGGAAGTGGCAGGCCTCGGTGATCACCGGCCATGTCGAAAGCAACCGATGCACGTTGTCCGTCATCCATCGCACCGTCGCGCGATGATGCGGGTCGCGCCTGAGTAACAGTGCGACCAGCGGCCCGGTGTCAGCGAGAATGCTTTTCACGCAATTTCTGCTTGATCAGGCTCTTGATATTCCCGCTAACGTCGGCAACCCCTTTGGGAAGCGGGCTTGTATCCGCGCCAAACAAGTCCGCTGCCAGTTCGGCAAATGGCGGTTGTTGGGATTGGTCGCGCTTCACGAATTCGTGCACGGCTTCGATGATGACGGCCGACTTGGTTGTGCCGCGCCGTTTGCAAACACGAGCGAAAGCCGACTCGAGTTCAGGATCCAGGCGAACGGTAAGGGTCATGATGTCTGATGATCTAGTGTCTGTAATACCATATTACACCAACTGCGACGGTGCCGATTTCGCGAGCCCTGCAAGGTACGCAGTGCGGCTTGCCTCGCCCCTTTGCTATCCGCGGGCCGGCGCCAGCTTGCGTTCCACCGCAGAGCGCAGCCTCGGCCAACGTTGATCCAGAAATCGCGCCGGCAGCCGGGGCGCCGCGATTTTCTTCTCCGGCAACGCGTGGCCGCAATCCACATCGAAACGCCTGAGGCAATAGACGGCCGCCTTGCTTTGCGCGATCGCGGCCACGCTTTCGATGGCCTTGAGAATGGCTCGGACATCGTCCCACTGGTCGATCGCCATCTCCAGAAACGCGGCGGCGATGCGGGTTGCGAGCCGTGCCTGTTCGATTCCCTCGGGGCTGCGCTTGGATTGAAGCAGGTGCAGGTTCGACAGCTTGCTTTTGAGGCAGTGAATCGGGTGCATGACGCGAACCCGGACGCCACGATGATCGATCGTCACCGCGGCTTTCTCGACCGCGCCGGTTTCGATCCCCGCCACGCCGCTCAAGTAATCCACAATTACCGGATCCGGGTACCCAGGGAGCCGAATGCTCAGCACCGCCGTGTTCGGTGTCGCATCGTCCATGCCTGGCAGCGCGATGCGGTGCGGCAGCTTAAGCCGAGCGGAAAGGCGCTTCGCCTCGGAGGTCTTTCCCAGGTAGTCGACATCGGCTGTGAGCGACGCCTGACTCGGGTGAATGCCGAAATAAGCGGCCCACAGCATGACCGCCTGGCCACCCACCAGCACCGTGTTCTCCGATGACGTGCCGCGGATGATCGCGAGCGCGTCGGCGGGCTCGAGAATCACGCCGGAATCTTGCCCCAGTCGATCACGCGGGCATCGGCGCCGTCGATCAGGCGCGCGTGGCGAAGGTTGGCGCGGCCGGAGCGCGCAGCGCGGGTTTGAGCGAGCAGGTCACGGTCGAGCTGATCGCGGAATGCACGCCAATCCGACACTATCGACTCGTTGCTCGCAACTGGAACGATCTCGATCCGCAACCCAAGCGCCTGCAGCATCCGCCTGAACGCGGACAGACCGATCTCGCTGCCTGATTCGAAGCGGCTGATCATTTCGCGCGACAGGCGTGAACGCTTGGCCAGCACGGCCTGCGACATGCCCAGCGCCTTGCGCCGCGATCTGAGCAGTAGGTGCGCGTCCATGTTCGAAGTGTGACATATACTGCACATTGTCGCAATGGCAAACAATGCACGGTGCAGGCACGCGGCCGCGAATGCGAGGGCCGCACCCCGCGGAGGTTCTACTCCTGTTCAGCCCAGCGCAAGCTTCGATGCACGGCCTCGCGCCAGCGGCCGAGCAGGTCGGCGACGGCGCTTTCCTTCATCTGCGGCTCGAAGGTGCGGTCGATCTCCCAGTGGGCTGCGATCTCTTCGCGGGATTTCCAGACGTTCGTCGCGAGGCCCGCAAGATAGGCCGCGCCGAGCGCGGTCGTCTCCTGCACCTTGGGCCGCAGCACGGGCACGCCGAGGATGTCGGACTGGAATTGCATGAGGAGGTTGTTCGAGGTTGCGCCGCCATCGACGCGCAGCTCGGTGAGCTTGCGGCCGGCATCGCGCTGCATGGCATCGAGCAGGTCCGCGGTCTGGAAGGCGATCGACTCGAGCGCCGCGCGCGCAATGTGCTCGCGTCCCGAGCCGCGCGTAAGGCCGAGGATCGCGCCGCGCGCATAGGGATCCCAGTGCGGGGCGCCGAGGCCGGTGAAGGCCGGCACGAGGTACACGCCGCCGTTGTCCGGCACGCTCGCCGCGAGCGATTCGATCTCGGCCGACGACTTGAAGAAGCGCAGCTCGTCCCTCAACCATTGCACGACCGCGCCGCCGACGAACACGCTGCCCTCGAGCGCGTATTCGCGGTCGACGTCGCGCGCGTCGCGGCTGCGTCCCATCTGCGCGCAGGAGGTGGTGAGCAGGCCGTTGCCCGAAGTCACCGCGGTGTCGCCCGTGTGCATGAGCATGAAGCAGCCGGTGCCGTAGGTGTTCTTGCCCATGCCGGCCTTGTGGCAGCCCTGCCCGAAGAGCGCGGCCTGCTGGTCGCCCGCGATGCCCGCGATGGTGACCGCCTCGCCGAGCATTTCCGGCGCGATCATGCCGAAGGCCCCCGAGGAGGCGAGCACATCGGGCAGGATGGCGCGAGGCACGCGCAGGATCTGGAGCAGCTCTTCGTCCCAGTCGCCGCGATGGATGTCGAAGAGCATCGTGCGCGATGCATTCGACGGGTCGGTCACGTGCAGGCGGCTTTGCGAAAGATTCCACGCGAGCCACGTATCGACCGTTCCGAATGCGAGCTCGCCTCGTTCGGCTTTGGCGCGCGCGCCCGGGATGTTGTCGAGCATCCACGCGATCTTGGTCCCGCTGAAATACGGGTCGAGCACGAGGCCGGTCTTGTTCTTGATGATGTTCTCGACACCCGATTCGCGCAGCTCCGCGCATTTCGCGGCGGTGCGCCGGTCCTGCCACACGATTGCGTTGTGCAGGGGTTCGCCGCTCTGGCGGTCCCAGAGGATTGCGGTCTCGCGCTGGTTGGTGATGCCCGCGGCGACGATCTCGGCGGAACCGATATCGGCGCGCTCCAGCGCCTCGCGCGCCACGTCGCGCTGCGATTCGAAGATCTCCTTCGGGTCGTGCTCGACCCAGCCGGGCTTGGGATAGATCTGGCGGATCTCGCGCTGCGCAACGCTGACGGCGGCGCCGTCCTCGTTGAACACGATGGCGCGCGAACTGGTGGTGCCCTGGTCGAGTGCGAGGATGTATTTCATCTTTTGCGACAATTGGTTGCAATTCTAGCAGTGGTAAAATTCTTCGCGTTGCAGCATGCCACGCTCGCACGATGTATCCGAAATGGTATGGAGCAAGCGCTAAAAAAGCCGGGGGATAGGACAAGATGAAGATCCACGAGTACCAGGGCAAGGAGTTGTTCCGCAGGTTCGGCCTGGTCACGCCGCGCGGCAAGCCTTGTTTTTCGGTCGACGAGGCAGTCGATGCGGCCAAGGAGCTTGGCGGCAAGGTCTGGGTGGTCAAGGCCCAAATCCACGCCGGCGGCCGCGGCAAGGGCGGCGGCGTCAAGGTCGCCAAGTCCCTCGAAGAAGTGCGCGCGAAGGCGAAGGAAATTCTCGGCATGCAGTTGGTCACGCACCAGACCGGGCCGCGGGGCCAGAAGGTGCGGCGGCTGCTGGTCGAGGAGGGTGCCGACATCAAACAGGAGCTGTATGTCGGCATGGTGGTCGATCGGGGCACGCAGCGCGTGGCACTGATGGCCAGTTCGGAGGGCGGCATGGACATCGAGGAGGTCGCCGCCAGGACGCCGGAGAAGATCCACAAGGTGTTCATCGATCCCAAGGCCGGGCTCACTGATCCCCAGGCAGAGGAAATGGCGAGGAAGATCGGCATCGCCGCGCCGCTCATTGCCCAGGCGCGCGATCTCCTCAAGTCGCTCTACAAATGTTTCGACGAAACGGATGCGTCTCTCGCCGAGATCAACCCGCTCATTACCACGGGCGAGGGCAAGGTCATCGCGCTCGACTCCAAGCTCAACTTCGACGACAACGCGCTCTTCCGCCACCCGGACATCGTCGCGATGCGCGATCTCGACGAGGAAGACCCCGCCGAGGTCGAGGCGTCCAAGTACGACCTCAACTACATCCAGCTCGAGGGCAACATCGGGTGCCTCGTGAACGGCGCGGGCCTCGCGATGGCGACGATGGACATCATCAAGCTGTATGGCGGGGCGCCGGCCAACTTCCTCGACGTGGGCGGTGGCGCAACGGCCGAGAAAGTCACCGAGGCCTTCAAGATCATGCTGAAGAACCCGGAGCTCGAGGCGATCCTCGTGAATATCTTCGGCGGCATCATGAAATGCGACGTGATCGCGGCCGCGTGCGTCGAAGCCGCCAGGCAGGTCAAGCTCTCGGTGCCGCTGGTGTGCCGGCTCGAAGGGACCAACGTCGAACTCGGAAAGAAGATCCTCGCCGACTCGGGCCTGCCGATCATTTCCGCCAACGACATGGTCGACGCCGCGCAAAAAGTCGTCGCCGCTGCCGCGGGGAAAAAATGAGCATCCTCATCGACAAGAACACGCGCGTGATGACGCAGGGCATCACCGGCAAGACCGGACAGTTCCACACGCGCATGAGCCGGGAGTACGCCAACGGCCGCAATTGCTACGTGGCCGGGGTCAATCCCAGGAAAGCGGGCGAAGACCTCGATGGCATCCCGATTTTCGCCACGGCCAGGGAAGCGAAAGAGAAAACCGGCGCCAATGTTTCGGTGATCTACGTGCCGCCGCCCTTCGCGGCCGCCGCGATCGACGAGGCGATCGACGCGGGCCTCGACCTCGTGATCTGCATCACCGAAGGCATCCCGGTGCGCGACATGATCCGCACCAAGGACCGCATGAAAGCGAAGCGCACGCTGCTCATCGGCCCGAACTGCCCGGGCCTCATCACGCCCGAGGAAATCAAGATCGGCATCATGCCCGGCCACATCCACAAGAAAGGCCCGATCGGCGTGGTGTCGCGCTCGGGCACGCTCACGTACGAAGCTGTCGGCCAGCTCATGGAGCTTGGGCTGGGTCAATCTTCCTGTGTCGGCATCGGCGGCGACCCCGTCAATGGCCTCAAGCACATCGACGTCATGAAGCTGTTCAACGACGACCCGGCCACCGAGGCGGTGATCATGGTCGGCGAGATCGGCGGCTCGGACGAGGAAGACTGCGCGCGCTGGATCAAGGCGAACATGAGAAAGCCCGTTGTCGGCTTCATCGCCGGCCTCACCGCGCCCCCGGGCAAGCGCATGGGCCACGCCGGCGCGATCATCTCCGGCGGCAAGGGCACCGCGCAGGAAAAGCTCATCGTCATGGAGGAGTGCGGCATCAAGGTGACGCGCAATCCCGGCGAGATGGGCAAGACGCTCAAGTCGGTCCTGAAGTAGGGAGCGGCCCGGTTTTGGACAACAGCGCTGCGGCGACGGCCACAAATGCGGCCGTGACCCCTGTCGCGGTGGCCGGCCGGTTCGCAATCCTTCCCTACGCGGCGACGATCTTCCTGTCGTCGTTCCTGCTTTTTCTGGTGCAGCCGATCATCGCCAAGCAGATCCTGCCGTGGTTCGGCGGTTCGGCGGCCGTATGGACCACGTGCCTGGTCTTTTTCCAGGCGGTCCTGCTGGGCGGCTATGCCTATGCCGACCTGACCACGCGGCTCGGGCCGCGCCGGCAGGCGATGCTGCATGTGGGCCTGCTCGTGGTTTCGCTCGCGTGCCTGCCGATCCTCGCCTCCACGGGGTGGAAACCGCTGGGCAACGAGGATCCGGTCGGCCGCATCCTGCTGCTGCTCGCGGCGACCATCGGGCTGCCTTACTTCCTGCTATCGACCACGACGCCGCTCCTGCAGGCGTGGTACTGGCGGCGTTTCCAGGCCGCGGTTCCTTATCGCCTGTTCGCGCTTTCGAACTTCGCTTCGCTGCTCGCGCTGGTCGGCTTTCCGGTGCTGCTGGAGCCTTACTTCACGTTGCCGCAGCTCGGATGGACATGGTCCGGACTGTTCGCCTGCCTGGTGGTGTTGTGCGGCGTCACCGCGTGGCGCTCGATGCGGGCGATCACGGCGCAGCCGGGTGCGGGCAGGGCCGGAGCGACCGAGGCCGTGCTCACACCGCTGTCCGGCGTCTTGCAGCTCAAGTGGCTGGGCCTTGCCGCGCTCGCCTCGGTCATGCTGCTGGCGGTCAGCAACCACGTCACGCAGAACATCTCGAGCGTGCCTTTCCTCTGGGTGCTGCCGCTTGCGTTGTATCTCATCACGTTCATCTTCGCGTTCGACCATCCGCGCTGGTATCGCCGCACCCCTTTCCTTGTCGCGCTCGGCGTGCTCACGCCGTGGATGGCCTACGAGATCGCCTCCCTCCACCTGAACGTTGCCGTGCCTTTGTATTTCACCGGCATGTTCGTGGGCTGCATGGTTTGCCACGGCGAGCTCGCGCGCCTCAAGCCCGATCCGCGGCACCTGACGCGCTTCTACCTCATGATCTCGGTCGGCGGCGCGCTCGGCGCGGTCCTGGTCGCGATCGCCGCGCCGCTCGTGCTCAAAGGGTATTACGAGCTCGGGATCGCGCTGGTGGCGCTTGCGCTCCTCCTGCCGCTGCGGCTTGCCGGATATGCGCGCGTCGCGGGCATCGGCGTACTGGCCCTCACTTTCGGTTTTGTCGCGCGGGGATTCCACGAGTACACGACCGACGTGCGCGTGATGGAGCGCGATTTCTACGGCGTTGTGCGCACCCGCGACCGGCTCGACCCCGTGCCGTATCGCGCCATGTACCACGGCGCGATCATGCACGGCGGCCAGTTGCTGGGCGAAGCCAATCGCAACACGCCGGCCGACTACTTCGGGCCGACCTCCGGGTACGGCCGCCTGTTCGCGGCCCTGCGCGAGCAGGATCCGAAGAGGAAGCGCGACATCGGCGTGATCGGCCTCGGCGCGGGCGTCATCGCCTCCTACGGGCGGGCGGGCGACACGATGGTGTTCTACGAGATCAGCCCGCGCGTGGTCGACATAGCGAAGACGGAGTTCACTTTCCTCGCGGACTCGGCGGCGGCGACGTCCGTGGTGCTCGGCGACGGGCGCCTGAGCCTCGAGCGCGAAGCCCCGCGCAACTACGATGTCCTCGGCATCGATGCCTTCTCCGGCGATTCGATCCCGATGCACCTCATCACGCGCGAAGCGATGGCGCTGTACGCCAAGCACCTCAAGGCCGACGGCGTAATCGTGTTCCAGGCCACCAACCGCTACGTCGACCTGCTGCCGGTCATCAAGCGGCTGGCCTCGGAGCTCGGCCTGGAGGCGGTGGCGGTCTCCGATTTCCCCGCCGAGGACCCGAGCGGCCCGGGCTACTGGCGATCCTCGACCGACCAGGTGCTCGTGACGCGCAACAAGGCCATTCTCGCGTCGACGCACCTGCGCGAGGCGGCGGTTGCCATCGAGGACAAGCCGGGTCTGCCCACCTTTACCGACGCGCATCACAACCTGCTTCGGATTCTGAAGTAGGTTTGTCAGTTCCGGAAAATTAACTGGCCGGTAAGCCGCATCCAGCCTGGCTTCTCTGGATTTAAAGTTCATGAATCCCGTTTTCCTGAAGGCGCGACCCGGCTTTTTCCCCGCGTGCCGCCGGGAAGCGCCATAGCGGAACGACTGCCGCTGCTTGACCGCAGTCAAGATTCCGACCGCGCCGCTGCCGGATAATCGGAGGCAGACAAGGAGGCAGTGCAACATGGGTGGTCCGGACGATACGTTGCCGCAGCGGCCGAAAGAGGCCAAGGCGGATTCCGCGGAGCAGGGCGCAGCGAAATCTGCCCGGCGCAAACGCGGTTCCCCCAGAGGCCGCAGGGTCGATCCGCAGGCGCTCGAGGAGGTCCTCGCGCTGCTGGGCACCGAGCCCCGGCGACCCGACCTGCTGATCGAGCACCTGCACAAGATCCAGGACGCGTACGGGCACCTGTCGGCCGCGCACCTGGCCGCGCTTGCGCAGGAGATGCGCCTGGCGATGACCGAGGTCTATGAAGTCGCGAGCTTCTACCACCACTTCGACCTCGTGAAGGAAGGCGAGGCGGCGCCGGCTTCGCTGACCGTGCGCGTCTGCGACTCGATTTCCTGCGAGATGGCCGGAGCGAAAGAACTGTTGCGCAAGCTCCCCGGCCTGCTCGGCAAGGATGTGCGTGTGCTGGCCGCCCCCTGCGTCGGGCGCTGCGAGTCGGCGCCCGCGGTGGTCGTCGGCCAGAATTCGGTGCTCGAGGCGACAGTCGAGTCGGTGGCCAATCATGTGCGCGAGCGCCTCACCAAGTGCTTCGAGCCCAAGTACGTCGACTACGCGGCTTACCGCAGCGCCGGCGGCTACGCGCTCATCGCCGATTGCCTCGCCGGCAAGCACACGCGCGACAGTCTCACCACGGTCATGGAGAACTCCGGCCTGCGCGGATTGGGTGGCGCGGGTTTTCCCGCCGGCCGCAAGTGGCGCCTGGTGGCGGCCGAGCCCGAACCGCGCAACATGGCCGTCAACATCGACGAGGGCGAGCCCGGCACTTTCAAGGACCGCTACTACCTAGAGCGCGACCCGCACCGGTTTCTCGAGGGCATGCTCGTGGCTGCGTGGGCCGCGGGCGTGGGCGAGATCTGGATCTACCTGCGCGACGAGTACGCCGGTTGCCGCGCGGTGCTCGAGCGCGAACTCGCCAAACTCAAGAAGAATCCGCCTTGCGCATTGCCGCCGATTCACCTGCGGCGCGGCGCGGGAGCGTACATCTGCGGCGAAGAGTCCGCGATGATCGAGTCGATCGAAGGCAAGCGCGGCATGCCGCGCCTTCGCCCACCTTACGTAGCGCAGGTCGGCCTGTTCGGCTATCCGACGCTCGAGCACAACATGGAGACGGTGTACTGGGTGCGCGAGATCGTCGAGAAAGGCGCCGAGTGGCTTGCCTCGCAAGGCCGCAACGGCCGCAAAGGGCTGCGCTCCTTCTCGGTCTCGGGCCGCGTGAAGAAGCCCGGCGTGCACCTTGCGCCGGCCGGGATCACGGTGAGGGAGCTCATCGCGGAATACTGCGGCGGCATGAAGGAGGGGCACGAGTTCTATGCGTACCTGCCCGGCGGCGCCTCCGGCGGCATCCTGCCCGCGTCGCTTGGCGACGTGCCGCTCGACTTCGACACGCTGCAGCCGCACGGCAGCTTCATCGGATCGGCGGCCGTGGTGATCCTGTCGCAGAAGGACAAGGCCGCGGACGCGGCGAAGAACCTGATCCGCTTCTTCCGCGAGGAGTCGTGCGGCCAGTGCACGCCCTGCCGCGTGGGTACCGCAAAGACGCTTGCGCTGATAGAAGCGCCGCAATGGAACCAACCGCTCCTCAAGGAGCTCTCAACCGCAATGATGGATGCATCGATCTGCGGCCTGGGCCAGGCGGCGCCCAACCCGGTGCTTAGCGTAATGAAGTTCTTCCCGCAAGAGGTGGCGTGATGCAAAGAGCAAGCACCGACCAGTTGGCGACGATGCCGATCGAGTTCAAGCTCAACGGCCGCACGGTCGTGGGCCGGCCCGACGAGACGATCATCGAGACCGCCGAGAAGAACGGCATCGAGATCCCGCGCCTGTGCTACATGCCGGGCATGCGGCCGGACGGCAATTGCCGCGCCTGCGTGGTCGAGATCAAGGGCGAGCGAGTGCTTGCGCCGTCATGCTGCCGCTACCCGAAGGAAGGCATGGAGGTCGTCACCGACAGCGAGCGCGCGAAGCTTTCCCAGAAGATGGTGCTCGAGCTGCTGCTCTCCGACATGCCGGAGAAGGATTATCGCAGGGACTCCGAGCTCGACCAGTGGGCCGCCAAGCTCGAAGTCGGGTTGCCGCGCTTTCCGGCGCGCGCCCAGCCGGCCGCGGACCTTTCGCATCCGGGCATCGCGGTCAACCTCGATGCATGCATCCAGTGCACGCGCTGTGTTCGCGCCTGCCGCGAGGAGCAGGTCAACGACGTGATCGGCTACGCATTCCGCGGCGAGCATTCGAAGATCGTCTTCGACATGGACGATCCGATGGGCGCCTCGACCTGCGTGGCCTGCGGCGAGTGCGTGCAGGCCTGCCCGACCGGCGCGCTCATGCCGGCGCGCGAGGCGGGGCTTGCCGAGATCGACAAGAAAGTCGAATCGCTCTGCCCGTTCTGCGGTGTGGGCTGCCAGCTCACGTACCACGTGGAAAAGAATGTCATCAAGTTCGTCACCGGCCGCGACGGCCCGGCCAACCATGGGCGCCTGTGCGTCAAGGGCCGTTACGGCTTCGACTACGCGCACCATGGGCAACGGTTGACGAAGCCGCTGATCCGCAAGCCCGGCATGCCGAAATCCGCCAATTTCATGGTCGACCCGGCTAATTGGGGCGAGACTTTCCGCGAAGCGACCTGGGAAGAAGCGCTCGATGCGGCGGCCGCGGGATTGCGCCGCATCCGCGACGAAGGCGGGCCGGGCGAAGGCCGCTACGCCCTGGCCGGGTTTGGCTCGGCCAAGGGCTCGAACGAGGAGGCCTACCTCTTCCAGAAGCTGGTGCGCACGGGCTTCGGCTCGAACTACGTCGACCACTGCACTCGGTTGTGCCACGCATCTTCTGTCGCGGCGCTGCTCGAAGGCGTGGGCTCCGGTGCGGTGTCCAACCAGGTCAGCGACGTGCTGAAGGCCGAGGTGGTTTTCCTCATCGGCTCCAACCCAACGGTCAACCACCCGGTGGCCGCGACGTGGATGAAGAACGCGGCGAAGAACGGCGTGAAGCTCATTGTCGCCGATCCGAGAAAAACCGACCTCGCGCGATATGCGACACATTTCCTGCAGTTCAACGCGGATACCGACGTTGCCATGCTCAACGCGCTGATCCACACGATCATCGACGAAGGTCTGGTCAACGAAGACTTCATCCGCGACCGCACCAGCGGCTTCGAGGCGCTGAAGGAAAACGCAAAGGCGTACTCACCGGAAAAGATGGCGCCGATCTGCGGCATCCCGGCGCAGACGTTGCGCGAAGTGGCGCGCCTCTTCGCCACTTCCAAGGGTTCGATGATCCTCTGGGGCATGGGCATCTCGCAGCACGTGCACGGCACGGACAACGCCCGCTGCCTTATTGCACTCACGCTGATGACCGGCCAGGTCGGGCGCCCGGGCACCGGGCTGCATCCGCTGCGCGGACAGAACAACGTGCAGGGCGCATCCGATGCCGGATTGATCCCGATGATGTTCCCGGACTACCAGCGGGTGGACAACCCGGAGGCCAACAAGCGGTTCGAGAAGCTCTGGGGTACCAAGCTCGACATGAAGCCGGGCCTCACCGTCGTCGAAATCATGGACGCGGCCTACGAAGGCAAGGTGAAGGGCATGTACATCATGGGCGAGAATCCCGCGATGTCCGACCCCGACCTCGACCATGCGCGCCAAGCGATGGCGAGGATGGAGCACCTCGTGGTGCAGGACATCTTTCTGACGGAGACCTGCTACCTCGCCGATGTCATCCTCCCGGCAACGGCGTTTCCGGAGAAGACGGGCACGTTCAGCAACACCGATCGCATGGTGCAGCTCGGGCGCAAGGCGATCGAGCCGCCCGGCGAGGCGAGGGAAGACCTCTGGATCATCTGCGAGCTGGCGAAGCGCATCGGCCTCGACTGGAACTACACCCACCCGAAGCAGGTTTTCGACGAGATGCGAAAGGGCATGAATTCGATTGCCGGCATCACATGGGACAGGCTCGAGCGCGACTCGTGCGTGGTCTACCCGTGCGAGAACGAAGGCGACCCCGGGGAGCCGGTGGTCTTCACCGAAGTGTTCCCCACCGCGACCGGCCGCGCCAGGTTCGTGCCCGCCGACCTGATTTCCGCCGCGGAAAGGCCGGACGATGACTATCCCGTCGTGCTGATAACGGGGCGGCAGCTGGAGCACTGGCATACGGGCGCCATGACGCGCCGCGCCGGCGTGCTGGATGCGCTCGAGCCGGAACCGGTCTGCTCGATTCACCCGCTGGACCTTGCGGGACTCGAGGTGGCGCCCGGGGATGTCATTACTGTCGAGTCGCGGCGGGGAAAAATCTCTCTTTACGCGCGTGCCGACGAAGGCATCCCGCGCGGCGCGGTGTTCATCCCGTTCGCTTTCTATGAAGCTGCGGCGAACATGCTGACGAACCCCAAGCTCGACCCTTTCGGCAAGATCCCGGAGTTCAAGTACTGCGCGGTGAAGGTCACCCGGGGCGGAGAAGCCCCCGGCGACCCCGGGTACGGCAAGGGCAAGACGCTTGCCGAGATGTACGGCTGACCCCCAAGCCTGAACCGCGGCCGGGGTGGCGGCCGCTTCCCGCTTGACTTCTGTCAAGGGCGCGCGGCCCACCGCGCCGCTATAGTTGCGCGCGACGCATCCCTATAGTTGCGCGCGACGCATCCCTGCATTGAATTCCCATCACAGACTGGAGACACTTTCATGCCGTCCGATATCGAAATCGCCCAGGCAGCGACCATGCAGCGCATCAACAAGGTCGCGCTCGAAAAGCTGGGCATCGCGGAGGAACACCTCGAGCCCTACGGCCACACGAAGGCGAAAGTGTCGTTCGAGTACCTCGACTCGCTCAAGGACCGCAAGAACGGCAAGCTGATCCTCGTCACGGCGATCAGCCCCACGCCCGCGGGCGAAGGCAAGACCACCACCACGGTGGGCCTCGGCGACGCGCTCAACTACATCGGCAAGAAGGCGGTGATCTGCCTGCGCGAGCCCTCGCTCGGCCCGGTGTTCGGTGTCAAGGGCGGCGCCGCGGGCGGTGGCTATGCGCAGGTCGTGCCCATGGAGGACATCAACCTTCATTTCACGGGCGACTTCGGCGCGATCCAGCTCGCCAACAACCTGCTCTCGGCGCTGATCGATAACCACATCAACCACGGCAACGAGCTCGGCATCGACGTGCGCCGCATCCAGTGGAAGCGCGTACTCGACATGAATGACCGCGCGCTGCGCGATGTCACCGTCGCGCTCGGCGGCACGGCCAACGGCTACCCGCGCCAGGACGGCTTCGACATCGTGGTGGCCTCCGAAGTCATGGCCATCTTCTGCCTTGCAACTTCGATTGACGACCTCAAGAAGCGCCTCGGCAACATTGTCATCGGCTACACGCGCGACCAGAAGCCGGTGTGCGCGCGCGACCTCAACGCGCATGGCGCGATGACCGTGCTGCTCAAGGATGCACTCAAGCCCAACCTTGTGCAGACCCTCGAGAACAACCCGGCCTTCATCCACGGCGGGCCGTTCGCGAACATCGCCCACGGCTGCAATTCGGTGATCGCCACTCAGGCGGCGCTCAAGCTGTCCGACTACGTGGTGACGGAGGCCGGGTTCGGTGCCGACCTCGGCGCGGAAAAGTTCGTCGACATCAAGTGCCGCAAGTCGGGCCTGCGGCCCTCGGCCGCAGTCATCGTCGCGACGGTGCGCGCGATGAAGTACCACGGCGGCGCGGACCTCAAGACGATCACGACCGAGAACGTCGAAGCGCTCGCCAAGGGCATCGTCAACCTCGAGCGCCATGTGGAAAACGTGACCAAGAACTACGGCATCCCGAGCGTGGTTTCGATCAACAAGTTCACCAGCGACACCAAGGCCGAGCTCGACCTCTTGTACGAGCGCATGAAGAAGCTGGGCGTGCCGGTGGTGCTCGCCTCGCACTGGGGCGAAGGCGGCAAGGGCGCCTCCGAATTGGCCCACATTGTGGTCGGCCTGTGCGAGCAGAAATCGAACTTCAAGTACGTCTATGAGGACAGCGACACGCTCTGGGAAAAGGTCAACAAGATCGCCAAGACGATCTACCGGGCCTCCGAGGTTACCGCCGACACCAAGGTCCGCGCGCAGATCAAGAAGCTGCAGGAAGACGGCTACGGTCACTACCCGGTGTGCGTGGCCAAGACGCAGTCTTCCTTCTCGACCGATGCCTCGCTGCGGGGCGCCCCGGTGGATCACGTGGTCAACGTGCGTGAAGTGCGCCTGGCCGCGGGCGCTGAATTCGTCGTCATGGTCTGCGGAGACATCATGACCATGCCCGGCCTGCCGAAGATCCCGTCGGCCAACAAGATCGATATCGTCAACGGGAAGGTGGTCGGCCTGTTCTAGCGGACTTCGGTCAGGACGCTGGCGCAACCTTTGCAGAAACCGGGGGTTCCGCCGGCAGCGCCCGCCCGCGCTTGTCGGTGGGGTGCCATCCCATGATCGCCATCATGACGATGAACCCGATCACATGGGCCAGCGCCACGGCAGAGCCCTCGGCGGGTTCCGAGTCCGAGTAGAATTCGCGCACAACAAAAGGAGGAGGTTGGCGGCGATGGAAATGCTCTATACAACGGAATTCTGGGTGGGCCTGATGAAGATCATCGGCATCAACATCGTCCTGTCCGGGGACAATGCCGTCGTGATCGCGCTGGCCGCCCGCTCCCTGCCGCCGCACCAGCAGAAGAAGGCCGTCATTTACGGCGCGGGCGCCGCGATCCTCATGCGGATCGTGCTCACGATCTTCGCTGTGCAGCTGCTCACGCTCCCTTGGCTCAAGCTGGTCGGCAGCCTGCTGCTCTTCTGGATCGGCATAAAGCTGCTGGTGGAGGAAGAGGGCGACGAGGACATCGAGTCGAGCGACAACCTCATGGCCGCCATCAAGACGATTCTGATTGCGGACCTCGTAATGAGCCTGGACAACGTGATCGCCGTAGCCGCCGCAGCCGGCGGAAGCACGACGCTCCTCATCCTCGGGCTTGCGATCTCGATCCCGCTGGTCATCTTCGGCGCGACGATGCTCCTCAACCTCATGGAGCGTTACCCGGTGATCATCACCATCGGCGCCGCCCTGATCGGTCTTGTGGCCGGCGAAATGCTGGTGACGGACCCGGCGCTCAAGGACTGGCAGGCCAGCATGGGCATGACCTTCGACCAGGACGGCAAGCCCCGGGTGGGCGGGCTGTCGCTCGAGCTGATCGCCGGCGTGCTGGGGGCGATCCTGGTCGTCGTGTGGGGAAAATGGCTCTCGGGCCGAGTCGAAGAGCGCAAATCTGCCAGGCGCGCGGCGCGGGCCGCGCAACCGCCCGAATCTTGACCGCAGTCAAGCGAGATCCAGGGCGGCATAAACACAATGGAGGAAGCGAGTGCCTCGGCAGAGGGCTGCGAGCCCGGCCTGCCGAAACGGACACTCGCAGACCAAGGAGACTGAAATGAAGAAAGACCTCAAGCACGCAGTGCGTGCCGCGCTCGCGGCCGCCGTCCTGGCAATCTTCCCGTTCTCTTCCCATGCCGCATGGGAGCCGACCAAGACAGTCGAATTCATCGTGCCCGCCGGCATCGGCGGCGGCGCCGACCAGATGGCCCGCATCGTCCAGTCGATCATCGCCAAGAACAACCTCATGAAGCAGTCGATGGTCGTGGTCAACAAGGGCGGCGGCGCTGGGGCGGAAGGTTTCCTCGACGTGAAAGGCGCCAAGGGCGACCCGCACAAGATCATCATCACGCTGTCGAACCTGTTCACCACGCCTCTCGCAACCGGCGTGCCGTTCAACTGGCGCGACCTCACGCCGGTGCAGATGATGGCGCTCGACCAGTTCGTGCTTTGGGTCAACGCAGAGACGCCGTACAAGACGAGCAAGGACTTCATCAACGCCGGCAAAGCCAGGAGCGGAGACCAGCTCAAGCGCTTCAAGATGGCCGGCACCGGCTCGAAGCAGGAAGACCAGATCATCACCGTCGCAATCGAGCAGCAGACCGGCCTCAAGTTCACCTACATCCCGTTCAAAGGCGGCGGCGACGTGGCCGTGCAGCTCGTGGGCAAGCACGTCGACTCGACGGTCAACAACCCGATCGAGGCCGTGGCCCAATGGCGCGCCGGCAAGCTGCGTCCGCTTTGCGTGTTCGACCCCAAGCGCATCCCTTACAAGGCCAAGGTCACGGAGACGATGGCGTGGTCGGACATTCCGACCTGCAAGGAGCAGGGGCTCGACGTGGACTACCTGATGCTGCGCGGCATCTTCATGGCCTCGGGCGTGACGCCGGACCAGGTGCAGTACTACACCGATCTCCTCAAGAAAGTGCGCGAGACGCCCGAGTGGAAGGACTTCATGGAAAAGGGCGCCTTCAACCAGACCGCGCTTGGCGGCAAGGAGTATGCAGACTGGGTAGCCAAGGAAGAGGCTCGCCACGTGATGCTCATGAAGGCCGCTGGCTTCATCACGACCGGGAAATAACAACAATAGGCGTCCCGGCTCGGCCGGGCGTGGCCAGGGAGGGTCCGCATGACTGAAGGAACCAGCGCCAAGGCCGCGATCAAGACGCGGACCATGGAGATCGCGGTCGCGATCTTCATTCTCCTGTGCGGCGCGATCGTGATCTACGATTCCGTCAGGCTTGGCGCCAAATGGGGCGAGGACGGACCCGAGGCCGGTTACTTCCCGTTCTACATCGGGGCGATCCTCTGCGTCGCCAGTGTGGTCAACCTGATGAGCGCGCTCGCGGCGGCGAGGCGCGACCACACCAATTTCGTCGAGCTCGGCAAGCTGAAGCTGGTTTTCTCGGTGCTGGCTCCCACGGTGGTCTACGTGGCCATGATCAGCCCGCTCGGGCTCTACCTGGCCTCGACGCTGTTCATCGCTTTCTTCATGCGCTGGCTCGGCAAGTACCCGTGGTGGCTCGTGGGCGCGGTGAGCATCGGCAACAGCGTCGTCTTCTTCCTCGTGTTCGAAGTGTGGTTCAAGATCCCGCTGCCCAAGGGGCCGCTCGAAGCCGCGCTTGGGTTGAACTGACATGGAGGAAATACAGTCGCTGATGCAGGGCTTCGCGATCGCCCTGTCGCTCAAGAACATCCTCCTCATGTTCGCCGGGGTGATCCTCGGGGTGATCATCGGCGTGCTCCCGGGACTGGGCGGCGCGAACGGTGTCGCCATCCTGCTGCCGCTGACGTTCTCGATGGCGCAGAGTCCCGGCGGCGCGACTTCCGCGATCATCCTGCTTTCCTGCATCTACTGGGGCGCGCTCTTCGGCGGTGCGATCACCTCGATCCTGTTCAATATCCCCGGGGAGCCCTGGTCGGTGGCAACGACGTTCGACGGTTATCCGCTCGCGCAGAAGGGGCGCGCCGGGGAAGCGCTGACTGCCGCGTTTACCTCGTCGTTTGTCGGGGCGCTGATCGCGGTGGTCATGATCACCTTCCTGTCGCCGGTGGTGGCCAGGTTCGCGCTCGAGTTCGGCCCGCCGGAATTCTTTGCCGTCTACCTGCTCACGTTCTGCGCGTTCGTCGGGATGAGCAAGGAGGCGCCGTTCAAGACCATCGCGGCAATGATGCTCGGCTTTGCGTTGGCTGCGGTCGGGACCGATCCGGTCACTGGAAGCCTGCGGCTGACTTTCGGCCAGACCCATTTGCTCAGCGGGTTCGACTTCCTCGTGGCGGTGATCGGCCTGTTCGGCATCGGCGAAATCCTGCTGACGCTCGAAGAAGGCCTGGAGTTCCGCGGCACCAAGGCAAAGATGAACATGCGTGTCGTGCTCGACACGTGGCGGGAATTGCCGAAGTACTGGTTGACCTCGATCCGCTCCTCGGCCGTCGGATGCTTCATGGGCATCGTGCCCGGCGGCGCGACGCCCGCATCGTTCATGAGCTACGGCGTTGCGCGGCGCTTTTCGAAGGACGGCGACAAGTTCGGCACCGGGATGGTGGAGGGCGTGGTCGCCCCCGAGACCGCCGCGCACGCCGCGGGCACCTCGGCATTGCTGCCCATGCTCACGCTGGGCGTGCCCGGTTCACCCACCGCGGCGGTGTTGCTCGGAGGACTGCTCATCTGGGGCCTGCAGCCCGGCCCGCTGCTCTTCGTCGAGCAGAAGGACTTCGTGTGGGGGCTGATCGCAAGCATGTATCTCGGCAACATCGTCGGTCTCATCGTCGTACTGACCTGCGTCCCGCTTTTCGCGGCGATCCTGCGCATCCCCTTCGCGATTGTGGCGCCGGTCATCATGGTGATCTGCGCGATCGGCGCCTACACGGTGCACAACTCGATTTTCGATGTGTGGATGATGGTCGTCTTCGGCGTGATCGGGTACGTGTTCAAGAAGCTCAATTACCCTCTTGCGCCGCTGGTGCTCGCCATCGTGCTGGGCGATCGAGCAGAGGCTTCGTTCCGCCAGGCCATGCTGGTTTCGCAGGGCGACATGAGGATCTTTTTCTCGACGCCGCTGGTCGGCGGCCTCACGGGACTCGCGCTCTTCCTGCTGCTGTGGCCCATGGTGAGCGCCGCGGTGGCGCGCATGAAGCGCGCGCCGGGAGCCTAGCGCGCCGCGTGAAGCCGGGCGCCGCGTACTTCTCGACTAAGCTTCGGCGCCGAGCTTCTGCTTGAGGCGCGAAAGCGTCTCGGGCGTGAGGTTCAGGTAGGCCGCCAGTTCCTTCTTCGGGATGCGCCCGGTCAGCTCAGGGTGCTTTCTCTGGAAGCGCAGCAATCGCCCGGGGGCGTCGAGCAGGTGAAGCGTGATCGTGTGCGCCATGACCTCGGACATGAGCTTCATGACCTCGTACTCGAAGCGCGACTTCACCGAAGGGCGGCGCTCGAGGAAGTCGACCCACTGCGGCATGGTGATCTTGGCGGTGCGGACCTTGGTCACGCCGACGATCGAATAGGGCACCGGCGTCTTCAGCCGCCACGCCGCGTAGGACGTGTCCATGTCGGCCTCGGCTGCGAATCGCAGGATCATCTCGTGGCCCTCGGCATTCGACACCACCCGCTTCAGCATGCCGTCGAGCACGAAGAACTGCTCCATCTCGGTGTCGCCCTGGCGCACGAGCAGCTCGCCCTTGCCGAAGTCGGCGATCTCGAGCAGGGGCTCGAGCTCATCCCACTCGGCGTGCGACATCTTGCCGAGGATGAGGCTCTGCCTGAGCTGGAGACGGACGGTATTGCTCTGAGGGTGGTTCGCTATCGAGGCCATTGCGGCTGCAGTGCGGCGAAACTTGGAGCATATGGACTAATCGGGGATTCTAGTCCAAAAAACCTTGACCTCAGTCAAGGTTGCGCGAGGGGTCGCTCCCTACCATTGTTCCCCCCGCACTCGCAGCTCGCGCGACCTGGGCTGGCGGGCATTCCGGAAGCACATCAAAGGAGACAACAATGGGTTCTGCGGAAACGCGAGTCGCAGACGATGTCAAACAGGCCAGCGGCCAGGTTGCGCAGGCGACCGACGGATTCCACCTGGTCATCGATGCGCTCAAGCTGAACGGCATCGACACGATCTTCGGACTGCCGGGCATCCCGATCACCGACTTTGCCCGCAAGGCGCAAGCCGAGGGCATGCGGGTAATTTCCTTCCGCCATGAGCAGAACGCGGGCAACGCTGCTGCTATCGCCGGCTACATGACGCAGAAGCCCGGCATCTGCCTGACCGTGTCGGCGCCAGGATTCCTCAACGGGCTGACCGCGTTGACCAACGCGACGACCAACTGCTTCCCGATGATCCTCATCAGCGGATCGAGCGAACGCGAGATCGTCGACCTGCAGCAGGGCGACTACGAGGAGATGGACCAGCTCGCGATTGCCAAGCCCCTGTGCAAGGCGGCCTTCCGCGTGCTGAACGCCGAAGACATCGGCGTGGGTATCGCGCGCGCGATCCGGGCCGCCGTGTCCGGCCGCCCGGGCGGGGTCTACCTGGACCTTCCGGCCAAGCTGTTCGCCCAGAGCATGGATGCGCAGGCAGGCAAGGCATCGCTGATCGAGGTCGTCGATCCGGCGCCGCGGCAGATTCCAGGTGCCGATGCCGTCAAGCGCGCCATCGACCTGCTCAAGGGCGCGAAGAAACCGCTCATCGTGCTGGGCAAGGGCGCCGCGTACGCGCAGGCGGATGACGCAATCCGCTCGCTCATCGAGAAGACCGGAATCCCGTACCTCCCGATGTCCATGGCGAAAGGCTTGCTGCCGGACACACACCCGCAATCGGCTTCGGCGGCGCGTTCCTACGTGCTGCCCGAGGCGGACGTGGTGATGCTGGTCGGCGCGCGCCTCAACTGGCTGCTTTCGCACGGCAAGGGCAAGACGTGGGGCGGCAAGACCCATAAGGACTGGGGCGGGCAGAAGTTCATCCAGGTCGACATCTCGCCGCAGGAAGCGGACAGCAACGTGCGCATCGATGCCCCGCTGGTCGGCGACATCGGATCCTGCGTGTCGGCGCTGCTCTCGGGCATTGGCGCCGGATGGGCCAAGCCGCCCTCCGAGTGGACTGGCGCGATCGCGGAGCGCAAGAACAAGAACATCGCCAAGATGGCGGAGACGCTGGCGAAGGATCCGTCGCCGATGAATTTCCACAGCGCGCTGAACGTGGTGCGCGACATCGTCAAGGCCAACCCGGATGCCATCCTGGTCAACGAAGGCGCCAACGCGCTCGACTTCACGCGCAGCATCGTCGACATGTACAAGCCACGCAAGAGGCTGGACGTGGGCACCTGGGGAATCATGGGCATCGGCATGGGCTTTGCCGTTGCGGCTGCCGTGGTCAGCGACCACCCGGTGATCGCGATCGAAGGTGACAGCGCTTTCGGCTTCTCGGGCATGGAAGTGGAGACCATCTGCCGCTACAACCTGCCGGTGTGCGTGGTGGTCATGAACAACAATGGCGTCTACGGTGGAATGGACGTGAATCCGACCGGGGGTCCCGATGTCGCGCCCACCGTGTTCGTGAAGGGTGCGCGCTATGACAAGCTGATCGAGGCCTTCGGCGGCGTGGGCGTGCATGCCACGACGCCCGCAGAGCTGCGCAAGGCCATGGAAGAAGCGATCAGCTCGCGCAAGCCCACGCTCATCAACGCCGTCATCGATGAAGCCGCCGGCACCGAAAGCGGCCGCATCACGAGCCTGAATCCGCAAAGCGCGAAGAAGAAATAATCAAACTGCAAGCGAGGCAGCGGGCCTTTCGCTGCCGGGGAATTTTTGGAGAACAGCATGGAAGCACTCAAAGGAGTCCGCATTCTCGACATGACCCACGTGCAGGCCGGGCCGACGTGCTCGCAGCTGCTCGCGTGGATGGGCGCGGACGTCATCAAGTTCGAGCCGCCGCAGGGCGATGCAACGCGCGGCCAGCTGCGCGATGTCCCAAACGCCGACAGCCTGTACTTCACCATGCTCAACTGCAACAAGCGCTCGATCACGGTGAACATGAAGTCCGAGGAGGGCAAGACGGTGTTCGTCGACCTTCTCAGGAAGTGCGACATCGTGATGGAGAACTTCGGCCCGGGTGTACTCGACCGTTTCGGTTTCACGTGGGAGAAGATCCACGAGATCAACCCGAAAATCGTCATGGGCTCGATCAAGGGCTTCGGCTCCTCGGGTCCGTATGCTGATTTCAAGGCCTACGAAAACGTTGCGCAGGCCATGGGCGGGGCGATGAGCACGACCGGCGTGCCCGACGGTGCCCCGTTCGTGACCGGCGCTCAGATCGGCGATTCGGGCACCGGGCTGCACCTGGCCATCGGCCTGCTGGCGGCGCTTCACCAGGCCAATCGCACCGGCGAAGGACAGTACGTCGAGGTGGCGATGATGGATGGCGTGATGAACCTGTGCCGGGTCAAGTTCCGCGACCACCAGCGCCTCACACGCGGGGCGCTGCCGGAATACTCGGTGCCGACCTATCAGGGCATGGGCGATGTGCCCCGCGCAGGAAACGACTCCGGCGGCGGGCAGCTCGGCAACGCGATCCACTGCAAGCCCCATGGCGCAAACGACTGGCTGTATGTCGTGGTCCAGGAAGCTGTGTGGAATGCGCTCGCGAAGCGCATCGGCCCCGACCTCGGCATGCCCGACCTTGTCAACGATGCGCGCCTTTCGAGCATCGCCGAGCGGCGCAAGAACCAGAACCTGCTTTGGGCGCTGCTGAACAAGTTTGCGTCCGCGTACACCAAGCGCGAGTTCATGGCGATCCTGAATCCGCTGGACGTGCCGTGCGGTCCGATCATGTCGACCGAGGACCTGGCCACCGACGAGCATATCCGCGGGAGGCAGATGTACGTCGAGCTCGACCATCCCCAGCGCGGGAAGTGGTGGAACGTCGGCATGCCGATCAAGCTTTCCGCTTCGCCGGCGAAAATAGAACGCAGCCCGCTGCTCGGCGAGCACACCGACGAAGTGCTCAAGCAGGTGCTCGGCTATGACGACGCCAGGGTCGGCGCGCTGAAGCAGGCCGGCGCCCTTTCCTCACCTCCCAAGAAGGCGGCCTGAAATGAAGATCGCGATCATCGGCCAGCAGGATTTCGGCAAAGCCGTCCTCGAGGCATTCCTGAAGCGCGGCGATACGGTTGCCGGCGTATTCTGCGCGCCGGAAAAGCCGGGCGCGCGCCCCGACGCACTGAAGGTTGCTGCCCAGGAGAAGGGCGTGCCCGTCTTCCAGTTCCCTTCGCTCAAGACGCCTGAAGCGCACGAGAAGCTCAAGGAACTCGATGTCGACATCGGCATCATGGCGTTCGTCCTGCAGTTCGCCCCGCGGGAATTCGTGAAGATCCCGAAAAAGGGAACCATCCAGTACCACCCATCGCTGTTGCCGAAATTCCGCGGCCCCTCTTCGATCAACTGGCCGATCATCAAGGGCGAGACGAAGACGGGACTGACGATCTTTCGCCCGAATGACGGCCTGGACGAAGGCGAGGTGATCCTGCAGAAGGAAACGCCGATCAGTGCGGATGACACGCTGGGCACCGTGTACTTCGAGCGGCTGTTCCCGATGGGTGTCGAAGCGATGCTGGAGGCCGCCGACCTCGTGCATTCCGGCAAGCACCGCGAGACTGTGCAGGACGAGTCGCAGGCGAGCTATGAAGGCTGGTGCCGCGAGGCCGAAGCGAAGGTCAGCTGGGCCAGCCACGTCGACTTCGTCTACAACCTCATCCGCGGCTGCAACCCCGCGCCCGGCGCGTGGACGACGCTCAATGGAGTCAAGCTGCAGATCTTCGATGCGAGGAAGCACACGGTGCGTACTTTCGGCACGGTCAAGGGCAAGATCGGCGAAGTCTCCGAAGTCGGGCCGCAAGGCCTCTCGGTGACCGCGCAGGGCGGCCGCATCGAGATCCTCAAAGCGAAGCTGGGCGACGGCAAGAAGGTCTCCGGTGCTGAACTCGCAACTTCCGCCGCAATCAAGCAAGGCACCTTGCTAGGCACGTAATCGCGCATTGCTGGCGTTTCTTCCTCCGGCAAGGGCGCCCCGGAGGCGCGCGCTTGCGCGCCCAGTTTCCCCCAAAAATTTGACGTTGCTTACACTTAACTGTAAGAATGACGATTAGGCTCCTGTTTTCTGGGGGGTTGTCCGGGGCCAAGTCGTCATTTCAGGGGGAGAGGGCCAGAATAGCGCGTCGATTCCAGCCGATCTCCAGCCGTTTACGCGTGCCGGCAGGGCTGGGTAAGGGTGGATTTCCACTTGAATACACTGGGAAATCGTCTGTATTCCGCTGCGCAGAGCGCGTAAAGTTTTGCCGACCCGTTCGCCCGCCCCGACAGCCAAGAATAAGACGAGGGAGAGCCCATGAAATCCGGCTTCTGGAAGACCGATTGGTTCTTCGGCCTCGCGGTCGCGCTGGTGCTATTGCTGGGCGGCAATAGCGACCTGATGCAGAGCCTGGAGCGCAAGGCGTACGACATGGGAATGATGGCTTCCTCCCGTGCGCCGCTCGACCGCATTGCCGTGATCGCGATCGACGATGCGTCGGTCACGAATCTCGGCCGCTGGCCCTGGTCGCGCGAAATCCACGCGAAGATGACGGACATCCTCGCCGGGGCCAACGCCAAGGTGATCGGCAACACGGTGTTCTTCACCGAACCCCAGGTGGATCCCGGCTACCAGTACATCGTCAAGCTGCTCGCTGCGGCGGGCGGCAATGTCCCCGCAGTCGCTCCGGTCGATGCAGGCGTGACCTCGCCTCCACCCGGCGCGATCGTCGATGCCGCCAACCCGGCCGCTCCGCCGCCCAGCGGTGAGCTTGCCCAGTTCGTGGCCGTGCTGCGCGAGGCCGAAACCGCGCTCAACACCGACCGCAGGCTCACTGACAGCTTCGAGCGCGCGAGGAACGTGCTCCTGCCGATGTTCTTCACGCTGGGCGACCCGCGCGGCAAACCGGACAAGCCGTTGCCCGAGTACGTGACGCGCAACGCGATCGGCGGGATGCAGAGCGCGCAGGACAGCCTTCCGTTGCCGACTTCGGTGGTGCAGATCCCGATCGAGCCGCTTGGCAAGGCTGCGGTCGGCCTCGGCCACCTGAACGCCAACCCCGACGTGGATGGCGCCATCCGCACTGAACCGCTCGTGCTGCTGCATTTCGACAAGTTCTACCCCTCGCTTTCGATGATGATTGCCGCGCGCAGCCTTAACCTCGGGCCCGGCGACATCAAGGTCCGGCTAGGCGAAGGCGTGTCGGTGGGCAAGCTCAGGATCGCCACCGATCCAGCACTGCAGATGCACACCTACTTCTACAAGGATCGCGACGGCCGGCCCGCTTTCCAGCAGGATTCCTTCTTCGACGTCTATACGGGGAAAATCGACGCGGCGAAAAAGTATCGCGACAAGATCGTCCTGATCGGCGCGACCGCGACCGGCGTGGGGACAGCTTCGGTCACTCCTGTTTCCCCGGCGATGCCGCCGGTGATGACCCTGGCGCACTCGGTCTCGTCGATCCTGCAGGAGCATTTTTTCGTCGCCCCGTCCTGGGGCGGCCTGGCCGAAAAGGCGGTGTTCCTGCTGGTCGCGCTCTACTTGGTCGTCCTGCTGCCGCGCCTGGCCGCCGGTCCCGGCGCGGCGATGACCGCGGGCATCCTCGCGGCCTTGCTGGCCACCCACTTCGTGCTCATGACCACCCAAGGGCTGTGGATCCAGCTGATGGTGCCGTGCGCGCTTCTGGTCATCGGGCACGTGGCGCTGGTCACCAAGCGGTTCATGATGACCGAGCGGGCGAAGGTCAAGTCGGACGAAAGCTCTGCCGAGTCCAACCGCATGCTGGGGCTCGCATACCAGGGGCAGGGCCAGCTCGACATGGCCTGGGACAAGTTCCGCCTAGTTCCCCTGTCCGATCCCCTCATGGACAACCTCTACAACCTCGCCCTCGACTTCGAGCGCAAGCGCCAGTTTGCCAAGGCCGAGGGGGTTTTCAGCCACATGGCGGGGCACAACCCGAAGTACCGCGACATCGAAAGCAAGCTCTCTCGCGCCAAACAATTGTCCGAAACCGTTATGCTCTCGGGAGGCGGCGGTGGGAAGACCAACACCAGCATCCTGGGAGACGGCGGCTCGGTCGAAAAACCGATGCTTGGCCGTTATCAAATCGAAAAAGAGCTGGGCAAGGGCGCAATGGGCGTTGTTTATCTTGGCAAGGACCCGAAAATCGGCCGCGTCGTGGCGATCAAGACCATGGCGCTCGCCCAGGAGTTCGAAGCCGACGAGCTGGCGGAGGTGAAGGAGCGGTTTTTCCGCGAGGCGGAAACCGCGGGGCGGCTCGCACACCAGAACATCGTCACGATCTACGATGCGGGTGAAGAGCACGATCTCGCCTATATCGCAATGGAACTGCTCAAGGGCGGCGACCTGGCGCCTTTTACCAAGGCGGGGGCGCTGCTGCCGATCGACAAGGTGGTCTCGATCATTGCCCGCACCGCGGATGCGCTTGGCTATGCCCACAAGCAGAGCGTTGTCCATCGCGACATCAAGCCGGCGAACATCATGTATCACCTCGAGAGCGATACGGTGAAGGTGACCGATTTCGGCATCGCCCGATTGACCGACAGCTCCAAGACCAGGACTGGCATGGTTCTAGGCACCCCTTCCTACATGTCGCCCGAGCAGCTGGCCGGCAAGAAAATCGACGGCCGCTCGGATCTGTTCTCTCTGGCCGTGAGCTTCTACCAGATGCTGTGCGGCCAGCTGCCGTTCGAAGGCGACTCGATGGCCAGCCTGATGTTCATGATCTCGAGCCAGCCGCCGACCGACATCCTGAGCATCAATCCCGCGGTGCCAGCAGGTATAGTTGCGTTTCTTGATCGCGCAATGGACAAAGAGCCGGCCAACCGTTTCCAGACCGGCGAAGAATTTGCGGCAGCCGTGCGCAAAGCAGCCACCGGTGCAGCCCAACCCGCCTACGAATCCGCGACAAGCGGGGTCGACATCCAACTCTAAGCCCCTGAATGGACCTTTCCCAAATACTCGAGATCACCAGCGCCACCGACCCGGGAATGGTGCGTTCGCACAACGAGGATTCGATCGCATCGGATCCGGCCAACGGGCTCGTGGTCCTTGCCGACGGCATGGGCGGATACAACGCGGGCGAAGTGGCCAGCGGAATGGCCACGACGGTGATCACCACCGAGATCGCGCAGGTGCTCGCCAACGTGCAGCCCTACGAACTCGACGACAAGAACGAAGTGGTCGCGACGCGCATCGTGCGCGAGCAGATCATGAAGGCGAACACGTCGATCTACCAGGCGGCGCAAAGCCAGCCCCAGTACTCGGGCATGGGCACCACGCTCATCGTGGCCCTCTTCTACGACAACAAGGTGATGGTCGGCCACCTCGGCGACTCGCGTGTGTACCGGATGCGCGACGGCGAATTTACTCAGGTGACACGCGACCACTCGCTGCTTCAGGAACAGATCGACTCGGGGCTGATCACCGCCGAGCAGGCCAAGACCGCCGCGCACAAGAACCTGGTCACAAAGGCCCTGGGCATCGACCCGACAGTCGAGCCGGAAATCCACGAGTACGAAGTGCTGGTGGGCGACATCTTCCTGCTGTGTTCCGACGGCCTGTGCGACATGGTGTCCGACGAGGACATCGGCATGACGCTGTCGATGCTCGGCGGCAACCTCAAGCTCGCCACGCAGCAGCTTGTGCAGATGGCAAACGACAACGGGGGCCGCGATAACGTGTCAGTTATACTCGTGCGAGTCCTCAAGGAGTATCCGGCTGCGCGGGGCGTCATGTCCAAGTTCTTTGCGTGGTTAAAATAACCTTTCGGGGTCTGTTATGGCGAAACTGATTCTCAGCATGGATGGTCTGGTGCTCAAGGAGATCCCCTTGACGAAGGAGCGCACCACCATCGGACGCAAACCCCACAACGACATCCAGATCGACAACCTCGCGGTGAGCGGCGAGCACGCCGTGATCGTCACGATCCTGAACGACTCGTTCCTTGAAGACCTCGGCAGCACCAACGGCACACTGGTCAACGGCAACACGGTCAAGAAGCATTTCCTGCAGAACAGCGACGTGGTCGAGCTCGGGAAGTACAAGCTGAAGTACATCGCCGAGCCCGGCGCAGCGCAGCCCGCGGAGAAAGCCGATTTCGAGAAGACCATGGTGCTGCGGCCTTCGGCCATGCGCGCCGCGGCCGAGCAGGCCAAATCGATGGCGGCTGGCGGCGGTGGCCAGCCCCAGGCCGCGGAGGCCGCGAGGGTGGCTGCGCTCCAGTCCGTGGGCACTGCCGCGCAAGCAGCCGGCATCGCCGAAAAGCCGGCTCCGGCGCCCGCTGCGCCTCCGCCGCCGGCCCCCGCGCGGCCCGCGCAGCCGCTCGGTGCCATCCAGCTTATCTCCGGTGCGAGCGCGGGCAAGGAGCTCGAGCTCACGAAACCGCTTACCACGCTCGGCAAGCCGGGCGTGCAGGTCGCCGTCCTCACGCGCAGGCCGCAGGGCTATTTCATCACCCACGTGGAAGGCGCGAACCACCCGAGCGTCAACGGCCAGTCGATCGGCACCGCTCCCCATGCCCTCAAGGATCACGACCTCATCGAGCTGGCCGGCGTGAAGATGGAATTCTTCATCAAGACTTGAGCACTGCAGGCGAGCCTCCGCCTGCCGGAGAATGAGTGAAACAGCACCTGGTCCGGATCGTCATTGGTCTGGCTGTAGTCCTCTTATTCATCGGGCACGCAGCTAAGTTCTACGAAGTCGGGATCGTCTCCCGGCTGGACCACATCGTGTACGACGCCCGGCTGCGGCTCACGATGCCGGGCGGGATCGACGAGCGCATCGTGATTCTAGATATCGACGAGAAGAGCCTGCAGGAGGTCTCGCGCTGGCCCTGGCCGCGTGACGTGATGGCCGACCTCGTGACAGAGCTGTTCGACCGGCACCAAGTCGCGATCCTCGCGTTCGACATCGTCTTCGCCGAGCCCGACTACAGTTCCGGGATCAAGAAGCTGGACGAGCTGGCGGGCAAGGACCTCAAGCAGGTCCCCGCATTCACCGAGGCCTACGAAAAGCTGCGGCCGCAGCTCGACAACGACAGGCTGTTCGCGACGGCCATGAAGGGCCGGCCGGTGGTGCTCGGCTACTACCTCAACAACGACAGGGACGCGAAAGAGATCGGCGCGATCCCCGAGCCGGTCCTGCCGCGTGGAACGTTCGGCGGCCGGAACATTGCGTTCACGACGTGGGCCGGCTACGGCGGCAACCTGCCCGAGTTCCAGAAGAACGCGGCCAATGGCGGGCATTTCAACCCGCTCGTCGACTTCGACGGCGTGGTTCGCCGCGTCCCGATGATCGCGGAGCACGAAGGCGCGTACTACGAAGCCCTTTCGCTCGCCGTTATGCGAACGCTGATGGGCTTTCCGAAAGTGGAGCCCGGGTATCCGAGCGACGGGGTGATGAGCGGGAACTACGGCGGGCTCGAGTGGCTGAAGGTCGGCCAGCTCGTCATCCCGGTGGACGAAACCGCAAGCGCGCTGATCCCGTATCGCGGCGGAAAATTCAGCTTCAAGTACCTCTCGCTCTCCGACGTGGTCAAGGGTCGCGTCCCGCCCGGCTCGCTCAAGGGCAGGATCGTGCTGGTGGGCACCACGGCGCCCGGTCTGCTTGACCTTCGCTCCACGCCGGTGGACAAGGTTTACCCGGGTGTGGAGGTGCACGCCAACCTCATCGCGGGGATGCTCGACCAGTCGATCAAGCAGAAGCCGCCCTACATCCTCGGCGCCGAAGTAATCCTTCTCCTGATCGGAGGGATCACGCTTGCGATGCTCATGCCCATGCTCAGCGCGCTGCGGGCCGTGATCTTATCGATTGCGGCACTGGCACTGATCATCGGGCTCAACATCGTAGTCTGGATCGAGGGCGGCACGGTCCTTCCGCTTGCTTCGTCCCTGCTCATGACCGTAATGCTTTTCACCATCAACATGGCCTACGGTTACTTTGTCGAATCCCGCTCCAAGCGCCAGTTCACCGAGCTGTTCGGTCAGTACGTGCCGCCCGAGCTCGTCGACAAGATGGCCGAGGATCCGGAGAAATACACCATGGAAGGTCGCAGCGAGCAGTTGACCGTGCTCTTTTCGGACATCGTCGGGTTCACCTCGATTTCCGAGGCGCTCAGCCCGAAGGACCTCTCGGCTTTCATCAACGAATATCTTACGTCGATGAGCCTCGTGATCAGGGAACGCCGCGGAACGCTCGACAAATATATCGGCGACGCGATCATGGCTTTCTGGGGTGCGCCGATGGCCGATCCCGAGCATGCCCGCCAGGGCGTCCTGGCCGCGCTGGCGATGCAGGTACGGCTGATCGAGATCAACGAGTTGATCGCGCCAAGGGGATGGCCTCCCATCCGCATCGGCATCGGGCTCAACAGCGGGACCATGAGCGTGGGCGACATGGGATCGAAGGTGCGCCGGGCGTATACCGTGATGGGTGACGCGGTCAACCTGGGCTCGCGCCTCGAAGGGCTGACGCGGGAGTATGGCGTGGGCGTCATCGTCGGCCAGGGCACTCGCGATCTCGTGAAAGACGGCGTGTTCCGGGAGCTCGACAAGGTCAAGGTGAAAGGCAAGGACGAGCCCGTGGCGATCTTCGAGGCGGTCGGTTTCGAGGGTGAGGTCGACGGGAAGGTTCTTGACGAGCTCAAGCTCTGGCAGCAGTTCCTGAAGCAGTATCGATCTCAGGATTGGGACCAGGCGGAGGTGTCCCTGCTGAACCTGACCCGGATGAATCCGGAGCACAAGCTCTACAAGGAATTCTCCATACGGCTCACCCAGATGCGAGCCGATCCGCCGGGGCCGGGCTGGGATGGCGTGACGACTTTCAAGACCAAATAGCGGTACGCCGCGCCTCAGGGTGGCGTGGCGGGCAAGCGAGGGGCGAACCAAGATTGCAAGCATCTGTCAGATCGCCCGCGATTTCCCAAGTTTGTCAGGCAAATCAGGGCTTTTATTGAATTGTGACCCGGGTCGGACTAGGATAGGCAGCCTGCATCAGGCGGCCCCAGGAATGCCCGGAATCGGAGGTTTGTGATGAGTGCGGTACTAAGCCAGCAATCCGTGCCGCAAGGCGACGTTCAAGCGCGACTTGCGTTCCAGAAGCAGCTCCAGGCCGTCACGAACAAGATCCACGCGACGAGCAACGTCGACGAAATCATGCTGGAGGTCAGCGCCGACATCTGCGCATTGTTCAATGCGGACCGGCTGACGATCTATTCGGTGGGCGAGGACAAGCAGTCGGTCATCTCGAAGTTCAAGACCGGCCTGAACTCGTTCAAGGACCTCAAGCTCCCGATCGCGGAGCACTCGATCGCCGGGTATGTCGCGCTGGCGAAGAAACCGATCAACATCAAGGACTGCTACGACGAGGCCGAACTCAAGGCGATCAACCCGAACCTGCGCTTCCTCCAGGAGGTCGACAAGCGCACCGGCTACCGCACCAAGCAGCAGCTCGTCGCGCCGGTGCTCGACCAGCAGAACAACGAGCTGATCGGCGTCATCCAGATCATCAACAACAAGGCCGGCGTGCCCTTCGGCGCGTTTACCGAGGAAGGCGTTTCCGAGATCGCCCAAACGCTTGCAATCGCCTTCAAGCAGCGCCAGAAGCCGCAGGTCGTCAAGACCAAGTATGACTACCTGATCTCCGACGCGATTCTTTCGGCCGGCGAATTCGATCTCGCGTCGCGTTCGGCTCGCAAGAAGGTCGTCGACATCGAGCAGGTCCTAGTCGACGAGTTCCAGGTCAAGATTCCCGCCATCGGCGCGGCACTGGCGAAATTCTTCAACGTGCCCTACGAGCCCTACAAGGCCGATCGCATCAAGCCGATGGACCTGCTCAAGAACCTGAAGCGCGAGTATGTAGACGCGAACCAGTGGCTACCGATCGACGACAGCAAGGAGGGCCTCGTCGTCGTGTGCCTCGATCCCGAGCGCATCCGCAGCTCGCGCATCGCCTCGAACGTATTTCCGAAAGCCAAGATCATTTACCGGGTCACCACGCAGAAGGAGTTCAAGGACACCTGCGATGCCTTCTACGGGGTGGAGGTCGACAACGGCGGCAACATCGACGACCTGCTCTCGAGTCTGGATTCCGAGGAAGGGATGGAAAGTGGCGAGGGATCCAATGACGAAGTCTCGGCGGCTGCGGACAACGAGCTCGTGAAGCTCGTCAACAAGATCGTCATCGATGCCTATAACCAAGGGGCCTCGGATATCCATATCGAGCCTTACCCCGGCAAGGCGAAGACCGAGATCCGATTCCGCCGCGACGGATCGCTTGCGCCTTACATCGAGGTGCCCGCGTCTTACCGCAGCGCGATCGTGGCGCGCTTAAAGATCATGTGCGATCTCGACATCTCGGAAAAGCGCAAGCCCCAGGACGGCAAGATCAAGTTCAAGAAGTTCGGGCCGCTCGACATCGAACTGCGCGTGGCCACGATCCCGACCACCGGGGGGGTCGAGGACATCGTGATGCGTATTCTCGCGGCAGGCGAGCCGATCCCCATCGACAAGCTGGGGCTGACGACGCGCAATAACGAAAACCTGAAGAACGCCGTTTCCAAGCCCTACGGCCTGTTTTTCGTCTGCGGTCCGACGGGTTCCGGCAAGACGACCACGCTGCACTCGGTGCTGGGATTCCTCAACACGCCGGACACCAAGATCTGGACCGCGGAAGACCCGGTCGAAATCACCCAGAAAGGACTGCGCCAGGTCCAGGTCAACAAGAAGGTCATGGACTTCGCGATGGTGATGAAGGCCTTCCTGCGCGCCGACCCGGACATCATCATGGTCGGCGAAATGCGCGATGCGGAAACCACGCACATCGGCATCGAGGCGTCGCTGACGGGCCACCTCGTGTTCGCCACCCTGCACACCAACTCGGCGCCGGAAGCGGTCATTCGCCTTCTCGACATGGGCATGGACCCGTTCAACTTTGCGGATGCGTTGTTAGGCATCCTCGCGCAACGCCTTGCGAAGCGCCTGTGCAAGTGCAAGGAGCCGTACACCCCGGGGCCGGACGAGCTCAAGGCGTTCATGAACGAGTACACGACCGACATGCGCCAGACCGATACCTGGAAAAAGGATCCCCAGGGCGAAGCGAAGAGGCTGTATGACTACTGGCTCAAGGAATACGGCAAGGATGGCAAGCTGACGTTCTACAAGGCCAAGGGATGTGACGCCTGCGGAGGCTCGGGCTACAAGGGCCGTGCCGGCCTGCACGAGCTGATGATCGCCTCCGATGCGGTGAAGAGGCTGATCCAGGAAAGGTCGCGCGTCACGGACCTTTTCGTCAAGGCGGTCGAGGAAGGCATGTCCACCCTCAAGATGGACGGCATGGACAAGGTGATGATGGGCCTGACCGACATGAAGCAGGTGCGCACGGTTTGCATCAAGTAGCAGGGCGGGGGCGCCAATGAGCAGCGCCATAGATAGTACCCAGGCCCTGCGGTTTTCCGGTGAGGCGGCGACGGTCGCGGACGACCTGGTCCAGCGGCTGGAGCAGCTCAACGCGATCGGCGCATCGCTGTCCGCCGAGCGCGACATCAACCGGCTGCTCGAGAGCATCCTGGTGGCCGCAAAGACCATCACTCGCGCCGACGGGGGCACGCTCTACCGCGTCGCCGAAGACCAGACCCTGCGCTTCGAGATCGTTCGCACCAGCTCGCTCAAGAACTATCTCGGCGGGACCACCGGCAACCCGGTGCCGTTCTACCCGATTCAGCTTTACCGCGACGGCAAGCCGAACCACAACATGATCGCCGCGCATGCCGCGCTCAGCGGCCAGACCATCAACGTCCAGGATGCCTATACCGCGGAGGGTTTCGACTTCACGGGGACGAGAGCCTTCGACGCCAAGACCGGCTACCGCTCGCAGTCGTTTCTCACGGTTCCGATGAAGAACCACGAGAACGAGATCATCGGGGTGCTGCAGCTCATCAACTCGATCCATCCGAAAACCGGCGAGATCCAGGCGTTTTCGTCCTCCGACGAGCGATTGGCAGAGTCGCTGGCTTCGCAGGCCGCCATCGCGCTCACCAACCGGATGCTGATCAACCAGCTCGAGGAGCTGTTCGAGTCGTTCATCAACCTCATGAACACGGCGATCGACGAGAAGTCGCCCTACACCGGCGGGCACTGCCAGCGCGTGCCGACGCTCACGATGATGCTGGCCGAGGCGGTGAACGAGACAAAGCAGGGGCCGCTCGAGAATTTCACGATGACCGACAAGGACCGCTACGAGCTCAAGATCGCGGGGCTGCTGCACGACTGCGGCAAGGTCACGACGCCGGTGCACGTGGTCGACAAGGCCACCAAGCTCGAGACGATCTACGACCGGATCCACCTCATCGACACGCGGTTCGAGGTGCTCAAGCGAGACGCGGAAATCGACTACCTCAAGAAGCGCCTCGAGCTCGCCCAGTCCGGGCGCGCCGACAACTCGGGCACGCTGGAAATGGCGCACAAGGAGCGCGTACGCCGCATCGATGAAGATCGCGCGTTCCTCCGTGCGTGCAACATCGGCGGCGAGGCGATGCGGGAGTCGGACATGGAAACCGTCCGGCGCATTGCAGAGTACCGCTGGACGGATGTCGCCGGCCATACGGCGAGCTTCCTCACCGAGGACGAGCTGAAGAACCTCACGATCCGGGCGGGCACGCTGACCCAGGAAGAGCGCCAGATCATCAATCACCATATCGTCGCGACGATCAAGATGCTCGAGGCCCTGCCGTGGCCGCGCCACCTCAAGAACGTGGCGGAATACGCGGGCGGGCACCACGAGAGGATGGACGGCAAGGGGTATCCGAAGGGCCTGAGCCGCGACCAGATGTCGGTCCAGGCGCGCGTCATGGGCATTGCGGACATCTTCGAAGCCCTGACCGCCAAGGACCGGCCATACAAGAAAGGAAAGACCCTTTCCGAGTCCCTCGAGATCCTCGGCAAGATGCGACTCAACGGCCACGTCGACCCGGACCTGTTCGACATCTTCGTGCGCCGCAAGGTGTACCTGCGCTACGCGGAGATGTTCCTGGACAAGGAGCAGATCGACACTGTCGAGGATACGAAGATTCCGGGCTACTCTCCCTGAGACCCCGCATCAGGAAATCTTGAAGATTTAGTTCCTGAACACCGCGTCCAGAGCGGCTTACAAGGCAATCTGCATGCCTGTTTTGAAAAATATCAGCCCGGATATCCTTGCGGGTTTGCGCTCTGCCAGGCCCACGCGTCCCTGCACATGTCATCGATCCCCAGCCTCGCTTGCCACCCAAGCTCGCGTAGCGCCAGGCTGGCGTCCGCGTAGCAACTGGCCACGTCGCCCTGGCGTCGCGCCGCGAACTCTCGCGGAATCGGGATGCCGGTGACGCGCTCAAACGCGGCGACCACTTCCAGCACGGTCTGGCCCCGGCCGGTGCCGAGGTTGACGACGATTGACTTGTCTTTTTCGAGCAGATAGCGCAACGCGGCAACATGGCCCGCGGCAAGGTCCATCACATGGATGTAGTCCCGCACGCCGGTGCCGTCCACCGTGCCGTAGTCATTGCCGAAGATCCTCAACTGCTTCAGTCGGCCCACCGCGACCTGCGTCACATACGGAAACAGGTTGTTGGGGATGCCCTGGGGATCCTCGCCGATGGTGCCGGAGGGATGCGCACCAATCGGATTGAAATAGCGCAGCGTGGCATGCCGGAACCCAGGCGATCCCACCGCGATGTCCGCGAGGATGTCCTCGATGAACTGCTTGGTGCGGCCGTAGGGATTGACCGCGCCCATCGGATGATCTTCCGTGAGCGGCAAGCGCTGGGGATCACCGTAGACCGTTGCCGACGAACTGAAGACGATGCGTCTCACCCCGGCTTGAGCCATGGTGTCGAGCAGGACGAAGGTCCCGCCGAGGTTGTTGTCGTAGTACTCGAGGGGCTTGGCGACCGACTCGCCAACAGCCTTGTGCCCGGCGAAATGGATGACGGCGCGGACCGGGTTGCGCTTGAAGATCTCGCTGAGCGCATTGCGATCGCGCAGGTCCGTTTGGTGAAACTCGGCCTTCCCCCCCCCCCAGGGCGTGAATGCGCTCAAGGACGGCCAGCTTGCTGTTGGCCAGGTTGTCGACGATCGTCAGCGCGTAGCCTTCGCGCAGAAGCGCGACGCACGTGTGGGACCCGATATAGCCCAAGCCTCCAGTAACCAGAATCATCTCGACTCCCTTATGCAAACGACACTTGTTCACGCGGCCGGCGCGCGGAAAAGAAAGTACTTCCTGCAGCCGAAATTGAACAGGAAAACCAGTGCCGCGGAGGCAATCTTGGAGAGCCGGTAGTCGAGCCCGAGCAAATCGGTGAGCACGTACAGGACGATCGCAGTGAGCAGCAGTCCAACCGCCCCGATTGCCGCAAAAAGGGCGAACTCATGGGCTCCGCGCTCCACGCTGCGCTTGCGGAAGATCCACCGGATGCTCAACAGGTAGATGGTCGCAAGGCCCGCGCAAAAGGCAACCGTGGCCGAGGCGAGGTAGTGCCAGCCGAGCAGTTCAGTCAGCGCAACGTACAGGCCGAAATCGATGCACAGCGCAAGGAGGCCGGCGGCAACGTAGCGCGCGAACTCTCCCGCGACGGAATGCGAAAGCAGCTTGTGCGCGAACTCGCGGATTGACGGGAAAACGGGTATCTCCAGCGCGGAGAAGGCAAAAAAAACGGGCATCGAGAGATGCCCGTTTTTTTTCGCCTGAACTACGGCGACTAGCTTGTTACCGACAGGCCGACGGACGGTACTTTGACAGAACGGTCGTGCCCGTGGCGCAGTCCCAGTTGATCGAACCACCGGTCGGAACGGCGCTCGCAGCCAGCGCCTGTCCGCCTGAGGACGGGGTCATGAGCAGGGCGTTGCCGCCAGCCGAGGCGGTATAGGCGATCGTGATCACGCCGGTCGAGGAGTTGACCGTAAGGGACGACACGTTCGCCGTCGAGGTTGGTATGGTCCAGCCCATGGTGAGATCCGTCGCTCCGGATGCCGCATTTTCCGAGATGGCAAGCTTCGCCGATCCGGCCATTGCAAGACCTTCTGCCACGCGGGTGCGCACCATGTAGTCCTGGTATGCGGGCAGCGCGACGGCCGCCAGGATGCCGATAATTGCAACTACGATCATCAGCTCGATCAGGGTAAAGCCTCGTTGGACTCGTTTCATTTTTGCTCCTATGCGAAAGCGTTGTTGTGACTTGGAGTTAATGCGATTCCCCAAATTTGGGTGGCGCAACCTGAATAAGCAGTATGCGTGCCGGACTGGAAGCCCTTAAAAGCGGAGAAAAATCACGGAATTGGCGGTATTTATGAGACGGCCGGTGACCAAAATTGTCATGTCGGACGAAGATTGGTCGCTTGCCATTCCGGGCTTGTGGCGTCCCCTGATCCGCTCAGCTTGCACACCACTGACGCCACATCTCGCGGTAGGCCGCCTCCACCGCACGGGCGTAGCCCATTTCGTCCATCAACAAGCCGGCACTCATCTCGCCCCGAAGCTTTTTGCGTACCGAGTCCAGGTGTGGAAGGTTCGTCGCAAGCCCGACCGCCTTGTCGGCGTACTCCGCCTCGGAAGCCGCAATCCACTCACTGTGGCCGGCGTGGGCGGCGATGCTCGAGCCGAGCCTGCCCAGCGAGGGACGGTCCGCCAGCGTAATGAACGGGATCCCCATGTAGAGGCTCTCGAAAAGCGTTGTGCCGGAGTTCTGCGGAAAACAGTCGAGGCAGATATCGATGCCGCGCATCAAATCCCAAGGGGGGCTGTGAAAGCCCAGTTCCAGGCGCTCCCCCGCGATCCCGGCGGCTTCGAACTGCGCGGCCAAAGCCTGGCAGAGCGTTGAGTCCTTGAAGTTGAGGCTGTCGATGCGCAACCTGGAACCCGGAACACGCTTCAGGATCTCCGCCCAGAGTCGCACGATCCGATGGTTGATGCGCGCCGCGCGTGTAAGTGCGCCGAACGTAACGTACCCGCGCTCGATTGCGGGCAGGGGGCTTACCGGCCCCATGCCCTCTGCGGGGCGAAAGACCTGGCATAGCGGAATGCGCCATGGCTTTTCGGAAAACGTGCCTTCCGCGCCCTCGGGAACCACCACCGCATCGGTCAGAAACCAGTCGATCGCCGAAAGTCCCGTGGTTTGCCCGAAGCCGATCGTCGTTGCAGAAACGGGCGCGGGCTTGCGGGCGAAGACCAGCAGGCGGTTGCCGCGAGTATGCCCGGCCAGGTCTACAAGAAGGTCGATTGCGTCGCTGCGGATGCGCTCGGCCATTCGCGCATCGTCCATGCCGCACGTCGAAATCCAGTGATCCACGCTCGCCTTCATCCGTACGCTCACTTCGTCTTCGACCGCCACTTCCGCGTAGGCGAAAACTTCCACCGCGGATTTGTCATGGTGATCGAGAAGCGGCTGCACAAAATGCCTGGCCGCGTGCCTGCGGAAGTCCGGGGAAACATAGCCTATGCGCAGCCTCCTGCCCGGCTGGCGGCCGTTCGTGTGCGGGCGCCACTCCGAACGCAGCGGATGTCCGATACACGCATCGAAGTCGCGGTACGCAGCAAAGACTTCTTCGCGCGACTTGTCAGGGTGGTAGTTCAGCAGGAAGAGCAGGTTGTGATGGCCTTCCGGGAAATCCCGCTTGAGCTCGAGCGCGCGTCGGCAACTTGCCTCGGCTTCGTCCAGCCGGCCCAGTACAACGAGGGACGCACCGAGATTGCTGTGGGCGACGTGATACGCGGGCCTGAGCGCCAACGCGCGCCGGTAGCTCGCCAGCGCATCCGACGGACGGCCGATGGCGTCGAGCAGGTTGCCCAGGTCGCTGTGCGCCTCGAAATAATCCGGGTTGATCTCGAGCGACCGGCGACAGCTGGCCTCGGCCTCGTCCAATCGCCCGAGAGCCTGCAGCAGGTTCGAATAATTATTGTGCGCCTCGAAATAGTCGGGCTTGAGCTCAAGCGCCCGGCGATAGCTCGACTCCGCCTCCTGCAACCGTGCCTGGGCATGCAGCACAATCGCCAGGTTGTGATGGGTCTCCGCGTCCGAAGGCATGACCTCCAGCGCTCGCCGAAGCGCCGGCGCTGCTGCTTCGTACTGCCGCTTCATGGCGAGGACGGCGCCCAGGACCTTCCAGCCGAAGCCGTAATCCGGCCATGAGTGCGTCAGTTGACGTGCCAGCGACTCCGCTTCTGCGTGCCGACCGGAGGAACACAGGGCGAGGAGGTCGATGGAACGCAGCTTCGCTTGTGCGTCCGAGTGCCGATCCATCTTGCGCAGGAGCAAGCCTGCATTGATTACCGCACCTGCGAAATCGGGGCGCTGCGCCAGGGCCGCCTCCAGCGCGGCGAGGGCTTCGCCATCCCGCCCGCCAGCTTCGAGCGCTTCGGCCAGGCCAACCCATGCCTCGGGGAACCCTTCGCGCAACGCCAGGGACGTCCGGAACGCCGATTCCGCACCGGCCGTTGCTCCGCTCTGCAAGTAGGAGAGTCCCAGGTTGTACTGTGCAGCTGCAGAACCGGCATCCAGCGCAATGGCCTGCTTGTGTGAGGCGATCGCAGCGGCAAACTTCGCCGCGTTATGGAGGACGACACCGAGGCACAGGTGCGCTTGCACAAAGAGCGGATCTGCACGAATGGCGTCGCGGTAGCAGCGCTCGGCTTCATCGATTGCGCCGGATTCTTCCGCGGCCATGCCGCGTTCGACAAGGCGCTGCGCATCTTCCCCGCCGGTTTCAGGCGCAGGCGAGGAAGAGTCATGCAGAAGCCGCCCGAGAAATCTGCGGATCGAGAGCATGTACCAGCTCATCGCCGGGGTTGGCCTCTTTAGATGATCAGCAGCCGTACCACTGAGTCGATGAAATCGTCCGCATAGCCACCGTCGCGCAGGCGCCACTTGACCCGGTTCGCGAACTTCGCCTTCTGGTAAAGGTTGTAGCTGGACGAGGAGTACAAACGCCGATGGCGGTCGATCATGGTGGTCAGTTTCGCGACCTGCTTCTTGCGGGCCGCGCCAGCCGGCGCAAGCTCCTCCTTCGGAATCAGCCGCTCGATTTCCCCGACCGCCTCATCGGCCTGGGACTCTGCGCCTTTTGCATCCAGCCATTTCAACATGTGGTCGCCGTGCTCCCCGTGTAAACGGGGGCGATTATACGCGGTGCGGCTATACTTGCCGGCCACGCGGCAGCCTTGATCCCGGACTCCAACTGCCGCGATATCGGAACTGGCAAAAGCGTCGCAGGTCACCCATTCTGCAGCCGGGCTGTACAGATGAACGTAGCAAGACATGCCGCCGATTTGATCGACGCCGGAATCGCGGCGGAGTCTCGCGGCGACCCCGCCGGGGCAGAGCGTCTTTTTCGCCAGGCCCTGGCGATCGCCCCTGCGTCGGCAAGGGCCCACATGAATCTCGGCATCGCGCTTCAGGCAAAGGGCGAGTTCTCCGCGGCTGCCGCAGCCCATGCAGAAGCCATCAGGCTCGACCCGGTGCTTGCGCATGCCCGCTACAACCTTGCACTCGCTTGCGTAGCTCAGGACGATTTTGATAAGGCGGAGAAAGAGTTCCGCGCCGCCCTGCGTCTGCGGCCGGAGTTTCCCGAAGCCTGGGTGGGTTTGGCCGAGGTGCTGGAGTCCAAGGGATGCGACCAGGAAGCGCTGGCGGCATTGGAGGCTGCAATTTCGCAGCGACCCCAGTATGCCGGTGCGCTGTTCAACCTGGCGGTATTGCTGCGAAGGATGGGACGCCTCGACGAAGCGGAAGCGCTATTGCGCGGGGTTCCTGAGGATCACGCCGAGTATGCGAACGTGTTGACCGCCCTCGCTGCGACTTTGCGCGACCAGGGGCGCATCGAGGAGGCTGTCGAGGCCATGCGCATCTGCGTCGAGCGGGCGCCCGATTCCGGGGTAGCGCAAAGCGAACTGCTGTTCACGCTGGGATTTTTCGACCGGATCGGCGCCGAAGGACTTTTCGCCGAGCACTTCTGGGCCGGATGTCGCGCGGAAGCCGAAGTAGCGGCGTGGTGTACCGAGTTTCCCAACCCGCCAGACCCGGACAGAATCCTGAACGTAGGCTATCTCTCGGGCGACTTTTCCGGGACTTCGGTGGCGCTGTTCACGCAATTCCTGTTTGAGCGCCACAGCCGCGAACGAACCAAGGTGTTCGCTTACTCGTCGACCCCACTGCATGACGAGACGACGGCAAGGTTTGTCGCGTCGGCGGACGCGTGGCGCGACCTGCGCGCACTGCCGGATGCCGCGGTCGCAAAGGCGATCCTGGACGATCGGATCGACGTGCTGGTCGACCTCACCGGACACACGAGCCACAGGCGCATCGGGGTGCTGGCCGGACGCGCCGCCCCCGTGCAGATGACGTGGCTCGGGTATATCAGCACAACCGGGCTTACGCGCGTCGATTACCGGATCTCCGACCCGGTCGCAGATCCTGTCGGCTTGACCGAGTCGCTGCATACCGAGCGGCTGCTGCGCATGCCGCACAGCCAATGGTGCTTTCGTCCTCCGGAGGGGGCACTCAAAGCCGCCGTCTCGCGAGATGCTTCGTCGCATGACTTCACGTTTGGATCCTTCAACCAGTTTGCAAAAGTCACGCACCAGACGATTGCCCTCTGGGTGGCGGTTCTGCTTGCGGCTCCGGCGGCACGCATGCGGGTGGTGGGAGTTCCGCGCGGTACCGCGGCAGAGAAACTCTCGGGCATGCTGGCGGCAGCGGGCATCGACCGCTCGCGTTTCGAACTCGTCGAGCGGGTGCCGCTGGAGGGCTACTACAGGCAATTCGCGCGTGTCGATGCCTGCCTGGACACAACTCCCTATAGCGGTGGCACGACGACTTGCGACGCGCTTTGGATGGGTGTGCCCGTGGTAACGCTTGCCGGGGAGCGCTCGATGTCGCGCAGCGCCGCCAGCCTGCTGACGACTGCCGGGCGATCCGACCTTGTTGCGCAGACGCCGCAGGAGTTCGCGGCGATTGCCTCGCGCCTGGCATCGGCAGGTGAATGGTCTACGGCGTCCCGGGTTGCATTGAGAGCACGCATGGCCGCGAGCCCGCTGATGGACGAGGGCCGCTTTACCATCGACCTGGAAGACTTGTACCGAAAGGCGTGGCGTGAGTGGTGCGCCGCACGCCTGTCCACCGGCAGTTCATAGCTTGGAAAGCTGCAGCCTCAAGACCCGCACCAGGTTCGCCACATTTTCCGGTATTCGTTCTCCAGCGCGCGCGCGAAGCGGGCTTCATTGCGCAAAGGCGACGCGGAAACCCGCTCGCGCATGGTTTCACGCAACCGGACGAGGCGGCCGCTGTCATTGGCAAGATCGATTGCGAGCGACAGGTAGTCATCGACGTTTGCGGCGATCAACTCGCCGAGGCCGGCGTTGGCGAGAATGCTGGAACCCACGCGTGCACAGTGCCGGTCGCCTGCAATGGTGATCGCGGGCACTCCCATCCAAAGCGCCTCGAGCGTGGTCGTAGTGCCGTTATACGGGAAAGGATCGAGGCCGATGTCTATCTCGTGGTAGCGGGAAAGGTGCATCCCGAAGTCGCCGTCCATGGGAAGGATCACGAGGCGTTCGTCGCCGATGCCGTGCTGCGCGAATTCATTGCGCATGCGTTCTCTTGCGCGCGCGTCGCTCAGGCCCGTCGCCTTCAGGAGCAGGCGGCTCGACGCAACCCGATCGAGGAGGACAGACCAGACGCCAACCACTTCGCGCGTGATCTTGGAGAGGACATTGAACGAGCCGAAGGTCGTGCAGCCGTTCCTGAGGTGGGGTGAAGCCTGGACTTCCGGTGCTTCCTCCGCCGGCCGAAAGCACAGGAAGGTCTCTTGCAGGCGCGCGAGTCGCTCGCTGTGGAATTCCTTCCCGTCCCCCGGCGGATCCGCGTGCACGTCGGTGAGCCGCCAGTCCATTGCCTCGATCCCGGACGTGTTTGGGTATCCGAGGTAGTTGACCTGAACCGGCGCGGGCTTGAGTGCGAACAGGCCGAGCCGGCCCCTGGAAGTGTGCCCCGCCAGGTCGACGAGAATGTCGATGCCATCGGTGCGCACGAGTTCGGCCGCTTCCAAATCGCTCATGGCGGCGATATTGCGCGCCGAGTCCGAAAGTCCCATCAGGCGCCGCGTCATGCGGTCGGGAGTAGCCACGTTCGAATAGCAGAAAACCTCGAAATCGGCCCGGTCGTGACCTGCGAGCACCGGTTCTATGAAATACGCGACGGAATGACGCCTGAAATCGGGAGATACGTAGCCGATGCGCAGCCTCCGGTCGGGTTCGCGGGAATTCAGGTGTGCCCTACGGTGCGCGGAAAGGGGAGTTTCGTGGCGGAGGGCCCACGCGCGATGCTCCTCGAACAATTCGGCGCGCGACAACCGGTCAGTGCAATTGAGCGCGAACAGCAGATTGCTGTGCGCCGCGTGAAAATCAGGATCCAGCTCGAGGGCGCGGCGGAAGCTGGATTCTGCTTCCTCCAGCCGCCCGACCTCCCTCAGCGCGCTTCCCAGGTTGCTGTGCGTCACGGGCGCGTCCGGATCGAGTTCGAGCGCGGCGCGATAGGCGTCCTCCGACTCCGATAGCCTTCGAAGCGCCTGCAGTACATTTCCGAGGTTGGTGTGTGCCCGATAGGCGTCCGGCGTGATCTCGATCGCCCGCCGAAAGCTCGCCTCGGCCTCGGGCAACCGGCCGAGCGCCGCAAGCGCGATGCCCAGGTTGAAGTGGGCATGGTGAAAATCCGGTTTGAGCACGACCGCCATCCGGCAGCTCTCCTCGGCCTCGGACGCCATTCCTTGCGTCTGTAG
>ENA-ORBV01001901-ORBV01001901.1-microbial-mat-metagenome-genome-assembly--contig:-NODE-1901-length-45231-cov-5.554214_pt1 | contig 45231 bp, 44 predicted proteins | sample MGYA00237777_ERZ505514 | MGnify/ENA primary metagenome ERZ505514 (study PRJEB26160, sample SAMN06269048) | microbial mat metagenome | isolation source: Oligotrophic lake microbial mat | place... | reverse complement strand
TTTCAAGCAGAAGACGGCATACGAGATTCGCCTTAGTCTCGTGGGCTCGGAGATGTGTATAAGAGACAGATTCTGGCTATGCCTACCTCAGGGCCGGCGCAAGTGGATATTCGGAATCCATGTTCAACCTATCAGTGTTAGGGGCTGGGCCAGCTACAAAACTGTCACAGGGCCTGCCAAACCCAGCGATAAAAGACGTCTGTTATAGAATGTTCATACGCGCCGAAAATAGTTCGAATGAACCCGCAGTTGTGTCGAGTGCGACAACTGTCAATTTGACTAAAAGTGTTCCAGGCGCAGCCTTCTATTCTGATTATGGTTGTTCTGCCACGACTACGAGTGCAGTTATTTCCAGTGGCAGCCCTGATACCTATGCTTACTTTAAGGCTACTGCCGTAAGCAACACAGGCACTATTACCTTAACGGACAGTGTAGCCGCTCTGACACCGGTAACATCCTCGCCAATTGATGTGCAAACCAATGTGATTTCAGTCTACTCTTTCTATTTTAATCCTGGCATAATCAGCGCCTATACGCCGGATCAATGTTACGAAGTACAGGCTAAGGCAGAAAATTCCAGTGGTAGCCAAATCTATGCAAATTCAAATATCGCAATTACATTTACTACGACCTCAGGAAGCTATCTTTATAGTGATAGCAGTTGCACTACTACGGCTGTTAGTACTTTGAATGCCACTATTCCTAACGCCTCGACATATTCGGACCGTGTGTATATGAAAGCTTCGAGCGGTAGTTTTACCCTCGATGTTTCGTCAGGTTCACCGTTGGCAAGTGGTTCTCAGGTTCTTAATTAATTATTCAAAATCGACTGGATAGGTCACATAGATCGAATCGCCGTTAAATTTTTTAAACGGCGTTCGCTCTATGACCGACACCACACAAGACTCGATATCATTTTCATTAAAACTCGAAGTTAAAATTTTAATTTGGCTTGATTTTCCTGAAGGCTCTAAAATAAACCCGACCACCACTTTGCCTTTGCCGTCAGGGTTGGTCGCTAAAAATTTAGCATAACAACGATTCAGAAAGCCTTTTTGCCCATCGAGATTTTCTTTAATGCCGCGGCCATCAACCACATCCTTACTAACCACAACAGCGTCATTGCCAATTTTAGCAGATGAGGGGACCGGGACTACCGGAGCTTTTTTAATTGAGGTCGTGCTGAAATAAAGACTCTTCCATTTTTCTTTGATGTTATTTACTAAAATATGTCCGTTGTTTTTGAGTGTTTGCTGCGAGCCTGCCAACAAGGTAAGTAGATAAGACTCATTTCTGCCCGATTCCTCAAGAGTGACAATAGTGTTTTCGCCGAGCCTTACCTGATCACCCTGATTTGTGGTAACAATAACACTAGCACCTACGCCTGTGGAAATTCGGTCAAAAGAGTAAATCAAATCGCCCTGAGTTAAAGGATTTTCTTGGAATGTTTCGCTGTGTTTGATGACTACTTCACCACTGACTAGATCAGCTGAGGCAATCGATTTGGCACTAGGACCAGAAATAGATTTACTCAATAAGAACCATATGAGCCAGAGAGCCAGTATCGCAAATACAAACGATAAAATGACTAGACTCTTTTGTCTCATTATTTTTTAGGGGGAATACTTTCTTCTTTTTTTGTGGAATCAGCAGGAGGAGCAGAACCGTCAACTTTGATGGGCTCAGTTTGTTTAGTCGCAGGAGCTGGAACGTATTTATCCGTAGCACTTTTGCTGGGACTTGCTGTCAACATCGTTAGCCAAATACTTGTACCAGCAAAAATAATGGCTGCACCTGTCGTTAGTTTTGCAAAAAATGTGGGAGCACCAGCTGCGCCTAAAATTGATGTTGAGGCTTGGCCACCAAATGTACCTAGAGAGCCACCCTTAGCATCTTGGATCAATACGAAAAAAATGAGCAGAACACACGCAACGACATGTACTGTGGTTATGAAAGAGATCATGAATACTCCTTAAAAGTTTGACGCAGTATATGAACCTGGCATTTTGAAGTCAATTGCTTTACAGGCCACCCAATCTGGTACAAGAAAGGTCATGGCTTTTATTGTCTTTGAAGGCATTGATGGTTGTGGAAAAAGTACGCAAATCAAGCTCCTTGCCGATTTTCTGAAATCCAAAAACATTGGTTTTATATTAACGCGTGAGCCGGGCGGAACACCTCTAGGCGAGGAAGTCCGTAAATTGCTCCTTAGAACCAACGGCGAAGATGTCCCACACCCTCGCGCTGAACTCCTACTATATGAAGCCATTAGGGCTCAGCATGTAGAAGTAGTCATAAAGCCCGCGATGAATCAAAAGAAGTGGGTGATTAGCGATCGTTTTTCTGCCTCTACCACTGCCTTCCAGTCAGCTGGCCGAAATTTAAAATTAAATGACATAAAGTGGCTTAACGCTTACGCGACTGACGGCATTAAACCTGAATTAACGATCTTAATAGATATATCGGTTTCAGAGTGCCAAAAGAGACTGAGCCAAAGAAATCTTTCGACTGGGCACGATAGATTTGAACAAGAAGAGCAAGAATTTCATGAAAAAGTCAGGCTAAGTTACTTGGCTCAGGCTGAAGAAGATTCCAAGGGCTGGATAGTGATTGACGGAACTACTTCGGTATCGCAAATTCACCAGCAAATAATTGATGACCTTATACATAGAAATTGGACAACACATTGAAATCACTATTAAAAAAATTTGTAGGGCACGTGTCCCATAAAACCCAGCTGCTCACTCTTCATCAAGAAAATCGTCTACACCCGGTTTGGCTTTTTTTTGGGCCCGAAGGCGTCGGAAAAAAGCACCTAGCGCTAGGATTGGCCCAAGCTTTTGTTTGTGAAAAGAAAACCGGCTGTGGCGAGTGTGGGCCCTGCTTGAGGATTTATAATCGGCAGAGCGAAAGTCTGTTGTTAATAGAGCCCACTGGCGAAAGCATTAAGGTCGAAGACGCCCATGAGGTCATTCGTTTTCTATCGCTGAAATCTTTGGGACATTCTCAGGTCGTCATAATTGACGGCGTCGAAAATCTTACCACCCAGGCAGCTAACACTTTACTAAAATCACTTGAAGAACCCCCGGCCAATAACTTTATTTTTCTTATTTCTTCAAATCTTTCAGCAGTGCTGCCGACTCTTCGTTCGCGATCCCAGATTTTAAGATTTAGGCCACTTTCAGAAAAAGAATGGAGTGCAAGTAGAGGCACCCATCCTGAAAAAGTTGAGGAAGCTCGCCAAAAAACTGTGGATCTGCTTACAGCTGTTGTCTCGGGAAATTATTTGAATCTCGAGGTCGAAAAATGTGCTAAAGAAAGTACCCGAGAAAATCTGTGCGATGTATTTAATTATTGCCAGAGAGCTTTGCGGGACGTTTTGAACTTAAGACTAGGAAGATCGGCGACGCTCGGACAAGGGTTTGCCAGCATTGCTGAACAGCTGCGAGGGCGAAATTCGCTCTGCATTTTAGATCTTTGGAATCTCAGTTTTGAATGTGAGCGTGATTTAGAGCGAAATGTCGACAGCAAGCTAACGCTTGAAAAGTTTTATTGGGGCGGCAAAAAGGTTCTAGAGAATAGCTCATGGGTTGGATAGATCTACACACTCATATAAATATGATAAAGCAGGACTCTGACATTATCGTAAGTCGAGCGCTGGCGAACGACGTCGAGAAAATGATTTTGATTGGAACCGATCCTGCAGATTTAATGACTGTCTTAGCGCTCGCCAAAAAACATTACCCCACATTATTTTGTACACTCGGTATACATCCACACGACGCGAGTAAATACTCCGATGAAGTCGAAAAAAATCTATCTTCGTTATTAGGAGAGCGCGAGGTTATAGGTGTCGGCGAAATTGGACTCGACTTTCATTACAATCACTCGCCGCAAGACGTGCAGCGAGAAGTCTTTCGTCGCCAGTTACGACTCGCTGAGTATCATAAATTGCCAGTCGAAATTCACACTCGCGATGCTGAAGCTGACACCGTGGCAATCTTAAGAGAGTTTCAAGGTAAGGTAAAAGGAGTCCTACATTGTTTTACAGGAACTCAGTGGTTAGCTAACGAAGCCTTGGCATTGGGCTTTGATATTTCAATTAGCGGTGTTTGTACTTTTAAAAATGCCGAGAATTTGCGCTCAACCATCAAGACATTGCCACTGGATCGGATTCATATCGAAACTGATGCTCCATTCATGACGCCTGTACCACATCGGGGAAAAGAAAATGAGCCAGCACTTGTTGTGCTAACTGCAGTAAAGGTTTGTGAGATACTCGGTTTGAGCCAAGAGGTGTTAAGCGCCCAGCTTAAGAAAAATGCGCAACGCTTATTTTCTAAGCTATTATGGTCTTGACAAGACTAGCAGATAATTCTTGTATAGAGCGCTGAATTCAAAGAGGAGATTGCCATGAAAAAACCGCGCGTAGGTATCAACGGATTTGGGAGAATTGGTCGAATTCTGTTTCGAGCTGGATTTGAAAAATTAGATATTGTTGGGATTAATGATCTCGGTAGTCCCCAGGAATCAGCTCATCTTTTAAAATACGATTCCACCCATGGAAAGTTTCCGGGTACCATTGAAGCCTCTGACAAAAACATCGTGGTCAACGGTAAAACCATTAACTATTCTAAAACTAAGGACCCTGCCCAAATTCCCTGGAAAGATTGGGAAGTCGACATTGTATTGGAATGTACAGGTGCATTTAAAGGGAAAGAAGATTTTATGAAGCACATTGCGGGAGGCGCCAAGAAAGTATTGGTTTCAGCGCCTGCCGACGGCGTCGACATGACCGTCGTCTATGGCATTAATCACGACAAATATGATAGCAAAACACACTTAGTGATTAGTAATGCTTCGTGCACCACAAATTGCCTGGCACCTTTGGCCAAAGTTCTTCACGAGATTTTTGGAATTGAGTACGGTTTGATGACTACTATTCATTCTTACACTCTCGATCAAAAAATATTAGACAGTGCTCATAAAGATTTAAGACGAGCCAGGGCAGCGGCGCTTTCGATGATTCCCACTACGACTGGGGCCGCCAAGGCTGTGGGATTAGTATTGCCAGAACTTAAAGGTAGGATTGACGGTCTTTCGGTGAGAGTGCCAACGCCCAACGTGAGTTTGGTGGATTTTAACTTTACCACTAAAAAGGACGTGACAAAAGAAACCATCAACTCGGCACTCATTGAGGCCAGTAAAACTACTATGAAGGGGATTCTGACAACTGAAAAAGAACCCTTGGTCAGCTGCGATTTTAACGGCAGTCCTTATAGTTCCATCGTCGACTTACAGAGTACGATGGTGTCTGGCACCCGTATGGCAAAAGTTTTTTCTTGGTACGACAACGAGTTTGGCTTTTCAAGTCGAATGGTGGATATGGCGCTGCATATGAACGCGAAAGGGATTTGAGTGAGTAAAGGACTTCAAGGCGTTACCGGAATAGAAAATCTTGATTTAAAAAATAAGCGAGTTTTTATTCGTTGTGATTTTAATGTGCCAATGGAAAACGGCAATATCACTGATGACACTCGCATTACGGCAACCTGGCCCACCATTGACTATGCACTTAAACAGGGGGCAGACGTGATTTTAGGAAGCCATTTGGGCCGGCCTAAAAAATCCGAAGATCACAAAAAGTTTTCGCTGGAACCCGTGGCGGAATATCTTCGCGACAAGTATGGTCATGAGATTATTTTAGTGGATGATCCCGAATCCGATGCGCCGAAAGCCTTAATCGCAGGACTTAAGAAAAATCAAATCATCATGCTTGAGAACCTGCGATTTTCAGCTGGTGAAGAAAAAAATTCCCACGAGTTCGCCGCGCAATTATCCAGTTACATCGATGTTTATATTAACGATGCCTTTGGGGCTAGTCACCGAGCTCACGCTAGCGTAAGTGAATTGCCAAGACTGATGCCGATTAGAGGTGCTGGTTTTTTGATTCAAAAAGAATTAGCGATGCTAGACAAGCTATTGGAAAGTCCACGGCTCCCTTATTGGGTAATAATGGGTGGGGCTAAAGTGAGCGATAAAATTGGAGTTATTGAAAAGCTCATAGATAAAGTAGACGGCTTTATTATTGGTGGCGCGATGGCATATACTTTTTTAAAAGCCATGGGTGTGGAGGTAGGCCATTCTCTTGTTGAGCGTGAAAAAATAGAATTTACTGGCGAACTTATTAAAAGAGTTAAGGCTCGTGGCAAAAAAATTCTTTTACCTATAGACCACAGAGTTTCTCAAAGTATAAAAAGTTCCGAAGTGATCACAACTCCCAACGAAAAGATACCCGACGGATTTTTAGGATTGGATATAGGACCCCAAACTGAAAAACTTTTTTGTACAGAACTGCTTTCGGCAAAAACGGTATTTTGGAACGGGCCTATGGGTGTTTTTGAAAACCCTAAAATGTGTCAGGGCACATTTGCGATAGCAAAAGCTCTAAGTGGTCTTGAAGCTGACACAATTGTGGGTGGCGGCGACACTGCGAGTGCGGCTAAAGCCTCTGGGTTTGCCGATATGTTGACTCATATCTCGACGGGCGGAGGCGCTAGCCTAGAATATCTCCAGGGTGATCCGCTACCGGGAATAGACTCGTTAAGAAAAGGTAAGCGCGGTGAGTAAGCGAGAGGTTATATGTGCTGGCAACTGGAAACTTCACAAATCCCCACGAGAAACTCGTGAATACATGCAAGAGTTTTTGCCGCAGTTGAAATTGATAAAATGTGAGGTCGTGATTTTTCCGCAGGCTCTCAGTTGCGAAGCGCTGGCACTCGTAACAAAAGATTCCTCCCTAAAATGGGGGGGGCAGAATTGTTATTTTGAAAACCTAGGCGCTTTCACAGGCGAAAATTCAGCGAGTGCTTTAAGCGAAATGGGCGCGAGGTATGTGCTTGTTGGCCATAGCGAGCGCCGAAAGATTTTTGGTGAGGGGGATGAGCTGCTGGCAAAAAAAGTAATGTGTGCGCAGAAAGCTCAATTGATTCCAATGCTTTGTTTGGGTGAAGACCTAAGTGAGCGCGAGAGCGCTAAAACAAACCAAATAATTGCTGAGCAACTAAAAAAGGGCTTGGCCAAAGTTGATTTTACTAAGACTTTTACAATTGCTTATGAGCCCGTGTGGGCTATCGGCACGGGTAAGGTCGCAACACCTGAGCAGGCCGAAGACGCTCACAAATATTTAAGAGAAGTATTAAAATCCATTGCCGGGGGGCCCGTTGCCGAAAAGACTTCGATTCTTTACGGTGGTAGTGTGAAGTCCGACAATGCGAAGAGCCTAATCGAGAAAGAAAATATCGACGGTTTTTTGGTAGGTGGCGCGTCGCTTGAGGTTAAATCTTTTCTAGCGATTGCGAGTTCATGTTAAGTACTATCTGAGTGGCAAATTAAAAAAAGCCCCGTATTCATGCGCGTAATCTTGCGTAATGAGGCCGTAACCGGGGTAGGACTTACCATTTAAAGTAAATTTTTTGCCAAAGCCGTCAGTACCCCAGGAATTTTTAAAGTAATAAACGCCAACGTGTTTAAATTTTTTCTTAGAACCATCAGTCATAAGCACTTCGGTTTCAATCACTTTTTTGTCGTCGTATCCTACCACTACAAACGAATGTCCTGCAGGTTCATCAGTTGAGTTCTTTAGGTCGACGGATCCGACTTCAGGGTAACCTACAATTCCACGATACCAACTCGCCATATTTCTTTTGACACCAATAGTGGGAGCAATTCGGTGGTTCCATGCGCCATAATAAAAATCGATATCCAAAATAATAGGCGTGCCATCCTCCAAGTGTTTTTTAGCTTCGGATTCACTGCTCACGTAAACGCTTTCGTCACTGGTGTGAATAGAAGAATCTCTAAATGCATTGGCCATCGCACGAGCGGCAAAAAACTCAGGACTTTTTTGCTGCAATTCATTTTCGCTCATGTACAAAAAGTCAGGATCCCAATGTGTCAGTAAGCAGGAAGTCAGTTTATGCGAGGAAAGGTGACCACAACGCTCAAATATTAAACCCGAAGAAGAAAGACTGCTCCAAGCATCGCCGATATAGGGCATGTCAATCTCGTCAGGAATGCCGTGTTCTCTGAGGAGCGAAAAATTGGTCGGCGAGTTACCGCCATCGCTGGTTTTTCCGCGAACAGCTATATACTCTAACCATTCCTCAGAAAGATCCAAAGTGATAGGGAGCCCTTTGATCGAGATCAGCTTTGATTCCAAAATAGCCGTTGCTGAAAACATCGAACAAGTGCCACGTGATATTTGGGCCTTTACACTTGTTTGTATGCCAATAACTTTCTCGCTGTTGGAGGCAGGCCTTAGGCGCCGTAAGCTTTCAAAGCCTAAGTCTCTTTTGAGGCCCATCTTATGAGGGTAAGGGGGATCCAACGGGGCATCCTCTCTGGCCTGGACATTAAAATTTAGTAAAAAAATTAGAATCAAGAATACCTGAGTTCTCATGATCAGTCTCCCCATTGGTTCCGCAGACGGAGTGAGTGGTACCAGATCCATTTTTAAACGCAAGTCCTTAACGGAATTGGTAAATCGTACCCAAATGAGCCGAAGTCAAATCTGTTGCGAAAAGTCATTTGACACCCGCAGCGCGCATCCCATCGCCGTGAAAAGTCATTATCCATAAATCTTTAAAGAAATTAGCTAATTATCAAATTGGACTATTGCTGGACCTTAGTCCAAATGCTAGGATTATAGGTGTGGTGGTCAGAGGTTTAGGAGCGAGTTCATGGAATCAACATTGCATTTTCGTCGATGTCACATCTGTGGCCAGGTCAATGAAAACCGTACGCTTCCCGTGGAGAAGTGTAAGTTCTGCGGTAAGGTCATGGCGCCCTTTTATTATTTTGATGAGGCAAAAGCCGAGGCTATAACTGATAATGGTATGCGGCCCGAGTATTTTGGACATCAGTTTAAGCCGCTCTATGGGTTATCGACATATTGGTGAAGGGGATCCTCAGTGCCCATTAACATAAAAGATGTTCTAGAAGCTAAAAAACATTTAGAGGGAGTGGCGCGAGTCACAACTTTGCGACACTCGTTAGAAGTTTCAAGACGGTTAGGTTGTGAAGTCTATCTCAAAATGGAAAATGAACAAAAGACTGGAAGTTTTAAGATTCGCGGCGCTTATAATAATATTAGGTCTTTAACGGCCGGGCAGAGAAATCAGGGTCTCATTGCCTGTTCTGCCGGAAATCATGCGCAAGGTATGGCGTCATCGGCAACAGCATTAAATGCTAAAGCGATCATTGTGATGCCCGAGAGTTCACCCCTAGTTAAAGTTCAGGCAACTCGTAGTTATGGGGCCGAAGTTGTCCTTTATGGCAATATCTATGACGATTGTTATGCGAAGGCGCAAGAAATTATGAAAGAAAAAGGTTACGTATTTGTACATCCCTTTAATGACCCGATGACAATTGCGGGTCAAGGCACAGTTGCGCTTGAAGTTTTAGATCTTTTGCCAGACCTCGAATCAATTGTAGTTCCTATTGGCGGCGGAGGGCTCATCAGCGGCATTGCAACAGTTATTAAAGCCCTTAATCCCAAATGTAAAGTTTATGGCGTACAAAGCGATACCACTCCTGCCATGGCCGACATGTTTCATAAAAGATTGTCTAAAACTCCGCTTCGTTATTCGGCGCTCGCTGATGGAATTGCCGTCAAAAAAGCAGAACCTAATATGTACGAAGATTATATTTCTAAGTTAGTCGATGACATAGTAGTGGTGAGCGATAACGAAATTGCGGAGGCCATAGTTTTGTTGCTAGAGCGTTCCAAATCGGTAGTTGAAGGTTCGGGTGCGGCCTCACTCGCTGCGATATTATCGGGAAAACTAAAGCTGGGAAAAAAGTCAGTGGCTGTTCTTTCTGGAGGAAATATTGATTTGAATAGCGTGGCCAAAGTGATTGAGCGGGGACTAATTAGCAAAGGTCGTAAGGCCGAAATCAGCGTAGTCTTTCACGATGCGCCAGGCAGCCTTAGTCACCTCACGCAGGTTTTGGCGCGTGAAGGCGCGAACATTTTGCAGGTTGTACATAATCGTATGGATCTCGATATTGCGCTCCGTGAGGCGCGCATTGAATTTCAAATTGAAACATTTAATCACGAGCATCTTGAAAAAATAAAAAAGGCGCTGCATGACATTGGTGCACGAGTTATCTCGTAAAATGTTCCCTCCTTCGAGATCAATTAAATAATCTTAACGAAACATAAATTTGATTGATTTCTCCCCTTTGCTTTCGTAAATAGGATGGGCTGCAAATCGGGGGGACTTATGCGATTTCTTAGTCTATTGATTTTTATCGTTGGCGCAACCTGTTTGGCAGAAGAAAATTTTGGTTTGGGCGAAAAATTTAATTTAACTCCATCATGTCGATTATTGATCTCTGGTCGGACTTTTTTTCTTAATATGTGCCCAGCCAACACGGTAATGGTAGGAGCAACGCCTCTTGCTGGAAATCCCAACGTGATCCAAGTTCTTTGTTCAAAAGTTGAAATTCGCTGCGCAGAATAATGCGAACTAGACTTCCTGTAAACGTCATGTCTATGATCATGGTATGAGAACATCAAACCCGGCACTTAACGACAAAGTCTTTCAAGCTCGATCTACTTCTGCCACGGATAGGATGACCATCTCTGGTACTGTTAACAAATCTTTTTTGTTAATTGGCATCGTTTTTTTAACAGCAATTTGGTCGTGGCAACAGGCCTTTCCTGGTGGCTGGTCAATCGGCGTCACACCGACAATTCCGGTGTGGTATTTGCCATCAGCCATAATTGGATTTATTTTAGGTATAGTAATCGTTTTTAAACCGACCGCTTCGCCGATTTTAGTTCCCATTTATGCTGCGCTTGAGGGGATAATTCTTGGCGCAGTTTCAGCCTTATTTGAGGCCAAATATCCAGGCGTAGTGATGCAGGCGGTTCTTGGCACGATGGGCACTTTTATTGCACTTTTAACGGCCTATCGGTCTCAACTAATTCGCGCGACTGAAAATTTCAAACTTGGTGTGGTTGCTGCAACCGGTGGCATTGCTCTAGTTTATTTGATGGAAATTGTTCTGCGAATGTTTGGCATCAACATGCCGTTCATCAATGACAGTGGGCCCATGGGAATCATGGTTTCAATAGTGATCGTGGTCATAGCGGCCCTAAACCTAGTACTCGATTTCGATTTTATCGAAAAAGGCGCAGAACACGGGGCGCCTAAGTACATGGAGTGGTATGCCTCGTTCGGCTTGCTGGTTACCCTGATTTGGTTGTACCTCGAAATCCTGCGTTTACTTGCAAAGACTCGCAAAAGATAATCCTCAGGGATTTAAACGCTGAGTCAGTTCTTTATTTCTTGCAACTCGCTTACGAATATTTGAACAATCAAAGCTTGTGTTAGAAGTAGCCCCAAAAATCAAAACCCTTGTCCCTTACGTGACCGGTAAACCGATTGAGGAAACTCAGCGGGAATACGGTATTAAAAAAGTTATAAAGCTTGCGAGCAACGAAAATCCTCTGGGAGCAAGTCCTAAGGTTTATAGCGCACTAAAAAAGGCGCTGAAGCAAAAATTGCATCTTTATCCTGACGGCGCCTGTTTTGAGCTCAAAAAATCCTATTCAAAAATTTTTGGTTTTAAAACTGAAGAGTTAGTGTTTGGGAATGGCTCCGATGAACTCATGGGGCTTTTGCTACAAGCCTATTGTCAGCCAGGCGATAGCGTCGTCACTTTTCAAAACTCATTTGTGGCGTTTAAGATTAGTGCTCAGGCTCACTGTTTAAATACTTTCGAAATAAAAATTAAGGGTGACCTTCAGTATGACGTTGAGGCATTAATTTTATTCATTAAAAACGACTGGACGCCAAAACATAAATTTATTTATTTGGCGAATCCCAATAATCCCACGGGTGCTTACATTACTCGTGAGCAAATGAAAGCCCTAGTCGACGCCGTGTTGCTTAGGCGAGATTTGATTTTAGTTATTGACGAGGCTTACTTAGAGTTTGTTCGTGCCAACGATTATGGTTATGCCGAAAAGTTTTTAAAAACCTGCCCCAATCTTGTATTACTCAGAACCATGAGTAAAGCCTACGGGCTAGCGGGTTTAAGAGTCGGAATTCTCATAGGGAATCCCCAGGTGATAGAGCCCGTTGCCAAAGTTCGAACGCCATTTAGCGTCAACGGTTTAGCTCAGGTTGCTGGCGTAGCGGCGCTGAGCGATCCTAATCATGTCAAAAAATCCGTCAAATTAGCTTGGGCCGGAATCGAATATTATAACAGTGAACTCAAAAAAATGGGTTTAAAGGTCTACCCCTCGCAAGGTAACTTTGTATTGTTTGATTGCGGCCGCGATGTAAGTGGCATCTTCGAGTCCTTACTTAAAAGGGGCCTTATCCTTCGCCCACTTAAGAATTATGGTTTGAATAATTTGATTCGTTTAAGTGTTGGAACCATGAAAAATAATAAATTTGCCATTAGTGCGATCAAGAAAGTTTTGGCTAAAGGATGAACTCTTCTTCTCCTTCTTCTTTTTCTAAAGTATTGAAGCTAATAACCATCGATGGGCCTTCGGCTTCGGGTAAGTCGTCAGTGAGTCGTGAGGTGGCAAAACGTTTAGGGTGGAGTTGGGTTTCTACCGGCGTTTTTTATCGCGGCATTGCCTATGTGGCGCTAACTTTGGGAGTCAGTGCCGACGATGAGCCTGGTCTATTGAAAATACTAAACACCAAAGATTGGTCAGTAGAAATGGCCACTGAACAGACTATTTTTCGCTACATGAAAGGTGACGTCACGCCAAAATTAAGACAGGAAGAAATCGGTGCTGTTGCTAGCCAAGTGAGCACCATTTCTTCAGTACGGCAGGCGCTCCTTTCGGCCCAACAAGATTGCTTTATCAGATCCCCTCAAGGACTCGTAGCAGAGGGCAGAGACTGCGGAACAGTGGTATTTCCGCAAGCCTCTCTCAAGATTTATCTAACCGCAAAAACGACAGATAGGGCACGTCGACGAGCTAAAGAAGAAGGCAAAACAATAAAAGAAACAAAGGCTTACGTTTCGTCTCGTGACAGGTCTGATCAGGGGAGAGAAGCCGCACCTTTGCAAGTGCCTCCAGGTTCTACAGTCGTTGATACCACCAGCATGCCGCTCGAGTCTGTAATAGTCCAAGTGCTTGGTCTTGCTCAGAAAAGATTTCTTTAATTTTGTTTGGACTTTTCTGCTATTTACCCCCTATAACGATATTTCCATACAAAAAAACTCATGACAGAAAATAAAGTCATGAAGGTCGGTTTTGGAAAACCTACCAGAAGGAGGAGCCACAATAAATATGACAAATGAAAACAAGAATCTTACACGTGCACAAAAAAGTAAACTCGAAATTATGTCTCTCTTAGATCAGAGTGACAAAGAAATTAAAGCAGCAACAGAAAAAGCTACAGGCTATAAAAACGGGAGCGCCGAATTTGCCTCTCTGTTTGAGACTTCACTAAAGGATCGTGATTTTGGTGTTGGCGATGTTGTTAAAGGCAGAATTGTTGAGGTCACCCCAGACTACGTTTTGGTGGACATCAATTATAAATCAGAGGGTATGATTCCTATCGGTGAATTCAGGACTGTTGAAGGACAAAAGGATATCATCGTCGGTGAAGAGGTCGAAGTTTTTATCGATAAAATAGAAAACGAAAATGGCATGCTAGTTTTATCTAAAGATAAAGCGGATATGTTAAAAGCGTGGACCGATATTTCTCGTGCGGCTGAAAATTCAGAGCTGATCGAGGGTGTGGTCATTGCCAAGGTTAAAGGCGGATTAAGTGTTGATATCGGAGTTAAAGCCTTTCTACCAGGAAGCCAAATTGATATCCGTCCCGTTCGGAACATGGATATTTACATTGGTAAAAAATATAAATTTAAAGTTATAAAATTTAATAAAAAGCGCGGCAATATCGTGCTTTCTCGTCGGGCTTTATTAGAAGAAGAACGCGAAAAGCTAAGAACTCAGACAATAGATGCTATGAGAGAAGGCTCGGAAGTCGTCGGTAATGTAAAAAACATCACTGACTACGGCGCCTTTATCGATCTCGGCGGCGTCGATGGTCTACTTCACATCACAGATATGAGCTGGGGCCGTGTAAAACACCCCTCTGAAATCTTGAAAATGGGTGATGAGATTAAAGTGAAAGTTCTTAAGTATGATCAAGAGAAAAACCGTGTCAGCCTTGGTTTAAAACAGTTGATGATTGATCCGTGGGAAGCGGTTAAGGAAAAATACCCGTCAGGGACTAAACTCCACGGCAAAATAGTAAGCTTGGCAGACTACGGCGCTTTTGTAGAGCTTGGCGACGGCATTGAAGGCTTAATTCACATTAGTGAAATGAGCTGGACTAAGCGCGTGAAACATCCCTCTCAAATTGTAAAAGAGGGTGATGAAGTAGATGTTGTGGTTCTAGAAATAGATGTGCCTAACCGTCGCATTAGTTTGGGTATGAAGCAACTTCAGACCAATCCTTGGGATGAACTAAAAAACAGCTACCCACCAGGAACAATCATTGAAGGTGAAGTTAAATCTGTTACTGACTTTGGCGTATTTATTGGTGTCGAAGACGGAATTGATGGACTTGTGCATATTTCTGATTTCTCTTGGAGCAAACGTATTAATCATCCTTCAGAACTTTATAAAAAAGGTGATAAGGTGCGCGCAGTGGTCCTTGGTGTCGACTCCGAAAACGAGCGTTTCAGTCTCGGCGTAAAACAGCTTGAGTCCGATCCTTGGAGTCAGGTTGAAGCTAAGTTCCCAATTGGTTCTCAGCACGACGTCAAGATCAACAAAATTGCCGATTTCGGCGTGTTTGTAGAGCTGGCAGCTGACGTTGAAGGTCTTATTCACGTGAGCGAAATTTCGGTAAATCGTATTAAGCATCCCAGTGAAGTGGCTAATGTTGGTGACACAATTCGAGCTGAGATCATTACGGTCGACAGAGATTCGCGAAAAATTGGCTTAAGTGCAAAACTAGTAAAGCTTCGAGAAACTAAAGCTGATGTTGCTGATTATGTTAAAAAGGCAGCGTCTACAGCCAAAACTAGTCTCGGTGATGTATTTGGTGATGCGCTTAAAAACCTCGGTAAAGCTCAGGCAGAGACCGGCGATTCTAACGAATGAAGCGACTTTTCCAGTTCATGATGATCCTTGTTCTCCTCATGTTTGTGGGGGGAGTTTACCTAGCGGTCACGGGTGCCTTTTTTTCGGTATTGCAGCCGCCGGATAAAAAGGTCGAGGCCAATAGCATTCTACTGTTAAAGCTTAATGGCATTATTTTATCGAGCGAGAAATTTATTAAGCAGCTTAATAAATACGGTCGTGATGATAAGATTAAAGCCGTTGTTGTGAGAATCGACTCTCCGGGGGGAGCGGTTGGGGCCAGTCAAGAACTGTATACCGAAGTTAAACGCTTTCGTAACGAAACCAAAAAACCAGTGATAATTTCTTGTCAAAATGTGGCAGCTAGTGGTGCTTATTACACTGCCGTTGCTGGGGACGTGATTTTTGCAAACGCTGGCACACTTATGGGTTCTATTGGGGTCATAATGGAATTTGCCAACCTTGCAGGTCTATATGATTGGGCAAAAATTAAACGATATACGATTCAGACCGGACCTTTTAAAGATTCAGGCGCGGAGTACCGCCCTATGCGCGAAGACGAAAAAGCGTTGTTTCAGAACATGATTAATAGTGTTCATATGCAGTTCAAAACAGCTGTGAGTGAATCCAGAAATATCGCGCTTGAAAAAGTGGAACCATATGCAGATGGGCGAGTTTTTACAGGGGAGTCAGCAGTCAGCTTGGGCTTCGCCGACAAGATTGGCAATTTAGAGGATGCGTTTAAAGAGGCTGCCTCTCGCGGGGGAATTAAAGGGAAGCCAGTAATTTTTGAGCCATCTTCTTGGCGAGAGCCTATGTTTTTTAAAATGTTTAAAGATGGTGACGATGATGAATACTCAGAGGCAACTAAGGTCATTGGAAAGCTTTTGCGTGTCGATTTAGTGGGAATGCCCCTTTTCCTTATGCCCTCTGTATTAGAGGGCGGGCGTGATTGAAGCGAAAAAAAAATACTAAGAAAAATACTAAAAAAAGTACAATAGCGTCGGAGGTTATGTCACTCGATTTTGGGTCGTGGCTGGTCCCACAAATCCTCTATCGCCCCGAGCGGCGAGAATACATTTTAAAATTAAATCCTCCCAAAGGCTGCGTTTTTTGTCTTGCGGAAAAGTCGGGAAGTAGCAAAGAGAGCTTAGTGGTTTATGATTCAAAGCACTCTTTTGTCGTAATGAATAAGTATCCCTACAACACGGGCCACCTATTGGTGGTTCCCAAAAAACACTGCGCCCACATTGAAGAATTGAGCTCGGCAGAATTTACTGACTTTCAAAGCCTCACGTTGACAACCATAAAAGTACTAAAAAAAAGTTTTAATTGTGCGGGTCTAAACGTGGGTATGAATTTAGGCTACGCTGCCGGCGCGGGAATTCCAGATCATCTGCATCAGCATGTGATTCCTCGCTGGGTGGGAGACATGAATTTTCTCCCACTTGTGACTCGCTCCAAGGTTATGATTGAAACTCTGGATGAGGTCTATAAACGTCTCAAGCCTTGTTTTGAGGAATTAGCCAATGGTTGACGTTAGGCTTGATCATATTGGCATTGCGGTCGATTCGATAGCTCAAGGTAAAAAAGTCTATGAGATTTTAGGACTAGTCAGTACTCACGAGGAAACAGTCAAATCTGAAAAAGTAAAAACAAGTTTTTTACCTTTCACTAACGATTGTACTCTAGAGTTGCTGGAGGCCAACGATAAAGAGAGTCCCGTCGCCAAATTTATTGAAAAAAGAGGCCCTGGCATTCACCATATTTGTTTTCGCGTAAAAAATATTCGTGAAGTCTTGGCGCGTTTGAAAAAAGCAGGTATACAGTTAATTAACGAAGAGCCTAAAATAGGTGCTCATGACATGTGGGTGGCCTTCATACACCCTAAGTCTACTGGTGGAGTGCTTATTGAACTAAGTGAACCTCGTGGAGATAGTAAGTCCCATGCGACAAGGTAACTTTAATATTCAAGCAGTGGTTCCCCTAACTCCCGTGGTGAAATATCTCATCATAGCTAATGTCGTTATTTGGTTTTTTATCACAGTTATTATTGAACCTTATTTTCTTCAGGCACCTTTTTTTACTCGCTATTTTGGTCTGATTCCATCCTTGATCGTCGAGAGATTTTTTATTTGGCAGTTTCTTAGCTATATGTTTATTCACGCCCTAAGTATTACTCATATTTTATTTAACATGCTTTTATTGTGGTGGTTGGGTTCGGAGTTAGAGCAACGCTGGGGCTCACGATTTTTTTTGGTCTATTATATGGTTTGCGGCGTTGGAGCAGGCCTCCTTTACACCGTTTTTTTGACTTTCTATCAATTGGTGGTCGGTGGTAGTTCTGCTTGGGGTGTTCCGGTCGTGGGCGCTAGTGGTGCAGTATTTGGACTACTTTTGGCCTACGGGATCATTTTTGGCGAAAGAATTATTCATTTTATGATGATTTTTCCGATGAAGGCTAAATTTTTCGTGATGATTTTAGCGGGAATTGAGTTAGTGACGGTTCTAAATGCGGGTGTTGGTTCTGACAGTAATGTTGCCAATCTCGCCCATTTGGGTGGTCTAGTTTCGGGATACATTTTTCTATTCTTTTATACGCGATTTTACATGGGGCGCCAAGGTACTGGTGGCACCGGTAAATGGCGTGGACGTAATTTAAAGCTCGTGGTAAATAATGAACCTTCGAAGCCGAAGGATCCCAAATTTTGGAACTAAGGAGTTAAACATTGGACTTAAAAGATGCACTGGATTTGTTAAAAACTGACAAGCGAATGTTCGATTGGAACCTTAGACGTGGAAATATTTCAAATGAAGAAATTCAAAAACATCTAGATAAACTTCCGGACGAGGCACATAACAGCGTTACCTTCGACCTTGAAGAATCTGATTATGAAGGCAACGGCCACGCTAATTAGATTGATTAATTTGTACTAGGCTTAAGAGAAAACAGCGAACTGTTAAACCCCTGAATCACACCTGGATCTTTTGTTTCAGTCCATTCTTCGCCTACAATTGAAATATTCGTGCCGTCATAAGTTAGATAAATTGTTTTTTCACCAAAGTCGGAATGTTCATTAGACTCATATGACTGTAAAGTTCTGACGGTAATTTGGTTTTTTTGTTCAAAGATGCTGGGCTCCGAAAATTTTATCTTTATTTCTTTATACTTTACGCTAAGTTCTTCTTTATATTTTCGCCATTGCTTCTTGTTCATGCCAAGAGCCGCAAAGCTTTCACTATAGTAATCGATATATTTATTGACGTCTTTTCGTTCCCAGGCCAGACGCCAGTCTTCTATTTTTGCGGCTATGTCCTGATATTTTTTCTTTTGCAATTCGGGCGCTACATATTGAACCGCATCGCGAATTATGATTGGAGTCTTCTTGAGGTTAATAAATTGCGAGAGTTCTTTAATGACACCATTTCTCACAACCACACACCCTCTAGACCCACGAGTTAAGGCCACAGTATCAGGCACGGCATGAAGCCAAATGCCTGATCCTGTTTTTCCCAAAAGATTGTCAAAAAGATTTGGATAGCTAATGGTATAAGCTCGACTCCCATAAAGAGAGAAATCAAGATTGGGACCTTCGAACATCTCTTGAAAGGTATAAATTCCTTCGGGGGTTTTGTGATCGCCTAATGAGGTTTTATCGCCCTGATTTTTGCCAATGTCGGTGGGGTAGTTTCTGATAGCCTTCGTGCTGTCTGCCGATTTCTGCCAAATAGTGAGACTTCGGTCGGTCTTGTCGATCAAAAAAACATAATTCGAAAAAAAGGGATTTGTGCTTATATTGAGTATTGCATCTGGGACTTGTGAGCCGAGCTTTTGTTGAAGACTGCCGGAGTTGTCCTTTACCTCTTCCTCGAGACTTCTGGCGGGCAGGTCCTTTGTTTCCAAAGCACGTGTATAACAGGGGAACATAGTTGTAACCGAGGTCACTAACGCAGCGGGTAATAGTATATAAAATGTTGTCAAAAACTTAGTCAAAAATCCCATCTTTTTTGGCGCGTTTAGATACAAGTAAATCTTCAAGTCTTAATCACAAGATTAAACGGCTTTTTTGTCAAGAAATTGAAGTCCAACTCTAGATAAAATCTCAAGACTTTTGTCATGGTGCCGATAAGAAGTCTAGGGAGTGTTATGGCTGAAAATGAGAATCCTACACCTACCAAATCCGGCGGAATTGGAATGCTGCTTTTACCGATAGCAATTGTAGTGAACTTCGGGGTACTGGGAGTTGGGTCCTATTTTGTATTTGCTAATACGATAGGCTTTGAAGCTCCTAAGATCACTGAAGAGGTCGAAGTGGTGACTCTCGCATCCCAACTAGATGAAATGGAATCAGATATTATACTCTATCGAATGGACGAGTTTACTCTCAACTTATCGGGGCACCCGCGTCGAGCAATTCGCTTTGAAATCGCCTTAGAAATGCTCGACGAAAAGGGATTCGAAGAGGTGGTCCAGGTGGGGGCCGTCGCTCGCGATTCAATTGTTAAAATTCTCAATGCAAAAAGGTTCCAGGACATAGAGACTATTCAAGGAAAGCTATTTCTAAAAGATCAAATAGCCGCAAGCTTAAATGGCTTTCTTAAAGAAGGTGTCGTCAAAGACGTCTTATTTACTGATTTTGTAGTACAATAAAATCTACCTTCTTGACTAAAATCAGTTTCAATAATCACAATAGATATAAGGTTTTTTAATAGGAGCGGATATGGCACAAAGGATTGTGGCTTCGCTAGCATTTGTTTTTTTAGAGCTTTTTTCTGGCCTTTGTTTTTCGGCGCCAGAAAAACCGCCAGAAAATCAACTTCAACTGAAACTAGCAGTTGAAAAGTTCAAATTAAATAATGGCTTGAATGTGCTTCTCTACGAAGACCACTCGGTACCGCTTGTCAGCTATCATACATGGTTTCGTGTTGGCTCTAAGAACGAAAAACCCGGACTGACGGGTATGGCTCATTTATTTGAGCATATGATGTTTAAAGGCACAGCCAAATATCCAGCAGAAAGATTTGATCAAATTTTGCAGGCAAATGGAGCTGTCAACAATGCCTTCACTTCAAATGACTACACGGGATACTATATCGATGCCCCTAGCGATAAGTTAGAGGTGCTTATGGATCTAGAGTCAGATCGAATGACTCATTTGGAAGTCACAGAAGCCAACCTCAAAAGCGAAAGAGAGGTAGTAAAAGAAGAGCGAAGGATGCGGACTGAGAACTCCATTCAGGGGACTCTATTTGAATTAATATTTGGTGCGGTCTTTAAAGTTCATCCCTACAAATGGCCCGTAGTTGGATGGATGGAGGATCTCAACCGAATGAAGGTTAGCGATTGCATCGCCTTTTATAAAAAGTTTTATGCTCCGAACAATGCAACATTAGTTATTGCGGGCGATATTAGTATTTCAAAAACCAAGGCATTGGTCGAAAAATTCTACGGATCCTTACCGGCCTCGACAACTCTTGAAAAATCTGAATATCAAGTAGAGCCTCTCCAGCGTGGGGAGCGAGCACGGCAAATCTCCAAAGAGGTTCAGACACCCACAATAGGAGTTACCTTTAAAACTTCTAAAGCGGGAACTGATGATGCTTATGCGCTCGATCTATTGTCAAATATTCTTGGCGCCGGCGAGTCAAGTCGGCTACATCGAAGGCTTGTTTATAAAGAGCAAAAGGCTTTATCGATGCAGGCTTTTAACTATACACTGCAGGACGATGGAATTTTTGGAATTATCACATCGTTACGCTCCGGAATAAAAGAAGACCCTGTATTGCAGGGAATATTTGGCGAAATATGGCGGGTAAAGCAAATACTTATTTCGGAAGAAGAGTTACAAAAGGCAAAAAACTCAGTGATGACTGACTATGTAAATTCGCTAAAAACTATTCACGGCAAAGGCAATATTATTGCCATGAACGAAACCCTCTTTGGTGACTATCAAATGTTTTTTAAAGATTTAGATAAGTACAATGCCGTCACCCGAGAAAAAATCCAGACTGTAGCCGAGCAATATTTAAAACCAGAGCAAAGATCTATTGTTAGGATATATCCCAAGTGAGGCTTTTATGAAAAGATTATTAGCTGGCGGTCTATTGATGCTCATTGGTTGTTCCAGTGCTTCAATTAATCCATTTAGTGGGTCTTCGTTTAACATCAAACCCTATTCTGAAACTGAACTTTCTAATGGTTTAAAAGTACTGTTGGTTGAAGACAAGTCGTTGCCATACACCTCGTTCTCGATGATGTTTGGCACCGGAGCAGCTCATGACCCCAATCAAATTCCGGGACTTACAAATTTTGTGGGTGACATGTTTAAAAAGGGAACACAAAAGAGCAGTGCGATGCAGATAGTTGATCGCTTAGAACAATTGGGCGCCTCGCTAGAGATATCGACGGGATATGATTATACTGAAGTCTCGGCTTCAGGATTATCTTTCCATCGAGAAACGATCTTAAGTATTCTTGCCGAATTAATCACAGAGGCCAATTTTGCTGACAGCGAAATTCAAAGACTAAAGAAACAAACCATCGATGGTATAAAAAAAATCTCAGAGAAACCTGATTCCTTTGCTGACATGAGTTTTGGCGAACTTCTTTATAACAATCACCCTTACGGTCACCCAGTCATGGGCACTGTTTCTGGCATCGGTGGAATTAAACAAAAGCACGTGGTAAAACATTACTTACAATATTTTAGACCTAACAATGCAGTTTTGGCAGTTGTCGGAAACTATGACTCAAATATTATTGAAGTGTTAGAGAAAAGCTTTGCACGATGGAAGCCACGAAATATCGACGACACTAAATACCCCACGCTCAATCCGTGGCAGGGCATAAAGCTAGAAGTTATAGACAAGGCCGATCTTGTGCAGACACAGGTGAGAATTGGGCATGTGGGCATAAAAAGAGATAACCCCGACTTTTTAAAACTACGAATTGCTAATACGATTTTAGGTTCGGGATTTACCAGTCGGCTCATGCAGAGTGTGCGAGTTAAGGCAGGGTTGACTTATGGCATATCCGCCGCGTTTGACGCCCGTAAAGATTTTGGTCCTTTTATAGTAGCGGCGAGCACAAGAAACGATAAGGTGGGCGAATTAATCCGAAAGACCTTGGGAGAGGTTGAAAAATTTCGCGACGAGGGCGTTACCGAACAAGAAGTCAATGACGCCAAAGCTCTTTTGATTGGTAATTTTCCGAGGTCCATTGAAACGGCTGAGCGCCTCGCATTCAATCTTTTGACGTTACGACTTTATAAAATTTCTGATTATTATTTAACTGATTTTGTAGAAAACGTACGCGGAATCTCCGCCGAAGATATTAACGAAGCCATTCGAAAATACTATCAACCAAAAAATTTAAAAATATTGGTTTTCTCAAATGCCAACGCTGTAAAATCTCAGCTCTCGGCGTTGGGTGAGGTTACAGTCAGAAGTTATTCAACAAAGCGCTGACGCTACTGCGAAGTCCTATTCGCCTTTACTATAGCCGACAACCCTTTTATACAGAGCTCCCTAATGAAGTTGTAACGGCTCTCGTAAAAAACATTCCCCAAGCGACGCCGCGCTTCACTTTACTCTGACCACCTAGCACTGGTTTAAAAATAATTGGCGAATTGAAATGCACACTGGGTAGTAGCACTTACCCCTGTTGCTCAATCTCGAACGTCGTCCGATGGCGTCGAACCTCTGTTACGATTCTTTGCGCTTGCGTGCGCGTGAATTTAAGGTCGTGAACACAGAATGTTCGCAAGGACTTGTACCCAAGTCTTACGAAGTAGCGGTTTTCATCGATTTGACTAAGCTGTCTTATTAATTCCAATTCAATTTCGTGAATCTGTTTGGCGCATTGAAAAACGTGGTGAAGGGTATCACGCACCAGTTTAGGTTCAAAATGCCAAAGCCTATGTCGACTCATAACTACACTGTCAGCAAATGGCAGGCCAAACTCTACAAGTTTTAAGTTCGCTCTGGAGATAGGTTTATTTTGAAGACTTCAGATTTCGGATGCTGCATTCGGACGACGTTCGAGATTGAGCAACGAGGGTATTGCCATAACCGGTCCCATGTCCAGTGATGTCGAAGCTCGAGTTATGAAGTTAGTTTTCTAACGACTGATCGTGGTTTTGATTGCTAACTAAAGGGAATGCAGGTTGCGGAGTGTTCGATTCCGCACCTTTATTTCTCTCATAATCTCTCAAGAGTTCACTTATACTTTCAAGTTCAGCCTTTATGTCTTTTAGGTCTCGTTTGAGTTCACCTTGTTTGACCATCCAAGAAAAAAATTCGCGAATCAGAAATAAAAAGGCAACTAAAAAAGAAATACCAGCAATCCATAAAAGGTTAGGTGAAACTTCGAAATCAGATAGACGCTTAAACCATTCCGAATAAAAGGGCATAGGAGGATAACTACAAGAGATATGTTTAAAGTTCAATGCTATCAGCGACGAGGCTTACTTTTTTTCCCAAATAAGAAATAAATGACTACGGCCAGTATAAGTAAAATAAGGCCCAGAAGGGTTGTCGAGTTGTCGCTCGATTCGGCAATGGGCTCTGGATCCGACGGATCGATGTCATCGACAACCACTTGGCGTTGAGGGTTTATGGGATTATTGGTGGTAGTAATATTGGTGGCATTAAAGTTGATTGAGGGAACCGAAAGCACCCTTAAACTTTGAATGGCCTTAGCAAAATCCCCACTAAATTTAGAGTAAACCTTTTTGTGAGCCGAAAATGTCACGAGAATTCCTAAGTTATCTTTTATAGTAGCCATATATCGAGTGAAGTAGTTGGCAACTTCGCTACCCTCATGAAAGCCGTCCACCCATTCATGATTGTTAACGGAGGATCGTTTTACTTGAACTATTTTAGATTGGACTGGCTTGCCTTTGTCGTCGGGAATGGTCCTGGGAGTTTTCAAGTGTTGTTCATAGGCCGCCAGCGAATCGCTTGGACCACGCTCTTTGGCCGTTAATACGATAACCGCTTCTTTTTTTCCTGATTGGGTAGTACTTGTGCAAACATGCTCAGTCCCCTCGAGCGTACATTGCCATTTAGAGGGAAGTTCGAAGCTTAGGTACGAACTTTTAAATAGTTCTGCGTGCGCAGCTAGTGAAAGTGAACAAAGAATGAAATAAAACAGTTGGTTATGAATATAAAATCTTCGAAAGCTCATCCTATGAGAATAAATTAGCGACTCAACAAGTCAAGCGTTAAAATAGCCTGTTTTGAGCGTTGTTCACAAGGGCGAAAACGTCCAGAATTCTCTCCGATTTTACTTTTCCACGAAGAGACGGATTGGTCGTGCCGCTTTTCTGGAGTATTTCGTTAAGCTCCTTCATGGACATTTCAGAATTAGCCGCGCGAGCTAAAGCAATGGCGCCTGAAACTATCGGAGTCGCCATCGAGGTGCCGCTGGCGCCAAAAAAAAGATTCCCTTTAGAGTTATCCTGTTTGGCGCTAAATACTGGTTTACTATCATCTCCACCAGGTGCCGCAACCTTAACCGATTTTATTCCAAAATTAGAATAAGAAGTTAGTTGTCCAAATGCGTTTGTTGCCGCCACAGAAATGTTATTTAAGATATCCAACCCAGCTGGTAAATGGAGACTAATATCGATATTTATAGGGACGGTTGAGCCATTTGCCGATCTTGCACCGTTCCCGGAGGCCGTTACTATGACAGCACCTTTAGACTCGGCGTAAGCAAAAGCCTTTCTTAGTGGGATCAGATCTTTTTGAGGGTCTTTACTCGCGGGGCCTCCGAGAGAAAGATTAATTACAGTGGCACCATTATCAGCGGCATAATATATGCCGCTAATAACTAAGCCGAGGTCAGTGATTCCATCGACCATGACGCCCTTAATAGCAAGAATTTTGGCATCCTGAGCTATACCGAAAACTTTTCCTGCTGCAAGACCTGCAACGTGACTACCATGACCGGAGTCATCGTAGGGCAGAGCGTCTTCCTGAACAAAATCCCAACCAAATACGTCATCAATGAGGCCGTTTCGATCGTCGTCGATGTTGTTGCCAGGCAATTCTTTGTCATTAATAGCAATGTTACTTGAAAGGTAGGGGTGGTTATAATTGACTCCCGTGTCGATAATGGCAATTTTTTGCCCTTTACCTTGAGAAATCGTCCACGCTTTTTCGGCATTTAGTGCCCGTACATGTCCGAAGTCCCCGTCAAGTTTTGACAGCGGAAGAAGATTTGGATTGGCATTGCGCACTAACTGGGGATTGTCCGTGACCCCCACTTCGACCACCGACAGGGCACAGACTCCACGAGAATCTTGAGCGACAAGTCCAATCGAATAGACGCCCAATTCACTTAATTGAACATCAAAATTAGTGTCATAAGAAAAAGGCCCCTGTGGAATTTGTTCGTTTGGAAACAATATTTTCCAGGCGAAGTTAAGTTTACCAGGATGCTGTGGATGAGGTTCGCTTAATTGTGCAGAAAGCCTTAAGACCTGACCTCGATTTATGGAGCCCGCTTTTCCTTTGAGCTCACTTTCATTCAAAACAGAAATTTCTGATTTAGGAGGTTCTCTGGCGCTAACACAAGGCTTAAGCTTAGATTCGGGAATGGCAGCCATTTGAGCGTAGGCTACTTGTTTAGCAGATATTTTTTCTGGCGACAGCTCAGGGAGTATAACCATGTTTTTAGTCACTTCAGCTTTGGGCAGGACTTTTTCGATGTCTGCCTCCGTGAAGGGAGGAAGGATTTCGTAAATTCCTTTTGCCCCATCGATGACTCTTAGTGAGCCTGAAAAATTTTCTTCGAGGAGTAATTCCTGTCCAGGCGAGATTTCAATGATAAACCCAGTCTGGCGTACTGTCAGATTGCGAACTTCAACTGACATGTTTTTAGGCCTTTCGGTACAGGCCACCAACAACAGTAAAAGTGTTATTATTGCACTGGCACTATTTTGGACTTTCCTCATGCAACCCCTCCCCCAAACGAATTTCCTGCACAAGACATAACCTAATGCTTGTAAACTCGGCAATTTATATAATTCTTGATTCTCCATAAGAAATGCTTATACAACTAGGTTTAGAGGGGGAACCCATGAATCTACAGCAGATGGCTACCTTTTGTGCGATCTTGAACGAGGGCAGCATGACAGCCGCCGCGGAAAAGCTTTTTTTAACTCAACCCGCAGTGAGTCAACAAATCCGAAACCTAGAAGAAGAGTTGGGTGTAGAGCTCCTAGTTCGTGGTGTTCGGCAGGTTAAACCGACATTGCAGGGGCAGCTACTTTTTGAGTATGCAAAAAAGATCATGTACCTGACAAAACAGGCTGAGGTCGCCATTCAAAGTATGAAGTCTGATGTTAAGGGGCGTCTTGATATTGGCACCCTGAATTCAATCGGCATGTATATGGTAAGTCCAATTGTCGGTTTATTTTTAAAAACTAATAGCCAACTAACTCTAAATCTAGAATACAGCGCCGGAATAGACATAATGGAAGCCATGAAAAAGAACGCTATGGATGTAGTTATTCTTCCCGACGTGAGCAAAGAATACGGTGGTGAATTTTCAGCCTACGAAGAAAAAATTCTTTTTAAGGATGAGTTGTGGCTTGTGGCCTCAGCAAAAGATACGACGCTGCCATTGAACATTCCGGTCGAAACCCTGGCTGAGAATCCATTTGTAAAATTGAATGACCACTATCCCGCATTTGACAAATTCCTGAGTGGTCTGCTTGAGGCCAAAAAAATAGTACTTCGTCCAATCATAGAAAGCACTAATGTGGGTTCGCTCAAACGAATCGTGGAGTCTGGGTTTGGCTGGGGCTTTTTGCCGGCGCATTCCATTCGTAAACAAGTTCAATCAGGTCGACTTAACCACATCGAAGTTGCTGGACTCAATTATCAATACAATATTAAATTCTATGTTAAAAAAGATAGCCCGGCCAAGGCCGCTGCCGAAGTCTTATTTAGAGCCTTGCAGTTTAGTTCGGGTAGATAGTTTAGATATTCGATTTAAAATGTCGGAACTAAAGTTATTTTGCGATCAAAGCCAGGATGGGGCCACGCAGATTTGAATTCGTCAACGTCAACTCCTTCGGGCAAAAACACTCGGAGTTCGGGAAAATTTAATTGCTTCCAAATTTCCGAAGCCGCCATTACCCACTGAGATTTGTTTTTTGGAACTTGAATAAACACCGTCATTTTATTTGGTAAATGATTTTCTGTGGCCAATAAGAGAGGTGCTGCTTTGGTTTGACGAAAATCCTCCATTTTTATTTTAAGTTCTGTGGCAATTTCTTTAATTGCGAGTGGAGTTTCGGGAGGGACATAACCCTTGGCTCTAGCAGCTTGAAATCCCACTTCCCAATCAATTTTTTGGGACCATTGAGAATGGTTAATGTCGGGTACAATCCAAAGATCGGCTCCTGAAGAAAAAGCCGTCATTCGGGTGAGAACTGTATAAGGCATAATACTATCCTCAGCGCTTGGTAGAAGAGAGGTCAAGAAAAACTATCGAGCACTCCATTAACAAAAGCCGAACTTTGTTCTGTGCCAAATTTCTTGGCTAGTTCAACGGCTTCATTGATAACCACACTCTTTGGCACCGGTGGACTCAAATAGCATATTTCAAAAAGCGCCAATCTCAAAATATTGAGGTCGACACCTGCCATGCGCCCCAATTTCCAGTTTCGTGACTTGGTTTGTAAGCTCTCATCAATTTGCTTTATATTTTCAAGGACGCCCAAAGTAAGGACTTTAGCGTATTTCCAAGAGTCCTGATTTTTGAGAAAATGAGATTCAAATAACGCCAGGCTATCGCTCACATTAATCTCGGGAGTGAAGTGATATTGAAAAAGAACTTGTAGTGCAGCTTCGCGTGATTGCCGGCGGTTAGTCATTTAGGGAGGAATTAGCATGGAATACATGCCGCGTCAACCAGCCGCAGCTAGGGATAGACAAGTTTGTCAGGTTTATCTATGTAGTTGGTATGAGATTCGTTTTATTTCTATTTTTGGCTCTTACTTCAAATGCTCCACGGGCCAATGCTGCAGACACTCCATCAAAAACTGGGAAAGATGCGGCGGCCGAATACTTCAAAGAACAGAAAAGAACACCGGCAGCCACCAATACCGTTGGTGGTGAGCACTACTTAGGAATTCACATTGGCAACCATTTGTCTTCAACAGCCTATCGCTGGGGGCCGCAAAAAAGAGAGAAGGGTGTCGCTAAATTTTCTGGGGGGCTGACCTACCGTTTTGGCGAGTGGGTTAATTTTGGTGATTCTTATTTGAGAGTTGATTTTAGTTCTTATGAATTTGCTTCTGGCAACCGCGCTACCAAAATGTCTGTTTTAGCTGCTGTTTTGTTGCCAGACATTAGCAGCCAGTTTCCCTTTTACTTTGGAGCAGGAATTGGCCCGGGTGTTTTCTTTAAGCAGCTAGAAGGCGAGTCGGCCCTTTCGCTAGATTACCAATTATTGCTAGGACTGAGGTTTTTAAATCTCATCGATTCGGTTGGTTTTTTTGTCGAGACCGGACTTCAAAATCATATTCATATTTTAAGTGATGGCCAACTCAATAGTTCTTATCTAATTGGTGGAGTTCTGTTTTCATTTTGAATATTCATCGCCCGGTTTGTGACATTATCGTGAGAGCGCTCGATTCTATATTCAAAGACGGAATGTACGCCGACAAGGTTGTTAGTTTTCAACTTAAAACCAATAAAAAATTGGGTGGACGTGATCGTCGATTTGTTGCCGAGAGTGTCTATGAAATCGTAAGATGGTGGCGTCTTTTTCTTTTTCTATTAGACCATGACCTCAACTCCTCCGGAATTAATTATTGGCATGTCTTAGGAATGTACCTCACTCGCGAAAACATTGATTTACCTCAGTGGCGAGAGTTTCAAGGAATCAAAAAGACTTCATGGCCCCAAGAAAAAATTAAAAATTTCCCTTTTAAAATTCGTGAGTCAATTCCAGATTGGTTGGATGAGATGGGGCGAGTTGAATTGGGAGATCGTTGGGAATCCTGTCTGACTATTCTTAATAAGCAAAGTTCGGTCATTCTGCGGGCCAACCGTTTAAAAATTACGGCTAAGGAATTGTGCGCTCGCTTGCTGAACGAAGAAGAGATTGAAACGCGGGAATTAGCGGCAGACGCTTTGGAGCTGATAAACCGGAAAAATCTATTTACATCAAATGCATTTCAAACTGGTCTTTTTGAGATTCAAGACTATTCTTCGCAGCTGGTCGGACCATTTCTGGAGCCAAAAAAAGGCGAGAGAATAATTGATGCCTGTGCCGGGGCAGGCGGTAAATCACTTCACATGGCGGCACTCATGCAGAATAAAGGAAAAATTATTTCGCTTGATGTTCATTCCTCAAGGCTTGAAGATTTGAGAAAGCGTGCGAGTCGCGCTGGAGTTGATATCATAGAGGCCAGAGTTATAGATTCCGGCAAAGTAATAAAACGGCTTGAGGGAGTTGCCGATGGCCTCTTGCTAGATGTTCCTTGTTCGGGGCTTGGGGTTTTGAGACGAAAACCTGATACAAAATGGAAGCTAACCAAAGAAAAAGTCGAAGGACTCATCAATCTACAAAAAGAACTTTTACGAGACTATTCCTTGATGGTTAAGCCCGGCGGACGCCTTGTATATGCGACTTGTAGTATTTTACCCCGAGAAAATAAAAAAAATATTTCAGCCTTTCTGAAGGACTTTCCCCATTTTAGTTTAGAAAAAGAGTTAAGTCTGATGCCTGATGAAAGCGGGTATGACGGCTTTTATATGGCTCGACTTAGAAACTCCCGATGCTAAGGTGAATCTGATATTTGCTTTCTTTGTAAGTGGTGGGTTGGTTTAATACATCGAGTACAGAGGTTTCAGCAATCCGATTAAGTTTATACCCGATCTCTAAATTAAGTGGACCTACGGGAGTAGTGACGCGGACACCAAAGCCGGCGGAGTCTCGGTATTGTCTTTCAAAACGGAAACCAGGAATAACGACAGCCCCACCGTCATAAAAGACCACTCCCCCCAGCGAGCCATAAATGGGAAATCGGATTTCTGATTTGATCAGATAAAAATGGCTATCTCCACTCAGCGAAAAATCGTTGATGTCCTCAAGGTGGTTGAGTTCTTCAGCGCGGGGAATGAGTTCAGTTTGGGGGTCGAAGCCGCGAATTGTAGAACGACCACCCAAGAAAAATGTTTGTTGAGAGGGAACACCTCCATCTGAGAGATTTGAAAGGTTCGCGACATACCCACTTCTCAGAGAATTCGCCCAGATAAAATTGCTCTTTCCCACGGGCAGGTAATGACTTACTGTCGTGGCCATCTTAACAAAATGAATTGTTCTGGTGCTGCCCAGCTTTGGGCTACTGTAATCAAGGTTAAAACGCATAAAGTGCCCACGAGTGGGATTGAAGGGGTCGTCGCGATAGTCGAAATCCAAGGTTGGTCCGATTCTAGCGATATCTCGCCGGTTCTCGGGGGTTGAACCGCCGAAAGTGAATTCCCTTTCTCGAGTAAAACCGTAGGCTTCCCAGGTGAGCTTTATCTTCTTAGTTAAATCTTTCTCGAGTAAAAAATCGATGGCATTAGCCTCTTGAATTTTTGCGGGCTCCTGTTCTTCCGTTCGAAGCTTAGTTTCTGAATGCGTTAGATTGACCCGGCCATCGATATGATTTTTATATAAGAAAGGTTCATAATAGCCCGCTGTGATTTTATTTTCTAAATAATTTTCGCCGGGGTCGAGCTCTTTGCCATTTTGAGCGGCTACTGACCTGTTGAGCTCAACTCTAAGGCTCGCTGCTCTAGCTGTTCCCCGAATGTTTCGGTAAGAAATTCCCGTGTAGGCGCGGACATCCAAATTTGTGTCGTTCGTCAGTCCCACTCCAAACTTAAAAACACCAGGATTTTTTTCGATGACTCGGACAATAACTGTACGTTGCGGTATATCAGTGTCTTTCTGAAGGGTATCGATTTCTATTTTAGAAAAAAGCCCTAGGCGCTGTAACCCCATTATCGATGTATCAATTTTCTCAGGAGTTAAAGTGTCGCCGGGGACAAACTCAAGCTCTCTAAGAATCACAGAGTTTTTAGTTTGATCGGCACCGTCCACCACAATTGTGGCCACCTTGACCTTAACCCCTTCTTTGATTCGAAAAGTGATTTGGGCGCGCGTGTTTGTTTTATCATAACTCACGAGAGAATCGGCATCGCCCAAAATTTGCATTTCCAGAAAACCCTGATCAAAATAGAACTTTTTAATATTCTCGAGGCTTCTCTCGAGATCATTTAGGTGTAGTGGCCCACCTCGCCTCAAAAAAAGAGAAACCTCGAGTTCACTTTTAGAATAAGACTTGTTGCCCTCAAAAATAATGTCATCAACTAACGTTAGTGGGCCTTCATTGAGAGTAAGCTGGATGTCTACGGTCTTTCTATTGTCACTTTCTATAGTACTGTGGGATTGTAACTTGGCACGAAAATATCCCTGATTGCGAAGCTCAGTAGCGAGGTTCTTAACGCCATTTTCAAGATCACGTTCGACATAATAACCTTTCTCAATCATTTCGGAGCTGTGGTTACGAATAAATTTTGAGTAGTAATCTTCGGGCTTAGAAAACTGGCCACGAACAAAAAATCGCTGCAGCCTAATTTTAGCGCCTTCGTTAATCGTGAAGTGAATTTCTCGACGAAAAGATTCTTCCCACTGCTTCACTTGTTGGGTTATAGTGACGTAGGCATAACCATTCTTTAAGTAATAGTCTTTAACTCGGTTGGCAGCCTCAACGCCCAGATTAAAACCTAACTGTGCAGAGGTCTCAGGTGAAATGGATTTTTTCAAATCATCCTCTAGGTTGGGTTGATTGCCCTTAAATAGAAAATGAATTTTATAGGGATCAATGACATCGAAAGATAGCGTCACTTCAGATCGACTGCTGTTATAGTTAAATGCCGGGGCTAGTATTGAGGTATTAAGATAACGATTACCAATTAAGTAGTCGCTCAATTTTGAGTTTAACTCTGCAATGACTTTGCTGGAGTACCGTTTATTAATATAAACTTTAGCTTTGCGGTTGAGTTCGACGAGTAGGAATTTGTTAGGAGTGTTAAAGATAATATTTTTGACAGAACAAAGATTTCCCTCTGCTATCTTAAAATACACACTGACCTTTTCTTTCGATTCAATAATGAAATTTACCTCAATTATGGCATTCAAGTAACCCAAGCCCTCATACTCATCTTTTAATCTCTTTGCGGCTTCGACCATTAGTTTTCTGTCAAAACTGTCGTTTATATTGACTTGAATTATTCGGGACGTCTCTGCAGATGTGATATTTTGATTTCCTTCGATAATGACTTGCGAAATCCTTCGTGAGGGGCGGGTGAGAATTCTCAGGACTCCATTTTGCCTGTGAATTTCTACAGCTTCAAATGAATCCGTATCCATCAGAGCCTTTAAAAGTTGATCGGCGACTGAAAGGTCCCCTGAGTTTTTCTGCAGCTGCTGAATAAGAGGTTGGACCTTTTTTTGGATTTCGAGCGACACTGAACCTAAATCAATTTGGGCAACTGCTGAAGTCGTAACACATACCAAAATAGCAACAAGGCTTAAATACCAATAGAAGGTCGAGAAGAAACCTTTCACTTAAATTCCACCTTGTATTCGAGATCGAAACCCAGGGCCTTGTTAGATTCTTTTTTCTGCGTAGATTGCGTCGATGATTCTACCTGCTCACGTCCCTCCCAGCGACCTATGACTGAAATGTTTTTATTAAAGTTATAGAAAAGTTGGGCGTCATACTTGGGTTCCTTGCCAAAGGATCTTGTAGCCTTTACTCCCATTTGGCTAGATAGCTGTCGACCAACCACAATTTGGGGTACGCTAGTGGACTCGCTGTCAAATGAAGTTGAGAACTCAACGTCAAAACCGGTTCGTTCTTTAATTTGTTTTCCTAAAGGGTTTTGTGACAATACGGCCGCTCCAATTTGGTAGGAGGTTGCTTGTGATTGTTGGGATGAGCCCACCGACTTTTCAAGTTTATCACAGGTAAGCCCAATGGCTAAGAGACAAATAATTTCGGGTTCTGTAAGCGCTGGCTGACTTGATAAGTTCAAAATGGGTTTGCTCCCTGTTCCCTGAACCAATAAAGTGACATCATATTCTTCTTGGACTCGAGCTGCAGAAGCGACATAGAGGTCTGGGTTGTTATTAGAGTTTACCCTAAACTGTGCTGTTCCCGACGATATTTCAAAAGGTGTTTTTTGAAAAAATATCTTACCTCCCTTAAGAAAATTAATTTGGCCTGTGATATTGGGGTCGTCAACATAGCCTTTTACATTAAGATTGCCATAAACGAGAGAATCCAATTTTGAATTTTTGATTCTAAAATCGTCTGAAACAAATAAGTTGAGATTAAGTTTTAGGGGATGAGATTCCTTTTCGCCAACGCTTTTAGGTAAAAATGAACTCTGACGGATGAGAGTGGAAGTAGATTCGGCGACTCCAAACTCTTTTAGAAACTGTCCCTCATCAATCTTTAGCCGTCCACTGAGTGTGTAAGGAAATGAATCGCCATAAAATTCGATGGGACCTGTAATAACCGTTCTAACTCCCTCAGGAACATTGAGATGCACTCTCTCAGCGGTTCCGGTCATATTTACAATGACTTTGTTTAACCCCGCGATAGTAATACTACCGCTGGCGAGAAGTGGTCCTCCACCTAAAATAGATGACAGAGAGTTAATCAAGATTTTCTCGTTATTGAATAAAATATCGGTTTTAATATTCTGAAAAGTATGAGCGAACCCAGGAAATTTGATGAGTCCATTTTCTACATACATAGAGCCAAGAGTTCTTGGGTTGTCGATACTTCCTTGGGCTTTTAGGGAAAGTGTCATGTTGCCGCGGATTTCGCTAAAAAATGGTGTGGCAAGAGAAAGTAGAGACATGTCGATCTTTCCACTTGTTGAGAGGTTGAGGTTTTCTCGAGTGGATTTGTTGACCATTAATTTAAAAAAGGCATTAGGTCCTTTGAGGCTAAGGAGATTCGAGCTCATCTCACCATTGTCGAAGATTACTTTCCAGGGGTGGTCGGTGGTCATTGATATAGGACCTCGTTGAATGGTAATGCTGTCGATGGTTCCTTGTCCCGTCGATTTCCAAAAACCGCCAGCATTTGATCGAAGTTCAAGCAATCCCGTCATCGAACTTTTATAATCCCACTGCCGCTCATTTTTAAACACTAGCGCTAACAACGGCAGAAAATTCCACTCCTTGGCCTTAAAATACATTAAAGATGGTCTATTTTTTTCAAAGGGGACTTCAATTTGCGCTGACAATTGATTGCCAAAAAAGTTGCCCTTACCTTTGAGTGACTTCTGGCTCCATTGGAATGAAAGGTTGGATGGCTCAATGGGTTCAACGCCGAGACTAACCTGACTCAGGTATCCTTTAAAAGCACCCTGGATAGCCTGTGCAGGTCCCTTCAGTGATAAATCAAAATCAAGTTGTCCCTTAAGTTCTTGAGTGAGTGCACGTACGTATTGGGAGTCATCGAGGCGATACTGGTCTCCCAGCACCGCCAAATCAAAAATGCCGGGCGGAGTAATATTGCCATTAATAGTTACGCGCGAGGTCCCTTTGTTGAGCGTAACTTTGTTGGCTTTAATGATTCCCTTTTCGGCCGAAATATTAAAAGTGAGACCATCAAATAATTCGTCGCCCACTCTGGCATCGTTAAATAGAGAGGACAAGCGGTAACTCAAGCCCCAAAAGGGGAGAGGGCCCGACAGCGGGCCCGAGAGATGAATTTGGGCCTTGCCAGTGCCACTCAATGCAAGCGGAATATTTATTCGTCGGGAAATCGAATACGCGACGTCTTTTAAGTTTAAGTCAGACGAGTTAGCCGACACTTCGATTCGACTTGGACTAAATCCTATGATCACATTTGCCAAATAGTTGGAGGCATCTATACTTCCTTTTATATCTGAAAAACTGAGTAGTCCCTTGGCATATGACAGTTGGGTTCTTGCATTGCCAAGGGCATAATCCTCGAGCCAGAGGTTGCGCCCATTTGCAGAAATACTTAAAGTGGCACTTGAGGAGTTCCCTTCAGTATACCCTTTGATTTGACTTTCACCCTCAAGTTTTAAACCAGCCAGGTGACTGACTTCTGAGAATATGGCTTTTGGCGAATCAAATTCGATTCGGAAGCCGCGTTTATAATCGACCACGCCTTGGCTAGATCCGACGCTCTCTTGAATTTGCAACTTGGAGGAGTAGCGGACCTCCTGAGAATTAATATTCACCGTTCCCTCAGTCTTGAACGCATCGAGCTTCACTATGCTGGAGTTATCTTCTTCGCTGTAAACATGCAGATTGTTGCCTCGGGCCTGTCCCGTGCAGGAAAGATCTAATTTCGGATGGGCCTCGCCTTGACAATCAAACTGACCATTTGTGTTTAGGGTCACGGGACTCTCAGGCAAACCCAGTGTCAAAAGAAATTTTTGTAGTTCGAGTTGGTTTACTTGAATCTTGGATTTAACGCTTATTTTATTATTCTCACTTTCATTAATATCTATCTCGGTGTCTCTGAGTCCAAAATAACCCGAACTGTTATTGATGAAAAAGCTTTGGAGAAGAAGGCGCTTTTTGGAAAATGATCCACGTGACTCGATTTTATCGATAGTAAACTGATCCACAGCGAGTCCCGCAGTGTTCAACAAAAAATTTACGTTGATACCCTTTTTATTCGTGTATTCACCAAAGGTAGTGAGGTCGACTTTGCCTTTAATTTGATGGGCATCGAGCTGTGGTACAAACGAGGAGACCAAAGGTAGCAGCTCTGACAAATCTAGATTAGAAGTCATTTTCCATTCCACTTTTTGCAGCAAGAGCTCTTCGACTTTCCCAGTAGCATGTGCTGTCAATGTTAAATCTGAATTTTGTCTTTTCAGAATTAGATTTGAAATATGAATGGAATCTCGATTGACACTACCTTTAGCAAAAAACCCAAATCTCGAGGACAGAGTCGAAGAAATCTTTTTTGCATATATATCTTTGGCGAGAATTTCATAAAATAAAGATCCATTCTTATTGTCTACGATCCACGAGAGGTCTTTAGTTTCTGCCACAAGATCAAGGCTAGTGAGGCGAGAGCGAACATTGAGGTGGCTCACTTTAAGGCGTCTTAGCGGTAAGTTGGTCAACTGGCGGATGCTGATTTCTAAATCCAGTGACGTCGGTTTTTTTTGGCTAGGTTTTTCAATGTAATCGACTTCAGGCTCAATAATCTCGAGCGTTGAAAGGCGAAGGTGGCCCGACAAAATATCCCACATGCTAATAGTGGCTAGAAGTTCTTTGATTTGAATACTGGGAAATGAAGCTCTTTTTTCATCGAGTGGTTTGACTCTCAAATTTACTAATTTAATACCTATTGGAAAGGCACTGAGTTCAATATCCATAGGAAGGATTTGAAGTTTTAAAAATTTTGAGCTTAAAAATTCAACCTCGGTAATGAGCCATACTTTCATTCGAGGGTAGTGGTATTTAACGCTAAAACCCAGTAAGAATGAAAAAGCCATTAGCAGTAAGAGCGAAAGTACATTTTTGATTTGTTCACGCCACCATTTTACGAATTGGCGTACTATCTGGTTTCTCATACAAGCTCCTGGCGCCACTGTTGTAGAAGTGAAACGGCCGAGCGAAACTGCGGACGAATTTTAATAATTCCCTGTAAAATTGAGATCGCAAGTCCCTCCTGCCCGAGCTCCCATAGACAAAGTGCTCGCGCATAGGTTGTGGCAAAGGTGGCCTCGGGATCCAGGGCATATTTTTGTTCTAGCGAACGGGCTTCTTCGATGGCGTCCACATACCGGCGCGAAAGAATTTTTAATTCTAAGCGAAGCCAATCCGTCGAGGGCGATGAGGGGGCGTAATTTAAAACATAAAGGGCTTCTTCATAAAAATCCAAAAAATAAAATAACATTGAAAAGTCAGTGGCGGCTTTAGGATGTTTTGTGACGATGCTTTCAAGATGGGTTAAAAGAGTTCTGGCCCATTTAAGATTGACCGGCGAGTGAGTAATCGGGCGTTTGAGTAATTTATGAGGCTTATGATTTTCAGCTATCTCCTTGACCACCACGGCGGCATGTCTTTTGCTAAATTCTTCGGTGTAAGACTTAATGTAGGGGTCACCGGGAAAAAGTTTTTGAAAATCCTCTAATGTTCGACCTTCTTCGTGGACCATTCTTTGGGACTTTAAATAGGTGAGTTTGTCTATCAAAACCTGGCGCTGCTCCTGATGTCGAGAGGTTCTCTCTCTCTTTTTGGCTTCTTTTAATTCCCGAAGTCTCGCGTCCATTTTGCAAAGTCTGCTAATTGATAGTAAAGCTTCTATTTGGCCATCTTCAGTGGCACCTTCACGTAACGCTGTTAAAAAATCATCGGGAATTTCTTCATTGAGTTTACACAAAGATAGGGCCAGCGCTCCCCAGGGGAGCGGTTTAGATTTTTCTAAAAGTTCCCTCGTGAAGGAAAATAATTTTTTTGTTTGCCCCGAGTTTAGAAAGAAATAACCCAGCGGGGCGATAGAATTGTCGGAAACTTTTTGGTTCATAAGCTCGACAATGAGTCTCTCGGCTATCTGTTCAACCGGCGTATTTAGCGCTAAAAGGTCAGCAATTTTGGATTCAAAATCTAATTGCAAATCTCTCCCCCAACCTTAATATTTTAAGGTATTTAAGGTGCCTTCTGTTAGGCTGGGTGAAATGCGTTATTTGTTTACGCGTTCAACGTAATCACCAGTCAGGGTATTGACTCTTAAAAGATCGCCCTCAGTGATATGCATGGGAACCTGGACAATGTGTCCAGTTTCAAGCGTTGCTGGCTTTGTAGCGCCAGTGACCGTATTTCCTTTAAAGCCGGGGGCGGTTTCTTTGACCTTTAGGTTCACAGCTTTTGGCACATCAACACCTACGGCTCGGTCATTATAAAAAAGTATAGTAACGGCGGTATTGTCAGACAAATAGAAGCGAGATTCGCCGACGGCCGTTTCGTCGAGGTCTAGCTGCTCATAGCTGGTTGGAGACATAAAGTGAAATCCACCCTCGTCTCTGTAAAGAAAATTCATATCTCGCGTTTCAACATTTGGAACTTCAAATTTTTCGCCAGATTTAAATGTTCTTTCGAGGTTTGCACCCGTCAAAAGATTTCGTAGTTTTGTTCGGCAGAATTGGTTTCCTTTGCCAGGTTTAACGTGCTGAAAATCAACAATTGTATAAGGGTTTCCTTCAACCATTAACTTCAAGCCCTTCTTAAAATCGTTTGTCGAATACATAAGTCCTCTTTCTTTAAACTACTTCACATTAATTCGGCGGGTTCGCACCTTAACAAGAAGTTTCTCCAGTGTTTCTTTTTTTATTTGTACAGCTGTATCACGACGGCTTATGGGCTTCAAAGGTTCTGAACTTTCAGAAATTATTGCCAGCCCCCCGCCAAAATCTTTAAAGGTGCGTAAGCGATGCGTGACTTCAGGGTGACTTCCCAGCACGTCCTCGCATTCTTTTAGTGTTAAAATAGCTTTATCGATATCATTTCTCGCTGCATAGGCATCTGCCAGAGAAAGCATGCGCTCGAGTGTTCTATATGTAGGAGGTGCTAGGTGTGAAGTCTTTCCGTTATTTTTTTCCCGTCCAGGTTTAACGTCATTAAATAAGTCCTGCGAAAATTCATCAGCCGTTAAGCTCTCCAATTTCTTAATAGCCCTTTGGGCAGAAATATCAGTGGGACTAATAAGTAGCACCATTTTAAAGGCCTTTAAGGCGTCTTTTGGTTGACGTAATTTTAGGTACGATTGCGCGAGAAGCTGATGAGCAAGAATGTTTTCACTGGCAAGTGCGGTTGCCAATCGAAAGTGCTCACAGGCTTTTTCGGGATCCCCCAGATCAAGGTAAACTCGGCCAAGCGCTACATGGCCGCTGGCAAAGTCGGGATGTTTCGAAGTACCCGATTCGCCTACGATTCGAGCTTTATCCAGCATACCCATTTTACGATAGGCTTCAGTCAGTAACGCAAAGACTCTAGAGTTGGGGTCTTTTTGAAAAATAATTTGATAACGCTCAACAAATTCAGGATCAATGGATTCCATTTTTGCCATATTGGCATCAAGGATTTCGAATATCAACTTGATTAAACCCCATATCTGGATAAACTTTTGTTAAACGATGTGTCTAAGGGGTTGTTTGTGATCGTATTGGGAATTGATCCTGGAACTCGATTGTTAGGAGTGGGTGTGGTCACTCTTGAGCAGGGAATTTGGCGCGCTATTTTTCACGACGTTTGCGCACTGAATTCCCGTGACACCATTGAGAAAAGACTTTTTAATTTAAGTACTTATTTGCAAAACATCTATAAGAACTTTAAGCCTGGTTTTACGGCAATAGAGCGTGTGTTTTTTGGCCGAAATGCAGACTCCGCATTTAAAATTGGTCTTGCTCGGGGTGTGTGCATGGCCGAAGCTGGACGCTATAATTCTGTGCTCAGAGAGTATGCTCCCACGGAAATAAAAAAAGGAATTTGTGGGCAAGGAAATGCGGATAAAGACGTCGTTGCCATGTTTATAAAACGTCATTTGACTGTAGAAGCATTTGCGACAAATGATGCCTCAGACGCGTTGGCCGTAGCACTTTTTGCGGGTTGGGCGATAGAAAAAGAAAAACCATTACGATCAAGTGGGGTGGAGCTTTGATTGGCTATCTTGAAGGTGAATTAAAGGAACAGCGAGAAGATACCATTATCGTTTTGACGGGGGGTGTGGGATATGAAATCCATTGTTCGGCAAATACTCTGGATGATGTTTTTGGAAAAAAAATAGTTTCTTTACAAATCTATACTCACGTTAGAGAAGACATTTTACAGTTGTTTGGTTTTGCCACTGTGGCCGAGAAAGAAATATTTTTAGCCCTAAACCAAGTTAATGGTATCGGCCCCAAAATGGCGCTTAAAATTCTTTCGGGCACTCAAGTTGAGGACCTTGTTAAGTGGATTCAAGAGGGGGATATCAACGCTTTGACAGCTTTACCAAAGGTGGGAAAGAAGACCGCCGAACAGATTATAATTACGTTAAAAGATAAAATTACCCAGAAAATACATTTTAAGCAAAGCGCCAAGATAGCTGCAGGTAAAAAGGATATAATTTCTGCCCTAGTTAATTTGGGATACAATTTAATTGAGGTTGAGAAAGTGGTGGGCTTGATGCCAGTTGACATTAATTTTAGTGAAGGAATTCGGGAGTCTCTTAAACATTTATCAGGACACAACTAGGAGTTTGAGTTTGGAACGAGTCACAGATCCAGAGAAACAAATGGTTGAGGGCACCTGGGAAAACAAGCTTCGTCCGCACACCTTTGAGCATTTTCCGGGACAAAGTAAACTCAAAGAAAAAATTTCTGTATTTGTCAGTGCTGCTCAAAAGCGAAATGAACCCTTGGATCACGTACTGTTATCCGGGCCACCGGGATTAGGAAAGACAACTCTGGCTCATATCATCGCGCGAAATTTGAATGTGGAATGCAAAACGACCTCGGGGCCAGCGCTTGATCGAAAAGGAGAATTGGCGGCCATTCTCACTAGCCTTAAACCATTTTCAATATTGTTTATCGATGAAATTCACAGGCTTTCGAAAGTTATTGAGGAATATCTCTACAGTGCGATGGAGGACTTCTATATTGACCTGATGACGGGCGATGGCTTGGCCGCGAGAAGCATGAAGTTTCAATTAGCCCCCTTTACGTTGATTGGCGCAACGACCCGCGAGGGATTAATTAGTCAACCCTTAAGAAGCCGGTTTGGTATCGTGGAGCGTTTTTTATTTTATGATCAAGATAGTTTGCAAAAAATTGTTTCTAGGTCAGCAGAACTTTTGGAAGTTGAGGTGGCTCCAGAGGGTGCGCTTGAGATAGCGAAACGCAGTCGCGGTACTCCACGAGTTGCCAATCGTTTATTAAAAAGAGTTCGCGATTATGCTCAAGTCAAAGGTACCGGCAATATTGATCTTGCCATTGCCAAGTTTGCCCTCAATGAGCTAGAAGTTGACCCTTGTGGCCTTGATCCCATGGATCGGCGAATTTTATCAATTATCGACCAAAAGTTTTCAGGCGGTCCGGTAGGGATCGACACTTTGTCTGCAATTTTAAATGAGGAGCCTCAGACTATCGAAGAAGTCTATGAGCCTTTTTTGATTCAAGAAGGTTTTTTACAAAAAACTCCTCGTGGGAGAATTATTTCTGAAGCAGCAAAACTTCATCTATTAGAACAACGATAGCTAGTTTTTGAGTAGTAGCTTCCCTCGGTGCTGTGGTTACAGCCACCAATCCAAAAGTCTAAAGTTTTTGATGGTGAAGCATGGACGGGCGCTGCCTTATCCAAATAAAATCCGTCGACGGTGTTAGCGGCGGGGTGAAGAGTGCTGGGGTGATAAATATCATAGTCGTCCTTCTCTGTCGAAGAGCAGCCAAGCGCACACCAAAATATTAACAAAATAATTCCCAAATTTTTCATATACCTATTCGTTATAGGTATCGGATTGGAACGTAGGTTTCAAAAGGCCTGTGGTTTTTCAGGCACTGGTCCTGTGGAATAATTACAACAGAATTTATCGAAAATTGCCTAATAGACTAAAGTCTCGCAGAAAATTACTGTCATATTAACTGGTTAAGAAATGGCACTTTACTCAATTTGGCATCGAGATTGCTATAGATAGTATTAGTTATGTTTTTGCAAAGAACGCTCAGAAAGACCGTACAGATCGAAGGCGTGGGCCTTCATACAGGTGAACTGTCAAGGCTGCGCTTTGCGCCGGCGCCTGTAAACACCGGCGTTTACTTTGTACGAAAAGATTTGCCCGGCTCACCGGCTTTGGCCGCCCGTTGGGAATATGTCAAATCAACCTCCTATGCTACTACTTTAGCGGGTCCGCATTTCTCGGTGGCAACAGTTGAACATTGCCTGTCTACTTTAGCTGCCCTGAGGGTGGATAATCTCTTTATTGAACTTGATGGGCCCGAGATTCCCATTGGTGACGGAAGTGCATCAGGATTTTTGCAAGCACTCGTTAATGGCGGCATTGTCGAGCAGGATGAACCCCGCAAATACGCCTACATTACCAAACCTATTTATTTTGGAACCAACGAAAAACACGCGTATGTAAAACCCTATAATGGTTTACGCGTCTCCTGTACGATTGAGTTTCCGCATCCCAAGATTGGTCTTCAAAAAATTGATCTCGATGTTAACGAATATAGCTTTACTCACGAACTTTCGAAAGCCCGTACTTTTGGTTTTTTACGTGACGTCGAGTCTCTAAAAGCCAGGGGATTGGCACGTGGGGGCAGCCTTCAGAATGCGATAGTCTTAGATCACGACGGAATCATGAATCCCGAGGGCCTCCGTTACCCCGATGAATTCGTCAGACATAAGGCCATGGATGCGCTAGGCGACTTAGTGACTCTCGGTATGCCACTCATGGGCCATGTTGTGCTTTATAAATCAGGACATGACATCATGAATCTTTTGGTGCGAAAAATTATCGAAAGTCGTGATTGCTACCGCCATATTGAGTTGGGCGCTGATTTACCCGAACCTGCTATCGAAGATAGTTATTTTTGGAATCGTAATTGATTTTTTTGAAAGAGAAACTCTTCTTCTTTAGCTGTCAAATAATTATTCATGCCGAGCCATCTTACCATGTCTCCTCTGACAGACGAGCGGTCGGTAGCATTTAAGTGCCCCAAATACTTGCGGCTTAAATTTAAAATAAGTCGCCACTTTTTTTCTAGAATGAGGTCGCGGGCCTGACTTAACTCCACCAATAGGTTAGTTCTGCGCCCAACGACATTAGACATAAACATATTTGCGGTGATGGGAGAATTTATACCATCTAGAAATCCGTCCATCGCGCCAAAGTTGAAATCTAATATTACGATTCGTCCATCTTCGAGCAAAGCAAAGTCAACTCCACCCGACATTTTATCCATTGGGAAGCCCGATTTTTTAGCCTTGGCGATAAACTCGTTCAAGACTGCAGAGGCTTTAGTAAATAAGTCAGGAGGTCCCCAAGGTCTATAGAACCTGTCTACAGCGTTTAGGATTCGCCCATTAGCCATGCTAAGCCTGCCTTCGCGGACAATGTTTTCTTTTTTCTGAGCCATAACTGTTTCATACTCACCGAAGACTAAGGCATTTATAAACGACCAATTTTTATCAAATTTGGTTGCCGCCTCGTCCTTAGAAAAATCCTTTTCAGAGAGTTGCTTGGATTTATTTTTAGACAACACCTCATGTCTAAGTTTTAAAAAAGATTGATTGAACTCATCGACCATTTCACTGGCATTAATTTGATTGGACTTTAAAATAATGCCTGTATCAGCACTTTGAAATTCACCAGCTAATTTAATGATTGCACCGCCCGGAAAGTCTCGGTGCACGAGTTCTATAAATTTTTCCACATAAGAAATAAGGTGTGCTTTTTCGGCAGCCTCTATTTTAAAAGCTGGATTACTCATCAATCGCGATTTAATGCTTTTGATATCTTTAAGTAATTGCCGACCTGCAGTTGTTTCGCTAATCTCAGGAACATAATCACTAAATACCGTAGAAGCCGGCATGATATCGGGATCAATTTTTGACATCACGTTGTACTCATGAATCTTATCGTCAAACTTTTTGTAGTAATCGCGGTAGCCTTTTGTGAGATTAGACTCTCCAACAACATATTTTTTTAGAAACTCGGAATCACCTAAGTGAACCACGACCCCTTTTATTTTTTTGGGTGAGCGGGGAGTGTCGCCACCCACGGCTAAGACGGGGGCGCCAAACAGCTTGTTAAGCATTGCTGAATCCATACCCTCGAGTACCTCTTCGGCATCGATCACTATAGTGACTGGGCCTGCGACTTCAGTGTCAAAAATTGCGAAATTGGAGGAAAATTGGCTAGAACAAGTGGGTGCTTTGGCGTGAACACCTATTGTAAAAACCAACGTAACTAGGCTAAATAGGGGAGCTTTAAACAGTTTTATCACTTGGCGACGTTCCTCAAAGAGGAACTAAAAATGCAACACTTGCGCCAAAGACGCATAACCGTACATTGGGATCTCAATTTTGTTCTGGTTTCACTATTTCAACATTAGCGCCAAGAAATTTAAATTTAAGGATATAATCTTGAGATTCAAAGTTATTTCCATTGGTATATTTTACGAAAAAGTGAGATATAAAATTTCCATTTAAAAATCTAATTTTTTCGTAAACCCAAGTATGATCAAAGGAATTGGTAGACCAATCAATTCCCGCAAATTCTGCTGTCTTTTTTGCGTCGTAGACCATGCTGAAACAATCGCTTTCGCTTCTAGCAAAAGAGCAGTTAGCCACAAGATGGATACCTTTTTCGCATTCCCTCATAACATCATATTTACCATCTCTTCGCGGGACCTGCTCTAAGTAGAGGGTCTTATTCGCCTGATCATACTCAAGATAACGATCACATATTAGTAATTTTGTATCTACGGAGTAAAATCCAGTAGATATATTAAGACTCGGTGCCGAAGGAACACTTCTCATAACGTCGGGAGAAAAGATTTGAGCCATTGTATGTATATGTTCCTGTTCCGCAGGTAAACTTAGCTCCCAACCAAACTGATGCCCATGGGCGTGGACGGCTAGAAGAACGAGGTCACCCGCAGAAGGCTTTTGAGAGCGAAGCGATAAGTTGGAAATGCTAAAACATATAGGCGTTTCTCTCTGACCGCTTGTGTATTCATCCTTTCCTTGGGGACATTCACTCAGTGCTTGATATTGGTTACTACCCATCTTTTGAATGTCTTTTATCACTGCGTTTCCACTTAACATCTTTTTAAATAAGTCCCCGAGAATGGGGTCAGAGATTTTATCGACTCGACCCTTGCTTAAGAAAGCAATAACGTCTGAGGGAAGCCTATTAGTAACATAGTCCGAAAGGGCAATCTGATAAGCCTGGGTCTCAAGGGACACGTTCCCACCACCGCCACCCGAAGCACCTGCAAATGTAATTAGTGGGGTCATAAGC
>ENA-ORBV01001900-ORBV01001900.1-microbial-mat-metagenome-genome-assembly--contig:-NODE-1900-length-45254-cov-10.294154_pt1 | contig 45254 bp, 48 predicted proteins | sample MGYA00237777_ERZ505514 | MGnify/ENA primary metagenome ERZ505514 (study PRJEB26160, sample SAMN06269048) | microbial mat metagenome | isolation source: Oligotrophic lake microbial mat | place... | reverse complement strand
CGGGTCAGTCAACTTGATCGGCGTTGCCTTCGGTCCCATCGCAGTGCCTCCACCACTACGACGAACGGCGCGCCGAATATGTGCCTAGAAATTTCTGATCCAGGACACTAGAGCACGTGCAGCAGGCGGTGCTGCCGGCAACACTGCATGGCGTGAGTGTCATGTGTCGGTGGTACGCGACGAGACTCTGGCGGTCGGCGCGGGCGACGCGTGCTCGCGAGAGCTTAAGATCGCATCGAGTTCTCGCACAAGTTCACGCACACGCCGCTCGCTGGTGTCTGGCGCGAGCAAGCGGTGCTGCTCGATGTCCTGTACCTTCTGGTAGTTGTTGATGACGGCACCGACGATGAGATTCACGAGCAAAAACGTCGCGACGACAATCCAGGACACCTGAAAAATCGTGAACGTCCCAAGGGGATGACCCGCCTGGGCAAGCTCGTAGCGCATCTGGGTCCAGTCGTCTCCGGTGAGGATCCGGAAGAGTGTGAAACACGCCTCGTGGATGCTGGTGAAGTAGGGCCGCATGGGGTGGCCGTAGCCCCCGAACAGCTTTACCCCGATGACCGCATAGACGTAGAAGAGGATCGTCGCCAATAGCGCTACGTACTTCATGCTGGCGACGGATCGGAGCAGAACGTCGACGATCAGCCGCAGTTCGGGGATTGTCTTGACCAGCCGGAGCACGCGGAAAACGCGAAGAATGCGCAGGACCGTTCCAATGCCGTTGGACGCGGGAATGAGCGCCGCGATGACGATGACGAGATCGAAGATATTCCACCCGTTGCGGAAGAAGGTCGCCGCCGAGTCGCGAGCAAGGAATCGCAGGATGATCTCCACGACAAAGATGCCGACGCAGATCATCTCGATCGCGCCGATGACGCTGAGCGACGTTGCATCGGTCAGGTAGGTGCTCAGGCCAATGAGCACAGCGTTGAGCACGATGACGGCCACGACGAAATTGTTGAAGGTCGCGGACTCGACGAGCACGCGGATGCGCGTACCGGAATCTCGCTTAGTGTGCGGCTTCATGTTTGACGAATCGGGAGCCCTTGAGTTGTACGAGGAGCGATCCGTGTTGACGACCCATCCCACCCGCATCGGCGGGCAGCTACTCCCCAACAGGAAGTACAGCGCACATGGTAGCCGCCGCGTTGTCATCGGGCAAGCGAGGTCCATCCAAGTCGAACCGCATCCGGCCAACAACCACAGCGCGTGGGCTTACGGACTTCACTCAATCGCCAGTCGGAGGCGCTGCTTGGAAATCAGGCTTTTCGGCGGAAGGGTCAAGACTAGCCCGGGTTATTCCTCAGGTTTTCGAGCAGACGCGCCCAAGTCGTCGCCTGGTGGTGTTTTGCGGCCGCGGGATCCACAGTCGACCTTGAACAGGTCAACGAGGAGCCCGTGGTCGCAAAGTGCCGCCAGAGGGCGACTTGGGCTCGTCTGCTCGAAAACCTGATGAATAACCCGGGTTAGCGCGGCGGCATCTGCCAACGACGAGCCTGAATCCTGGGAAGCACCGCGAAGGCCAACTGCCCCGCCAGTCCCACCTGGTGGGGCAACTGTGCGTACAGCGCCAGATGTTCCGTCAGGCTGCGGCCGGCGAGCATGGTTGACAGACCGGCCTCGGCTCCCATCAGCAACAAGAAGGCGATGGCACCCATCCCCACCGCCGCAGCGGGCGAAAGCGGCCAGCGCCGCAGGATGCGTGTGCAGACCAGCCAGGCGACTGCCAGGATCACCGGCAGCTCGACCAGCACCGCAGCCATCTCGCCCAGCAGCGGCACCATGACCAGCGTGCGCAGCACGCCCAGCACGAAGCCCGCAGCAAAGACCGCGGCGACGTAGGCAGTGCCGGTGAGCAGGATGCGCTTCATGGTGATGAGAGGGCCCGGGTGTCGGGCGCGAAGACCTCGGTGATCGCGCCATCGCGCGTGAGCATGGCGCGACGGTTGATCCAGACGACGAGCGCTGCGACAGCCACGAAGAAGTAGGTGTCGTAGGGCTGCGCATCCGGCCACAGCGGGTTGTTCACCTGGAAGTGGAACAAGGCGGGCCACAGGATGCTGCCGCGCGACGCGTTGAACAGCGGCGTAACGATCAGGCTGAGACAGACGTTGCCGAGGAAAAACGGGGCGAAGCCCCAGCCGCTTTGCACCGTCCCGCTCAGGTAGAAGGCGGGCAAATGCCACAGGCCCCAGGTGGCGCCGATGATGAGGCCGGCCCAGAGCGGCGCCATGTGGCGTTGCAGGATGGGCAACGCCACGCCGCGCCAGCCGAATTCCTCGACCGGACCCAGGAACAGCATGAACACCATCGCGCCCAGGGCCGCGCCCAAGGTATCGAAAGGCAAAGGGACAGCGAGCAGCGTGCCCTTGACCGCCGCGCCCGCAGCGAAGACGAGCGGAATGCCGAGCAGCAGGAAAACGACCCATCCGGCAGGACAGCGCCACAGCCCCAGGCGTGACAGGAAGGCTCCGGCACCCTGGATGCCGCCGAAGTACAGCACCACCGCAAAGGCCGCGAAAGCCGGTGCCCAAACGGCGAGCACAAAGGCCGGGTGCTTGCCTGTGATCTCGCCGAACCCACTGCTGGCCGTATCGGGGAAGAAGATGTACAGGCCCAGGATGCCCCAGGAGATCGCGAAGGTGATCAGCGTGAACGCCAGCAAGGCCGCCGTCGGCACAGACCGCAGGGGAGTGTTCGCTGACGGCTTCATGGTGGGGTGGCTCCTTGGGGCGGCATTGACGGTGGCATTGACGGTGGCACTAACGGTGGCACTGATCGTGGCACTGACGATGCGTTCGCTGACCGACAGCACCGGAGAAGTTACTTTGCATGTCTCGACTCGGCAAGCAGCCTGATGAGGTGGGCCTGCACCTCAGCGTCGTGCCCAACAAGCAAGTGGCCGCCATCGTCGAAGCCGACGAACCTCGCGCCAGGGATGCGGCTGGCGGTGTAGTGGGCCGCAGCGTAAGTGCCAAAACCGTCGTCGCGCGCGCTGACCACGAGCGTCGGCGCGCGGATCGTCTCGAGCGCGTAGGGGCCGAGGCGCTTGCCCAGGCGCGTGTCGTCGCGCAGCCCGGCGGCGCGGCTCGACACCGGCAGGATGCGCTCGACCAGGTCGTTGACGCGAGCGCGCTCGGTCTCGCTGGCCGCAGCCACCTGCTCGGGCGGGGTGGCCAGCACGTGGCGGACGAGTGGATCGCGGGCGACGTGCAACGCGGTCCAGAAAAGGAAATCCGAGCCGAGCAGGCGCAGCAGCAGCGCGTCCTTGGCGTCCGACACTGGCGGCGCGGAGTCGATCACCGTGCCGGGCTTGTAGGCGATCGGGACGACGAGCACGAGCGCGCTGACACGGTCTGGATGGCGGATGGCGGTCTGCATCGCCGACGGGCCACCGGCAGAGATGCCCACGACGGCGGCCTTGCCGATGCCCAGGGCGTCGAGCAGGCAGATGTGCGCATCGGCCTGCGCCTCGGGCGAGGCATCGGCGGGCCGGGGCGTGCGCAGGTAGCCAAAGCGAGACATCGCGATCACCCGCACGCCCTGCTGCACCAGCGGCCGTGCCCAGGCCATGCCCTGATCGTGGCCGCCGCCGCTGCCGTGGATCATCAGCAGCGGGATGCCATCGCCTGCCTGCTGGACCTCGATCGGGCCGCAGCGGGTGGCGACAACCGCGCTGCCCTGCGCGGCGCGCGCAGCAGCGACGGCCAGATCAGCCTCGAAGCGCGAACGGATCACCAGCGCGACGACCAGAACGACGGCAATCACGACGGCAATCGCGACGGCGAGGACGACCCACAAGGGCTTGCGCTTCATGACGGTCTTCGGCGGTTGCCGCCTTGGCCGTTGCCGCCAAACGCACGGCGTGTCCAGGCCCCTGCACGCAGCGCCGCCGGCAAACACAACAGTACCAGCGCGGCCGCCACGACCACAGCGACATCAGGTGCGAATGCCGAGAGCATCCTCGCGTTCAAGCCGTAAACCCACAAGCTGATGACGATCGCGATCGCACCACCCAGCAGCACCACGGACCCTGCCACGCGGCGTGTGCGCGCAGCCCATCCGGACAGCGCGATCAACACGACCACGGCGATGACGCTTGCAGTGTTGAACGGCAGGTAGGCCTGCTGAAGGCTCTGCCCTCTCGGCGGGGGCTGGCCACGCAGCAGGTTCACCACACCCATCGGCAGCCGACTGGTCACGGCGTCCAGGCCGTTGAAGGGCAAGTCGCTCTTCGTGTTGATCAGCAGCACCACCGCCTGCTGGGTGTCGGGCAGCAGCACCATCCAGGCCTCGAATGCCGCAAGAGCGCCCTGGTGCCAGCGCGCATCTGCCGCGGCCCCGAAGGGCCCGACCAGCCAGCCTTCGCCGTAACGGAACTCAAGGTCCGCCGCCCCAAGCTTGAAGCGGCGCGACGGCGCGGCCGGCGCCAACAGCTGTGCCACCCCTTGCTGCGACACGACCCGACCGACCGGACCCGCGCCCTCGGCCAGCAGCATGGCCAGGTAGCGCGACATGTCGCTCGCGCTCGAAACGAGGCTGCCGGCCGGTGCGAAGCCTGGCAGCAGCTCGACCCGATGCGCGACCGGCCGGCCAAACCACATGCGGTGCACAGCGGTCATGCCCGCTTGCCGGCCGGCGTCGTGGTCGGTGTAGCTGTGCGTCATCTGCAGAGCCTGGAACACCTGCGCCTGCATCTGCGCCTGCCACGAGCGGCCCGTCACGGCCTGCAGCACGGCGCCGAGCAGTACGAAGTTCAGGTTGCTGTACTCGAAGCGTTCACCGACCGGCCGGTTGAGCGACACCGTGGCAAGCCCGCGCGCCAGCTCCTCGACACTGGCATGGCTCCATTGAACCAGCGGAGCGACACCATCGGCGTGCGAAAAGCCGCTGGTCTGGTTGAGCAAGTGTCGCAGCGTGATGCGCGCCGAGGCCTCGGCATCGGCAACGCGAAACCAGGGCAGCACGCGTTGCACCGGCGCGTCCGCGTCGAGCTGGCCGGCGTCGATGGCCTGCCGCACCAGCAGCGCAGTGAACGACTTGGTGAGCGAGCCGATCGGGAACGGCGTGTCGGCGCTGATTGCCTTGCCACGCCCGTCGTCGCCGAATCCGCGCACGTGCGCCGGGCTGCCCATCTGCACGATTGCGAGCGCGATGCCCGGGATGCCCGAGGCCTTCCGTTCGCTTTCGACGAAAGCGTCGATGCGCGTGTGCAGTGCGGCGTCGAACGCAGGCGGCTGGGCGCACGTGATCGCCGCAATCAAGCTGCACCCGAGCGCCGCCACACAGCGGCGGACGGCCTGGGGCCAAAGACCAGGCCGGGTTGATGAGTGAGGGTTGCAGGTTGCGACATACCGGCCTGAGTTTGGCGCCAGGATCTCGACCGGTCCGGCGGCCCCACTTTGCCAGGCAGCGCCTCGGTCTTGATCCTGAAGCCGATCAACAGCGCCAGAATGTCCCACGTCAAGGCGAGGGCGCTGGCGAGATACCGGAAGGGCATGGTTGGGCATTCGATCACTTCATTGCATGGCGCGCACGCGCCTGGCTGCGCACGTCGTGCCTACCGGCGCGCTGCGGGTTGCGCTGATGGCCGTGCTGTGGGTTTTTTGCACTTTGGGGCTGGCAGCCTGCGCACATGGGCCGCCGGGACGCGCGCCCGTGGATGACCTTGTGCTGGCACTCGAACGCCTGGTCAGGGACACCGCTGCGGCCGAACCGCGAGCCCCAGCGGTTTTGCTCCACGTGCAAGCGCCGCGCCTGCCACTGCGCTGGCAGGGTGCTGCGGGGCCCGCGGCCAACCCAGCAGGGCAGCCCGCACCGAGCCTGCGCATCGCAAGCAACACCAAGACCTTCGTGGCCGCCGCGGTGCTGCGGCTGGTGGAGGACGGCCTCCTGGACCTGGACACGCCACTGGCCCGGGTGTCGCCGCCCGCCACCGTGGCCACGCTGCGCGCAGCGGGCTACGATGTTGATCGCTTGACGCCGCTCATGCTGTTGCAGCACACGGGTGGCTTGCGCGACTACGCGACGCTGAAGGCGTTTCTCGATCGCGTCAGCGCAGCGCCACAGCACCGTTGGACCCGCGCCGAGCAGTTGCAACTGGCGATGATTGACGGGCCGCCTCTGGCCGCACCCGGCATTGCCTTCCACTACAGCGACACCGGCTACATCCTGCTCGGCGAGGTGATCGAAACCGTCACCGGGCAATCGATGCCACGGGCGCTGGCTGAGTTGCTGGCGTACCGCCGGCTGGGCATCCATCACACTTGGTTCGAGACCTTGGAGCCTTCGCCCGCCAGTGCGCCCGCCAGGACACTTCAGCTGTTTGACGAGGTCGACGCCGCGCGCTTCGACCCATCGATTGACCTGTTTGGCGGCGGTGGCCTGGTCTCCAACCTCGACGACTTGGCTCGCTTCTATCGTGCCGTCCTTCGCGGCGAGGTCTTCAAACGACCTGGGTCCACCGCGACGATGCTGGCCGTTTCGCCACAAAGCTTGGCGACCGGTGGGTCTGGCTACGGCATGGGCATCGCCCGGCTCGAACACGCCGGCGTCATCTGCCACGGCCATGGTGGCTTCTGGGGCACCGACGTCTGGCATTGCCCCGCCATCGATGTCACGGTGGCCGCTGCGGTCACCAGCACTCGGTCGCGCGCAGCGCTGCGGGCGATGACGATGCAGGCGATAGGGCTTGCGGCGCAGGCCAGCCTGGCGCGATGAAAGCGAAGGAAGCAAGCCGCGCACCTCGGCGTTCACGACCGCCGTTGGTGCATGACGGTGATCAGCAACGCAGCCAGCGCGGCCACGCGGAACCCGGTGCAGAGCTTGCCCGCTCTGCGCGCAGACGACGCCGCCAAGCGGACTTCGTGGCGTACCGTCAGGATTCGTTGATCGGGATTTGGCGCGCATGGGTATATCTTCGCTGCATGGTCCGCGCGCTCTTTGTCGGCTGTCAAGCATGGGCTGCGCTGCGGCCTGTGATGCACACCAACGTTCATCTTGGCGCCGTGCTGCGTGCAGTGCTTCTATCCACCGGTGCTGCGATCCTGGGCGGCTGCGCGAACCTGCCGTCGCCCACGCCCGAGCTGGCGCAGTTCGATCCCCGACAGGGTTACCGGTTCACCCAAACGGCCCGTGGCGCCGACAACACCAGCAGCCTGCTGGTCGTGCTGACCTTCTCAGGTGGGGGCACGCGCGCCGCAGCGCTGGCCCACGGCATCCTGGAGGAGCTCGCCGCGATCGACATCGAGTGGGAGGGCCGGCGGCGTCGCTTGCTTGACGAGGTGGACTCTATCTCTGCTGTCTCCGGCGGCAGCGTGACGGCCGCCTATTACGCCTTGTACGGTGACCAGTTGTTCGCTGACTTCACACAACGATTCCTGCACCGCGACGTCGAAGCCGAGTTCACCCGGCGTCTGTTCAACCCAGCCCACTGGCCCCGGCTTTGGTCGCCCTTCTCGGGGCGCTCCGACCTGCTGGCCGATATCTTCGACGAGGTGCTGTTCGACGGTGCGACGTTTGCCGACCTGAGCAAAGGGCCCGGTCGCCCCTATCTGACCATCAGCGCCACCGACATGGCCGCGGGCACGCGCTTCGAATTCGTGCAGGAGCAGTTCGACATGATGTGCGCCGACCTGGGGCGCTACTCGGTCGCGCGCGCCGTGGCGGCATCGGCGGCGGTGCCGGTGCTGATGAGCCCGATCATGCTCAGCAACCGCGCCGGCCGCTGCGGCTATCCCAGCACCACCGCGATCGATCTGGGGTTGCAGGCGCGCCGCCTCTCTTCGCGCCAGTTGCATTACGCCAGCAAGCTGCGCTCCTACCTCGATGCCGAGGCGCGGCCCTACATCTACCTCCTTGATGGTGGCCTGGCCGACAACCTCGGTTTGCGCAGCCCCCTGGAGACGGTGTTCATGCACGACGACGCCTGGCACCTGGTGCAGCGCCTGGGCGTTGCCGACGTGCGCAAGGTGGTGTTCATCGTCGTCAATGCCAGCACCGGGCCCGATCCGCGCTGGAGCCTGGCGTCGGCCATCCCTGGCATCGGACAGGTGCTGCGAGCGTTCAAGGACATACCGATCGACCGCTACTCCTTCGAGACCAAGGAACTGCTCGCCGCCAGCTTCGAACGCTGGGCGTCGGACATCAAGAGCCAGCGCAAGGCCGCAGGCGACACGGCGGGTGACGACCTCGAGTTCGTGATGATCGATGCCGACTTCGAGGCGCTAAGCGATCGCGCCGAGCGCGAGGCCTTGATGCGCATCCCGACCAGTTGGGCTCTCGACGCCGCCACAGTGGCCCGCATCCGCGTGGCCGCCAAGACCTTGCTCGCCGAGTCGGCCTCTTTCCAGCAACTGCTGCGCGATTTGCGAGCGCGGCCGCGGGCCTCCGAAATTGCCCCGTAATGGGATTACACCGTCAGACTGCGGTGACGTTGAACCGATCGCAGAGGTCATCCACCTGCCGTGCCTTGAGCTTCTCCGCTATCAGCTTGCGCAGCCCGCTGCGCTTGTAGATGGCATAGGCAAAGCCTTTGTTCATCTGCCGCGACACGTATCGGATCCCGTCCCAACGTGGGCTCGCACCGTAGATTGCCTGCGCCCAGGCTTGGCTCACCGAGTAGTCGGCGGACGCACTGATGTCGTTGTTCGGGCCCAGGGACTTGAGCGCCGCCCCGGTCAGGTCGGCCAGCACCAGAGTCTTGCGTCGTCCACAGATGAAGCGCACGACCGAGCGCTCGGTCAGTTCGGCCGCCGGCACCTCGTAGGCGCCGCCCACGAACCGCCCGGACTCATGGATGACGCTTTCGGCAAAGGCCACCTCGATGTTGCTGGCGGTGTAGCAGGTGCCGAACTCGCCGGCGCGGTCAAAGTCAGGATCATCAAAGCGGTAGACCCCGGTCGACCAGTAGGGCTCCGAGCTCGGGTACCGGCTGAGCCGCACGACCGACGCGATCTCGGTCCTGACCGGTCGAAGCAGATCCTCGAAGGAACCGGGCTCAGGCAGTCGCAGCCGTACTTCTGGCGCCATGCGCGGCTCCCCGCTCACGCGCCCATGCCTCAGCCAGGCGCTCCACCTTGGCCAAGGCCACGCCCGCCTCCAGTGCTGCCGCGACGCTCTTGCCAGCCAGGGCACCATGGTCGCGCAGCCAGAACATCAGCTTCTCACTGGCGCCGAGGTCGCCGAGTGCGCGGCAGATGGCTGCCACGGCCTCGCGGTCCATCCCCAGGAACGCCTGCGGGTAATAAAGCCGGTTGCCGACCTTCACTGCGAAAACTTCACCACGGGCTGCGGCCGGCGCCAAGGCTTGGCGTGTGAGCCCCCAAGCTTGTGCGAGTTGCTCACCGGGCACGACGAGGCGGGCCTTGACCCACTGGACTCGCGCTGCCTCGCCGCGCGCGGTTGCGCCAGCCAGGCCACCTGTGGCCTGAGCGTGCTGGTTGCTCGTGGTCGAGAACTTGGGGTGCGCCCCTCGCGCTTGGGCACCTCGCACCCTCGGCAGGTCTACGCCTTGTTGGCTGACCGCCGAGCGCAAGCTGCCGAGATCTTCGCTGAGGCGCCCAACAGTGGCTTCGAGCTGCGCGATCCGGCGCAGCAGGACAGGAGTACTCAGATTGACACTCATTGACTCATTCTAATCTAATCCGGACAACCAAGCAAATGAGGAAAACAGAGCAAGCCGACGTCGCATGCGGGTGACGGCGGCGGAGTCGATCGGACGGTAAGTTGGATCTGTGGGCGGAAGTGGGTAGCAATCTGAGTGGGCTGCAGTCCGAGTTCATTGATGTGCAGTCCTTCGGCTACTGGTCCGGTACGGAGTACGGGCCGTCTCCTGCCAGCGCGTGGGTCTTCTACGTCGGCGGCTTCCAGAACAGCGTCGGCAAGAGCAGTGCGTTGCATGCCGTGGCTGTGCGCCCCGGCGATGTGGCCGCCTCGGTACCGGAGCCACAGACGTTGGCGCTGGTACGGCTTGCGTTGGGCGCGACGCTGGTGGCGCGAAGAAGGCGGCCAGCTTGACGCCTTGACGCTTCGGGCGCCTTGACTCTTTCGGAGGTTTGGGGGCTGAGCCCGGACACGAAGCAGCCCTGCGGCTGCTTTGTGCCTGGCGAAGAGTCGGGCCTCTGGCCCGACGCGGCCTGCAAGGGGCAGCCCCCAACCGAGCAGTTTTTTTGGATCGCTCGCATGGCACGACATGAACATCTGCCGATCTACAAGGCGGCGCTGGACATGACGGTGCACTTCGAGGGTCTGGTGGCGGGCTTCAGCCGCTACCACAAGTACACGCTGGGGACTGTATTGCGCCAAGGCAGCCGCGCGGCTGCAGCAGGTTCTGCGCGCCAACAACGCAGCCACCTGCGAGCAGCGGGCGGCCGAACTCCTTGAGTTGCACCTCTCGCTGACATACCTCTCGCTGACATCAGCCCGTGCCTAGAATGCGGCGATGCCGGTTGTGTTCCGCTACAGAGGCTTCCGCTTCTTCTTCTACTCCAACGAGGGCAGCCCTCGCGAACCCTTGCACGTGCACGTGCGCTCGGGCAGCAGCGAGGCCAAGATCTGGCTCGACCCGCAGGTTCAGGTCGCCGCCAGCTTCGGTTTCGATGCCGGGACGCTGCGCGAGTTGGTAGAGGTCACTCAGACCAACCGGGTGCTGATCGAGAGGACTTGGCATGAGTACTTCAGCTAAAGCGGTGCGATTCGACGACGACAGGATGTGGGTCGATCTGGACGATGGCCGGTGCATGGCCGTCCCGCTCGCGTGGTTCCCCCGCCTCTTGGCTGCTACGTCCGAACAGCGGAACCAGTTCGAGCTCAGCCCGCGCGGTATTCATTGGGAAGCGCTTGACGAAGACATCTCCGTCGACGGCCTACTGGCCGGTCATGGCGACCGGACACACGGTCGCCTTGTCGCGCGGGCCTGAGGTTAGGCAGCCGCCCAGATTCGAGGCGAACGTCGAGGCTGGAACGACCGGTCTGATCGGCAGCGGATGACGGCTTGTGGCCGCTGGGTCAGCTCGCGGATGACACGGTCGCCTTCCCAGGTGGTGCCCACCAGATAGCGGGCTTGCGGGTCCGGTCCGAACAGCGACTGCATCACCACGGCTGCAACTTTCTCTGGCGGCGCGTAGCGGCGATTGCTGCCCGATTCGGGCTGATCGACGTCCGGCGGTGTGGGGTTCAACAAGCCAGCCAGGGCCGCTGCTGAAGCGGTGTCGAATGGCGGCGGCGTGGCTCGCAGCCGCACGATGTTGCCGGCACGGCCCTTGTCGCCGATGTCGGTGGCCACGGCACCCGGCTGCACGATGCTGACGGCCACGCCGTGCGGCGCCAGCTCTTGCCGCAAACATGAGGCATAGACTTCCCGCGCGTGTTTGCACATGGTGTAGGGGCCCATGATGGGGCTGGTGATGCTGCCGCCTTGCGAACCGATGCGGTGCGGGCCGAAGACGTTGGTGTCGACGAGCGATTGCACGTCCTCGTCGGGCCACCCGGCCATCAGGCCGATGCCGCCGACACCGGCGTTGTGCACCACCGCATGCAGGCCCAGTTCAGACGCACTCACGGTATCTGCGGCTTGCTGCACCTGCTGCGGGTTGCGCACATCCAGCGGCAGGGGCTGCGCGCCCAGGTCTTGCAAGCGCTGCAGGTGCGCAGGATGCCGCGCGCCGGCTCACACCGTGTGCTTGGCAGCCAGCAGCACCTGCACGATGGCCAGGCCGATGCCGCTGCCGGCGCCGTGGATCAGCACCGGGCCGGGGGTCACGGCCTTTGCCGCAGCGTCACCCGCGCGTCCAGCGGCAGCGGCTCGAAGCCCACCACCATGCGGCAACCGGGGCCGTAGGTGGTTTGTGCCGCCGTGCAAGCATCGGCCACACTTTGTTGAGTGGGCTTGCGGCCGTGCTGCACCCAGGCCAGCAGCTGCTGCATCAGCGCCGGGTACAAGGGATCGCTCAGGTAGCTGTCTTCGCTGTCTTCGGTGCAGGTCTGCACCAGGCGGTCACCGCTTCCCCCATTGCGCATCGTCTGCCGGAATGTGTGCTCCATCTCGACAAAGGCCACCGGGTCGTGCAAGGCGTGCACCGTCAGCACCGGCACCGGGATGCGGCCGCTGGGGTCGGTGTCGTCGCCGAAGGACTTCACCGCTTGCGGGTTGGCGGCGTAACGTTGCACGGCGGCATTGAGCGCCGCGTCGTCGGCCGAGCCCTTGTACACCGCGCCGATGTTGCCGAACATGCTGCGCCGGCCAGCGCGGTTCTGCGCAATGTCGCGGAAGTGAAAGGTGGCCCAGTTCAGATGGCCCTGCCAGGCCACCGGGTCTGGTGTTCGAAACCTTGCTCACCGAACCCGCCGTGCTGGTGCTGCCCGTGGACCACCCGCTGGCCCAGCGCTACACCCCCAAGCAGGCGGTGCCGTTGGAGGCGCTGATCCTGGTGCGGCGCGCTGGCGCGCCGGGCCTGTATGCCAACTTCCTGGCACGGCTGGACGCGCTGCAAGTGCCGGTGCGTGTGGTGGCCGAGGTGGAGCGCATGATGTCCAACATCAACCTCGTGGCATCGGGCACCGGCATTTCCATCGTGCCGGCATCGATGCAAGGCGCGCACCCACACTCGGTGGTCTACCGGTCGCTGCCACGCAGCGCGGGCATCGAAGCCCCGATCACGCTGGTCTACCGCAGTGAATCGGGCGGCCCCATGAGCGACCGTTTTCTGGCGCTGGTGCGGCGCGTCGCGCGTCAACTGGGGCCGGTGCGGCGCACGGCACAAGCGCGTTGAGCTTCAGTCGCGCCCGGCGCCGCGCCAGCGCCGCAACAACAGCGCATTGCTGACCACGGCAAAGCTGCTCATCGCCATCGCACCACCGGCAATCACCGGGCTCAGCTGGCCGAAGGCCGCCAGCGGAATGCCGATGGCGTTGAAGGCAAAGGCCCAGAACAGGTTTTGCCGGATCTTGGCGTGGGTGCGGCGGCTGATGTCGATGGCGTCGGCCACCAGGCCGGGCTCGCCACGCATCAGCGTGATGCCGGCGGCGTGCATGGCCACGTCGGTGCCGGTGCCCATGGCGATGCCGACGTCGGCAGCGGCCAGCGCGGGGGCGTCGTTGATGCCGTCGCCCACCATGGCCACACGTTCGCTGCCATGCAGTGCCGACTTGAGTTCACCGACGATGCGGGCCTTGTCCTGCGGCAGCACTTCGGCGCGGATGTCGGACAAACCCAGCAATTGACCCAGGTGTGCCGCCGCGCCGCGGTTGTCGCCCGACAGCAGCACCGAACGCACGCCCAGTGCCGCCAGGCGACTGATGGCGTCTGCAGCGCTGGGCTTGGCGCTGTCGCCAAAGGCCAGCCAGCCCAGCAGTTGCGGCGGGCCACCGGACGGCAGTTTTGCGAGGTAGGACACGGTGCAGCCCTGGGCCTGCAAAGGCGCGACGGCTTCGGCCGTGGCGGTCAGGTCGAGGCCACTTTCCTGCATCCAGCGCGCGCTGCCCAGACGCAGCCCGCTGCCGCCCAGCGTGCCGGCCACACCGCGCCCGGCCACGGTGTTCAGCTGCGTGGCCACGATGGGTGCCGGCGCCTGACCGTCGCTTGCACCTTCGCTTGCACCGTCGTTTGCACCTTCGCTTGCCGCCTGCAACACGGCCAGCGCCAGCGGGTGGCTGCTGCCGGCTTGCAGCGCCGCGGCCTGGGCCAGCAGCGTGGGGCGGTCGCCATCGTGCGCCTGCGCCTCCACCAGCTTGGGTTTGCCCACGGTCAGCGTGCCGGTCTTGTCCCAGGCCACCGTCTTGATGCCATGTGCCAGTTCAAGTGCCTGGGCGTCCTTGATCAGGATGCCGCGTTGCGCCGCCACGCCGGTGCCGGCCATGATGGCTGCCGGCGTGGCCAGGCCCAGCGCACAAGGGCAGGCAATGACCAGCACCGCCACCGCGTGCAGCACGGCGCGGTCCCAGTCGCCGACACCGAAGCCCCAGGCCAGCAGCGTGACCAGCGCGACGGCGCCAACCGCCGGCACGAACACCGCGCTGACCTGGTCCACCAGCCGCTGGATGGGTGCCTTGCGGCCCTGCGCCGTTTCCACCAGGCGCACGATGCGCGACAGCACACTTTCTGCGCCCACCGTGGTGGTGCGAATCAGCAGCAGACCCGCGCCGTTGATGGCGCCGCCGGTGACCGCGTCGCCCACACCCCGCGACACGGGCAGGCTTTCGCCGGTGATCAAGGATTCATCGACGTCGCTGTTGCCATCGGCCACGACACCGTCCACCGGCAGGCGCTCGCCGGGGCGAACCACCACCTGATCGCCAGCCACCACTTGCGCCATGGGCAGGGTGAGCTCGACGCCATCGCGCTTGACTTGGGCGGTCTGCGGTCGCAGCGCCTGCAGGGCACGGATGGCTTCGGTGGTCTGGCGCCGCGCCCGCGCTTCCAGCCACTTGCCCAGCAGCACCAGCGTGATGACCACGGCCGAGCTTTCAAAGTACAGATCGCCGCCATGCGGGCTGGCGCCGCGCAGCAGCGTAAACAAACTCAGGCCGTAGGCGGCGCTGGTGCCCAGCGCCACCAGCAGGTCCATGTTGCCGGTGCCGGCGCGCAAGGCGCCCCAGCCGGCGCGGTAGAAACGGGCGCCCAGCCAGAACTGCACCGGCGTGGCCAAAGCCCATTGCCACCAGGGCGGCGGCATCAGGTGCTGGCCCCAGAGCATCGCCACCATGGGCAGCACCAGCGGCAGCGACAGCAGTACAGCAATCACCACCCGCGCGCCCTCACCCAGCAGCGGCGGTTTGCGCTGAGCCAACGCCAGGCCTTGGGCTGCGGTGCCATCAGCGCCCTGCACGGGGCCTACCTCGTAGCCGGCACGCTGCACGGCAGCGACCAGCGTGTCCACCGAACCCTGTGCCGACAGCGTGACGCTGGCCGTCTCGTTGGCCAGGTTGACATTGGCTTCCACCACACCCGGCACCTTGAGCAAGGCCTTTTCGACGCGGCCCACGCAGGACGCGCAGGTCATGCCCAGCACCGGCAGTTGCACGGTGGCTGTGGGCAGGTCATAACCCGCCTTCTGTACCGCCAGTTGCAGGGCCAGCGGATCAAAGCCGGGGCCCGCCTGGACGTGCACGGTTTCAGTGGCCAGATTCACATCGGCCTGCAGCACACCCGGCACGACGCGTGCAGCTTTTTCGACACGGCCGGCGCAGGACGCGCAGGTCATGCCCAGCACCGGCCACGACGATTCGGTTGCAGGGGCGGCGGTGGCAGCTGTGGACATCGAGGGCAGTTGGGGCTTTTGGGTGGGGATGCAAGGGTAGCGTGGCACAGTTGATTCCCTGCCACCCGATTCACGGACAGCCTGCACCATGCAAACCTTCCAGATCCCCAACATGTCCTGCGGCCATTGTGTGCGCGCCATCACCGAAGCCGTGCAGTCGATCGACCCCGCGGCCCAGGTTCAGGCCGACATCCCGCAGCACCAGGTGCACGTCGAATCCGATGCCCCGCGCGAAAAGCTGGTGGCCCAGCTGACCGAAGCCGGTTACGCCCCGGCCTGATCCCTCGCCTTCGCGCGCCGCCTTCGCGCACCAGGGTGCGTGGGTACACTCCACGCCCCCATGCAGCAGACCACCGGCATCCACATCACCGACATCGAAGCGGCCATCAACTGGTGGCGCGACCGGTCGCCATCACCCGACGGCATCACCGCCTGCGCCGAGGTGCGTGCGCTGGCCGAGGTCTACGCGCTGATGGTCTACTACCGCGAAAGCCTGTGCGACGAAAGCAGCATGCCGGCCAAGGCGCGCGCGGCATGGATGGCCTGGTACGACAGCACGCCCGACGCGCCCTGCATCGCCATCTGCTCCACCAGCCAGGGCGACGAAGTGTGCAAGGGCTGCGGCCGCAGCTTCGAAGAAGTGCAGCACTGGCCGGCTTTCACGCCCACCCACAAGCGCAGCGTGTGGCGCCGCATCACCATGGAAGGCACCGCCTGGCGCTTCAACCGCTACGCCGAAAGGGCGCGCGAAGCCACCGGCGCTGACCACCCCAGCCCCGAGACTTTCGCGCCGCCTGCAGCTGCGGACAACCAGGCCCGATGAACCGCATCGTCGCCAGCGCGCGGCGCATCGTGCCGCTGGCCTGGCCCGTTTTCGTGGGCCAGATCGCGGTGCTGTCGTTTGCCACGCTGGACACCTTGCTGGTCTCGCGCGTGGGCGCGGCCGATCTGGCCGCCATGGCCGTGGGCGGCGCAGCCTACATCACCGTCTTCATCGGCCTCAACGGCGTGGTGCTGGCTATCTCACCCATCGTCGGCCAGCTCTTCGGCGCCCAACGCCACAGCGATGCCGGGCGCCAGGTGCACCAGGCGGTGTGGATCGCGCTGGTGCTGGCCGCCGTCGGCAGCGGGGTGCTGCTGTTTCCGGCACCCTTCCTGGCGCTGGCGCAGACCAGCCCCGAGGTCGAGGCCAAGGTGCGCGGCTTCCTGGGCGTGCTGGCCCTGTCGCTGCCGGCATCGATGCTGTTCACCGTGTTCCGCGGCTTCAACACCGCCGTGTCGCGGCCGCGCTCGGTGATGCGGCTGCAGCTGATCGGTCTGGCCATCAAGGTGCCGCTGTCGGTGGCGCTGGCGCTGGGCGTACCGTCGCTGGGCTTTGCCGGTCTGGGCCTGCAGGGCTGCGCCATCGCCACAGCGGTGGCGATGTGGAGCCAGGTGCTGCTGGCGGTGTGGGTGCTGCGGCACGACAACTTTTACGACCGCTTCCTGCTCTGGGGTCGCGGCCTGGACCGGCCCGACCCGGCCGCGCTGCGTTGCATCCTGAAGCTGGGCGTGCCGCTGGGGGCGTCGATCCTGGTCGAGGTGACGGGCTTTGCCTTCATGGCATTTTTCATCGCGCGCCTGGGTACCACGCCGGTGGCTGGCCACCAGATCGCGGCCAATCTCGTGACGTTGATGTTCATGCTGCCGCTGGCGCTGGGCAACGCCACCACCACGCTGGTGGCCCAGGCCATCGGTGCCGGCGAATGGCGCGACGCGCGACGCCTGGGCTGGCACGGCTGGCTGCTGGGCTGCGGCGTGGCGGCCGTGCTGGGCAGCGTGGTGCTGGCGCTGCGCGAGCCGGTGCTGCACTTGTACACCGGCAACCCGGCGGTGTTTGCCGCCGCGATGCCGCTGATCGCGTGGCTGGTGGTGTTCCACATCGCGGACGCGGCACAGATCATCGCGGCCTTCGTGCTGCGCGCCTACAAGATCACGACCGTGCCGCTGCTGATCTACGTCGCCGCGCTGTGGGGCGTGGGCCAGGGCGGCGGCTTCGTGCTGGCCTTCAACGTCGGCGGCTGGGTGCCGGCCTCGCTGCACGGCGCGACCGGCTACTGGATGGCCAGCACGGCGGGCCTGACGCTGGCCGCCGTGGCGCTGACCGCTTTCCTGGCCTGGGTGCTGAAGCACAAGGGACACCTGCAGCCGCGACCCTGATCAAGTTTCCCGCCAAGGAACCGCTCTCCCGGGCCGTGGGCGGGCATCCCCCAGGGCTATCCCGCCTTCCTGGCCTGGGTGCCGAAGCACAAAGTCCACCTGCAGCCGCGACCCTGATCAAGTTTCCCGCCAAGGAACCGCTCTCCCGGGCCGTGGGCGGGCATCCCCCCCAAGGGTAGCCCGCCTTCCTGGCCTGGGTGCCGGAGCACAAGGGACACCTGCAGCCGCGACCCTGATCAAGTTTCCCGCCACGGAACCGGCTTTGCCGGGCCGTGGGCGGGCATCCCCCTCGGGGGGCAGCGAGCGTCAGCGAGCTTGGGGGCCCACATCCGGCAAGGACAGCACAAAACAACTGCCGCCGCCTTCACGCGGCTGGCAGTGCACTTGGCCACCGTGGCGCTGCGCGATCTGGCGCACCAGGCTCAGGCCCAGACCCACGCCACCTTCGCGCTCGGCATGGCCGGGCAGGCGGAAGAAGGGTTCGAAGATGCGCTCGCGCTGCGCCTCGGGCACACCCGGGCCGCGATCACAGACCTGCAGTTCGACCTGGCCCGGCCTGGCCTGAACATGCACCTGCACCTCTGCGCCGCCATACCGTTGTGCGTTTTCCAGCAGGTTGCGCACGGCCCGGCGCAGCAGGCGTTCATCCCCGCGCACCTGCAGGTCCTGCCCTTCAACCACAGCGCCGGTGCGTGCCGCTTCTTCTGCCGCCACCGCCAGCAGGGCCACCGGCTGCTGCAGGTCCATGGGCGTGCTGGCGTCCAGCCGGCTGGCCAGCAGCACTTCTTCCACCAGCGCATCCAGCTCGCCGATGTTGGTGTCGATCTCCTGGCGCAAGGCCGCGCGCTGCGCCGGCGCGGCGTCTTCCAGCATGGCCACCGCCATCTTCAGGCGCGCCAGCGGCGAACGCAGTTCGTGGCTGGCGTTGGCCAGCAGGCTCTGGTGCGAACGCAGCAGTGCCTCGATGCGGCCGGCGGCGCGGTTGAAGCTGGCGCCCACGGCCGCCACCTCGTCGCGGCCGTCTTCGGCCACACGCTGGTGCAAGGCTCCGGCGCCAAAGGCTTCGACGCCTTGTTTCAGAGACTCCAGCCGCCGCGTCAGGCGCCTCACCACCGGCCAGGCGCCCAGCGCCACGGCGAAGAACAGCACCACGAGCAAGGCCACCACACCGATGCCGTCGGGCCAGCCGCGAGGGCCGCCCAGCCAGGGCGGCGCCAGACCGGGCGCACGCGGCTGCGCCCCCAGGCGCACCTTTCCCATGCGCGGCACCCACAGCATGCGACCGTCGTCAAAGGGCACGGCACGCAGCCTGGCCTGGAAGTCGGGCGCCACCGCCGACCGCCGAAGGAACGATTCGCTGGCCGCGATGCGCTGGCCCTTGGCATCGTCCAACGCCATCGGCAAACGCATGCGCAGCGACCAGTCGCGCAGCGCGGCTTCCTGTTCGGCTGCAGGCGCATCGGCCGCCGGCAAAGAACGTTGCAGCAGCTCGCCCCAGGCTTCGATTCGTTCGCGCACCGCACTTTCGGCCAGCACACGCTGTTCGTCCAACTGGCGCTGCAGCAGCCAGCCCGAACCCACTGCAAAAAGCGCCAGCACCGCCACCACGGTGACGTAGATGCGAACGTACAGCGACCTCATGCCTGGTTCAATCGCCGTGGTCTTGTTTCTTTGCAAACACGTAGCCGGCGCCGCGCACGGTGAGCACCCGTTTGGGTGCCTTGGGGTCGTCTTCGATGACGGCACGGATGCGCGAGATGTGCACGTCGATGCTGCGGTCAAAGGCCTCCAGCGGATGACCCTTGAGCGTGTCCATGATCTGGTCGCGCGACAGCACACGCCCGGGGCTCTTGGCCAACACCGTGAGCAACTCAAACTGGTGGCTCGTCAGGTCGCAGGGCTGGCCGGCCAGCCGCGCCTGGCGTGCGCCCAGATCCACTTCGAGCCGGCCGTACACCAGCACCTCGTCGTCGCCAGGCTCGGGCGCGGCACGGCGCAGCAGCGCCTTCACCCGCGCCAGCAGCTCACGCGGCTCGAAGGGCTTGGGCAGGTAGTCGTCGGCACCGATCTCCAGGCCCACGATGCGGTCCATGGGTTCGCCACGCGCGGTCAGCATCAACAGCGGCAGGCGGCGCGTGCGCGGCTCGCCGCGCAGTTCGCGCGTGAAGTCCAGACCGTCGCCATCGGGCAGCATCAGGTCCAGCAGCAGTGCGTCGTAGGCGCTTTGTTTGATGCGTTCACGACCAGCGGCCAGCGAGCCCGCGGTGTCCACCTCAAAGCCGCTTTGGCGCAGGTAGCCGACCACCATGTCGGTGAGGCGCAGGTCGTCGTCGATGAGCAGCAGTCGGCTCGTCAATCGTGCCTCCGAATCAGCAAAACGCCCCGGGGCACGGGGCACCGGGGCCAAGGGCCCGCCGACACGGCGGGCCGCCGAGGAACAAGCATAGCCGGCAGCGACGGTTGGGCGCGACCCTCGGCGCGACCTCCAGCGCGACCGTGAACGCGAACTTCAGCGCGGTGCACGCTCCATGGACTGGCGCTCGCCTCGGTGGCGCTCCATCATCGAACGGCGCTGCGCCATGCGCTCGGACAGCGTCTTGCGTTGCTCGGGCGTGAGCACACGGCTCACTTCCAGCATCACCTGCATCATGCGCTTGCTGGACTGGTCGTGCTGGGCCAGCATCTGCAGGCGCAGGGCCTCGGCTGCACGGGCGTCCACCGTGGGCTGGGCAAAAAGGGCTCGGCTCTGCTCACGCAACTTGCTGCCGGCTTCGCGCTGGGCGCCCATTTCGGTGCGTGCGGCATCCGTGATCAGCTTGACCTGCGCCCGCTGCTCGGCCGTGGCGTCCACGGCGTCGAGCATGCGACCCATGTGGCGGCCACCGCCCATCATGCCCATCATCTCGCCGCCACCGTGCCCCTGGTAGCCACCTGGGCCTTTGTGGCCGTCGTGCGGGTTGGCAAAGGCTGTCTGCGACAGGGTGCCGGCGACCGCCACCAGCAGCGTGGCCATCAGCATGCGCAGTTGGGGCAGGGAGACAGTTGACATCGAAGGCGTGCGCAGGATCTGGCTGCGCTGGGTGCTGATGTCGGTGTCGAGGTTCGTGCTGAGCTTCATGCGGCGTTCTCGGGTGGCTGTCGACTTGACAGATGGCATCGTGCGCCCAGGCCGTAATGCGTGTGTGCAGGCCAGGTAAAGATGTGTGCCCCCGGCAGCACAGCCATCAGCGTGCCGGCGCCGGCTCGACACGCACCAGGCGGCGCTGCAGCAAGAAGGTGGCGTCGGCGCTGCGCAGGTCCAGCCGCAGCAGCACGCCGCTGGCCCGGTCCACCACGATGGCGCCGACCAGACGGGTGAAAGACTCGCCGCGCTGCACGTCGCCAAAGAGCTCCACCACCGCGACGTCGAAGCGCCGCCCGGCCACCATCTGCGCGCCCACGGCCACCACCTGGCCGCGCAGCCGAGCGCGGCTCAAGGGGTCGCCAGCCACCAGCATGTCACCTGCGGTCACCTGGCCCAGCGGCATCTCGGCGCGCAGCAAGCGTGGCCATTGCAGCGACCCTTCAGGAGCAGCCAGGATGTTGCCCGCGCGGTCTTGCCGCCAGGTGCCGCCGGCAAGGCCGGCTGTCGGTTCGAGCTGGTACTCCAACTCACCGCGGCGCAAGGCGGTCAGGCGCAGCACCCATTCGGTGGCGGCGTGGCGTGCATCGGCGCGGTCTTCGTAGACCAGGCGCTCACCCAGCGCCACCGGCAAAGCGGCGGCCTGGTCCGGCCGCAGGTCGTGGCCCTGCGGCACGCAGTTCTTTTGCCGCGATGCGGTCTGCAGCGCTTCGAAGCGGCCCTTCAGACGGGCCAGGTCCTGTGCTTCGGGGCCCACCGGCCGCATGGCCAGCATGGCGGGCCAGAACACCGTCACGCCCACACCCAGCGCCAGGATGTTGTGGCCGGCCCTTTCATCCACGGCGTAGGCCACGTCGGCGGCTCGCTGCTGCACGGCATCTTGTTCGTCGGCAATTCGACCACAGTCCCAGCGCACAAAGTCGGCCGGGTTGGCCGGCGCGGGCGCCACGTCCACCGCGCGCGTGGCACAGCCGGCCAGCGTGGCCAAGGCCAGCACGGTGGCGATTGCGGAGGAGTGCAGCAGCATCATGGGCGGCGGTGATTGTGCCGCCAGCGGCGGCTACAGTTGGTGTGCCATCGCACGCGGACCCCACCGATCGCACCAAGAACCTTGCAGCCTGACCATGTGCACCCGCTACATCAGCCCCGAAGCCGGCGACATTGAACGCCACTGGCAGGTGGGCGCCCGCAACCCTTTGCCCTGGGCGCGCGACATGTACCCGCGCTACGCCGGCCCCTTCATCCGCGCCGCACGCGACAGCGTGGACCACCGGCGCGAACTGGTCGTCGGCCAGTGGGCGCTGGTGCCCTGGTTTGCCAAGTCCGCCAAGCTGAGCTACCCCACCTGCAATGCCCGCAGCGAAGAGCTGCAAGCCAAGGCCAGCTACAAACTGCCCTGGGCGCGCGGCCAGCGCTGCATCATCCCGGCCCTGGCCTTTTATGAGCCCAACTGGGAAAGCGGCAAACACGTGCCCTGGTGTTTCACCCGCAGCGACGGCACACCCTGGGGCCTGGCCGGTCTGTGGAACACCTGGGTCGACAAGGCCACCGGCGAAGTGGTCGAGAGCTACACCATGCTGACCCTGAACGCCGATGCACACCCGCTGATGAAGCGCATGCACAAACCCGACCCCAAGCGGGGGCCGGATCAGCAGGACAAACGCAGCGTGGTGCCGATCGAGCCGGAGGATGTGGACACCTGGCTCGGCGCGCCGCTTGAGCAGGCGGCGCAGCTGGTGCGGCTGGCGCCTGAAGATGTGTTTGAAGCGCGGCCGGCGGCCGACGCACCTTCAGTGCCTTCACAGCGGTGACGGTCATAGGGCCAAAGGGCCATAGGGCCATAGGGCCACGCGGCCATGCGGCTATGCGGCCTTTCAGCGCGCGCAGCCGGGTTCGCCGTCACACTTGCGACACACGAGCCCTGACCCATGACCCCCATGCTGCACATCCCCTTCGACAACACCTACGCGCGTGAACTGCCCGGCCACTACACCGCAGCCAGCCCCGCCACCGCGCCCGCGCCGGCCCTGCTGTTTCTGAACCGTGCGCTGGCCGAAGAACTGGGGCTGGACCCCGCGGCGTTGGAAAGCGCCGATGGCGCGGCGTTCTTTGCCGGCAATGTGCTGCCACCCGGTGCCGAGCCGCTGGCCCAGGTCTACGCCGGCCACCAGTTCGGCGGCTTCTCGCCGCAGCTGGGCGACGGCCGCGCCTTGCTGCTGGGCGAGGTGATCGACCGCCACGGCCGGCGGCGCGACATCGCATTCAAGGGCTCGGGTCGCACGCCCTACTCACGCGGTGGTGACGGCAAGGCCGCCGTGGGACCAATGCTGCGCGAGGTGCTCATCGGCGAAGCCATGCACGCCCTGGGCATCCCCACCACACGCGCGCTGGCTGTGGTGGCCACGGGAGAGAAGGTGCGCCGTGAGGCCGCATTCCCCGGCGCAGTGCTCACCCGCGTGGCCGCCAGCCACCTGCGGGTGGGCACTTTCCAGTTCTTTGCGGCCCGGGGCGAGATTGACAAGCTGCAGCAACTGGCCGACTACACCATCGCACGCCACGACCCTGCCTTGGCCGGCACGCCGGACCGCCACCTGGCGCTGCTGCGCGCCGTGGCCGCCCGCCAGGCACGGTTGATTGCGCAGTGGATGAACGTGGGTTTCATCCACGGCGTGATGAACACCGACAACATGACGATCTCGGGCGAAACCATCGACTACGGCCCCTGTGCCTTCATGGAGGCCTATGACCCGGCCACGGTGTTCAGCAGCATCGACCATGGCGGCCGCTACGCCTATGGCAACCAGCCCGCCATCGCACGCTGGAACCTGGCCCGGCTGGCCGAGGCGCTGCTGCCCTTGATGGTCGAAGCCGACGACGAAGCGGCGGTCCAACAGGCGGTGGCACAGGTGAGCGCGGTCATCGACGAGTTCCCGGCCCTGTACGCTGCGGCCTTGCTGCAGGGCCAGCGCGCCAAGCTCGGCTTGCAGCAGGCGGCCGACGATGCCGCGGACACCACCCTGGCCGACGCGTGGCTGGCCTTGCTGCAGCAACACAACGTCGACTTCACGCTGGCCTGGCGCCGCTTGGCCGACGCGGCGGCCGGTGACGCCAATCCCTTGCGTGCCCTGTTTGCAGAACCGACGGCGGTAAACCCGTGGCTGGTGCGCTGGCGCGCCCGCTGCGCGCAGGAAGATGCAGGCGCCACCGGCGCCGATCAGGCCCGCGCCATGCGCATGCGCCAGGTCAACCCCTGGATCATCCCGCGCAACCACCGGGTCGAAGAAGCCCTGGCCGCGGCCTCTGAACACAACGATCTGAGCCTGTTCAATGCCCTCTCGGACGCGTTGCAGCGGCCGTACGACGAAGACGCGGCCCACGTGCGCTACGGCGAACCGGCGCCGGCTCAGGTCACGGCCGGCTACCAGACGTTCTGCGGCACTTAGGATGCCTGGCACCGGCAGGCCAAAAAAAAAACCCGCTTCATGAGCGGGCTCTGACGATCTGGCGGAAAGGGAGGGATTCGAACCCTCGGTACAGGTGAACCTGTACGCCGGATTTCGAATCCGGTGCATTCGACCACTCTGCCACCTTTCCGGGTCTTGCTGATGTGTGGTCTCGCGCTTGGCGAAGCCCCAGATTCTAGCGGATCAGCCGCGCAGAAATTCCTGCCCGCCCAGGTACGGCCGCAGGGCCAGCGGCACCCGGATGCTGCCGTCGGCTTGCTGGTGGTTCTCCAGCACCGCCACCAGTGCGCGGCCCACGGCCAGGCCCGAACCGTTGAGCGTGTGCACGTACTCGGGCTTGCCCTGGGCGTTGCGAAAGCGCGCCTGCATGCGCCGCGCCTGGAAGGCGTCGCAGTTGCTGCAGCTGCTGATTTCGCGGTAGGTGTTCTGCGCCGGGATCCAGACCTCCAGGTCGTAGGTCTTGCTGGCGGCAAAGCCCATGTCGCCGGTGCTCAAGGTCATCACGCGGTAGGGCAACTCCAGCTTTTGCAGGACGGCCTCGGCGTGGCCCACCATCGCCTCCAGCGTGGCGTCGCTGTGTTCGGGCTGCACCACCTGCACCATCTCGACCTTGTCAAACTGGTGCTGGCGGATCATGCCGCGGGTGTCGCGGCCGGCGCTGCCGGCCTCGCTGCGAAAACACGGGCTGTGCGCGGTCAGCTTGATGGGCAGGGCCGCAGCCTCCAGGATGCGTTCGCGCACGGTGTTGGTCAGCGTGACTTCGCTGGTGCCGATGAGGTATTGCTCGGCCTGGGCTTCATCTCCCCCTCTGAGCACCCAGAACATGTCTTCCTTGAACTTGGGCAACTGCCCGGTGCCTTCCAGGATTTCGCGGTTGACGATGTAGGGCGTGTAGCACTCGGTGTAGCCGTGCTCGAGCGTGTGCGTGTCCAGCATCATCTGCGCCAGCGCCCGGTGCAGGCGCGCCGCCGGGCCGCGCAAAAAGGTGAAACGGCTGCCGCTGAGCATGGCGCCGGTGTCGAACTCCATGCCCAGCGCCGCGCCCAGGTCCGCGTGGTCCCTGGGGGGCGTGGCAAAGGTGCCGGGTATGCCCCAGCGGCGCACTTCCGCGTTGCCGGTTTCGTCGGCGCCGTCGGGCACCGTGGCCTGCGGCAAGTTGGGGATGCTCATCAGCATGCCCTGCAAGTCGGCCTGGATCTGCTCCAGGCGGTCGCTGCCGCTTTTCATCTGCTCGGCGATGCCGCTGACTTCGGCCATCAGCGCGCTGGTGTCCTCGCCCTTGCCCTTCATCTGACCAATGGTCTTGCTGGCCGCGTTGCGACGTGCCTGCAGCTGTTCGGTGGCGGTCTGGATCTGCTTGCGTTCGGCTTCCAGCGCGCTGTAGCGCGGCACGTCCAGAAAGGGCTGCGGGCTCTTGCGGCGCTGCAGTTGCGCGACCACGCCCTGCAGGTCGCGGCGCAGCAGGTTGATGTCGATCATGGCGGTTCCTTCGGGCGGTCAGCTGATGTGCAAACGGCGCCGTGTGGGCGCCGTCTTCAGGTGTCAGGGGTGGGGTTTTCGACGTGAAGAGCGGCCGGCATCAAGATCGGGAAGATGAACTCACCAGCGAACCTTCGGCCATGCTGCGGTCGCCCAGCCCCCGCGGCAGCGGGAAGCGCACGTTTTCGACCACGCCGTCCATCTTGCGGATGCTGACGGCGCCAAACTCGCGCAGGCGGTCGATGACGGCCTGCACCAGCACGTCGGGCGCCGACGCGCCTGCGGTCAGGCCCACCCGACGGCGGCCTTCAAACCATTCCTGGCGGATGTCGGCCGCACCTTCGACCATGTGCGCCTGCGCGCCCAGGCGCTCGGCCAGTTCGCGCAGCCGGTTGCTGTTGCTGCTGGTGGGGCTGCCGACCACGATGACCACGTCCACCGCAGGCGCCATGACCTTCACCGCGTCCTGCCGGTTCTGCGTGGCGTAGCAGATGTCCTGCCTCTTGGGTTCACGCACATGCGGGAAGCAGCGTTTGACTTCGGCCAGGATGGCGGCCGCGTCGTCCACGCTCAGCGTCGTCTGCGTCACCACGGCCAGTTTGTTGCCGCGGGGTTTGACGTGCTGCACGTCGGCGGTTTCTTCCACCAGGTAGATGCCTTCGGTCAGCTGGCCCATGGTGCCTTCGACCTCGGGGTGGCCCTTGTGGCCGATCATGATGAACTCGTAACCTTCCTTGTCCAGCTTGGCCACCTCGACGTGCACCTTGGTCACCAGTGGGCAGGTGGCATCGAACACCTGGAAGCCCCGCTCGCGCGCTTCGGCCCGCACGGCCTGGCTCACGCCGTGGGCGCTGAACACCAGCGTGGCGCCGGGTGGCACCTCGGCCAGGTCCTCGATGAAGATGGCGCCCTTGCGCTTGAGGTCGTCCACCACGTAGGTGTTGTGCACGATTTCGTGGCGCACATAGATGGGCCGGCCGAAGCGCGTGAGCGCACGTTCGACAATCTCGATGGCGCGGTCCACCCCGGCGCAGAAGCCGCGCGGTTCGGCCAAGAAAATTTCGTCGATGGCCATCGTCACATCACTCCCAGCAGCTTGACTTCAAAGCGCACCGGCTGGCCGGCCAGCGGATGGTTGAAGTCGAACAACAACCAGTCGGCGCCGCCGGTATTTCCCACTTCGCGCACCACGCCAGCGTAGCTGCCTTGGCCGTCGGGCGTGGGGAACTGCACCACGTCACCCGGGCTGTATTCGGCGTCGCGGTCGCCCAACTCGTGCAGCAGGCTCAACTTCACCCGCTGCAGCATGTCGGGGTTGCGTTCGCCGAAGGCGGCACCGGCAGGCAGATCGAAAGATTCATGGGCGCCTTCGGGCAGTCCCAGCAGTTGCTCTTCGATGGCCGGCGCGAGTTGGCCCGTGCCCAGCGACAGCGTGGCGGGCTTGTCACTGAAGGTATTGACCACGTCCTGACCGTCCGCACCCGCCAGGCGGTAGTGCAGCGTCAGGAACGAGCCGGCTTGAACAAGGTTCACGTATGGGGCGGCCAGGGCCGTCGAATAGACTGACGCTTATTCTACCGACGCCCCCCTCGCCATCGCCCTCCCGCATGAAAGACCTGCCCGCTGACCAGCGTCCGCGCGAAAAGCTGCTGGCCCGCGGCGCCACTGCGCTGGCCGACGCCGAGTTGCTGGCCCTGCTGCTGCGCACCGGCTACCAGGGCCACGGCGTGCTGGCGCTGGCGCAGGACGTGCTGGACCGGGTGGGCGGGTTTGCCGGCCTCCTGAACACCGACGCCGACACGCTGAAGGCCATCAAAGGCCTGGGCGGCACCGCCAAGCGTGCTGAACTGCTGGCGCTGATGGAGATGGCGCGCCGCGCACTGGCGCAGCAAATGGCCGCCGCGCCGGTGTTCGACAGCCCCGGCAGCGTCAAGGACTACCTGGGCCTGCAGCTGGGCGGTCGTCAGCAAGAGGTATTTGCGGTGCTGTTCCTGGACGGCCAGCACCGCCTGCTGCGCCTGGAAGAGATGTTCCACGGCACGCTCACGCAGACCAGCGTCTACCCGCGCGAGGTGGTCAAGCGGGCACTGCAGCTGAATGCGGGCGCCGTGGTGCTGGCGCACAACCACCCCTCGGGCCTGGCCGAGCCTTCGCGCGCCGACGAATACCTGACGCAGACGCTGAAAACCGCGCTGCAGCTGGTGGACGTGCGTGTGCTGGACCACATCGTGGTCGGCCACGGCCAGGTGGTGTCGATGGCCGAACGCGGGCTGATGTGATGCCCATCAAGGCCAACGGCAAGGCAGCGAACTCGGCACCAAACTCGGCTGCAAGCTCGGCTGCAAGCTCGGCTGCAAACTCGGCTGCAAACTCGGCAGCCCAGGCTCGCCGATCCAGATCCACTGCCGCACAGAGCCTGTCCGAACTGGGGCCGCTGCGCGAAGCCCTGCGCCAGCGTGAAGAGCTGGCGCTTGAACTGGCCGCCCGCCAGCGCGCCACCCGCGCCGCTGCCGAACGCCAGCGGCGCCTGTTTGCCGACAACGTGGGCCCGGTGACGCTGCTGCCGCCCCACGGCCGCAACCTGCCCGACCTGCCCCGGCCCGAACCGGTGCCGCGCCAACGTGAACTGGACGAACAGGCCGCCTTGCAAGAGGCGATGTCCGACGAGGTGGACATCGAGACCTTGCTGCTTACAGACGACGGCCTCAGCTTCCACCGCCCGGGCATCGGTCCCGACGTGGTGACACGGCTGCGGCGCGGCCACTGGTCCATCCAGGGCGAACTGGACCTGCACGGCCTGCGCCGCGATGAAGCGCGCGATCAACTCTGCGGCTTCATGCGCGAGGCCGCGCGGCGCGGCTGGCGCTGCCTGCGCGTGGTGCACGGCAAGGGCCACGGCTCTCCGGGACGGGAACCGGTGCTGAAGGCCAAGGTGCAGCGCTGGCTGGGCCAGCGTGCCGAGGTGCTGGCGTTCACGCAGGCCAGCGGGCCGATGGGTGGCGCCGGGGCGTTGATCGTTCTACTTCGGGGCTGAGGTCGCAGCTCGGGGTGGCGTTATGGCAGCGCTTGCCTTCGTCAACGGTTTCATGCAGCGACCCTGCAGCTCCAGCCAATACACGACATTGCCCACCACCGCGATGCTGCCCGACACCACCACCGACGCCGCGCTCACCAAGCCGGCCGTGGCCATCATGGCCAGGCAGGCATCGCCCGCGCAGCTGTGGAAACCGCCGATATAGGCCGCTTCCAGGGTGACCTGACGGGTGTGGGTCTGGCACGCCGCGTCGTAGACGGTGTGCGTCTGCGGCACCACGATGCAGGCCGACAGGGCCAGCGCCGCCAGCAAAGGCAAGGCCCGCGCGCCACGCGATGCGGGCCACGTGAAGTCGGTCGGGGCCGTCGGGGGCATCGGGGCCATCTGGGCCATCGAGGAAATCGGGGTGGTCGGGGTTGTGCGCATGGCCTGTCGCGAAACTGTCCTGAATTTGTCGTGACGCCGTCACACACGACTCGGAGTATCGGCGGGTTTTGTCGGCTGCCTGCCAGCGAACAGAAGTGGCTGGCAGCAAAAACCAACAACCCCAGAGGACACCGCCGTGAATCGATTCCAGCTGACTTTCCTGTGCGCAGCCGCGCTCGTCGCCCCCGTGGCCCAAGCTCAGGTGCAGATCACCGAGTGGATGTACAGCGGCAACGGCGGCACTGGCGAATACGCCGAGTTCACCAACCTGGGCAGCACCGCGGTGGACTTCACGGGCTGGTCCTTCGACGACGACTCGCGGGCTGCCGGCACGGTCAGCCTGTCTGCCATCGGCCTGCTGGCGCCGGGTGCGTCGGCACTGATCACCGAAGGCAGCGAAGCCGATTTCCGCGCCGCCTGGGGCCTGGGCGCAGGCGTGCCCCTGGTGGGCAGCAATACCACCAACCTGGGCCGCGCCGACGAGATCAACCTCTTTGACGCCAGCGGCACGCTGGTGGACCGCTTTGCCTACGGCGATGTGGCTTTCCCCGGCACCGTGCGGGCACAAAACTTCAGCGGCAACCCGCTGACGCTGGCCGACCTGGGCCCGTTCACGGTGACCCCGGGCTGGGTGCTGGCCAGCGTGGGCGACGGCTTCGGCTCTTACGCCTCGACGCTGGGTGACGTGGGCAACCCGGGCATCTTTGCGCCCATTCCTGAGCCCGGCACGCTGGCCTTGCTGCTGGCCGGCACGGCCGTGGTCGGTGGCATCGCCCGCCGCCGCCAGCGCGCGGCGCAGGCCTGAAACCGGAGCCCGTCAGCATGCTTCACTTCTTCAAACACACCGCGGCCGCCCTTGCGCTGGCCAGCGTTGCCCTGGGCGCCAGCGCCCAGACCTCCATCGGCTTGCAGAACTACGGCCTCACCGCCAACTACACACTCGACACGCTGGGTGGCCTGGGCCTGGAAGCCTCGGCCGTGACCTACGCACGGGACCGTGGCTCTCTCTTCTTCGTCGGCGACGAAGGCGAGGGCGTGGTCGAGATCTCGCGCACCGGCGTCACGCTGGGTTCGATGCGCTTCAGCCAGTGGCCCGCAGCCAGCAGCAACAACGACGCCGAAGGCCTGGCCTATCTGGGCAACGGCCTGCTGGTGGTGGCCGAAGAGCGTTTGCAGGACGCCTACCTGTTCAGCTTCGCGGCCGGCGGCAGCGTCAACCTGGCGCTGGCGCCCAGCGTGAACCTTGGGCCCACGGTCGGCAATGTCGGCATCGAAGGCATCGCCATCGACCCACGCAACGGCATGCTGTTTGCGGTGAAACAGGACAACCCGGTGCAGCTGCGCGGTGGCCTGGCCAGCTTCTCGGTGGGCGGTGGCAGCTTTGCCGAGTCCATCAGCTTCAGTGGCGCCACTTCGCTGTTCGGCCTGAACAGCCTGTCGGACGTGGCCACGCTGGGCGGCGTTGACGCGCTGGCTGGCAGCGCGGCAGCCGACAACCTGCTGCTGCTGAGCCTGGATTCACGCCGCCTGATCGAAATCGACCGCCTGGGCAACACGCTGTCCAGTCTGGACCTCGCCAGCTTCACGCCGCAAGCCATCGAAGGCCTGGCCATCGACGAGCTGGGCACGATTTACCTGGTCGCCGAGGACAGCGGCACCGCCAACTCGCGCTTGCTGGTGTTGTCGCCGGTGCCCGAACCCGCAACTTATGCGCTGATGATGGCTGGCCTGTTGGCCGTGGCGGGTGCTGCTCGGCGCAAGCGCTGAGCCGCTGTTCAGCCGCCCTTGTTGCGCATCCAGTCGGCGGTGCCGAAGAAGGACTCGGCCAGGCGCTGCGCCAGCGCCGGGTCGGCCGCCTGTTCCTGCATGGCCTGCATCATGCATGCCATCCACTGGTCGCGTTCGGCGATGCCGATGGCGTAAGGCAGGTGGCGGGCGCGCAGCATGGGATGGCCAAAACGTTGGACGTAGTGGTTGGGGCCGCCCATCCAGCCGCACAAAAACCAGTGCAACTTGTCGCGTGAACCGTCCAGCGCCGTGGGGTGCAAGGCACGGATGTCGGCGTAGGTCGGCTCCAGGTCCATCAGGTCGTAGAAGCGGTCCACCAGTTGGCGAACCCCGGGCTCGCCGCCCAGCCGGTCAAACGGTGTGACGCCTTCGCTCACGGCCGCAAGGCGCGCTTCAAGTGGCCAGCTTCAGTTGGCCAACAAACGCGAGGCCACCGCCACCAGCGCCACGGCGGCCGGCGTCCCGGGCAGCGCTTCCAGCAGCAGCTGGCGGCGCAGCACCGACTCGCGCACGGCCGGGTCGGAAGGCACGTCGCCCAACAGCTCCAGCCGCACGGGGCTGTCCAGGTTGGGGTTGACGTAGCGGTCCACCACCTGCTGCAGCTGCTGGCGCACCGCGCGGCCTTCGCCGGGCTTGCGTGTCTGATTGACCAGCAGGTGCAACTTGCGCCGGCCCTGGGTGTGGGCCAGCACCTTGAGCGTGGCGTAGGCGTCCGTCATGGACGTGGGTTCGGGTGTCACCACCAGCAGCACCTCGCCAGCCAACGACACGGTGTACAGCACCACGTCGGAAATGCCGGCACCGGTGTCGAGCAGGATGTGGTCGAACTTGGGCGCCACTTCGGCGATGACCTTCTGCAGCTGGTCACGCACCTCGGGCGTCATGCGCGAATACTCGACCATGCCCGAACCGGCCAGCAGCACATGAAAGCCACCGGGCGCCGGCAGCACGGCGTCGGCCAGCGTGCTTTTGCCGGTGAACACATCGTGCAACGTGATCTTGGGGAACAGGTTCAGCACCACGTCCAGGTTGGCCAAACCCAGGTCGGCGTCCAGCACCAGCACCTTGCGGCCGGCGCGTGCCAAGGCCGCGGCCAGGTTGGCCGAGACAAAGGTCTTGCCCACCCCACCCTTGCCGCTGGTGATGGCCATGATGTGCCCCGGCGCAAGCACGGCGGGCGGCTGCGCGGCGGTCGATACGGCCGACAAAGGAACGGTCATTCGTGGTCCTGGAGCTGAAAGCTGTCGAACAACAGCCGTTTTTCTTCGTTGCTGACCACCGACACGGCCGTCGGCTCCAGGCGCACCAGGTTGCGGCCCTGAGCCTTGGCCAGGTACAGCTGCTGGTCGGCCCTTTCCTGCCACAGCGCGGGGGTGGAGCGCACCCACTGCGGCGCAAAGGCACCGCCCACACTGACGGTGACCATGATTTGCTGGTTGCTGGGAACCAGCGCCACCGGCATGCGTTCGACGCGGCGGCGCATGCGCTCGGCCACGGTCTGGCCAAAGGTGCTGGCGCAGTTGGGCAGGATGATGGCAAATTCTTCGCCGCCCACACGGGCCACCAGGTCCATGGGCCGCACGCTGTCCACCAGGGCATTGCCCACGGCGCGGATGACCTGGTCGCCCGCAGCATGCCCATGGGTGTCGTTGACACGTTTGAAGTGGTCGATGTCCAGTGTCAGCAGCAGCGCGGGTTCGCCGCTGCGGGCCACACGGTCCACCTCACGCGCCACCGCCAGTTCAAAGGCGCGGCGATTGGCCAGGCCGGTCAGGGCGTCGCGGCTGGACAGGTCCACCAGCGCATCGACCATGGCCTGCTGCCAGGCCACGCTGCCGGGTTCGCCGGCCGGTGGCGGATGCCCCGATTGCGACAACAGCTGCAGCGCACGGTCAAACTGCAGCGTGCGCTCGGGTCGTGCTCTGGGGGTCTTGGGGCGGTCCAATGGCTTCGGTTGACGTCTGCTGACGTCAGGTGACGTCTGCTGGTGCAGGTTTGGCGGGCAGTCTAGCAGCGCACCGCGGCCTTCCAAGTCAGCGAAAAGGTACAGCTCAACCGCCCAATTCAGCCCTTGGCGGCACCGACATCGGCCACACACTGGCCCGGTTGCCGAAGAACGGCCGCGTCATCCAGCCAGGCCGCACCCCATGAACGGATTTGTCACCCCCAGCGCGCTGAACACCGGCACGCCTTCGGCCGACCAGGAATTCAAGCTCCTGCCAGCCGACTTTGAACGCATCCGCAAACTCATCTACCAGCGCGCCGGCATCAGCTTGCATGCGGGCAAGCAGGCCATGGTGTACAGCCGGTTGTCGCGCCGGCTGCGCGAAACGCAGCACGCCGGCTTTGGCGACTACCTGGACTGGCTGGAACGTTGCAGCGGCGCCGAAGCCGAAACCGAATGGCAGGAGTTCGTCAACTGCCTGACCACCAACCTCACCGCCTTCTTCCGCGAAGAACACCACTTCCTGGCCTTGGTGGACGACCTGCGTGCACGCGCAGCCAAGCCCATCCGCCTGTGGTGCAACGCCGCCAGCACCGGCGAAGAGCCTTACTCGCTGTCGATGACGGTGGTCGAGACGCTGGGCCCGTCGGCCCAGGTGAAGCTGGTGTGCAGCGACATCGACACCAAGGTGCTGGCCACCGCGCAGCGTGGCGTCTACTCGGCCGACGCCCGCGGCCTGAGTGCCGAACGCCTGAAGCGCCACTTCATGCGTGGCACCGGCGCCAACGGCGGGCAGATCCGCGTCAAGCCTGAACTGGCGCGCCTGATCGAATTTCGCGGCTTCAACCTGATGAGCCCCAGCTGGGCCAGCCTGGGCGAGCCTTTCGACCTGGTGTTCTGCCGCAACGTGATGATCTACTTTGACAACGCCACGCAGCGTCGGGTGCTGGAACAGACCCACGCCGCCATGAAACCGGGCGGGCTGCTGTACGTGGGCCATTCCGAGAACTTCACCGAGTCGCGCGACCTCTTCCGCCTGCGTGGCAAAACCATCTACGAGCGCGTGTGACGCGCCTGCGGGCGACCTGGGCAGCCGCTCAAGACCTGGCCCCGACGCGCCGATAAAGACCGGATGTCCGCCATGCTCAGCACTGCCGCCCCCCCTTCCGCTGCCACTTCCGCTGCGACCCCCACGACGCGGCCCGCCAACAGCCGCCTGGACAAGCTCAAGGGCCAGCCCCGCAAGCCAGGCGAGGCTTCGTTCTTTTTCTACGACGCACACTTCCGCAATGACGCGGTGAAGGTGCTTCCCGGCGAGTTTTTTGTGCACGACGAGGACATGCTGGTCATGACCACGCTGGGCTCGTGCATTGCCGCCTGCATCTGGGACCGCGAAAAACGTGTCGGTGGCATGAACCACTTCCTGTTGCCCGACGGCGGTGGCGGTGCCGAAAGCGGCCGCTATGGCAACTTTGCGATGGACCTGCTGATCGGCGAACTGGTCAAACGTGGCGCCACGCGCGCCACCATGGAGGCCAAGGTCTTTGGCGGCGGTGCGGTCATCAGCGGCATGAGCAGCATCAATGTAGGCGAGCGCAACACCGCCTTCGTGCTGGACTACCTGCGCACCGAACGCATCACCGTCGTCAGCAAGGACGTGCTGGACATCTACCCGCGCAAGGTTTGTTACTTGCCCGCCAGCGGCAAGGCCATGGTCAAACGCCTGGCCTCGGCCAACACCGAGGCCCTGGCGGCACAGGAACGTGCGGCCGCCAGCCGCGTGGCGCCGGTCACCAGCACGGGTGGTTCGGTCGACCTGTTCTGACAAAAACTCCAGCATTTGAAGAGCGAAGCATGAACAACAAGATCCGTGTCGTGGTGGTGGACGATTCCGCGCTGGTGCGTGGCCTCTTGTCGGAGATCATCGACCGCCAGCCCGACATGTGCTGCGTGGGCGCCGCAGCCGACCCGCTGCTGGCGCGCGAGATGATTCGCAACCTCAACCCCGATGTCATCACGCTTGACATCGAGATGCCGCGCATGGACGGGCTGGACTTCCTGCAGCGGCTCATGCGGCTGCGGCCGATGCCCGTGGTGATGGTGTCCACGCTGACCGAACGCGGTGCCGACGTGACGCTGAAGGCGCTGGAACTGGGCGCCGTGGACTTTGTCGGCAAACCCAAGATCGGCGTGGCCGACGGCTTGCGACAGTTGGGTGCCGACATCACCGAGAAGATCCGCACCGCGGCGCAGGCCCGGGTGCACCGCCTGGCCACACCCGCCAATTCGTCTGCCGCGTCTTCACCGGCCACGACGAGCGCCAGCACACCCAGTCGCCCCAGCCCGATGGCACAACTGGGCCGACTGTCGACTGAAAAGATCGTCTTCATCGGCGCCAGCACCGGCGGCACCGAAGCCACACGCGAGGTGTTGGTCAACCTGCCGGCCGACAGCCCGGCGGTGATGATCACGCAGCACATGCCCCCCGGCTTCACCAAAAGCTACGCGGCGCGATTGAACGGGCTGTGCCGCATCAGCGTGGCCGAGGCCACGGACGGCGAACGGGTGCTGCCCGGACACGCCTACATCGCACCGGGCGGCTTTCATCTCAGCGTGGAACGTTCGGGCGCCAACTACGTGGCGCGGGTGCACGAAGGCGACCCGGTGAATCGCCACCGGCCCAGCGTCGAGGTGCTGTTTGACAGCGCCGCCCGCGTGGTGGGCCGCAACGCGCTGGGCGTGATGCTCACCGGCATGGGCGGCGATGGCGCGCGCGCGATGAAGACCATGCGCGACGCCGGCAGCTTCAACCTGGTGCAGGATGAAGCCAGCTGCGTGGTGTTTGGCATGCCACGGGAAGCCATCGCACACGGCGCCGCCCAAGAGGTGCTGCCGCTGACACAGATCGCGCCGCGCCTGCTGGAATGGCTGCGCGCCAACGCCGGTGTGGCCACTTCGCGGGTGTAACCGCGTTCACCAACGACCGCGTTCGATGTCCATCAGCGAAGCCCTGGGCCGACTGGGCACCGCTGGTGGCGCTGCGGCCATGGCTGTTCGACGAGATGGCGCTGTCGCGGCAGGCGCTGGCGCCGCGCCCGGCCTGACCGCCGCCGTTCAGACCTTGGCTGCGGGCGGCAAAAACATGGCCTGCAGATCGGACAGGAAGTCGAAGCCGCGCACCGTGGGCTGCACATGGTCGCCAGCCCCGTCACCTTCGATCAGACCCCGTTGCCGGGCCTGCGCCAGCGTGGTCTGCACGGTGGACAGCGGCAGACCCGTGCGTTCGGCATAACGCTGCAGTTCAAAACCTTCCTTCAGTCGCAACGCACCCAGCATGTATTCAAACGGCAGGTCGCGCCGCGCCACTTCGTGGGCATTGCTGACGGCCCGGCCGGCCAGCGCCTGCTGCATGTAGGCGGCCGGTTCGCGCCAGCGCACCTGGCGCAACACACGGTGCGGAAAACTCAACTTGCCGTGGGCACCTGCACCCAGCCCCAGGTAGTCGCCAAACTGCCAGTAGTTCAGGTTGTGCGTGCAGCGGTGGCCCGGGCGTGCAAAGGCCGAAACTTCGTAACGCTGCAGCCCGGCCACCGCCGTTCGCTCGGCGATGAGGTCCAGCATGTCGCTGGCCAGGTCGTCGTCGGGCAGCACCGGCGGCTGCAAGGCAAACACCGTGTTGGGTTCGATCGTCAGGTGGTAGATGGACAGGTGCGGTGGCTCGAAGGCCAACGCTTCATCGAGTTCCTGGCCCAACTGCGCCAGCGTCTGCCCGGGCAGCGCGTACATGAGGTCGATGTTGAAGGTGTCGAAGGCTTCACGCGCCTCGGCGATGGCCGCACGGGCCTGCGCGGCGTCGTGCACACGGCCCAGACGCTTCAGGGCCGCATCGTCGAAGCTCTGCACGCCGATGGACAGGCGCGTGACACCCGCTGCACGAAAGGCCTTGAAACGGTCGCGCTCGAAGGTGCCCGGGTTGGCTTCCAGCGTGATCTCTGCGCCGGGCTCCAGCGGCACACGGGCGCGAATGTCGGCCAGCAGCCGGTCGATGCCCGCTGGTGAAAACAGACTGGGCGTGCCGCCGCCGATGAAGACGCTGATGACACGCCGGCCCCAGATCAGCGGCAGGCTGGCTTCGAGGTCAGCGCACAGGGCGTCCAGGTACTTCGTTTCGGGCAACTCGCCCTTGGTCTCGTGCGAATTGAAGTCGCAATAGGGGCACTTGCGCAGGCACCAGGGCAGGTGCACGTACAAGGTCAGTGGCGGCAGCGCGCCGATCTGCAGCGTGCCGGGCCGCAGGTAATGATCGACGTTGGGCTGTGCTGCAGGCCAGACATCAAGCAGCCGCCGCGGAACCGGCTGTTCCGGGCCGCTGGCGTTGCCCCCCAGGGGGGGCGCGCCGCTGGCGCTGCGGGGGGGGGTCATACGCGCCAGACGTCTCGCAACAGCACCTGCATCTGCGCCATGGCCCGTGCACGGTGGCTGTGCTGGTTTTTCAGCCCGGCGCCCATCTGCGCCACGGTGCAGCCCAGATCGGAGATGAACATCAGCGGGTCGTAGCCAAAACCCTGTTCGCCTTGCGGCGCATCCAGGATCTGGCCCGGCCAACGACCCACCGCCACCAGCGGCTGTGGGTCATGGGCGTGGCGCACGGCAACCAAGGTGCTGAGGAAGTGTGCGCTGCGGTCGCTGCAACCTTGCAGGCGCTGCAACAGCAAGTGGTTGTTGGCTGCGTCCTGACGCATGCGCAGCACTTCGCGGTCGGTGCCCGGCATTGCGCTCAGTTCACCGGCAAAGTGCGCCGACACCACCCCCGGCTCGCCGCCCAGCGCATCCACACAAACGCCGGAGTCGTCGGCGATGGCCGCACCCTGCGAAGCCGCGGCGGCATGGCGCGCCTTAGCCAACGCATTCTCGATGAAGGTGAGGTGCGGCTCTTCGGCTTCGCTGATGCCCAACTGGCCTTGTGGCACCAGCTGCACCGCCAGGCCCGACAACAGGCTGCGCAACTCACTCAGCTTCTTGACGTTGTTGGACGCCAGCACGAGCCGCATGCTCAGAGCCCCAACGCCTGCTTCTGCAGCGCCACGAGCTCACGAATGCCCTGCTCGGCAAGGGCCAGCAGCTGGTCCATCTCGGCACGCGAAAAAGGCTCACCTTCGGCCGTGCCCTGCACTTCGACAAAGCCGCCAGTGCCGGTCATGACGACGTTCATGTCGGTGTCGCAGGCAAAGTCTTCGGTGTATTCCAGGTCCAGCAGCGGCGTGCCTTCGACCACACCCACCGAGACTGCAGCGACGAAGTCGCGGATGGGGCTGGCCGTCAGCTTGCCCTGCGCCATGAGCCACGTCACCGCGTCATGCGCGGCCACGAAAGCGCCCGTGATGGCCGCCGTGCGCGTGCCGCCGTCGGCCTGCAGCACGTCGCAGTCCAGCGAGATGGTGCGCTCGCCCAGCGCCTTCAGGTCGAACACCGTGCGCAGGCTGCGGCCGATGAGGCGCTGGATTTCCTGCGTGCGGCCGCTCTGCTTGCCCTTGGCAGCCTCGCGGTCGCTGCGGGTGTGGGTGGCACGCGGCAGCATGCCGTACTCAGCCGTCAGCCAGCCTTCGCCGCCACCACGCTTGAAGGGGGGCACCTTCTCTTCCACCGAGGCCGTGCACAGCACCTGCGTGCGGCCGAAGGACACCAGCACCGAACCTTCGGCGTGGCAGGTGAAGTGGCGCTGGATGCTGATGGGGCGCAACGAATTGGCGGCGCGGGCGGCAGAACGGGCAAAGCTCATGGGCTGGCTTTCAAGGAGGACTGTTCAAGTGTATTTTCGGCCGCAGACGGCACCGCGATGCAAGCCGGCCGGCAGAAGTTGGCGGCCGGGCAGGCCGGCCCGCGTCAGACGCGCTTTTTCGACGACGACCGCTGGATGGCCTCGTTGATCTCGCGAATGGACCGTTCGATCTCGGCGTCGTCCATCTCGTCGCTGGGGCCGTCGGCGCCCAGGCTGGCCTGGATGGTGGACGCAAACACGTCATCGCCCAGGCTGTTGGTGGAGATGCCGATCTTGCTGTCCAGGTCTTCGGCCGCTTCCCACTCCACGGCCAGCACGGTGACGTTGTCGCTCTTGTCGCCGGCAGCGCGCAGTGCACGTTCCACCAGTTCGGGCACGGCCTCGGCAATCGGGTTGTTGGCCAGGATGTCGGTGATGATGTTGTCCGACACCGTGCCCCACAGGCCGTCCGAACACAACATGACCCGGTCGCCAGGTTTCACCAGCAGCGGGCCTGCGGTGTCCACCACCGGCTTGCCCGGGCTGCCCAGGCAGGTGAACAGCACGTTGCGGTTGACCTTGTCGTTCATGGGCACGACCTGGCTCAGCGTCTGCTGCAGTTCAGAGTAGCTGTGGTCGCGTGTGCGCGCCACCAGCTTGTCACCGCGCACCAGGTACAGCCGCGAATCGCCGCAGTGTGCCCAGTAAGCCGCGTTGCCTTGCAGCAGGCAGGCCACGACGGTGGTGCGCGGGGTGTCCATCAGCGCCCGCTCGGTGGCATAACGCAGCAGTTGGTGGTGCCCGGCGACGATGGCGTCGTGCAAGAAGCGCAGCGGCTCGTTCAGGCGCGGTTTGGCTTCGCGCTGGAAGTGGGCCGACAGGGTCTGCAGCGCCATCTGCGAAGCCACCTCGCCTTCGGGGTGCCCACCCATGCCGTCGGCCAGCGCAAAGAGCCCCGAATCCCGCGTGTAGCAATAGCCCATGCGGTCTTCGTTTTTCTCGCGGCCACCCCTGCGGCTGACCTGGTAGACGGAAAAGCGCATCGACTGCCTTCGAAACCCGGTCAGGGCTTGGTGCCCGTTTTGATCGTTTCGAGCTGCAGCTTCAGCCGTTCACCGAAACTCAGCTTGGTGTAGCGGCGTTCGGTCTCGCGCGCCAGTTCCTTTTGCAGCGCAAACACACTCTGCGGGCGGCTCAGCGGGTCGAGCGACATGCACCATTCGGTCACCTCGATGAGGTTGTCGCTGTAAACATTGCGCAGCCTCGACAAGCTCAGCGCCAGGCGGTCCTTTTCCAGCCGCTGTGGTGCGTCGTTTGGCGGGTAGCCTTGCATGCAGGCGTAGATGCAGGCGCCGATGGCGTAGATGTCGGTCCAGGGGCCCAGCGTGCCGTCGCGGCGGTACATCTCGGGCGCAGCAAAACCCGGCGTGTACATGGGGCGGATGAAGTTGCCTTCCTTGGACAACACCTCTCGCGCGGCCCCGAAGTCCAGCATCACGGCCTTGTTGTCGTTGGTGACGAAGATGTTGGCCGGCTTGATGTCCAGGTGCAGCATCTTGTGCTGGTGCACGATGCGCAGGCCGCGCAGGATTTCGTCGAACAGGCTGCGAATGGTGCTTTCGCGAAACACCTTGTCACGCTTGAGGTCGCGCGCGGTGACGATGAAATCCTGCAGGGTGTCGCCCTGCAGGTAGTTCATCACCATGTAGACGGTTTCGTTCTCGCGGAAGAAGTTCAGCACGCTGACCACGCTGGGGTGGCTGATCTGGGCCAGCGACCTTCCCTCTTCAAAAAAGCTCTTAAGCCCCAGCCGGTACAGCGGCTGCTTGTCGGGCTTGACACGCGGTGTCAGTTCGCCGGCCGAGCGTTCTGCCAGTGAAGCCGGCAGGTATTCTTTGACCGCCACCAGCTGCTGGTTTTCACCTTCGGCCAGGTAGACGACCCCGAAGCCGCCGGCCGCCAGCTTCTTGACGACCGTGTAGCCCCCAACGACGGTGCCCGAAGGCAGTGGCGCTGGTTTGGGCTTGGACATAATCGGCGTTCACTTTTGGGGCAGATTGAATGGCGGTTTATAGCATGACGGGGTACGCCAGCGCGGCCTCGGAGCCCGGTGCGGCGTCGGCTGCCGTGACGGTGGAGGCCCGGAGCGTGAACGGCCGTTTCCTGGACCTGGCGCTGCGCCTGCCCGACGAAGTGCGGGGCCTGGAGCCGGCACTGCGTGAACTGCTGACCGCCGGCTTCAGGCGCGGCAAGATCGAACTGCGCGTGTCGACCGGGCGTGAAAGCGAAGGTGCGCTGCCCATGCCCAGCACCGACCAGCTCAACCGCCTGGCCCATGTGCAAGGCTCGGTCACCGGCTGGCTGCCCGATGCGCGGCCCTTGTCGGTGAACGAGGTGCTGCAGTGGTGCCGGTCGGGCGCGCCGGCAGAAAAACTGGACGAGCCGGCGCTGGACGCCGCACGCCGCTGCATCGAAGGCCTGCGCGAAGCGCGTGCCCGCGAAGGCGCGCGGCTGGTGACCATGCTGATGGACCGCGTGACCCGCCTGCGCGAACTGGCGGCCCTGGCCGCGCCGCTGCTGCCCCAGGTGGTGCAGCGCCAGCAAACGCGTTTCCTGGAACGCTGGAACGAAGCCCTGGCCACCGTGCAAGCCGCCTCCAGCGTGCCGGCCCAGGCCCTGCATGAACGTGCCATGGGCGAAGCCGCCAGCTATGCCATCCGCATCGACGTGGCAGAAGAACTGTCGCGCCTGGCCTCGCACCTGGACGAGATCGAACGCCTGCTCAAGGCCGGCGGCGAACTGGGCAAACGCCTGGAGTTCCTGATCCAGGAACTGCAGCGCGAGGCCAACACCCTGGGCAGCAAAAGCGCAGCGCTGGAACTGACCAACCTGTCGGTCGAGATGAAGGTGGCGATCGAGCAGATGCGGGAGCAGGTGCAGAACATCGAGTAGGTGGTCGGGGGGTCCGAGGTGATCCCGAAAACACACCAACCCGTTGTCGGGGAGCCGTGGACCGGGGCGCGGGCGAAGGACTGACCTTCGTCGCGAGCAGCACCGCAGCCCAAGCCGGCCTGGCTGCTGGACACGGCGAAGCAGCAGCTTCAGGCCGAGTCTGGCCCCGCCGGGTACAACATCGGCATCAACGACGGCGCGGCCGCCGGGCAGACCATCGGCCACCTGCACTTGCATTTCATTCCCCGGTATCCCGGTATCCCGGTGACCGGCCCGACCCGCGCGGCGGCGTGCGCTGGGTCATTCCGGACAAGACCGACTACTGGACTGAACACGATCAGGTGCAGCCGAGATGAAGACCGCTACCCAAGTCCTGGATGCCTTCGAGAACATCCGCCGCGCGCAACGGGCGGGCGTCTACGCACCGCACAAGCCGCTGCTGATCCTGCTGGCATTGGCCCGGGTGCAGCGAGGCGAACCGCGAATGGTTGAATTCATGGCCATCGATGAGTTGCTGAAGCAACTGCTGGCCGAGTTCGGACCGAGCGGCGCCGCCAAGTCACGCCACTACCCGTTCTGGCACCTGGCCACCGATGGCCACGGCGCGCTGTGGGACCTGAGCGGCCCGCGCGAGATGCTGACGCGCCCCGCCGGCGCCACGCCCAGCCTGGGCGAACTGCGGGAGCATCGCATCAAGGCAGGCTTCCCGGCCGATGTCGACGAGGCCTTGCGCCACATTCCAGGCCTGCTGCAGGCGGTGGCGTCGCGGGTGCTCGATACCTACTTCCCAGCGACGCTGCACGCCGACATCGTGGCCACGCTGGGCCTGGACCTTGACGGCGCCAGTGAACTGCGCGACAGCGTACCGGCCCCTGCCGACTACACCACCGCGGAACGGCGCAGGCGCGACCCCGGCTTTCGGGAACGGGTGTTGCGCGCCTACGAGTACCGGTGCTGCGTCTGCGGCTTTGACCTGCGCATTGGGCACACACCGGCCGGCCTGGAGGCCGCGCACATCCAGTGGCATCACGTCGGTGGGCCGGACATCGAGCCTAACGGCTTGTCGCTGTGCGCCCTGCACCACAAGCTCTTCGATCTGGGCGTGTTCACTGTCGAGCCGGCGGAGCACCGCGTGGTCTTCAGCCAGCACGCGATCAGCGGCGGCCGCGGCATGGAAGGCGAGCTTCAATTCCATGGGCGGGCAATCCATGCGCCGCAGCAGGCCGATCTGCTGCCAGCGCCTGAGTTTCTAGCGTGGAACACGAAGAACGTGTTCAAGACGCCGGCGCGGCGGGTGGTGCTGGATGGCGCGACGACCCAAGCAGCACTCTGATCTCACCGGACAACACTGCTCGAGCGGCGGCTTTATGGTCAACGTTTGGGTGGCCGTTTGCGGCCATTTCCTGTCGTTCGCCACGGGCGGCTTTCCGGCATCTCCTCCAGCTGCTCCAGCGCGTTCCCGAGATAAGGGCGCCAGCAGGGCAGGGTTCATTGCCTCCGCAATCTGTTTTGCCCGTGACCTCGGTGCCGGCCTTCGAGCCGATGCAGCCGAGCGGTGATGGCTGGGGCAGTAAGTAGCCGGTCGAGACGCCGATTCAGCCGACCGCTTCAGCTTGGTTGGTCATGACAACAGGCACTGCGAAGCAGGATGGTCCGGCGACCTCCCGCCTTCAGCCGACCCTTGGATCCAGCGCATCGCGCAAAGCGTCGCCAACGACACTGAGCGAATAGATCAGCGCGAACATTGCAGCTACTGTGCCGGCCAGCGGCCACCAAATGCCGTTGGTCAGTTCCTGGCTGGCGCCGGCTATCAGCAGGCCCCAGCTGGTGCCTTCCTGAATACCCAGCCCGAGGTAGGTCAGGATGACCTCGAACTTGACGGCGCTCAGCAGTACCAGCGCTGCCATGACGATGGCCACATGCAGCACATTGGGCAAGATCTCACTCACCATGATCCGCACCGGTCCGACCCCCATCGCACGCGCCGCCAACACGTATTCGCGGTCCTTGTGCTTGAGGACCTCACCCCGCACCAGGCGCATCACGCCCACCCACGACGTGGCAGCGATGGCCAAGCACATCGACGTCAGCCCCTTGCCCATCGCATACGAGATCGCAGTGATGAGAAGAATGTCCGGGATAGACACTACCACCGTGTACAGCCAGGTGATGAAGGCATCGACGCGGCCGCCGAACCAGCCCGCTGCCAGACCCAAGGCGGTGCCGAAGGGAATCACCAGCGCGGTTGTCAGGAATCCGATGGTCATCGCCGTCTGCGCACCGGCCAGCACGCGATAGAAGACCGACCGGCCGAGGATGTCGGTGCCCAGCAGCGTGGCCCAGTGCCAGCTAGGCGGATCTTCGCTGCCGCCGACGCTGGCGTCGATGTCGGGCAGCATCTGGGCGTACCCAAGCAGCGCGATCAGCACATAGATTCCCAGCACCAGCAGGCAGACCCGCGGCGACGGACGCCGCCACAAAGACCCCAGCGCCTTGCGCGCGATACCGGCAGCCATGCTCTTAGCCCAAGCGCACGCGCGGGTCGGCCCAGGCGTACAAGAGATCGGATATCAGATTGAAGACCACCAATGCCAACGCGCTCAGGATCGTCACCGCCTTGAGGATAGGCAGGTCGCCGCGCGACAGCGCGTCGATCGTCAAACTGCCGATGCCGGGGATCGAGAAGAACCGTTCCATCAGGAAGCTGCCCAGGATCAGGAACGGAATCGTGGTGACGTTGGTCGTAATGATCGGGATCCAAGCGTTGGGTAGGATGTGGCGCCACATCACGCGGCCGTCGCTGGCACCCTTGGCCCGCGCGGTGCGGGTGTAGTCGGCAGCGGCCTCGTCGAGGAACAGCGTGCGGTACAGGCGGATGTCCGGCCCCAGTTGCACCACCAACAGCACCAGCCAGGGCAGCGCCAAGTAGCGCAACGCCGCGGTTCCGCTTTCGTAGCCCGAGATCGGGAACCAGCCCAGCTTGAAGGCCAGCACGTACTGCATCACCAGCACGTAGACCAGGGCAGAGACGCTCATGCCGGCGATGAAGAGCACGCGTGCGCCGCGGTCGACAAGTCCTTCGCGGTGGCGTGCGATGAACAGCGCCAAGCCGATGCTGATCGCACCCCCGGCTAGGAACGGTGGCGCCACTACCGACAGACTGACCAGCGCGCCAGCGCGCAACTGCGTGCCCAGGTCGTCACCAGTGACGAAAGACTTGCCGTAGTCGAAGCTGACGATCTGCCCCAGGAAGCCGACGAACTGCGTCGGCAGGCTGCGGTCCAGCCCCCACTGCTGGCGCAGGTTCGCGATGGCCTCTGGCGTGGCGTGCTGCCCCAGCGCCGTGCGCACCGGGTCGGGACCGAAGGCGTTGAACAGCAGGAAGGTCAGCAGCGCCACGCCCAGCACCGTCGGCACGGCCAGCAGCAGGCGGCGCAGGATGTAAGCGGTCAAGACAGGCCTTTGCGTTTGGCCGCCATGTCCACGTCCAGGAACATGTATTCCGGCTGCAGAAAGTTGCGCTTGAAATTCTTCACCCAGCGCTGGGTGATGCCGAAGACCAGCGGGTTGATCTCCAGGATCACCGGCACCTCGTCGCGGACGATGTCATTCATGGTCTTGAAGTGCGCGTAGCGCTGCGGGCCGTTGCTCATGTGGCGAGAAGCTTCGTAGGCGCGGTCGTAGGCGGCATTGGCGAACGCCGGGAAGTTCGGTCCGGGGGCGGTGTTCTTGCTGTACAGCAGCTGGTAGAAGTTTTCTGCATCGGCATAGTCGGCGAGCCAGCCGCTGTCTCTTATACACATCTCAGAGCCCACGAGACTAAGGCGA
>ENA-ORBV01001899-ORBV01001899.1-microbial-mat-metagenome-genome-assembly--contig:-NODE-1899-length-45262-cov-33.434237_pt1 | contig 45262 bp, 32 predicted proteins | sample MGYA00237777_ERZ505514 | MGnify/ENA primary metagenome ERZ505514 (study PRJEB26160, sample SAMN06269048) | microbial mat metagenome | isolation source: Oligotrophic lake microbial mat | place... | reverse complement strand
GTCATCACCGCCGCCGTCGAATTGGGTCTGGCGATGGTTTGCCTCGACCTAGGCCCGTTGCCGATTCCGCCTCTGGGCGAAAAACCCAAGCCAAAAATTAGTCCCGAGCAAGCAGGCTTGATCATCATCCCCGAACTCAAGCCGGAGGCTTCAGCCCCGGATTCTTCGCGCGTCGAAAAACGTGATCTCGCGTTCGAAGCGACCGTTACAGGTGCGCTCCAGGCACTCGGCCAGATCGCCGATCGACTCGGCACGATCATCGCTTTGCGATCAAGCCTCGCCGGATTCGCATCGCTCGAACATGCCATTGTCGGAAGCGGCTGCCCCTGGTTCGGCGTCGACTTGGACACGGTTCACATGCTCGCGGATGAGTGGTCGAGCGATGAGATTTTTTCGCGACTGGGATCGCACATTCGCCACGTTCGCGCCCGCGACGCCACGAAAGGAACCGGCGGTCGAGTTTTGCCGTGCGCGGTTGGTGCCGGAAGTGTGGATTGGCCGGCGCTGTTGGGCAATCTCGATGCTGCGGATTACCGGGGGTTTGTCACGATCGACAGTACAGATTTGCCGAACCGCGCTACCGCCGCAGCACAGGGTCTGCAGGTGTTCGCGCGACTGAAATGACGAAACCAGAAATTCGAATTAAACCCGAATGACGAACGAAGAATTTCATGGCGGTGGGACAGACATTCCTGTCTGTCACGGCATTCCATGCCTTTCGAATTTCACCAATCGCGTGGAACACGATGGCAGACAGGAATGTCTGCCCCACCAGCTAAACAGCGATCAATCTTCATTCGAGCTTCTTCATTCGGATTTGATTCGGATTTCTGGTTTCGTCATTGGGGTTCGCCCGAGTGTTGCTTCCATCACGTCGTAGTGGGTGAGATGCATTCCAAGCGATTCGTAAGTCCGCTTCGCGCGCGTGTTGTCTCGGTCCACATACAGCCGCAGGCCGACCGCGCCAGCTTCCCTCGCGGCCGATTCAACATATTTGTACATCGCCCGAAACGCGCCACATCGGCGATAGTCGGGAGCGACATAGACGCTTTGAAACCACCACATGTCGCCGTTGCGCCAGTCGCTCCATTCGTGGGTAATCATGCAACAGCCGACGACGGCACCATCAATTACGGCTGCAAAATACATGGCCTTGTTCGCATCGGCCAACGCACTTTGTACGCCGGCGAGAATGGTTGCCGGGTCGAGGCGGACTGATTCGGTTTCCAGCGCCATGGCGGTGTTAAAGTCGGCGATGGTTTGCGTGTCGGCGAGGGTTGCCGGGCGAACATTCACAATAAGCCTCCCATAAAGCCGTGACCATCGGTCGCGGGGGACTACATCGGCAACATTCGACGATGAGATAACAAAAATTTACGCTCTTGTTAATCTTGCGCACTACCGCCGCCACTGGCGGCGGCTTTATGGGTCGAACAATGGCGCGTTCCCGTTCTCAGGTTCGCGCCATTTCAGGCCCAGGTGCTCGCACGCCGGCTTGGTCACCCGGCGGCCCTGCCGCGTTCTCGTCAGCAGCGCCTGCTGAAGCAGATACGGCTCGACCACGTCTTCGAGCGTATCACGCTCTTCACCAAGCGTGGCGGCGACGGCTTCGATGCCCACCGGCCCGCCAGCGTATACTTCGATGATGGTTCGCAGGAACGCACGATCCTGCTCATCCAGCCCGCGATGGTCGATGCCCTCGAGTTCCAAGGCGCGGCGCGTCATCGCCATGGTTACTTTGCCGTCGCCTTCGACCAGTGCAAAATCGCGCACCCGGCGGAGCAGCCGAATCGCCACGCGCGGCGTGCCGCGACTTCGGGTTGATAGCTCTCTGAGCGCCATCTCTTCGCACTTCAACTCGAGCTTGCGCGCGTTGGCGTAAAGAATCTGCAGCAAATCTTCCGGCGGATAAAAATCAACGTGCGCCACAATCCCGAACCGCGACCGCATCGGACTGGTGAGCAATCCGATCCGCGTCGTGGCGCCAATGAGCGTAAACGGCTTCACCTGCACTGTGATTGTGCGAGCGTGTACGCCGGCTTCCATGGTCAGATCAATCTTGAAATCTTCCATCGCCGAATAAAGCGACTCTTCGACCACCACCGGCAGGCGATGGATTTCATCGATGAACAGCACATCGCCATGGCTCAGGCGGTTGAGGATGCCCGTGAGATCGGCCCCGCGTGTGATCGCCGGCCCGGCCACCACGTGTACAGCGGTGCCAACTTCATTCGCGATCACATGCGCCAGCGATGTTTTCCCCAACCCCGGCGGGCCGTGCAGCAGCACATGCTCCACCGGGTCTTTCCGCTTCACCGCCGCCCGCACCGCGATGCTCAGCTTGGTGATCACCTGCTTCTGGCCGACGTACTCGTCAAACCGCTGCGGGCGCGTCGTCGGCCCGCGCGACGGTTCTTCGTCACGCTGCGCCTCGGCGGAGATGATTCGTTCTCGGGCCATGCTCTTGCCTCCCCCTCCCGGCGTACCAAGAGGGGGAAATACTACGACGCGTGCAACTTCAACATCACAGGTACCAAATCCTCCGCGCGCGAAAGTTTTGAATCCGTCTGCTTCGCACGCTCCAACAAGTTTTCGGCTTCAAGACGCCGCAAACCGATCTGCGGCCCGCACACCAGCGCGATGGCCGCCTCGTCTTCACTCGACCGGCGGACGGCCCTTACTTCAATCACCGGGGCCGCCAAAAACGCCGCCATTTTGCCCGATAGCGTCGCGATGATGGTCTCGGCCATTCGTTTGCCGATCTGCGGAAGTTCGACAAGGAACCGCGTGTTGCCGCTTTCAATCGCGTGCGCCACCTGCTCGATCGGCTGTATCAGGCACTTCAACGCCTTCCGCGGGCCGATGCCGTTCACCGTCGTGAACAGTTCAAAAAATTTCTTCTCACTCGTCCGCCGGAAGCCGATCAGCCGTGGCTCAAGGTTGCCGCGGTTCGGATCACCTTCGAGATAACAGAGCGTGTGCAGGAACACGTCCTGCCCCATTTGTGACCGCAGTTGTTCGATCTCGCCGGCACACACCAGCAACTCGTACCGCATCGGCCCGATGTCGAGTTCGACGCGGTCGTCATGCACAGCCGCGAGTTTGCCGGTGACGGCACAGATCATGCCGCGAGGTTAACCGAACATCCGGCGAATTTGAATTGTGCCTGCGGGGAACGAATCATCGTTGGTTTTCGTCTTAACGATCTTCTCGCATCCGTCCGCAGCACACCGCCACCGCCAGCGCGTCGGCTACGTCGGGCGGTTCGGGGACGGTTTTTAATCCGAAAATAAATTGAATCGCCCGCTGCATCTGTTCCTTTGATGCGTGGCCGTGGCCGGTGACGGATTGTTTAATGCGGTTGGCCGCGAACGCTTCGATCTCAGTTCCCGCTCGCCGCGCGCACAATAAAATCACGCCGCGCGCATGGCCCATCAGGATGGCGGTGCGGGGGTGCTTGTAATGGGCGTAAAGCTCCTCCACGGCACAGATCGCCGGCTTATGTTCTTCAATGATCTCACGCAACTCTCGCTCAAGTTCGACTAGGCGTGAAGCGATCGATTGCTTGGGGTTAAGCCGAATCACCCCGCCGTCAATCAATCGCGATTTGGTCGGCGAATAATCGATCACGCCGTAGCCCGTCAGTTGCAGGCCGGGGTCGATGCCGAGGATACGGATGAAACTGCCCACGCGCGTTCCAAGGGTCGGCGGACGAGCGCGTTTTCGCAAGCAGTCGGCCGTCGACCCTCGCCCCAATCCCCTCCCTGAGTACATGGAGGGGGAGAAGTCACGCGTCCGATAATTCATGGCGGACGACTCGCCTTGCCGATTCATGCTCCGGACGAAGGTTCGTCCATTGCTTTATGGCCCACGCTCGCAAGCTTCTTTCCCGCGACGGTATGCTCGCCTGGCGGCAGACCGCGCGGCGCGAGGGTCGCACGGTCGTCCACTGCCACGGCTGCTTCGATATCGTTCATCCCGGCCACATTCACCACCTGCAATACGCGCGGTCGTTGGGCGATATGCTGATCGTTTCGGTGACCAGCGATACGAACGTGAACAAAGGCGTCGCCCGGCCGCTGATTCCTGATGACCTTCGCGCCGCGAGTTTGGCGGCACTGGAATGTGTTGATGCGGTCTATCTCAACCCCGATTCCACCGCGGTGGAATTGCTCGAAGCGTTGCAGCCCGACCTTTACGTCAAAGGCCGCGAGTATGAAAACAACCACGACCCGCGATTTTTAGCCGAGCGCGATGCCGTGATTCGCGCCGGCGGGCGGATCGTATTTTCGTCGGGTGATATCGTTTACTCCTCGACGGCGCTCATCAACCAAATGCAGCGCTCCGACGCCTTTAGTGATGAGAAGCTGCGGCGGTTCTGCACCGAAAATAGTCTGTCGGCTGCAACGCTGGCGAACACGGTGCATCGCTTTCGGGGGATGAAGGTCGTGGTGATCGGCGATTATATCGTCGACCGCTACCACTTCTGCGACGCAACAGGCATTGCCGGCGAAGCGCCCATGATGGTCCTGCGCTCGCTCGAACGCCGCGACTACGACGGCGGCGCGGGCGTGATTGCCGCTCACCTTGCTGAGGTCGGGGCGGAACCGATTCTGGTCACCGCATTGGCTGACGACGAGCCTTCCAGGCAGGCCGAAATACGCCTGCGCGGGCGCGGGGTTGAAGTGATCGCGTCGCGGCACCGACGCACCGCCGTCACCAAAAGTCGATTTTTGGCCGACGAAACCAAACTGTTCAAACTCGATGAAGGCGGCGTGCAGCCGATCGACTCGCTTACCCAATCCGCTGTTGCCGATCAGATCATGGCCGCAGCAACGGATGCATCGGCGGTCATCTTTGCTGATTTTGGTTACGGCCTGATCACCACCGGCTTAGTCGATCAGGTGATGCCGCGCTTGCGTCAAACTGTGCCCATCATCACCGCCGACGTATCCGGCAAACAGGCCACACTGCTTCGATTCAAAGACGTCGACCTGCTCTGCCCCACCGAACGCGAAGTGCGCGAAACGCTGCAGGACTTTTCCAGCGGGCTTGGCGCGGTCGTCTCTGGCTTGCTGCAAGAGACGCGGGCGCGCAACGCGATCGTGACGATGGGCAAGCAGGGCCTGGTTTCGTTCCGCTGGCCGGGAGGCACGCCGGAGAAATCTGATTACCGCCTGAAATCAGACTATTTGCCGGCGATGTCCGCGCGCAGCATCGACCCACTGGGCTGCGGCGACGCACTGCTGGCGATTGCCAGCCTGACGCTCGCCGCCGGCGCGGGCATTGAAGCGGCCTCTTATCTAGGCGCGATGGCGGCGGCGATTGAGGTGCAGAAATTAGGCAATATCCCCATTAGCGCCGACGAAATTATGCAAACAATTCACGAACGGCAATCGATTCTCGCCGCCGCCTGACACTTTTTGGCGATAGCGACGGCGTTCGTCCGATACAGGTGAAGTATGTATGACCTATCCATCGTCCTTCCCACGTGCAACCGCGGCCGGTTGTTGGAAAAGTGCCTGGCGTCGATCATCGCCAACACGAAATGCTCGTTCGAGATTATCGTCGTCGATGGCGCCAGCACCGACAGTACCGCGCAAACGCTCACCGAAGCCGAACACGACCTGGGTCCGCGGCTTAAAGTCATCCGCGAACAGCAGCGCGAAGGCTTCGTGCGCGCGACCAACAAAGGCTTTCGCGCCGCCACCGGGCGAAACCTTACGTGGTTAAATGATGATGCCCGTGTGAATTCGGGCACACTCGATGCCGCCGTCTACCAGATGGACAACGCGCCGGCCGATGTCGGTCTTGTCGCGATGTTTCATGCGTGGCAGTCGGCGAAGAACGTCGCTTACGAACTGGAGCACGATAGTCACGTCTATCGATTATGCCACGTGCGCGGCACGCTGTACGCCAACTTCCCGGTAGGCAAACGCGAGACTTACGCAATGCTCGGCTATTTCGACGAACGCTATTTTGTCGCTGCCGCCGATCCGGATCTATCCCTCAAAGCCTGGAACGCCGGCCTGCGGATTCTGCCGGCGTATGGAACGATGATCGATCACGACGAGCTAACCGACCTGCGCCGACAGGATGACAACGAACGCTACCGCGAAGACAACGAGAAGCTGTTCGCGAAGTGGAACCTTCCACCGAAGAACACCGGCAAGAACGACTTCAATCCGATGCAGCCATGCACGCTGCGCGGGCTTCGGCAGGCACAAGCCATCGCGGCGTGAGTGACTTTGGTGGTGGCAGAGACATTCTGGTCTATGTTTCCGATGGGTTGCGTCGGCAAGTCCGAGACACAGACAGGAATGTCTGTGCCACCAAAATTACCCGGCCCGTGACACCATCCACCACGTTTATCCTCTCCACACACAACCGCTGTGCAACGGCGCTTGAAACGCTTTCGCGCATCAACGAATGCGGCCTGAATCCCGCCGCGTTCGAGACGATTGTCGTCGACAACGCCAGCACCGACGGCACCCCCGCCGCCATCGAACGCGAGTTTCCGGAAGTGCGCCTGATCAAGCTGGCACGTAATGAAGGATCGGTCGCAAAAAACCACGGCCTCTCCGAGGCTGCGGGGAAGTATGTCGTATTTCTTGATGACGACTCATTCCCTCTGCCCGGGTCGATCGAGCGGATGATCCGCCACTTTCAACTCAACCCGCGCCTCGCCGCCGCGGGGTTCACCGTCACGCTGCCCAGCGGCCGGCGCGAATGCAGTGCATACCCAAACGTTTTCATCGGCTGCGGCGTGGGCCTTCGGCGGTCGGCCATCAATGACGTCGGCCCGCTGCCCGCCGATTTCTTTATGCAGGCCGAGGAATATGATCTTTCGCTGCGCCTGCTCGATGCCGACTGGCAGGTGCAGACATTTGATGATCTGCACGTTCACCACGCCAAATCGCCGGCTACGCGATCGTCGCGCCAGAAAATGCAGCTGGATGTGCGTAACAATCTGCTGCTGGTGCTTCGTCGATTTCCCGATGAATGGCGCGACCCGTACCTCAAAGATTGGATGACCCGCTACTGGGCCATGGCCTCGCAATCGCAGCGCCGCACAGCCGCCGCTTGCGGCTTCGCAGCAGGAGTGGCGCGACACCTTGCGACGCTGACCGATCAGCCGATTTCCGATCGCGCGTTCGAACAATTTGCGCGCATCAACCAGACGCAGACGCTGATGCTCGGCGCTGCGCGACATTTCAATTTGAAGCGGGTGTTGCTGGTCGACTGGGGCAAGAACCTGCTGGCATACCGCCTGGCCTGCGAGAATGCCGGCGTGAACGTGGTCGCGATCGCCGATGAAAACTTCGCCGGCCAGCATTACGGCGATTGGCCCATCATCACCGACGCCCAGGCGCGCGCGATGGACGTGGATGGCGCGATTGTGGCCAACCTGTCGCCGGTTCACGCCGCGGCGCGGTTGGCGGCCTGGCGAGAGTCGTCACCGGTTCCCGTTATCGATTTATTCGAACAGGAACGCGAAGCCGCGGTTGCGGCGGTGGCATAACTCAACATAGCACGCAACGTACCATCGGCGTCCCACCGATGTTGGTGGTACTCCACCAAACCACAGTCGCACCGAGGCAAAACGGCACCGGAGAACCAGCGCCGTTTCACGCATTAGATTTCACGCTCTCACGCCCGACTACGGGCGTCACGGGCCGGGCGCCTATCTTACCGGCGGCCGGGCTGCATCGGGATTTCGCCGAACTGCTGTTCGTAGCGCTTGATGAGTTGCGTCATCGAAGCCACCAGCCGCTTGGCGTTCGGATAGCTCATGATCACGCGGTCGGTGATCTTAAAGAGCAACTGCCCCGACGTGTTCGGCGGGAGTTGGCCGGGGTTGGGGTTGGGCATGTTGAAGCCCAAATCCATCACCACCTCTTCGGCGGTCTGGTGAAAACGATACGCGTTGGAGTAGACCGTGCGGGCTTCGCGCTCGTCGAGGAGCACCTGAATGCCCTGTTGCGGTTGGCCTTCTGCGGTTGGTTGCGGTTGATCTGGTTCTGACATGCAATCCTTTCGAAATAAATGGCCCGGTATTGTGCGCGCGGGCGGTTGAAATGACAATGGGCGAGTCGGGAAGCACCAAATGACAAGCAACAAAGCACAAACGGCTGAAAACGCCCGGTCGGCGCTGGGCTCACTTCGGCAGTTTCTCCCGCCCGATCGCCTGCTGACCGACCCCTCCGAACTGTTCACTTACGAATCCGACGGCTTCACGATCGCCAAATCACGCCCCGCCGGCGTGGTATTTCCGGTTGATTCGGAAGAAGTCGCGTTTATCGTCCAAACCCTTGCCCGGCATAGCGTTCCGATCGTCCCGCGGGGCAGCGGAACGGGGCTCACCGGCGGCTGTGTGGCGTTTGGAGACGGCGTGATCGTCTCCACCGTTCGCTTAAACAAAATCTTCCAGATCGATTTGGAAAATCGCGTCGCCCACCTGCAGGCCGGGGTACGCAACGCGCAATTGAGCGATGCTGTCGCCGCCGTGCCGGGAGGGGCCGCCTATCACTTCTCCCCCGACCCCTCAAGCCAGCGCGCCAGCACCGTCGGCGGAAATGCCGCGACCAACGCCGGCGGAATTCATGTGCTGAAGGATTTCGTCACCGCCAACCATGTGCTCGGACTGACGATGGTGCTGGCCGATGGCACCATTCTGAATATTGGCGCGCAAAATGGTTGTTGCGAATCGCCGTTCGATCTGCCCGGTTTAATCTGTGGCCACGAGGGAACATTCGGCATCATCACCGAGCTGTGGGTGCGGCTCGTTCCCAAGCCCACCAGCTTCCGCACGATCGTCGCACTTTTTCAGTCACAAGGCGACGCGTGCAGCGCGGTCAGCGAAACCATCGCCGCCGGCCATTTGCCCAGTGCACTGGAGATGATGGACGGATCGATGGTGAAGATTATCGAAGACAGTTACCACTTCGGCTTCCCACCCGAAACCTCGGCGCTGCTGCTGTGTGATATTGACGGCATTGACGAACTGCTCGACGGGCAGATGAATGAACTGGCGGCTATCTTCAAGCGCAATAATGCGTTCGAAGTAAACACCAGCGCCGATGCCGAATCGCGCACCAAGCTCTGGAAAGCGCGCAAGGCGGCGTTCGGCGCCATCGGTAAAATCAGCCCCAGTTACTGCACACAGGATGCATGCGTTCCCCGCAGCCGGCTGCGCGAGGTGCTGCAGCGGATCGACGACATCGGCAGGCAGTACGGCCTGATTATCAACAACGTCTTTCACGCCGGCGACGGGAATATTCACCCGATCTTCCTCTACAACGATCGTGACGAAGCGCAAACCCGCAACGTCATGCTGGCCGCAGAGGAAGTGCTCAAATACTGCATCGACGTCGGCGGCACCCTCACCGGCGAGCACGGCGTGGGGGTGGAGAAAATCCACCTCATGCCCTACCTGTTCGACGGCGTGACCATGCAACAATTTCACGCAATCAAACGAGCATTTGATCCGGATGAACGGCTAAACGCGGGGAAGCTCATTCCCAGCGACACGATAAAAGTCGACCTGATGGGACCGGGGCGGCACGTGCCGCAGTGAGGAACTCGTGATATACCGGAAGTCGCAAATTTGCCTCTCGGTTGGCATGCGTGGCGTCTTGCGATTGGCTCGCCTTGGCAACGAACACCTCTTCCGGAGGAGAGTAAATAGAAATGCGACGCCGCATAGCGGCGAACGAATCGTTCCGATGCAGAGTTCGAGCTTGACACCTATGGCCGTCTCATCGGTGCATTTAGCGATCACTTTCCACGGGTTGCGCTAAAGCTTCACCCGTGGCTACAATCGTGCGGCGCTTCGCGGCGAAGGACGGTCGCGAAATCCTTTACTTCGTTATTTCGCCAGCGCCATATTATAAAACGCGCGAACATCCTTGCTGAGCTGCACCCTCGCCGAATCGACGTGATACATCATGTGCCCGCCGGGGTAGTAGGTTTGCTTGATATTCCCACGCAGCTCGGGGCTTAAGTCGAGCTGGTTGACGGTGTAATCGCTGGCGAAATACGGCGTGGCGAAATCGTACATGCCTTCGGCGATCATCACCTTCATATGCGGATACTTGATCATCGCGCTGCGCATCTCGTCGGCGACGTTGAGGTAGCCGTTGCCCGCCGGGCCGTAGTCCCACGGCTGCACGCGGCCGGTGAGGATTTCGTAGGGCAAATCGCTTTCGAACTTCAATTCCCCGCGCACGTAGTCGTGGAAGCAGCTTGAGTACGGGCCGTTGTACGCCGAATAGCTGGGATCGAACGGCGGCGAACCGGCAAGCGGGGATGGGTCGAATCCGGTCATTCGGCCGTCGAAGCGGCCAATGATTTTGCGATCGCTTTCGAGAATCTTCTTTTGAAACAACGAAGGAGAAATGCGTAGATTGCTGGCTTCCACCAGCGACTCGGCCAGGCCGGTGTACTTTGCGATCTTCGCAACCAGCGCCTTCCGCTCGTCCGCCGGCAGCTTTGAACCTTGCATGATCGCCATCTGATACTCACCGAGCGCGAACGCCTCCACTTCCTTGAGAGTCTTGCTCAAATCGCCGGTAAGCTCAGGCGATAGCTTCTTGTGATACGCCGCGACGTAGGTGTATGTCGGCAGGTAGAGCACATAGGGCAGATCATTGTTGTCCCCCGGGCGAAGCGTGGCGAAATTAAGAACGGTTGATATCAGCACGATGCCATTGAGGTTGACGCCGTAACGGTCGGCCAGGAGTTCGCTCAATCGCGCGGCGCGCGTCGTGCCGTAGCTTTCGCCGGCGAGAAACTTCGGGCTGGTCCAACGCTGGTATCGCGTTAGATACAGCCGGATGAAATCGCTCACGCTGGCGGCGTCCTGCTCGACGCCCCAGAACTGTTTGCCATCCTCGCCCGGCGCCGGTCGCGAGTAGCCGGTGCCGACGGGATCGATCAGCACCACATCGGTAAACGCCAGCCAGGTATCGGCATTCTCCACGAGTTTATAAGGCGGCGCCGTCGGCACGCCGTCGGCGGGGAAATCGATCCGCTTCGGGCCGACCACACCCAAGTGCAACCACACGCTCGATGCGCCCGGCCCACCGTTGAAGACGAACGTGATGGGGCGCGACGACGCAGAATTCGGGGATGAATCTGTAGAAGAATCCGGGGCTGAAGCCTCCGGCTTGTTGATGTCATCAAAGTGTTTCGTGTAGGCCGTAAAATAAAATTGAGCCTTCGCTTTGCCCGATTCGTCCTTCATGACAATCGTGCCGGCGGTGGCGGTGTAGTGCAGCGGTTGGCCGTTGAGGGTGATCTGATGCTTGGTGACGACAAGTTTGTCATCCGAAGGCTGCGTAACCGGCGATTTTTTTACACCGTGATCGCCGTCGGCGGGGACGGTCGTCGCCTCCTGCGCCCACGCTGTTGCAGACAAAACCAAGGTTAATCCTACCATCAGCCGGCGAACACTTAATTGCGTCATAAATGGAATCCTTGCAAAGCGCATTGTTGTAGCGGCAGTCGCGATGAGAGCAATCGTAACAGGCTTGATCCTCTCAAAACGAATATCGAAAACTTGACTTTCGGGCTATACCGAGTAGATTCTCGCCCCTTCACGTTGCGGCAGGCCGTGCGTGCGGGCTTAGTTTAAATTCGTTTAACTGCCTTGTAGAAAGACACTTATGAGCACCTATATGCCCAAGCCGGGCGAAGTTCAACGCGATTGGCATGTGGTCGACGCCACGGGCCAAGTCCTCGGGCGGATGGCTTCCAAAATCGCCGTGATCCTGCAAGGCAAGAACAAGCCCACCTTCACGCCGCACGTGGATACCGGCGATTTTGTCGTGATTATCAACGCCGAGAAGGTGACTGTCACCGGCCGCAAGGCCGATCAGATCGTCTACGACACCTACTCCAGGCACCCCGGTGGCCGTCGGCTGTATGCTTACAAAGACATGCTCGAACGCCACCCCGAACGCATCGTGCAACTCGCGGTGAAGCGCATGCTGCCCAAGAGCCGGCTCGGGAAAGACTACTTAAACAAGCTAAAAATCTACAAAGGCGATAAGCACGACCACGCCGCCCAAAAGCCCAAAGAATTGAAGTTCACCTAAACGTATGAACCGGTGGCACAGACATGCTTGTCTGTGTTTCCGATCGAATTTCCAAAGCAGATAAATCGTCAGAGGCTCGTGGCCGGCGGGCTGCCCTCTATAATCACAATGATCCTCTGACGATCGAAACCCGCCGACCACGGACGCAAAGGATTTTTCGCCATGAGCGAAGCAGCAACCGCCACCGAACCCAAAGTCAAAGTCAACTACACGTGGGGCGTTGGCCGGCGCAAAAGTGCCTGTGCCCGCGTGCGGATTGCCCCGGGCAGCGGGAAGATCGAAGTGAACGGCAAGACGATCAACGATTACTTCACCACCGAAACCGATCGCAAACGCATCTTCGGCCCGCTGGAAGTCACCAACACCGGCGGAAAGATGGATGTGTTCGTCAACGCCACTGGCGGCGGGCTTACCGGGCAGGCCGGCGCGCTCGTCATGGGCCTGGCCCGAGCGCTTGCGAAGTATGACAGCACGCTGGAAGCCGCGTTGCGAACCGCCCGCTTCCTCACCCGCGACAGCCGCATGAAGGAACGTAAGAAATACGGCCAACGCGGCGCCCGCCGGAAGTTCCAGTTCAGCAAGCGGTAATCGTTGCGAAGATTCCTGGCAACACGACTCCGCGACGAACACAATTGGAAACCAACAAGAGGATCGAGCTTCGCGGCTCGGTCCTCTTTTGTTTGTCACGGAGGGTGCCACGTAGGGTGCGCTTCAGTGCACCACAAAAGCGCACCAAAACGATCCATACCCCACGATCCACGCCATTCCAGCGTGCGATGAAGCGCACCCTACGGGACGCCGAACTGAATGTATTTGCTGCCGGTGTCTTTCAGGTCTTCATCGTCCACCGCGTCGCCCAGGGCTTTGTAATACGCCTTGAGGATTTCGAAGCATTTGGCGCGCTTCTCCTTCCCGACAGGAAGCTCGACGTAATAGGTTGTGGGCGTGGTTTTCTGGCTGATGTCTTTAACAACCTCGAACCAGCAGTTTTTGGCACCGGCGGCGTACCAGTCTTCGGTGTGCTGCTTGAGGATCGACTGCCGCCCGCCGGCGATGTACTCGCGGGCTTCGAGCAGGAAGCCGGTTTCTTTCGCCTTGGCCAGGTGCTCGGCAAGGTCGGCGTCTTCACTTGCGACCGTTGGCGCGCCACTTTGGGCCGGCGTCAGCATAGGCGGGCCGGCACCACCCATGGCCGCGATACTCCCCAGGCCGGCCATCGTTCCGCCGCCCATCTTGAAGATGATCGTCAGCAGCACCATCAGCAAAATCATGCGAATGATGTAATCGAAAACGCAGAGCAGGATGACGACCATCCACGAATCGCCGGGGTCCATGCTGAAAAGATAAATCAGCAAAACCCAGAACACGCCAAGCGCAATTGGGAAGCTGATCATGCTTCCGAACATGCCGCGCATGCCGGTCATTTTGTCCACGCCGAAATCAACCCAGGTGATCAGCCCGTCGGAAAAGATGGCGATGGCCGCGAGCTTGAGGGCGGCGGTGTAGATTCCCCCGAAGCTCACGCCCAGCGGGCCGGCGACAACGAGCGCGAACACCATCATGAGCGCGGCCTTGCCGATCATCATGCCGCCCAGCCCGAGGCTGATGAGCGCCAGCCCCCCGCCCGAGACGTTGGCGCGCAGCATGTAATAAGCAAGGTAGGCGATGAAGCCGATGACGAGCAGCGCGACGGGGGCGTGAACGTCGCGGACCATGTCAACTGTGTTGGCAGTCGATCGGCGTTCGCGATCGCGTTGCGACGGGCCAGGCGCGTACGCCAGCGTTCGCCCGCTACCGCTACCCGCAGCAGCGCTGCTGCCACCACTGCCGCCACGATGGCCGCCGCCCGGCTTCTTGCTGCTGCCGCGCACGGCGGCGGGAATAACGGTCAGGCCGATGGCGGTCGCGCCCACGATCGACCCGCTGCTTGCATGCTGTTGGTGAACCGTTGGTTGGCGCCGAATCGCCGGCTTGGGTTGCGGATCTTCAGGCGCGAGTTCAAAAAGCCCCTCGTCTTCCGGGGCCGGCGGCGTGTGCGGCACGACCATGACATGGCCGCACTTGCACTTAACCTTGCGGCCGGCAAGCTCCTGCTTCCAGCCGTAGGTTTTCCCGCACCCGTCGCACGAAAATCGTGCCGCATCCGCCATAGTGCACCCAAGTATAAACTCACCCGATCGCCGAGAGATTGATGCAAAGGGTAAGCATGCCCGAACATCCGCCGACTGACAAGCACAAATCTTGCCGGCAACAGGGAGCTGAGAGCTGAGAGCGACGAATTTAATCTGCTCTCGGCTATCCGCTATCGGCTCTCTGCTCCCCGCCCCCCCCACGTTGACCGCATGCCACCCGCGCTCTAAAACCTTTTGCTTGGCCGAACTCTCTTACAAATCCGCCGGCGTCGACTATGAGGCGCTCGATGCGTTCAAACGTGCTTGCCAGCGTGAGGCAGTTGGCACGCGATCGTCTCTGCAGCGGCACGAGCTTACCGAACCGGCTGACGTTCGTGGCGACAGCGCCTTTCTGCTCGAAACCGAAACTGAATTTCTCGCGCACGTGGAAGAAGGTCTGGGCACCAAAAACCTCATCGCCGATGCCATGGCCGAACTGACCGGCCAGTGCTACTACCGGGCCATGGGCATCGATACCGTGGCAACAATCGTTAACGATTGTATTACATGCGGCGCTTTGCCGATCAGCGTCGCCATGCATGCTGCCGTCGGCGATTCGGCGTGGTTTGCCGACACGCATCGCTCGGCCGAGCTTGCCGGCGGGTTTGCGCAAGGCTGCACGCAGGCCGGCGCCGTGTGGGGCGGGGGAGAAACGCCGGCGCTCAAAGGCATTGTCCAGCCCGGCGCGATCGTGCTCGCCGGCAGCGCGGTCGGAAGGATTCGCCCTAAATCGCAACGAATTTTGGGTAACATTCAATCCGGCGATGCAATGATTTTCATCGCTTCGGGCGGCGTGCAAACCAACGGCCTTACGCTGTGTCGTACCTTGGCCGACCGTCTGCCGCAGGGTTATCGAACCCTGATGGCCGACGGGCGAATGTACGGCGAAGCGCTTTTGGATCCTTCGGTCATTTACGTCCGATTGATCGCCGGCCTGGCCGCCGCCGGAATCGTGCCGCATTACGCGGCTCATGTGACGGGCCACGGTTGGCGGAAGTTGATGCGGGCGGTGGAGCCCATGGTTTACAAAATCACCGATCTCGGCCCGCCGATGCCCGAGGTTTTCAACTTCATTCAGCAGACCGGCGGCTTGTCAGTGCGTGAGGCGTATGCGACATTCAACATGGGCGCGGGGTTTGCCGTTTACGTGGATCCGGCGCAGGCCGACGAAGTGCTGAAGGTTGCCGCGTCCGCCGGCTACCGCGCCTGGCGCGCCGGGTCGCTTGAGAAGCAAGGCGATCGCAAAGCGGTGGAGATCGAGCCGCTGGGAATCACGTTCGAATCGGACACGCTGCAGGTCCGATGAATGGTCGGCGCAAAAGTCGGCGGACGCGATCGCTGCACACAAAGGTTGAAGCATTGTATGGCCCGCGAATTTTTCAAAGTCATCGCCGATCAGTCCGTGAACGTGCTGCAGCTGACAATGCCCGCCGGAACGGACGTTTCTGAGTTTGATGCGCTCAATCAACTGGCGCTGGCGGAACTCGCCTCGGCCGCCGGCGACGGCTGGATTCTGGACATGTCGCAGTTCAGCTATGTCGGCAGTGCGGCACTGGGCTTCATGATCAACGTGCGACAGCGCATTCGTCAGGCCGACGGAATTCTGGTTGTTTGCGGCGTGTCGACGCACATCATGGCGACGCTGCGCGCGTCATCGCTCGGTCGACTATTCGCTATTATTGATTCGCGCCCCGCGGCAGTCGCGGCGGTGCTGGATTGGCGGAAATCGCGCAAAACCCGACCGCGGCGCGGGGGGAAGTAAAGCGCCCAGTATTATCCCGCTGCGAAGTCGTGCGACCATTGATCGGCACCATCGCCGTATGACCATCGGCACTACTTGGCCTGAGAGCCAAGTAGTGCCACCCGAACAACGCACGATTACCCCTTCGAACTCGGCGCACTGGCCGGCGCGGCGCGGGCCTGCAGCGCTTCGGCCAGCACCAACAGCGAAACTACATCGGCATCCGGCGGGCCAATTTGCTGCAGGTTCTGCAACTGGCTGATCGCATCGGCGTAACGGCCACGCGCCACGGCCTGCATCGCCGGAAAGTTCTTGCGCAGCCAGGCGTGGCCGACCTGTGCCACCGATGCGCTGGATCGCTGCCGGCACTCCCGACGAAGCACGTCAAGCGCTTCGTCGTACTGCCCGGTCACCGTCAGCACCTGGCGCAGATTCATGTAGGTTTGCCAGCGATCAGGGTTGACGGCCATCGCACGTCGAAAGTAAACCGCGGCGCCCGGCCAATCGCCGGTTTCGGAGAGAACGCTTCCCATATTATTCAACCCGGCGACGCTGTTCGGGTTGGCGCGCAGCGTATGCATAAAAAGCGACTCACTGCTCAACCACGACAAGGATTGCGCAACGCTGCGGCCCGATAGGACGACCAGCAGAATGCCGGCCGTCCAGCGCATCGCTCTGCCGTCAAAATATTTGAAGATTGCGCCGAAGAGAATGGCTGGTCCGAGCATCGCCAGATACAGGTAGTGATCAGCCGTCGTCGAATAATTCTGAAACGAGAACGGCACCAACCCCAAGACGGGCAATGGTGCAATCGCAAATATCAGCAGAGCCGCCAACAGCCAGGGCTTGCACGATGGCCGGTATGACCATGCCGCGGCGCAGGTCAGCAGCAACAATGCAGGGATGATCCACGTCCACCCGATTGCGCCCGATTGCCAGATTTGCTGCGGCGTTCGGCCGTAATCGATACACAACCGCGCCGGCCAGATCAGCTTGCCGAGGTAGAACGCCAGCGCGTCACCCGCCACCAGCGGACGGAGGTGGATCGCGACCGGCTCCACATCCGCACCGGATTGCGCCGCCCGCGCGATCAACGCCGCCGGCAGAGCAACCAACAGCCACGGCACAAGCGATCGCGCGGCCGAATGGGCGTCTCGGCGAATCAGCAGCCAATCGATGACAAACAAGATCAGCGGCACCGTAACCGCCGACGGCTTGGCCAGCAGCGCCAGTGCGAAAGCCGCCAGCCCCGACCACCAGGCGATACGTCGCTGGCGCATGACGGCGGATTCGTCGGTGTGCAGGGTGTAGAACAGCATCGCCAACAGCGACAGCGCGCCGGCGAGAAGGTCTTTCAACCCGGATGTCCATCCAACTGCCTCCACTTGGATCGGATGCACCGCAAACAGCAGCGCGGCCGCCAGCGCGGGCCAGGATGATTGCATGAGTCGTCGGGCTATGAAAAAGACAAATGTTGCCGATGCCGTGTGCAGCGCGATGTTAACGAGATGAAAAAGGTAGGGGTTCAACTCCAACTGCCCCGTTCCCCCGCGCACCTGCGCCGCCGAGGCGATGGCCGACCAGACGGTGTACGTCAGCGGCACCCACAGGTGCGCCTGATGGTTGATTACATCGCCCTCGGCCAGCCGCTGGGCGCGAATCGGCTGCCAATAACCGACCACATGCGCCATCGTGGGCGGGCGCATGGCGGGGTTATCGCGCAGGGTGTGCGGATCATCCCAGATCGTAAAGTCGGCGACGGAAAGCCGGCCATATACGGCGCAGACCGTAAGCGCGATGAAAACCACCGCCGTCTTGTTTGAGAGCCGACGCGCCACCGGACGACTTTTAATCACCCGGCCACATTCGCACAATTGCCGCGTTTGCTTTGACGGCCGTTCGCCGGGAAATCGGGTCGCTTACGCTCGCCGCTCGTTGTGTGCGTTACCCGCGGAAAGTTGCAAATCGGGTGGCGGAATCTACGCTCTTGCCGTGGAGGCAGTTTTGGCCCGTAAATCGAAAGCGAAGAAAATCGGCGTCTTTCCCGGTCAGTTCGATCCGATCACCAACGGCCACCTTGATGTGATCAAACGCGGGGTGCCGTTATTTGATGAATTGATCGTCGGCGTGGGCAGCAACCCCGATAAGCGTGACCTGTTCACCATCGACGAGCGCGTAGAGATGATTACCGCGCTGCTGAAAGACGTTCCCCATACGCGGGTAAGAAGCTATTCGGGGTTGACGGCAGATTTTGTGCGAAAAAATAAAGCCACGGCGATCCTTCGAGGCATTCGCGACGTATCAGATTTGCGGTATGAGTTTCAGCTCGCGCTGGCGAACCGCGCCGTGGGCGACGTGGAGACGATTTTTATCATGACCGGCGAACAGTACGCCCTTACCAGCAGCAGCCTGATCCGCCAAGTGGTATCGCTGGGCGGAGATGTTCGAAAACTGTCGGCGGTGCTGCCAAAAGACGTTTTGCGACGGTTGATCGAAAAACAACCGCAAGTGCTTGTCAAGACGCCAGATGCGCCGCAAACCTGAACCGGCAATGAGCCGGTGTTTCGCCGAGGTGCTCCGGGAAATTGGGCAAAATTTACGTTGTCGCGGTGGCTGAATTCCCTTGACGTATTGGACACCATGAATGATAGTGTAAATCGCTTGATCCACCGTACCCACGGCGATCAGGCCTGTCGCTTGCAGGAGCGTGAGTTGGCTTGGTGCTGAGGGCTGTTTGCCAAGTCAGCTAGGTTAGTGCTCTTGCGGGCGTCAGTGAACGTTTTACACCTTGGAAAAATCCGTCGGCGGTGTTCGCCGGCGGTTACAACTGTCGCGGAGCGTTTCTTCCAACCATGATTCTCACCGGCAATCGAGTACCACATTTCGTGGTATTCACACGCTGCCCTCATTTTTTTCTTTTTGCCGCCGGCGTATCCTGGTCATGTTGAAGTGTAACGCGACGTTTCGAGTTCCTGAAAGGAGCTTCGTATGAAGCGTCGTAATCTGGCGGGCTTTACGCTCGTCGAACTGCTGGTCGTCATTGGCATCATCGCGCTGCTGATTTCGATCCTGCTGCCATCACTCAACCGTGCCCGTGAAACGGCCAACCGAGTGAAATGCGGCAACAACCTGCGTCAGATCGGTCTGGCGCTCAAGCTGTACGCCAACGAAAACCGTGGCGCGTTCCCGCGGGCGCCGTATACGGCCACCACGAGCGCTCTGCCGATTTTCGGTTCGGGCGTATTGTCGTCTGATACGTTTGCCGGCACGCCGACCACCGCTGGGTCGGACACGCAAGTCGGCTTCAACGACGTTGGCGCTGCACTGTTCCTGCTGCTCCGCACGCAGGACATCACTTCCGAAGTCTTCACCTGCCCGAGCAGCAATGCCGAGAAGTGGGATTTCGGTGGTGGCAGCAACACCGCATTGAACTGGTCGAACTGGGGCGCAACGTCGACCAAGCCCGGGTATTACGGTAAGCACCTGAGCTACAGCTACCAGAACCCCTACGCCGACACCAATGCCGCTCAGACGTTTCGTCTGACCGACACCCTCGGCTCCGAGTTCGCGCTGGCTGCCGATATCAACCCCGGCGTCAGCTCGACGACCGACAACGTTCTGTTCGTAGGCTCCAACTCCTCGGCTCGTGAAATGAAGCTGGGGAACAGCAACAACCACGATAAGGACGGCCAAAACGTGCTGTATGCCGATGCGCACGTCGAATTCCAGCAGAACCCGTTCGCGGGGACGCAGCGTGATCACATTTACACACGCCGCTCCACCACGAACACGAACGTGTTCGCCCACCCGACATCGGGCGGCCCGTACGACGGCAACGACACGGTCCTTCTGCCGACCGACGACAACTAACAGTCGTTGATCGCAGCATGGGATGATTGCAATCGCAAGGCCCGCCGGCAACGGCGGGCCTTGTCTTTTTGAATTTCGGATTGCGGAATGGCGATTGCGGATCTGAAGAGTGGGTTCCCGCAGCCTCTGCGTCACTCAGGCCTCTATACAAAATCCGCAATCCCCATTCCGCAATCCGAAATTCCGCCTGTGCGTCGCTTGAGATTTCCTACGATCCTTGGGGTGTTCCGGTTAGATTGGCGAGTTATGGAGGAAGTCCTTCCGCCCCAAACTATGGCAGGCGCGGGTTTTGAGCCGACCCGTGTGCGGCAGTTCACCATTTTTCTGGAAAATCGGGTGGGCCGGCTCATGCTGCTGGTTCGCGCGCTGGAAGAGCATGTGGGCCGCATCATCGCTTTGAGCATCGAAGAATCCGGCGACTCGGCCCTGGTGCGGCTCATTTGTGCCGATGCCGACATGGGCCGGCACGCGCTGCGTCAGGAGGGGTTTTCGTTCAGCGAATCGGACGTGCTGGCGGTCGAGCTGCCCAATACGGCACACCCGCTCGAAGCCACCTGTTACGCGCTTCTCGCCGCCGAGTTGAATATCCATTATGCCTACCCGCTGTTGATCAATGCTGGCCAGCCGGCGCTGGCGCTGTATGTGGATGACCCCACGCTTGCCGCGCAAATCTTGATCCGAAAAGGCTTTAGACTTCTCGGCGAGAGCGACTTAAAAAACCTCGCGTAAATTTTGGCCAGCGCACACCACTCTATTTCCCGGCGTGGCTGCTGGGTGGCTACTCCACGCTGTCGCCGCGTTGGCGCGTACATTGGAGCAATGGCGGCGATGCATCCGATAAACCCAAAGACCGGCGGCACAACCCCGGTCGGCTATGCTGGAAGCCGCTCTCAAATTCGCCCCCTGCCAGCATCGGCTGAGCGTGCACGGCCATGCCGTCCAGATCGATTGTGAAGTGGCGGCGATGAACTGGCCGGCGCATCACGCGTTAGGCGAGTTTGCGACCCCCGACTGGCCCGACGGGTTTACACCGGTGCCAGGCTCCATTCAGCCTTACGATGAGTCGGTGGTGATGCGCCACCTCTCGCCCGATGCGAGCGCCATCGCCACCGGCGACGAGCTTACCGAACTTTACGGCCACGGCGAACGATTCTGGCTCGTCGACGACCGCTGGGGCCTGTGCGAAATCAACTTCCTCAAAGGGGAGTGGCGAAGCTGGATTGTGCCCGATGCGCGCCTGAGCGGCGTCGCCATGACTGATTCGGCCATTCTCTGGCCGCTCGCGCAGCTTCTGCAAAACAAGGGCCTGACCCTGCTGCCGGCGGTCTCGATTTCCCGCGGGGGGTTTGGGGCGATGATCATCAGTCCGTTCGGCGTCGAGCCGGAACTGTCGGCGCTGATCGGCTCGGGCTGGCGCATTATCGGCCAGCGCTGGACGGCGCTTCGTGAGGATGAAGGCCGCATTGCCATGCTGCACATGCCCGGTGCCGTCGAGCGATCGAGCGGTGCCCGCCAGCGTAACGGCTCGATCGAACCCGTGAATGGCCTGATCGACCTCACCGCAAAGAACGCCGATGCCAACCAGCACCACGCGTTCTGTGATGCGGTGATCGTCGTCGACGCCGCCCGCCGAGGCAGCGTCAGCGTTAAGCCGATGAAATGCTCGAACGTCGTGGCCAACCTGCGCCGCGCATGGCCGATTTTCGAGCTGCGTTCCCAGCCCAGAATCGAGCAAATGCCCGCGCGGCTGGCGGCAGAGTGCTCGATCTACGAAGCGCAATTCTCACGCCGGGCCGATGATTTCGTGATGGCGATGGACCAGGTCTCGGCCAGCCGCATTGCCCGGCCCCGCCGCATGCAGATGCAGATCCTTCCGGCACGCCTGCCTCGCCAGATTCCCGCGTGAGAATCTACTCGGAAAATTCCCTGTTCTGGTACGCTCAGGAGGGGCCAAGGTGAAGGGCGAACGCGAAGGGCACCATCCGCAGTCGACCCTCCCCCCAACCCCCTCCCTGAGTACATGGAGGGGGAGAACCTCGGCGCGTACAATCGCATCGATGCAATCGCTGGCGTTTTCCACCAATGCGTTCAAGCAAAGCACGCTTCACGAATCGATCGAGGCGATTGCACAGATTGGCTACACCGGCGTGGAACTCATGGCCGATTTGCACCACGCCTACCCGCCCCACTTCGACGCCGCCGCCCGTGCCAAGACCCGGCAACTGCTGGCCGACCGCAACCTGCGCGTCACCAACATCAACGCGTTCACCCATTTCATCGACGGCGACACCTACCACCCGACGTGGATCGAGGACGACCGCGCGCTGGTGCAGAAACGCATTGAGCACACCAATAATTGCGTGAAGCTGGCAAGGGACTTCGATTGCCGCACGGTAAGCATTCAACCCGGCGGGCCGATGATCGGATCGTCCAAGTCGTACGAACACGCCGCTTGCGGCTTCGCAGAAGCACTGGCACAGGTCGTTTCACACGCAAAGGAACAAAACGTCATCCTCGCCATCGAACCGGAACCCGGTTTGCTCATCCAGACCGCCGACGAATTTCTGATTTTCAAGAACACTTTTTTCAAGAACGAGGACTGCGTGCGCATGAACTGCGACATCGGCCACCTGTTCTGCGTCGGCGACGATCCGGCCGACGTGATTCGTTCCATGCCGGAGCATGTGGCCCATGTGCACTTGGAAGATATCGGCGCCAACCGCGTTCACCAGCACCTGACGCCCGGAAAAGGCATCATCGACTTCGCCGCCATCTTCGCTGCCCTGCGCGACATTCACTACGCCGGCCATGTGACGGTGGAGCTGTACCCCTACGAAACCTCCGCCGCCGGCGTGGCGAAATTGGCTTGGGAACATCTTCGGCGTAAGCTCAACGGCTGACCCTTTGCGGTTGCACGGTTAATGTGGTTGATCGAGGGCGCAATGAACAATACGGCAATGAAAGGTATCATCCCGAACGGTGTTCCGGTGCGACCTCTGCGTCACAGCGCTTCGTTTCGCCACACGACACGGCGAATCAACGCAAGACAACGTAGAGGTCCGTCGCGAGTACGCTTCGGGATGACAATTCATCTTACACGCATGATCTACTTATGTGTGCTCACGGCGCTTTGCGCCTCTGCGGTGAGCAGCTTCGCGCAGACAACCCAGCCAACAATCGTCACCGCCGCCGAATGGGGTTCGAAAGCGCAGCCAATTCCCGACGCTCGCATGCACACGCCGAAGTTTGTCACCATTCATCACGCCGGCGTTTTGTGGAAAGGCGAGAAGCCGCCGATCGAATTCGTGCAGAACATGCAGGCGTGGGGACAGAAAGATAAGAACTGGCCCGACCTGCCCTACCACTTTCTCATCGCCCCCGACGGCACTATTTTCGAAGGTCGATCGCTCGCGTACGAACCCGAGAGCAACACCAAGTACCCGCTCGCGGGCAATATCGGCGTGGAGATGATGGGCAACTTCGAAGCCCAGCGGCCGAGCCTGCGACAATTACAATCGTGCGCGAAGCTCGTGGCGTGGCTATGTCAGGATTTGAAGATCGACCCAACCCAAATCCGCGGTCATTGCGATGCGGCGCCGGGGCAAACTACTTGTCCGGGAAAGGATTTTTACCGCTACCTGAAAGATGGGCAATTCATCAAGTGGGTGCGTGTGCTGCTGGACGGCAAAGACGCGGCGATCACGCCCGGCGAGCCGCTTGAAGGTGGACCGACGGAGCCGATTCCAACGATGTTGTTGCCCGCGACGAAACCGAGTTGATAAACCAGTGCCAGGCCGATCCCAAAGAAAAAAATAAACCACCAAGACACGAAGGCACGAAGAAGAACACAGTGAGTGGACTGCATTGTCTTCCCCTTGGAGCCTTGGTGTCTTGGTGGTTGAATCTGAATGCATACAATTCCGCCATGGCCTCGTACACGCAATCGATTCAAAATCTCATCAACCAGTTCGCCTCGCTGCCGGGCATCGGGCTTCGCTCGGCGGAGCGGATTGCATTTCACTTGCTCAAGCAGAAACCCGAAGACGCCCTGCGGCTGGCCGAGGCGATTCGCGACGTGAAGACGCGCATCCGCCACTGTTCTATTTGCTACAACCTTTCCGAGGGTGAAGTGTGCGATATTTGCGCCGACCTGTCGCGCGATCAATCGGTGGTATGCGTCATCGAGCAGCCCAAAGACCTGCTGGCGCTGGAGACCGCCGGCAGCTTTCGCGGGGTGTATCACGTGCTGCTCGGCCGGATCGCGCCGCTGGAGGGGATGGAGCCGGGCGATGTGACGATCGACGGACTGCTGTCGCGGCTGGAGAAAGGGGAGATCCGCGAGATTATCATGGGCACGAATCCCAATCTGGAAGGCGACGGCACGGCGTTGCACATTCAAAACGAAGTGGGCCGGCGGTTCCCCAGCGTCCAACTCACCCGCCTCGCCCGCGGTCTGGCGGCGGGAAGCAACATTGAATACGCGAACAAGAGCGTGCTGGCGGATGCGATTTCCGGCAGGCAGAAGATGTGACGGAAATCTCCCCCTCCTGGTACTCCGGGACGGGGCTGGGGGAGGGCGAACGCGCATTCAACATCATATCCCGCTCGACCCTTCCCCCTACCCCCTCCCTTAGTACATGGAGGGGGAGAAACGGTTTGCCCCCGCGAAAATCGAATTGTAAATCATGGTTGTCAGGCATAACGCACCCAACCGGCTGCAAGGCCGGCTGGGGCCTGATGAGTGTACGCGGGGCGTTCCCGCCTCTGCACTCACGACGCTCCCTTCCCACTTTCTGGCGACGCCCGTTGTGGTTTACTCCACAACGGGCGTTTTTTTTTGCGGCATTCCAGCCGGTTTTTCGTTGACCGTTCTGGCCCGATAACGTAAACTAAAAAGCAGTAGGCACGTCTGTTTGAGAAACGAAACACATCTGCTGCACGCAGATACTTGAAAATTTAAGAATCCGCTGAGAAGGGCGCTGCCCAGCTCTGGCCGTATCATGCGTGTCATGAACGAGTTGGAACTGCTCGCGCCCGGCAAGCTTAATCTCGTACTTCGTGTGGGACCGCGCGACGCGTCCGGTTTCCATCCGCTGGCGAGTTGGATGTGTACGGTTTCGCTCTTTGACACTTTATGCATCGCCCGCACGGCGACGCAAGGCATTGCGTTTGAGTGCAATGATTCGTCTTTGCCCACCGATTCTGGCAACCTGGTGGTGCGGGCTGCCGAGCTTTATTTCCAGAAGCTGAAGGTTGGTTCGCCCAGCGACGGCGGTATATCGATCACGCTTAAAAAGCGAATTCCTGCCGCCGCCGGGTTGGGTGGCGGCAGTTCCGATGCCGCGGCCACGCTGGTCGGAATCAACCGTCTGCTCGATGGTCGTTTGCCAAGCGCCCGACTCGCGGAGGAGGCGCAAGCGCTGGGCAGCGACGTCCCGTTCTTCTTAGCCGCGCCCAGTGCCTGGTGTACAGGGCGCGGCGAGAAGACTTTTCCGTTGTCCCCGCCTACGGTTGCAAAGTGGGCCATGATCGTGCTGCCGCCGTTCGGCCTGTCGACCGCTGATGTGTATCGCCGGTTTGACGAATTGGCGCTTGGGCGAATGGAATATTTGAGCCGGCCCCTCGATCTGGATGTTTGGCCGCAACTGCCCGCGCAACAGTTGCTGACGAAGTTGGAAAACGATCTGGAGCGGCCCGCATTTGACCTGCGCCCGGAGCTGGGCGAAATGCGGCTGGCGATTGAGCGGACGATCGATCGGCCGGTGCGAATGAGCGGCAGCGGTTCGGCGCTGTTTTCGCTGTTCGATGCCGAGCCGGAGGCGAACCGGGCGTGTGAAAACACGCTGCAGCGCTTCGCGGTTAAAGCCGTAGCAGTGAAATTAGCGCCCGACGGCGCGATGTAATATTTTGGCGCGATGTAAAATATTTGTGTAGCGGCGGCCGTCCCGGTCGCTTCTTCCCTGCGAAGATCAGCCGCAACGGCTGAAGCTGCAACAGACGGTTTGTCGTTCCACCGGCGGAGGCTTGCGCTGCACGCACGTCTTGCTTGTGTTCGCCGGTGGGTGGGGTCACATCTTGGGTCTGCAACGAGGAGCGCGCCATGCAGCTCTCAGAAATCCGTATCAGCCTTTGCCCGCCCCACGGCGGTCGGTTGAAGGCCTTTTGTTCCCTGACGTTTGATAACACCTTCGTCATCCGCGATGTGAAACTCATCGACGGAAATGAGGGCATTTTTCTTGCCATGCCCGCAAGAAAACTCTGCGACCGCTGCAAACGCTGCGGCGAAAAGAACCACCTGCGCGCCCGCTTCTGCAACAATTGCGGCCAGCGACTGGACGAAAACCGATCCATGCGCGCCGGCGGAAACGGCAACGGCCACGCCAACCCGCGCGTCAAGCTGCACGCCGACATCGCCCACCCGATCAACGCCGAATGCCGGCATGAGATCGAGCAACGCGTGCTGGGCGCGTTTCAAGAGGAAGTGGAGCGCAGCAAGCAGCCCGGCTATCAGCCCGTGCGGATGGACATGGACGACGACGACATGCACGAAGACCACCATGCCGGCGGCCCACGCGTGCGTTCGACCGGGACGGTGTAATAAACCCGTCGTGGCACGGGTTTTCCAACCCGTCACGACGGTACCCGGCCTTTCCGTACCATTGGCGTCCCGCCGAGGAAGGCGGCACCCCGCCACTCCTCGCTGCCTTCAGAAGTGCATTCATGTCGGAGTACCGACATCACCGGCGGGACGCCGATGGTACAACGTCTCGATTTTTGACCGAAATCTACTTGACTTTGCCGTGCCGTATGTTAGCATTTTGATTGGTATTGACCCGGCGCGGTTTTACGTCGCTTGGGTGCTCTTTTTCAATTGAATAGACTCTGCAAAAATACGCGACATCGGCGGCAAGCCGATCGGTTCATGTCTACCGATCGCAACCCCCTGTTTTAAGTCGCAAAGGAACGATTTAGGTACCGCGCAGGAACGGTTTGGAACCGGTTAGGAACCGGTTAGGAACTGGTTTTTTGCTCGCCCTCGCGCCGTCGAAAATTTGTAACTTGAATGATGACAATGGGTTAATGCTTGAGCATCGCTGCCGGGAGCCGGTTTTCATTTTTTTTGCGCGAAAAAGCCGTCGGCGCAATTTCGCTTGTCCTGCGGCGTCGGGCATGCTACGCTCTGCTCCGCCATGTACACACTCAAGTCCATTCGACTTACCGTCGTCGTACGATAGGCTGGAACCGCAACCGCTTGGACAGTTCAACCCTGTTACAGGTCTTGCGACCGGCCCACACCAGTGCCGGTACGCGCGGTTCTTCGATTTTCCTTACAATCACTATTTACAAGAACTTACTCGTTCGCCTGGAGTTGTTTCTCCTTCGCCGAACGAACAACACAACGGGAAGATGAATCCATGACGGTCATGAACAAGCCGATGACTCCAGCCAAACCTTCCACCCGCCCCTCTGAGACGCGCTTTAAGGGCCGAACCGGCGCGCAGATTCTGCACGACATGCTGCTGAACGATCATGGCGTAGACGTCATTTTCGGTTACCCCGGCGGCGCGATCCTGCCGGTGTTTGATGCGCTCTACAAGTCGCCGGCCAAGTTCATCCTCAACCGCCACGAACAAGCCTGCGGCCACGCCGCCGACGGGTACGCCCGCGCCACCGGAAAATGCGGCGTGTGTATCGTGACCAGCGGCCCGGGCGCCACCAATACGGTGACCCCGCTCGCCACTGCGCAGCTCGATTCGATTCCGATCGTGGTCTTCAGCGGCCAGGTGGCGACGAAGATGATCGGCAACGATGCGTTCCAGGAAGCCGACGTCACGGGCATTACCCGCCCGTGCACCAAGTGGAACTATCTCGTGAAAGACATTCGCGAGCTGCCCCGGATCATCAACGAAGCGTTTCTCACCGCCACCAGCGGCCGGCCCGGGCCGGTGCTGATCGACCTGCCCAAGGACATCACCAGCATGGTGTGCCAGGAAGATCTCGACGCCACCCCGCGCGAGCACATTCTTAAACGCAAAAAAACCAACCTCACCGGCGGCAGCGCCAAGCAGGTGATGGAAGCGGCCGAGCTGATCAACCGCAGCGAACGCCCGGTGCTGTATGTGGGCGGCGGCGCGATTACCAGCGGCGCGTGGAAGGAAGTTCGCCAGGTTGCCGACAAAGGTAATATTCCGTGTACCACCACGCTGCTGGGCATGGGCGCGTTTGATGAACACGACCCCAAATCGCTCTATATGCTGGGCATGCACGGCAGCGCGTTCGCCAACTTCGCCGTTCAGGATTGCGATTGCCTGATCGCGGTCGGCGCGCGGTTTGACGACCGGGTGACGGGCAACCTCGCCAGCTTCGCCCCCAAGGCGCGCATCATCCACATCGATATCGACCCGACGAGCATCAGTAAGTCGGTCGACGTGGATGTGCCCGTTGTCGGCGATGCCCGCTTGAGCCTGGAAGCGATGCTGCAGTTCATCGAGCACCGGCCGCGCAAGGCGTGGTTCGAGCAGATCAACGAATGGAAGAGAAAATACCCGTTCAAATATTTCGACGACAGCGAAAAAGCCAAGCCGCAATATGTGCTGGAAGAAATCAACAAGCAGACGAAAAGCGATGCGATCTTCGCCACCGGCGTCGGCCAGCACCAGATGTGGGCGGCGCAGTTCCTCCGATGGCGCCACCCGCGCCAGTGCATCACCTCCGGCGGGCTGGGCACGATGGGCTTCGGCCTGCCGGCCGCGCTGGGCGCGCAGCTGGGTTGCCCGGACAAAACCGTGATCGACATCGACGGCGACGGCTCATACCAGATGACGCTTTACGAATTGGCAACGCTGGCCGAATACGACATTCCCGTGAAGGTGGCGATTCTCAACAACCAGTTTCAGGGCATGATCAAACAGTGGCAGGATTTGTTTTACGAAAAACGCTACGTGGCCAGCGTGATGAAAAACCCCGACTTCGCCAAAATGGCCGAAGCCTTCGGCGTGCGCGGAATCAAGTGTGAACATAAGTGTGACGTGCCAAAAGCCGTGAAGGAAATGCTGGCCCACAAAGGCCCGGTGGTGGTCGATTTCTTCGTCGAGCCCAACGAGCACGTCTACCCCATGGTGCCCTCCGGCAAAGGCCTGCACGAACAGGTGCTCGGCACGGTGGGAAAAGACGGCGGGCAGGTGGAAGAACACCTGCGGCAGTTCAGCAGCGGGCTGGATGAGGGGACGCTGGCGTGAGTTTCATGCATGGCATTCGGGCAACAAATGAGGTCATCTGATGACAAAGCTTGAAGAAGCCGTAATCGAAGCCGCAAAGCAACTAAAGCTCGCGCTTCGCCGTCGACTTGCAGACGAGCTGCGAAATGCCAACCAGCCGCCTCTGTCCGCCGAATGAATTTCTGAAATCGAGCGCAGAACGCGTGCGGTTGATGCGGGCAGAATGAAAACGTTTCTTGCCGAAAAGATGATGCGCGACCTGCGCGTTTGGCTTGAGCAGCGCATCCACGGCGAGCAGAAAGCGAAATGCTTTGATTAGTTGACCGGCCGCATGCACATTCCCACCCCTCTCCTGACAAGGTGGTGCGCGGGATGGGTCGTTCGCAATTTGCGCACCGGAGGTCCGCGGTCGTAAATCGAATCGCCAAATGATGTGCGCAGGTTCGATGACATTAAGAAAACAGAGAATTGAGGGTGCCACGACCTTGGCTCTCAGGCCAAGTCGTGCAGCGGCGGGCGGGCTCCAACAGCAGTATCGCCGTCCATGCACTGCTTGACCTGAGAGTCAAGCAGTGGCACCGAGCGCCTTTGGCGCGCGAGCCTCAAGCGGGAGTCGTAGGAGAAGGATCATCATGACCGCTCATACTGATACATCCCATTAAGCCGCGCCCGCCGCGAGTCGCAGCCACAGTCTTGGCCGGTGATGCGCGTGTACAGTCGCGCCATTGCCTCGGCGCCGAAGCGATCAAGGTGGCGGTGGATTGTATCGCCGATTCCGGCATCGTCCGGGCTTGCCAGCTTCGCGATCGCGCGGACCACGAGCGGCCAACGTTCGCGCGGAATTGCAGCGAGCAGCTTCGGATCAACGTCGGGTGAAGCCAGCAGGTAGCGTGAACCATCAGGGTGCGGGCAGTGGTTGGCCCTGGCGTGATCGGTCAGGGTGATTCCGTCGAGCGTGCACACGCATCGTCCGCCGACGCAAGGGTTGGAGCGCTTCGAACAGCGGACGCAGATCGATGCGTTGCGGGTGAGCGTGGGCAGGTCGATGGGCGTTGAGGGCACGCGGTCACCTGCCCGAGATGTGTTGCGATTGAGTCATTGCAGATATCACGGTGAACAGAGAAACACGCCCGTGGCACTTTGAATAAGAACCCTCACCCCGGCCCTCTCCCGGGGTACCGGGAGAGGGAGAAATTCTCACCCATTCGCGGGCACGTAGAATTTGGTGGCGTAGTCGGCGACCATGCGGGCGGTGCTGAATTCGTTGCACACCGTACGCATCGACTCCTTCATCATCGCGATCCACTGCCGGGGCAAGCCGGTGGAATCTCGCGAATAGAAGCGCGGGACGACTTCACGTTCGAGCAGGTCATAAAGCGAACCGGCGTCGTAGGCATCCTGTTTCTTCTGGTCGGCGAACTCCTTGCCGCCGATCGCCCAGCCGTTCTTACCGTTGTAGGCTTCTGGCCACCAGCCGTCGAGAATGCTTAAATTCACGCCGCCGTGCAGCGGCGGTTTCATGCCGCTGGTGCCGCTGGCTTCCTGCGGGCGGAGCGGGTTGTTGAGCCACACATCAACCCCGCTGGTGAGCATGCGGCCGACGTGCATATCGTAGTCTTCGAGGATTACGACCTTGCCGATGAACTGCTGCTCGTACGCGTGCTGGTAAATCTCCTGCGCAAACTTCTGCCCGCCCAGGTCCGCCGGATGGGCTTTGCCGGCGAAGATGATCTGCATCGGCCGCTTCTCGTTGCCGAGAATTTTCGCCAGCCGTTTGGCGTTGCTGAAGATCAGCGGCGCGCGCTTGTACGTGGCGAACCGCCGGGCAAAGCCGATCGTAAGGGTGTCAGGGTCGAACGTCTCATGTGCCGCCGCCAGCATGCGGATGTCGCCGTGAGCGCGGGCGATCTGGTCGGCCAGGCGTGATCGGATGAACTGAATCAGCCGCGCGCGAAGCATGGATCGCGCCGCCCACAGTTCGGCGTCGGGGATTTTGCCGGCGCTTTTCCAGAAGTCGTCGTTCGGGCCGGCGCCGTTCCATTTGGGCTTGAGATATTTATCGTAAAGCGGCCGCATCTCGGGGGCGAGCCATGTTTCAGTGTGAATGCCGTTGGTGATTGAACCGATCGGAACCTGCTCATGCTGGCCGGCATCGAGTCCGAACATTTTCGTCCACATCCGCCGGCTGGTATCGCCGTGCAACGCCGCCACGCCGTTGCAGTGCCGGCTGAGTTTGAGCGCCAGCACGGTCATGCAGTAAGGCTCACTCTTATCGCCTTCATCTTCGCGGCCGCTGGCGAGCAATTGGTGAGAACTGATGCCCAGCGCCTTTGCATAATCGCCGATGTACTTAAGCGTAAGCTTCGAATCAAACCGATCATTGCCCGCAGCCACCGGCGTGTGCGTGGTGAAGACGCTGCTGGCGCGCACTTCGGCGATGGCGGTTTTCATGTCCGCGCCCTGGTCAACGAACCGCTTCACGCGATCCAGCGCCGCGAACGCCGCGTGGCCTTCATTCATATGGAACACGGTCGCCTTCAGGCCCAGCGCGTCCAGCGCGAGCGTTCCGCCGATGCCCAGCAGCATCTCCTGCTTGATGCGATATTCGCGGTCGCCGCCGTAAAGGTGACGCGTGAGTTTGCGGTCTTCGGCGTGGTTGCCGTCGACATCGGTGTCCATCGAATAGATCGCCGTCCGGCCGACGGTCTGCTTCCAGATCTTTGCCTTCACGTCGCGCTTGCCAATGCGCAGCTTGATCGATTTGCCGGTGTCGGTAATCGGCAGGTCGGCAAAATCAAGCTCGGGATAGATCACGCGCGTCGAACCATCGACCGCGAACTCCTGCGTGTAATAGCCGCATCGATACAGCAACCCGACACCCACCAGCGGCACGCCGAGATCGCTCACCGATTTGATATGATCGCCCGCCAGCACACCCAGCCCGCCGGAGTATTGCTGCAGCGATTCGTGGATGGCGTACTCGGCGCAGAAATAGGCGACGAGCATACCCTTGGTCTTGCCGCCGTAGGATTTCTCAAACCACGTTTTGGTGTTGAGGTACGTCGTCAGCGACTTTTCAACGCGGTCGAGGTGCGCGGCAAACGCTGGATCGCGCGCCACCCATCCGCGTCGCTCGGGCGAAAGCAATCGCAGCGTGCGCAGCGGGCTTCGCCGCGTCGCGACCCACAACGGCGGGTCCATCGATTCGAACAACGCCTGTGCGTCTGGGTTCCAACTCCACCAGAGATTGCGCGCGAGGGTTGTTACACGATCGAACACCGAGATTGCCGTCTTAGCCATTATTCATCCTTTACGAAAACAGATAAACCACCAAGGCTCCAAGGCACCTAGAACGCAGCAGATGGATGCAGCCGATTCATGCTTCATCCCGATCGCATTCTTAGTTCCTTGGAGCCTTGGTGGTCAACTCCCGAGTCGTTGGAAATCTTCGCACATCGTCCGCAGCGTGACCGCGTGTTCCTTCTTGAGCGCGCCGGGTTTCATGCGCCACTCCCAGTTGTCGACCGTTGTGCCCGGCACGTTCATGCGGGCCTCGCTGCCGAGGCCCAGAATGTCTTGCACTGGAAAGATGGTGGTGCCGGCTCGGCTGGCCATGGCGGTGCGGATGAGATCCCAGTGCATCGTCGTGCCGTCGCTGTTGGTGTTCGCGTAGCGCTGCATGCGGGCGAATTCCTGCCGCGCCTTGCGGCTGCGCTTGCCGGCGGCTTCAACTTTTGCGAAGTACCCGCGAATGGTGTCGTTGTCGTGCGTGCCGGTGTAAAGCACGCTCGACCGCGGGAGGTTGTGCGGCAGATGCTCGCACCCGCCGCCGAAGCCGAACTGCAGCACGCGCATTCCGGGGAATCCGAAGTCGTCGCGCAGTTTGGTCGCGCCTTCGGTCACCGCGCCCAGGTCTTCGGCGATGATCGGCGCGTCGCAGAGTTTCTTGCGAATGGCGGTGAACAGCTCCCGCCCGGGCGTGCGCACCCATTTACCCACGCGTGCATCGGCCCGGCCGAAGGGAATCTGCCAGACGCGGTGGAAGCCCAGAAAGTGATCGATGCGCACGCCGTCGAACAGTCGCATCGTTTCGGCGAAGCGCTGCACCCACCACTGGAAGTTTGCCGATCGATGACAAGCCCAGTCGTAATGCGGGTGATTCCAAATCTGACCGGCGGCGTTAAAAACATCGGGCGGGCAGCCGCTGACCACTTTTGGCGCGCCTTCGCGGTCGAGCAAAAACAGGGTGCGATGCGCCCACACGTCGGCCGAGTCGTAAGCGATGAAGATCGGGATATCGCCCATCAGCCCCACGCCCTTGCTGTTGGCGTACGCCTTCAACGCCGTCCATTGCCGATCAAAGATATATTGCTGAAACTGGTGGAACCGCACCTCGTCGGCCAACACGCGCTTAGCGTCGGCCAACGCGGCGGGCTCGCACAGCCGCAGGTCGCGCGCCCACAGGTTCCAGGCCTTGCCGGCGTGCGCATCCTGCAGCGCGCTGAACATCGCAAAATCATCCAGCCACGCCGCGTGCTTCTTAATAAAACGGTTGAGCTTTGCCTTGCTCCCCTTCTGATATTTAAACCGCTCGTACGCGATCCGCAGGCGATCAAGGCGATATGGCACGACGGCTTGAAACAAAACCTTCTCATCGCGAAACGACGCCAAAGGCTCGACGTCGCTCTTGCGCAACAGCCCGTCTTTCACCAGTTGATCAAGGCTGATCAGCCACGGGCTGCCGGCGAACGTGCTTTTGCACGAGTACGGCGAAAACCCGTCGCCGGGCGGGTTCACCGGCAGCATCTGCCACCACGATTGCCCGGCGGCGTGAAGGAAATTGATGAACTCGTAAGCCGATTTCCCAAGATCACCACTGCCATGACGGTTAGGCAGCGAGGTGATGTGCATAAGCACGCCGCACGAGCGGCGGGTGAAGGTGAATGGCTTGGTTGCGATTTTCATGCTGTCAACAAGCGAGCAGACTAATGGCGAAAAACCCCGACGCGAGTTGCATTGCAGTATCGGGTTCTGCCAGGTGCCGTCAATCGCTCAAACAAAACGAGCCGCGGATCGTTCCGGGCGGTTGTACCCCGCCCACCAACAGCCCGCGGCCCGTCTCGGAAAAAGAACCGATCAATATTTGTAAGGGGTGACGCGCACCTTTTTGAAATCGCCCTGTAGCACCGTCTCGGCGTGCCCGTCAACGAATCCCACGTTTAGCTTGCCGTTTTTAAATACACCACCGACGAGTTTGCCACCGTGCCGGTCAAGCGGCAATTTCTTGGTGCGATGCACGTATTCAAGCGTGCCTTGCACATCGTCGGTCATCGCTGGCGCACCTGTCAGCAATCTCGGCGCTGCAAAATCATCCGTCGAAACCGCAAGAATATCCGAGTGCTGCATCAGCTTTGAAAAATCGTAGGCAGCTTGCTCGGTTGGTCCGCTCGACCGCGGGCGCACACCGGCATCGACATACAAAAGTGTTTCCGATGCCCTTGGAATTTTATTGATTCTGCCGTTCAGAGGCAGGCCGGCCGTGGCGCCAACTCCGCGATAGACGGTGATCTCCGTGGAGAAATTGAAAAAGCCCTTCCCGTTGCGCGGATCAACGGCCGACGCAATATCGGCATTGAGCGCATAGCTGGCCGGCACGTATTCGACCCCGACGTTCACCATAATTGCGTAACCGTTGTTCGATCCAGCGAGTTGGTTGACATCGCTTGGGCATTGAAAGAGTTCGCGTTTGCTGGTGCTGTCTTTGAAATTAAGATCCTGCCGACTCTTGTCACCCATATATGGCAGGAGCGCAGAGGCCCAATCTGCCGGCACGGGATCGGCTCCGCTGGTGCGCCACACATACTTCACCCGAGTTGGATCAAGCAGCTTGAGGATATCCTTCTCACTCGATGCCTGGATAAAGCCCCGTCGCTCGGTGGCCTGAATCGTAGAGGCCATCGCTAATTGCCGGACGTTCGACAAGCATTTGACCGTGTTGGCCGCACCCTTCGCGCGGCCCAGTGCCGGCAGCAGGATGCTGATCAACAGCGCAATGATGCCGATGACGACCAGAAGTTCGACCAGTGTGAATGCAGCACGACGGTGGTTCATGAATGCACCTGATGTTTGCAACCGGTTGTCGCGTCGCAAGGGGAAGCGTCCGCTGGCGCTTCTTAAAATGACCTTGCAGAAGTTGCTTAACCGGTTAACTGTCCGCCTAAAGGATTCTAATCTCATCGCAAACTAAATCAACATAATTCAACTTAATTGACGTATCGGCTTTCGTCGAGGTGTTGAAGCGTTCAGCACGCCGCTTAAGGCTTCGCGGAACGGATCAACTATTTTTCAACACAAACCGACGTCTCAATAGCAGAAATCCGACGCCAACCCCGGTCAATCCCAGCGCCGGTTCGGGCACCGACGAACGCGGAAGATCGCCGGTCGAGACGAATCCGAAGTTGCTGGCCAGCACCGTGAAATCATCGAGTGTAATCAGGCCGTCGCCGGTGAACTCGCCCTGGGCCCACCCACCACTGGAACCGAAGCCGGCGGCCAGGGCGGTGAAATCGTCGAGGTTGATGGATCGGTCGAGGTTGGAATCGCCGTATTCGGTTAAGAAAATCTGACGGACGAGCAGATCGACGTCGGCTGCGGTGACGGCGAGGTCTACATTTAAATCCGCCCGCCAGATGTTGCTCGTCTGCCCGATTTGCTGGAACAGCAAATCAATATCCTCAACCGTGGCGGGGCTGTTTGAAGGGAAATTGTTGATGTTGCCACGCCTCAGCTCGGCGGCGCGGGCTTCATCGACGGTGGCGGCAGGCGCGCCGGCGGCGAGCAACACGGCGCGCATCGCGAGCTGATCTCGCGTATCGAGCAAACCATTGCCGTCGAGGTCGGATGGTGCGCCGGCGAGGCCAAACGTGTGGTTCGTTACCCCGCTGATGTTGGGATACGTCAGCGTCTCCATGGCGGTAACGTCGGTGGCGGTGAACGCGTTCGAGCCGTCAACATCGCCCATCCCCAGCCCGCGGCCGGGGATGATCACCAGGATGCCGGTGTTGCGCTTCACTCCGGAGTTGCCGGTTTCTTCAAATGAAACCGTCGTCATCACCTGATTGCCGCTGCGAAAGCTGGTGGTGCCGTAGCCGAACGCCCACAGATCGCGATCGATCTGCCCGCCTTTGTTCGAGCCGCTCACCAGCGCCAGCGCCTGCGCCGCGGTCTGGCTGCCGGGCTGATTGAGCAGAAAGTGAACGCTGTTGGCGGTCTGATCGACCGAACGCGCGCGAAACTGGCGCTGGCCGTTGGTAAGCGTGACGACCGAATCGTGATCGGCGATGGGGTCGAACCGATCGATGTAAACCACCCGGCGAAAATCTTCGAACACCGCCGGGCCGTTATCCGATCGTTGGCGGAAGGCACGGGCGGTGATGTAGTTGGGGCCTTCGGCGAGTTGCGTCGTGTCGATGGATTGGCTGAACGTTCCGTTGCCGTTGGCCGATGTAAATCCCGGCTGGTTCTGCGTTAGGAATTGCTCGAAGCCGTAAACCGAGCTGGTGAGCGCATCGCCGGTGAGATCAACGACGCCGTTGCCGTTGGCATCTACTCCGCCGTTGAACTTGAACAGCGCGTTATCGCCGTCGGCGGAAAAATCGCGCGTGCCGTCGGGCAGCGTGACGGCTTGGGTGTTGAGCGAAAGCGTGAACGAATTGGCGGTGACTACCGGAACGCTCGTCAGACGATTGGTGGCGTTGTTGGCCGCCGTGGGCGTCGAGGGGTTGAGCGTGGAGGCGATGTTGCTGATGGATAATGTTCCGACGGGTTTCGCTAAGCCATAAATGGCGTAGCCGTTATCGGTTAGCGTGCCGGCTGCGGTTGCGTTGCCGGCGATGGCGAATGTTCCGCGACCCAGCGCGTCGATCGTCACTACATCGGGCAAAACGCCGGTAGTGTCAATCGCCGGATCGGTGGCGTTGCCGGTGAGATCAATCAGCTTGGTTCCCGGCGCAAAGCCGGTTTGGATGGTGCGCGTCTGCACCGGCGAATCGCCGCGGTTATTTAAGAAAACGATCGCCGATCGATCGCGCTCGTACGCGAGCAATTCTTTTTCCAGCAATCGCTGCGTGTAGTTGCCGCGGCCGTGGGTGTTACGAATCTCAACGAGATCGGTAATTTTGTTGCCGTAAAAACCCCCCAGCGCATCCTGACGGCCGTCGCGCGGGAAGTTGTTGCCGCGCTGGCCGAACTCTTTTGGGTTGAAGTAAACAATCGCATTGCCCGGCCGCATGAGCGTGTAGGCGTGCGCGACGCGCGGCAGCGCGGTGACGCCGGTGTCATCGTGCGACTGTACGAACGCCACACCCTGGCTGCCGTTGTCATGCCCGCCGTCCTGAGCATCTTGCGATGCGACGACGACATTGCGCCAATCATTTACCAGGCCGTTGGCGCTTAAGTTGTCCTTCAGCGCGAAGAACAGCGGAAAATCCAGCACATCGCGGTTGCCGCCGATGGTGTTGCCGGTGACTGTGGATGCGTTTTTCTTGATGTAGCTTTGCAGAAGCGATCGGTTGCCATCCAGCGCCTCGCCGAAGCTGAACACATGCTGTTGCTGACCATTGAGCAGCGGCGTCTGGATCGCTTTCCACACATAGCGATCGAGCTCATTAAGCACCGCCGGCGGGAAATGTTTGATCGCATCGAGCCGGAAACCATCAAGGCCGACATCCTGCACCATCCACCGTGCGTGACGCATGAGATACGTTTGCGCGTTTTCCAGCACCGGGTCGCCGGCGCCGGGCGACGCGGCATTGTAGTTGTACATCGTGACCGACTGCTGGCCGGCGGGTAAAGTCGGGTCGGTATAGGTCACCCCGCCGAGCTGCTGATCGGGATAGAATCGGCGATTGTTTTCGGTGGGCACATTAGCGAGTTTGCCGAAGAAGCTCGTCGTTCCGGCAGGAAGGTTTCCGGCAAATCCGGGCACGGGGTTGCGGATATGCTGATAATTCTTTTCCTGCGCAATATCGATCAGGCCTGAGATGCGCTCGATGTAGTCGGGATCGGAAAGTGTGTAGGTTTGATCGTGAAAATCGCCATCGATGTCGCCGGCGCGCGTGATCGAAAACCCGGGATAGCCTCCGGACGCGGTAAAACCCGATGTCTGCCGCGTGGCGAAACCGTTGTGGTTGAGGATCATATCGCTGTAATGCCGCCCGCCCCAGCGGTGCGTTTCGGTCACCATCGCCTTCATGCCGCGCTCGGAGCCGTAAAGCGTGTAATTGCCCGCGCCGCCGAGATCAAAACGATCGTAGACGTCGTAGCCGACCGACCCATTGCTGCTTTCGGCCCGGCTGGGCGGCGGAGTCCACATCGAGCCGTAGCCGGACATGAAAATATCCGCCCCGCGGCGTTCGATCGTTTCCCACTTGCCTTCGAACCACTGCAGCATCGCGGGTTGCGAAACGCCTTGGGCAAACGCGCTGAGCGGCATTGCGATGGCGGCGAGGAGGATGTTACGAATGTTGTTCTTCATGGTGGTCATTCAATTGCGGTTTGAGTTGATTGACTTCAACGCCGACGCCGGCCGATAAAGCCAGCCAGTAATACGATCGCGACCCCCGATGGTTCGGGCACAAACGCCGACCGCAGCGCCGCCGACGACGGCCCGCTTTGGCCGAAGTTAGCGGCGAGGAGGGTAAAATCATCGAGCGCGACGCCGCCCGCTCCATCAAAGTTCCCGCCGGCCCACCCGCTCGCCAAGCCGAAGTTGGCGGCCAACGCGGTGAAATCGTCTAGGTTGACCGTCGCATCAAGGTTGGCATCGCCCAGCCGCGTGCCGAGGATCACGCTGAGCATCACGCTTAGATCGCTCGCATCAATCGCCCCGCCATCGGAATTCAGGTCATACTTCCACTGATACGGGCCGAAGTTGGCATAGAGCGCATCAATGTCGGCGGCATTGGCCGGCGCGGTGTAGTTGCCGGTGAAATCGCCGCGCCGTCTCACCGCCGCCACCGCTTCACCGAACGCCTGATTTGCCAACACCGAAGCATATCGCCCGGGCAACGCGAACAGGTCAATGTTGTTGACGCGCCCGTCGCCGTTCATATCGCCGGCGGCGTTGAATTGCTGATCCTGCGTGTAGAGCGTCGTCTCGAACAGGTTAACATCTTGCGGCGCGTAACCGCCGTCGAAGTTGGTGTCGCCCAAACCAAGCCCGCGGCTGGTGCTGATGAATCGCCCGGGGAAACGTTGAACGGAATAGTTGCCCGTCGGTTCATACGTCACGCTGGTGACGACGTGGTTGCCGCTGCCGACGCTATCGAACCGCTTGCCGAATAAATCGGCATCAACGCGATCGGTTTTGTTGCCGCCGTTGACCATCGCGAGAATTTGCGCTTCGGTCAGCGCCGCGCCAAGGTCGAGGAAGACATGGACGCTGTTGGCGGTGCCGTCGACGCTCTTAATGCGGATGTCGCGCGATTGCGTGCCGGCCTGATACGGATACACGCCGGTCGAGTCTACCGCGCTGACTGGATCGAGCCGGTCGACATAAATCGTGCGTCGGAAATCCTGGAACACTTCGCTTTCGTTGGCACCCTGCTTGCGCCACGCGCGGGCGGTGAGGTAGTGATACCCTTCAGTTAAATTGGCCGCATTGACCATCTGCTCAAAACTACCCGTTCCGCCGCTGACGAAGCCGGGGTTGTTGAGGGTGAGGAACGATTCAAAGCCGTAGTTGGTTGCGTTGGCCAATGCGCTAGATGGATTATCGAGCTGGCCGTTACCGTTCACATCAGCGCCTTCGTTGAGCTTGAGCAGTGCGCGATCGCCGTCGGCGAATGTGTCGCGGAAGCCGTCGGCTAATGTGACGGCGTTGGTGGCCAGGCGAATCTTGAAATTGTCGGTGGTGATGACGTCGACCGCGTTGATCAACGCCGTGCCGTTGTTATTCGCGTTGAGCACTTCAGCGCCAAACGAACCCACCACGGCCCCGCCGGTGGTGGTGACGGCCAGCGCGCCGCGCGGGCGCGGCAGGCCGTAGACGACGTACCCTTTGCTGCCGTTCTGTCCATTGTTCCAGGGAATATCGATCGTCACCTGTCCGCTGCCATTCACCGTAACCACGTGATCAACCAGCCCGCTGGGGTCTTGCCAGTTTCCGGTAACTTCTTCGAGTCGCGTGCCGGGCGTGAACGATGTTTGCATCGTTCGCGTCGCCACGCCGGGGTTGTAGCCGACGTTCAACCCCACGACGGCCGAGCCTTGCCGCTCGAATGCGTAAACGGCCGACTTCAGCGACGGGTTATTCACGTTATCAATAAATCGCTCAACAAAATTTCCGCGGCCGTAGCTGTTGCGCACATCGACCAGGGTGGTGAGGATGTTTCCAAACTGTCCACCGAGTGCATCGCCGCGGCCTTGCTTGAGGAAGAAGCTGCCGTTGTTGCTGCGATCAAATTCATTGCTGCGGTAATACACATAGGCATTGCCCGGCCGCATGAGAATCCACGCGTGGGCGACGTTATCGAGCGCGATGGTGTTGCCCGCGCCCTGGCCCGGCGGGGTGACGCCTTCGTCATGGTTGTAAACAAAGCCGATGCCGTTATCGCCGTTGTTGGCGATGTTGGCATCAAGTGTGTTATTCACCGCGGCATTGATGCTGGCCGAGCGAATCTGGAACCAATCGTTCTGCAGCCCGTTGCCGGTCATATTGCGCGCCATCGCGGCCCACATGCTGAAATCGAGCACGTCGCGGTTGGGGTTGACCGTATCGCCGGCTTGCTGGTTTTTGCGGATGAAGCTCTTGAGAAAGTTCGCGTCGTAGTTGAAAACTTCCTGAAAGTTGAACGCGTTGCGCGTCGTGCCATCAAGATTCTTGCGCGACAGCGTTCCGAACGCCGTGGCGCGATCGATTTCCTGCGGCACGTTGAGCGAATTGGGGTTATACGCGCTGTTGAAAACCCCAAGCGGCACGTGCCGCGCCGCGTCGATGCGCAGGCCGTCGACGCCGACCACTTGCGTCATCCATTGCGCGTAGCGCTGCATGTAACCGAGCGTGGTTTCGGGCACGGCGTCGCCAGCGCTGGGGTTGGCGAGATTGAAATCGTGAACCGTATAGCTCACACCCCGATCGACCACCGTTCGCGACGGGCCGTTAAGATCAGGATAAAACCGTCGGTTGTCATCCGTGGGCACGTTCGCCTGGCGGTTTTTGTTATCCGAACCGACGAGGCCGTTGGAAAGAATCGTGGTCGTCGGCACCGCCCAATTCGCCGGCGACTGCCGCACGTTCTGCCCGTTGCCCGGCACCGGGTTACGCACAGAGCTGCGGTTACTGGTGAGATCAATCGTCACAAGATTCTCGCCCAGCCGAAACCAGTATTCGTACACATCGCCGAAAGGAATCTGCCCGGTGTTGCCGCCGTACAGCGCCGCGTAAGTATCGCGATGGAATGGCGATGTGACCGAGTTGTTCGGGTCGCTCAACTCAAAGCCCGGATAGTCGGATCGATCCTGCAGATAAGGCACGCCCTGGCTGGTGAGGGACGACGGATAGGTGTACCCGTTGATATTTTGATCAAGCGATCCGACGTGATGATGCACGTAATCGACGTAAATATTCGCGCCGGTTTTCTGCACCGATTTGATCATGGCGCGATACGCGCCTTCGGTGCCATACAGCGTGGGGTCGCGCGGGCGGCCGAGGTCGAAGCGATCGTACGGGTCGTAGCCAATTCCGCCGCCCTGGGGAATGTAAATGGCGCGGCCGGGCGGGGGCGTCCACACCGCGCCGTAGCCGGCGGCGTGAAGGTCGGCGGTTCGGCGCTCGATGTTCTGCCAGCTTGATTCAAACCACTGCAGTGTCACCGGCGGCGACGACTGTTGCGCGAACGCGTAGCTTGAAAGCGCCCAACCAATCACGGCGGCAAGGTACAGAACATCCTTAGATTTGCTCGCAAACATCAATCCGCTCCTCATTCCTGTTTCCGCTGCACACTCATCAACAAATTCAGTGGGGCAGACAGAAATGTCTGCCCCACCGTCCAAATTAGTTCCTCCGCCGTGACAGCAATCCGCCGACGCCGATTGCCAGCAGCGCCATCGCGCCCGGCTCCGGCACCGCCGCGCCGCGCGCGACGAACGAACCATTCGGCAGCGGCACGTCGCCGGCGCTGACAAACCCAAAATTGGCCGCGAGAATCGTAAAGTCGTCCAGGCTCACGGCGACATCACCATTGAAATCGCCCTGCGCCCACCCGCCGGCAGCGCCGAAATGCGCCGCCAGCGCGGTGAAGTCGTCCAGATTCACGCTTCGATCGAGCGTGGCATCGCCGTACTCGGTTCGGAAGATCGTGCGGACGAGCGTATCGATGTCGCCGCTGTTCACCTGCGCATCGATATTCAAGTCGAACCGCCAAATGTCGCCTGCGGCGCCCATTTTCGTAAACAGAAAATCAATATCGCCGGCGTTGGTGCCGTTGAGCAGATTCATATCCCCACGGCGGAGGATCATGGAGCGGGCTTCATCATTCACCGCTTGCGATGCGTTTTGTGATTGATAGAGACCGGGCAGCGCAAAGAGATCGAGGTTGTCGACGCGGCCGTCGGCGTTCAAATCGCCGGCGGGGTTGAATTGGGCATTCTGGCTATACAGCACCTGCTCGAATGCATTGGCAACATTGGCCACATCGGCGGTGGTGAAGGTGCCGTCGCCGTTGATATCGCCCAAGCCGCGCCCGCGACCGTTGGCGACGAACACGCCGGGCACGCGTTGAATGCTGTAGTTGCCGGTGATTTCGTAGGTGACGATGGTGGCGATGTTGTTCCCGCTCTGCACGCCGAAAAAGCCATACTTGAACAGGTCGCGGTCGTAATCGCCGGCGCGGTTGCCGGTGCCGATGAACGAGAGAATTGACTCATCGCTGGTGGCGGCCGGCAGGTTGAGGAACACGTGTACCTTGTCGGCGGTCTTATCGTCGCTGCGAATGATCAGGTCGCGGTTGGCGGTGTTGACGGCATCGAACGGCTCGAAGTTGGCAACACTGCTGACAGGGTCCAGCCGATCGACATAAATGCTCTTCCGAAAATCGCTGTAAACCGCCGGCCCGCCGTCGCTGCGCTGGCGGTAGGCGCGCACGGTGATGAAATTCTGACCTTCCGGAAGACTCGTTGCATTGATCGATTGAACGTATTGCCCTTTGCCGTCGGTGTTGTTGTAGCCGGGGCTGTTGAGCGTGGTGAAATTCTCAAAGCCGTAACTGGTTGAATTGGTGTCGACAAAATCGACCGTGCCGGTGCCGTTGAGGTCAATCCCGCCGTTGATGCGAAGCAGCGCCCGATCGCCGTCGGCCGGGCGATCGCGCTGGATGCCGAGCAGAGTCACCGCGTTGGTTTGCAAGGTGACATTGAACGAATCGGCGGTGATCACGTCCAGGCTGCTCAGCCGCGCCGTGCCATTCGTGGCGGCGGTCGGCGTTTCTCCGGCGATCGTTTGCGAAACATTACTCAGCGAAAGCGTGCCCTGCGGCGTGGCCAGGCCGTAAATGAAATATCCCCGGTTGTGCGTGGCGCCGCCTGCGCCGGGTGCCTTGTTGCGCGGGACGCGCAGGTTCACAAATCCGTTGGCGCCGACAACCACCAACTCTGGAAAATCATTGAATGGATCGACGATGACATTCGACGCATTGCCCGTCAGTTCGATCAGCGGCGTGCCGGAGGCGAAACCGGTTTGAATCGTGCGGCTGTCGTACCCGCCGTCGCCGCGGTTGCTTAAGACGACCAGCGCCGACTTCTCGCGCTCGAAGACGAGCATTTCTTTTTTGTCGGCGGTCGGCGTGCGATCGAGGTAGTTGCCCCTGCCGTGCGTGTTGCGCAGGTTGACCAGATTGGTGATGACATTGCCATGCAGCCCGCCCAGCGCGTCGCCGCGGCCGTCGGTGGGAAAGTTGCGATCGTTGCCGAACTCTTTGGCGTTAAAGTAAACCAGCGCATTGCCCGGCCGCATGAGCGTGTAGGCATAGGCGACGTTCCCCAGTGCCGGCGCCGCCTGCCCGCCGTCGTGGCTTTGCACGAATGACACGCCCTGGCTGCCGTTATTGGCTAAGCCGTCGTCCTGCACGTCCTGGCTGGCGTTGATGATATTGCGCCAATCGTTCTGCAGGCCGTTGGGGGTGAGGTTGTCGCGCATCGCGAAATAGAGCGGGAAGTCGAGCACGTCGCGATTCCCGCCGATCACCCCGGGCGTGGCGTTGTTGATGTTCTTCTTAATAAACGTCTGCTGAAAGGCGCGATTGCCGTCGAACACTTCGCTGAAACTGAAAACATGGCTGGTGCTTCCATCCAGCAGCTTGCGCGGGTTGGTGCGGTAGACGGCGCGATCAAGATAATTCATCACCCACGTGGGCATGTGCTTGGCCGCATCGACGCGAAAGCCGTCGATGCCTACATCCTGCACCAGCCACTGCGTGTTGCGAATGAGATAGCCCAACGCGTTTTCGGTGACCGGGTCGCCGGTGGTTGAAACGTCGGGCGTGTAATCCCACACAGGAATATTCGCTTCGCCGGTGGCGGGGTCGAGCACGATGCGGTCGGGCGCGCGATCACGGTTTTGATAAAACTTGCGGTTGCTTTCGGTGGGCACATTGGCCAGCCGGCCGAAGGCGGAGATCGTGCCGACGGGCAGGTTACGCACGTCCGCCGGATCAACCGGGCTGCGAATGTACTGATAGTTTTTGTTCTGAGCGATATCAATCAACCCGGCGAGGCGGCTGTTTAAATCGCCGCCTTCAAACGCGCCGTGGAAATCGCCGTCCACATCATCGGCCCGCGTGTAAACAAACCCCGGATAACCACCGGAAGCGGCGAAGGCGTTGCGCGAGGCGGCGTCGGTGCCGGTGCCGGAGTAGCCGTTGTGGTTCCAGATAAGATCCATCGTCACGCCGGTACCGGCGCGATGCAGCACCGCGATGGCCTGTCGGGCGCCGGTGTCGGTGCCGTAAAGCGTTTTGCTGGCCGCCGTGCCGAGGTCGAAGCGGTCATATTGATCGTACCCCACCGACCCGCTGCCCTGATCGGCCCGACCCATCGGCGGCAGCCACAGGTTGCCATACCCGGCGGCGAAAATATCGGGGGTGCGCTTTTCAAGGGTTTTGTAGCTGG
>ENA-ORBV01001896-ORBV01001896.1-microbial-mat-metagenome-genome-assembly--contig:-NODE-1896-length-45300-cov-13.448931_pt1 | contig 45300 bp, 49 predicted proteins | sample MGYA00237777_ERZ505514 | MGnify/ENA primary metagenome ERZ505514 (study PRJEB26160, sample SAMN06269048) | microbial mat metagenome | isolation source: Oligotrophic lake microbial mat | place... | reverse complement strand
CGGAATGTGTATAAGGGAAAGGTGCAGGGGCAGGCGCAGGCGCAGGCGCAGGTGCAGGTGCAGGTGCAGGTGCAGGTGCAGGTGCAGGTGCAGGGGCAGGTGCAGGTGCAGGTGCAGGCACGGGCGCCGCGCGGGCGGCAGACACAGGGCTCGACGCTCCCCCAGCACCCTGGAGCCGTGCTTCGAGCGCCTCGAGCCGCACGACGAGTTCGCCGATCGGAAGCGTGGATTCGGGGCGCGCGAGGTCGAGCAACAGCGATTCGAGGACGAGGCGCTCCTGGCCGGGGAACCAGCGCAGCCGTTCGCGCGCTCGCAGCAGCTCTGCGATCCACACTTCGGTGCGCTCGACTCCCAAACCGCGCGCAAACGCCGCGAGACGCGCCGCCGTCTCGGGGCCGCCGTCGACGAGGGGCGAGTTTTCGCCGCACAGGGCCGCGACGAGCCCGCCGCGCAAAACTTCCAGCAGTCCGAAGAGGAGTTCCGCCTCGCGACCGCCGTGGCCGCCGATGCGCTCGAGCACCTCGGCGCGTCGGCCCGCGGCGACCGCTTCAAGAAGCTCTTCGCACTCGCGCTGACCTCCGCCACCCGCGAGCCGCGCGAGGTCTTCGAGCCCCGGCGCGTCGCCCGCGAGCGCCAGCAGTTGGTCCGCGAGGGACAGCGCATCCCGCAGGCCTCCGCGCGCGCGCCGCGCGAGCTCTTCCACCAGCCCTGGCCCGGGTTTGACGTTTTCCGCGCGCAGGACATCCGCGAGGCGCGTCGCGATCTCTTCTTCGCGGATTGGCGCGAGGCGCAGCACCTGACAGCGCGACAAAATCGTGTCGAGGACCTTGTGGAGCTCCGTCGTCGCGAACAGGAACACCACGTGCGGCGGCGGCTCTTCGAGTGTCTTCAAGAGCGCGTTGAACGCCGCCTTTGACAACATGTGGACTTCGTCCACGATGTAGATCTTGAAGCGCGCCTTGATCGGTGCGTAGGCCACCTGATCGCGCAGCTCGCGCACGTCGTTGACGCTCGTGTTCGACGCCGCGTCGATTTCGATGATGTCGAACTCGTTGCCGGCGTCGCTGGCCACGCAGCGGTCGCACACACCGCAGGGGTCGCCCGTGGGCCCGCGCTCGCAGTTGAGCGCCTTCGCAAACAACCGCGCCGTCGTCGTCTTGCCCGTGCCGCGCGGCCCGGAAAAGAGGTACGCGTGGCCGATGCGGCCCTCGGCGATCGCCCCACGCAGGACGCCGGTGACGACCTCCTGCCCCACGACGTCCTCGAAACGGCGCGGGCGGTACTTGCGGGCGAGGACCAGGTAACTCATCGAAGGGGCGCCACGTGGTTCGTTGACGGGCGAGCGGGTCGCGGGGATCCGCGAGCGCCCTAGTGGGCCCGGGCCGGCCGCGCATGGACGCACGACCTTAGGGCTGCTCCGTTCCCGGTCTGACCCGGTTCGGAAGGCTCCCATCGCGGAGGACCGGACCCACGAAGGCGCTCGCGGAGAACTCACCTCGAAAAAAACACCGCGCCACGCCGCAGCGGCGCGTGGCGAAAAAAAACACCGCGCCACGCCGCAGCGGCGCGTGGCGGAGAGGGTGGGATTTGAACCCACGGTGCCGGGGATACCGACACACACGCTTTCCAAGCGTGCTCCTTAAGCCACTCGGACACCTCTCCAAAGACGCGTTCCGCCCGCAGCTGCCGTGCTCGCGGAAGCCCGTGCACGCGCAGGCCGCGCCCGAGGCCCGGCGCATGCATACGCACTGCCGGGGGCGGAAATAAGAATGGCGGAGAGGGAGGGATTCGAACCCCCGATGCCCGTGAGGACACTCTGGTTTTCGAAACCAGCCCGTTCAGCCGCTCCGGCACCTCTCCACCGACGCATCCCCGAGGAGGGATGCGTTCTGTTCGTTGTGAAAGCCCACCGGACGACCGCGCGGCCGCCAAGCGGTCGAGCATTCTTGCGTCCGCCGGGCTCCGCGCCAAGGGGGAAAGCTCGGGCGGCTGCGGAATCTTGGCGGCGACACCTCTACGACGCGCGCCCCGGTGAAGCCGTGTCGGTCGCATCACCCGCAGAGGCTGCACGCCGGCTCGAGCGGATGCCGCGGAAAAACGCCTGCAGCAGGTCCCGGGCCTCTTCGGCACCCAGACCCTCCGCCCACAGGGTCCGGTGGTTCAGTCCGGGGTGGTCGAGGACACTTCCGAGCGATGCGCAGGCCCCGAACTTGGGGTCGCGCACCGCCCAGACAACCCGCTCCACCCGCGCGTGCAGCAGCGCGCCCGCGCACATAAAGCAGGGCTCGACGGTGGTGTAAACCATCGCTCCCACGAGGCGGCCGACACGCAGGTGGCTGCAGGCGTCCCGCAGCGCGAGGATCTCGGCGTGGGCGCTGGGGTCGACGTCGACCCGCGTGCGGTTGTGGCCACGCCCGACCACCGCGCCCGCGAGCACCACCACGGCGCCGATCGGGACTTCGTCCGCCGAGCGGGCGCGGCGCGCCTCTTCGAGCGCGGCGTCCATGCCGGCGCGGTCCGCGGCACTCCAGTCGGCCGGGGGCTGCGAGGCGCTCCGCGGGGTGGCTCCGGCGCTCATCGTGCGGGGTCGCGGCAGGGCGCCTGGTTCGGTTCCGTTCAGTGCCGTGACGTTCGGCGCTGCGGCGCCGTGCCGTTCGGCGCTGCGGCGCCGTGCCGTTCGGCGCTGCGGTTGGTACACCCAAGAGGACTCGAACCTCTAACCTTCTGATCCGTAGTCAGATGCTCTATCCAATTGAGCTATGGGTGCCTGAGCCACGTGTTTTAGCCACCCGCGCGCGGGCGTGTCAATCACCCGCGCCGCGAAATTCGCCGGGGCGGCCGGCGCGCCGCCACCGCGTGGACGGCCGGGTCCCGGGCGCTGGCTCCGGTCTGCGACTGCGCCGGGCGCGCGCCTCGTCGGCCACGCTCCGGGCGCTAAGGTAGGCGCATGGCCCACGCGGACAACTCCGGCGAAGGGGTGCGGCACTTCACGCGCCTTGACGACTTCACTCCGGAGCAGGTCAACGACCTGCTCGACCTCGCCCGCCGACTCAAGCAAAAGCCCGCGCGCGGCGACCTCGCATCGCGGTCGGTGGGGATGCTGTTTTTCCGCGGCTCCCTGCGCACACGCAGCTCGTTCGAGTCCGCGATGCACCAACTGGGTGGCCGCACGATCGCACTGGCCGCCGCCAGCGACTTTTGGGACCTGGAGGTCCGCGAAGGCCGCGTGATGGACGGCCGCGCCCCGGAGCACATCCGAGACGCCGCGGCGGTCCTGTCGAGCTACGTCAGCGCCCTCGCCGTGCGCCCGCCGGTGGAGGGGCAGTCCTGGGAGGTCGACCGTCAGGACGCGCACATCCGCGCCTGGGCACGCTACGCCCGGGTGCCGGTGATCAACATGGAAAGCGCCCTGTGGCATCCGCTGCAGGGACTCGCCGACCTGATGACACTCAACGAAAAACTGGGGAACCTGCGCGGCAAGCGGCTGACTCTCGCGTGGGTGCACTCGCCCCAACCTGCCAGCGCGGCGGTGGCCCACTCGCTTCTATTCGCGGGAGCGCTCGCCGGCATGCGCCTGTGTGTCGCGCGCCCGCCGGGCTACGAGCTCGACGGCAGCGTAATGGACGAGGTGCGACGTGTGGCCGGCACGACCGGCGCAGAACTCGAGGAGCGCGACGAGCTGGAGACCGCGGTCGAGGGTGCGCATGTGGTGTACGCACGCTCCTGGATGTCCCTTGGCGACTACGACAATCCCACGCTCGCCGCCAGTCGGCGCGCGCGTTTCAAGGATTGGCGTATCGACGAACGGCTGCTTGCGCGCGGTGACAACACACGGCTGATGCACGCCATGCCGATTCGGCGCAACGTCGAGGTCACCGACGAGGTCCTCGACGGCCCGCGCAGTCTCGTGTACGCCCAAGCCGAGAACCGCTTGCACTCCGCCAAGGCATTGCTCCTGATGTTGTTGCGGCACGGCTCCTGATCGCGTCTTCTGCGCCCCGCGCGCGCAAGCTCGGCCCCTTCGTCGCCTAACCCGGCGCGCTGGGCGCAGCCGCCCGCCGCGCACTTCCACGCGCCCGCCCCCGCGGCCCCCTTCGCCGCAATCCGGTGGATCGCCAAGCGCTCCCACCCTTCCCCCACGCCGCCCATGACCACACCGGACTTCGCGCACCTGCATGTGCACTCGGAGTACAGCCTGCTCGACGGGGCCAACCGCATTCCGGCGCTCGTCGACGCGTGCGTCAAGGACGGCCAACGCGCGCTTGCGTTGACCGACCACGGCAATATGTTCGGTGCGATCGAGCTTTACAAGACGTGCCGCGCCGCCGACGTCAAACCGATCCTGGGCTGCGAGGTCTACATCGCCCAGCGCTCGCGCAAACTGCCGCACAACCGCGACGACAATCCGTACTCGCACCTCACCCTCTTGGCCCGCGACCTTGACGGTTACCGCAACCTGATCAAGCTCTCCTCGCTGGCCTACACCGAGGGTTTCCACTTCCGCCCGCGTGTGGACAAGGAACTCCTCGCCGTGCATTCCCGCGGCATCACCTGCCTTTCGGGCTGCCTGTCCGGCGAGATGAATCAGCTCTTTCGGCGCGGCAAGGAAGCGCAGGCGGAGCGTGTCGCAAGCGAGCTGCGCGACCTGTTCGGACCCGAGCATTTTTGGCTCGAGCTGCAACGCAACGGCATCAAGATCCAGGACGATTGCAACGTTGCGATGCACCGCTTGCACGAACGGCTCGGCATGCCGCTCGTTGCGACCAACGACATCCACTACCTGCGCCACGAGGACTGCGCAGTGCAGGATGTGCTTCTGTGCATCAACACCGGGGCGAAGCGCACGGACGAAAAGCGCTTCAAGATGGACACCGACTCGCTGTTCTTCCGCACACGCGAGGAGATGGCGTACATGTTCCGCGACCTGCCGGACGCCGTGTCCGCGACCATGGATGTGGCGGAGCAGGTCAGCCTGGAGATCGAGTTCGGGAAATACCACGTGCCGGTGTACGTGCCCGACGATGGGGGCGCTCCGGATGCGCTGTTCGACCGGCTTCTCGATGCCGGGCTTCTGAAGCACTACGGGCCCGAGCACACCGCCGCCCGCGAGCGGTTGGAGTACGAAAAGCGCGTCATCCGCGAACTGGGCTTCGTGTCCTACTTCCTGATCGTGTGGGACCTCATCCGCTGGGCGCGCGACCACGGCATCCCCGTGGGACCCGGCCGCGGATCTGCCGCCGGCTCGATGGTGGCGTACCTGCTCGGCATCACGAAGGTCTGCCCGCTCAAGTACGACCTTTTGTTCGAGCGTTTTCTCAACAGCGCGCGTGTGTCGATGCCCGACATCGACATCGACTTTTGCAAGGAAGGGCGCGAGCGTGTGCTCCAGTACACACGCGACCGCTATGGCGAGGAGTATGTCGCCCAGATCGTCACCTTCGGAACGATGGCATCGCGCACCGTCGTTCGCGACGTTGCGCGCGCCCTCGACATCCCCCTGCGCGACGTCGACCGCGTCGCGAAAAAAATCCCCGCTGGACCGGGAGCGCCTTCCCTGCGCAAGGCCCTGGAGTCCGACGAAGACCTGATGGCCCTGCGCCGCGAGATGCCGGGCCTCGACGAGCTCTTTCAGCTCTCGGTCGAACTCGAAGGCCAGGTGCGGCACATATCGACCCACGCCGCGGGTGTCGTCATCGCGGACCGGCCGATCACGGACTACGTGCCGCTGTGTGTGCAGGGCACCGACGTGTCAACCCAGTGGCCGGCGGGCCAGCTCGAAGAGCTGGGCCTGCTCAAGATGGACTACCTGGGCCTGCGCACGCTGACGATCCTCGATCGCGCGCTCGCCAACATCACCAAGCAGGGTGGCAGACCACCCGACCTCGACAACCTGCCCGAAGGTGACCTCGCGACCTACCGCATGCTGATGGCAGGCGACACACTGGGAGTGTTCCAGCTCGAATCCGAAGGCATGCGCAAGTTGCTCGCGCGCCTCAAACCCGACTGCTTTGAGGACTTGATCGCCGTTTTGGCGCTCTATCGGCCAGGTCCGCTCGAGTCGGGTATGGACGAGATGTTCAGCCGGCGCAAGCACAAGCTTGAGCCGATCAGCTACCCGCACCCGAGCCTCGAGCCGATCCTGCGCGACACCTACGGGTGCCTCGTGTACCAAGAGCAGGTGATGCTGATCTCGAACATCCTCGGCGACTTCTCGCTGAACGAAGCGGACAACCTGCGCAAGGCGATGGGGAAGAAGAAACCCGAGATCATGGAGAAGTACTCCGCGCAGTTCATCGCCGGCGCGGCACAGCACGGGTGCAGCTCCGCAGCAGCGCGCGAGGTCTGGGACAACATCGTCAAGTTCGGCGGATACGGTTTCAACAAGTCCCACTCGACCGCCTACGCGATGATCACGTACCAGACCGCGTACCTGAAGGCGAACCATCGGGTGGCCTTCCTCGCCGCGAACATGTCGTGCGAAATGCACGACTCCGACACGATCAAGGCCCTGATCGACGACTGCCGTAAGAGCCGCACGCGGGTTTTGCCCCCCGATTCGCGCCGCTCGACCTGGGAGTTCGAACCGGAAGGCGAGCACATCCGCTTCGGATTTGGCGCGATCAAGGGCACGGGTCAAAAGGCGATCGAAGCGATCCTGCGCGCCCGCGGCGACGACCTTGATACCGCCGACCTGCACGGGTTGTGCAGCCGCGTCGACCCGGCCGAGGTCACCCGCTTGACGTGGGAAGCGCTGGTCAAGGCGGGCAGCTTCGACTGGAGCGGTCACAACCGCGGCGCAGTCCTGGCGGCCCTCGAAACGGCGATGGCCGACGGCGCGCGTGCCGCTTCGGACCGCAAGAGCGGGCAAGCGTCGATGTTCGATGCGTTCCAGGAAGCCGCGCCGCGCACCGCGCTGCCCACTTTCGACGAACGCCAAAGCTGGAGCCCGTCCGAAACCCTGCGGGCCGAGCGCGAAGTGCTGGGTTTGTACCTCTCGGGTCACCCCCTCGAAGAAAACGCTGGCCTGCTCGGACTGCTCTCCTCCACCAGTACGTCGCGCCTTGCAACCCTCGGCGCCGGGGCCGATGTCGCCCTCGCCGGATTGGTGGTTGCGCTGTCGACGACCGTCGTAAAAACCGGCAACTACGCCGGCCAAAAGATGGCGCGCTTCCAGTTGGAGGACCTCGAGGGCTCCGTACACGTCACCGTGTTCCCGCGCGCGTTCGAGCAGGTCAAGGAGCAGCTCGTCGAGGACGCCATCGTCGTGGTCAACGCCACCCTTGAAGACCGCGCAGAGCAACCCGCGCTCATCCTGAAGGAGCTGCTTGCCGTCGAAGCCGCGATCGCGCGGTTCCAGGGTGCGCTCGTCATCGGGCTGGACCAGCGCGACGAAAGTCGCCTCGAGGAACTTGCGCGGCTCGTGCGCACCCGCAAGGGGACGAACCCTTTGTTCCTCGACGTCGAGGGCCACGACGGGCGCCTGCGTCGGGTGCGCTGCGGCAAGGACCTCGCGGTGAAGATCGAGCCCGAGCTGCTGCGCGAGGTCGAGAACCTGCTTGGCAGCGGCCGTGTGCGGCTCGCGCGGATCTGAACACGGCCTGGAAATGACCGCGGCCCGCTCCCCCAGATTGGGGAAGCGGGCCGTGGTTTTGTGAACCTGGCGAAGGTGCCCAGTTCAGGCTGTTGCGGCCTCGACCTCGACGTCATCTTCGACGTCGCGTGCGCTGCGCTCAACGAATTCGATCAGGGCGCGCTGGCCGTTGTCCCCAAGACGCGGTTTCGCGAGCTTGAGGATGCGGCAGTATCCGCCCGGACGCTCCTTGAAGCGCGGGCCGAGGATTTCGAAGAGCTTCGCCACCGCGGCTTCGTCGCGCAAGCGCGCGAACGCGAGCCGGCGGTGGTGCAAGGACGAGTCCTTCGACAGCGTCACCAGCTTCTCGATGAACGGCTTGAGGTGCTTGGCCTTCTGAACCGTCGTGATGATGCGCTCGTGCTCGATGAGCGACACCGCCATGTTGCGCGTCATCGCGACGCGGTGGCTGGCCGTGCGGCCGAGTTTCTTGCCTGATACTTTGTGTCGCATCGTCGGGTATCCGTCACATGCCGAGCTCGAGACCGAGCTCCGCGAGTTTGTTCTTGATCTCGGTCAAGCTGGTCTTGCCGAGGTTCTTGAGCTTCATCACTTCCGGCTCGCTCAGCGACACCAGTTCCCGCAGGGTGCGGAGGTTGGCGCTATCGAGGCAGTTGCGCGCGCGCACCGAGAGTTCGAGGTCCGCGATCGGGCGTTCGAGCAAACCATCCAGGCCCTCGCCTAGGCGGCTGCGCCGAGTGAGCTCCGACTGGCTCGGATCACCCGCCAGGGGGGCGTCCTCGCGCATCGGCTCGAACAGCACGAAGGGATTGAGGTGCTTGCGGTAGATCTTGGCCGCTTCGGTCAGCGCCAGTTCCGGGGAGATGGTTCCGTCGGTCCAGATCTCAAGAACCAGGCGGTCGTAGTTCGTGAACTTGCCGACCCGGGTGGCCTCGACGGCGTAGCGCACGCGGTGCACCGGGGAGTACACCGAGTCGACCGGAATCGTGCCGAGGGGATGGTCCTCGCGGCGGTTCTCCTCGGCCGGGATGTAACCGCGGCCCTTGTCGACCTCGAGCTCGATACGCAGCTCGCGATCGAGGCTCAGGGTGGCGATGTGCAGGTCGAGGTTGATGACCCGCGCGTCGCCCTCACACTGGACGTCGGCGCCGGTCACGGCACCCTTGCCGTTCTTGTGGATCAAACACTGGATCCGGCCCTGACCCGGGTTCTGGATGCGCAGGCGCTTGACGTTGAGGATGATGTCCGTGACGTCCTCGTAGACACCCTCAAGCGAGTCGAACTCGTGTTGGGCGCCCTCGATGCGCACCGCGGTCACGGCCGAGCTCTCGATGGAGGAGAGCAGCACACGGCGCAGACCGTTGCCGATCGTGTGGGCAAAGCCGCGTTCGAACGGTTCGACCACGAAACGACCGTACTCCGTATTGAGGGAGTCGCGGTCAGCCTGCACGCGGCTGGGGAGTTCGAAGTTACGCCAGCGGATTCTCATCGGGATGTTCGTCCTTCTAGGGCGGGAGCAGGTGCTGCCGCTAGGTCACCGAGCCGCCGGGCGCGCCCGCGACGAAAGAAGTTGCAGGGACCCCGAGGCTCGGTGGAACGTCGTCGGGGGCCCTTTTCCTGGTGGGATCAACCGGGGGTGCTCAACGCGAGGCGATCTCGATGATCATCTGGAGTTGGATCGGGTGCAGGAAGTGCTCGAGGCGCGGCAGGGCCGCGACGGTCACGTCAGGCACGGTGCGGTCCACGCTGATCCAGTCGGGCACAACCTGGGAGCGGCTGAACTCGATCGCTTCCCCCACCACCTTGCGGGTTTTCTCCGACTCGCGCAGGGAGACCTTGTCCCCGGCGCGAACTTGGTAGGAGGCGATGTCCACGCGGCGTCCGTTGACGCGGAAGTGTCCGTGGGCGATCAGGTGGCGGGCGTGCGGACGCGAAAGCGCGAAGCCGCTTGCGATCACCACCGAATCCAGACGGCGCTCGAGCAGCGAAACTAGGTTTTCGCCCGTGTTGCCCCGCAGGCGCTCAGCTTCCTGGAAGTACAGCCTGAACTGGCGCTCCAGGATGCCGTAGATCCGCTTCAGCTTCTGCTTTTCACGCAGGCGAAGGCCGTAGTCCGTGGCCTTGCTGCGCCGCTGCGCATGCTGGCCCGGGGGGTAGTTGCGGCGAGTGATTGCGCACTTGTCGGAGAAGCAGCGCTGGCCCTTGAGGAACAGCTTCATGCCCTCGCGCCGGCAGAGCTTGCACTTAGCGTCGGTGTAACGTGCCATGTTCAGGAAAGATGTGGATCAGACGCGGCGGCGCTTGCGTGCGCGGCAGCCGTTGTGCGGGAGCGGGGTGACGTCTTCGATGGTCAGAATGCGCAGGCCAGCGTTGGCCAGCGCGCGAACCGCGGATTCGCGGCCGGAACCGACGCCTTTGACACGGACGTCGATCTCCTTCATGCCGTGGCGGATCGCCGCTGCGGCGGCGCGGTCCGCCGCGCGTTGGGCGGCGTAGGGCGTGCTCTTGCGGGTGCCCTTGAAGCCGACGGTGCCGGCTGTGCCCCAGGAAACGGTCTCTCCCGTCGGGGTCGCGATGGTGATGTGCGTGTTGTTGAACGACGCTTTCACGTGCGCGACGCCGCGGGAGACGTTCTTGCGGACTTTGCGCTTGGTCGTGGTCTTGGTGGCCATGATCGGGTCACTTCATCCCCTTGACGGACTTCTTGCCGGCAACTGTCTTACGGGGGCCCTTGCGGGTCCGGGCGTTGGTGCGGGTGCGTTGGCCGCGCACCGGGAGGCCGCGCCTGTGGCGCATGCCGCGGTAGCAGCCGATGTCGCGGAGGCGACCGATGGCTGTGGAAATCTGACGGCGGAGGGCACCTTCGACCACGAGCTCTTCCTGAAGTATGGCGGCCAGTTCGGTCACCTTCTCCTCGGGCAGATCGCGGGCTTTCATGCCGGGGTCGATCGCCAGACGACCGCAGAGTTTTGCGGCCGTGCTGCGACCAACTCCGTACAGGTACGTGAGCGAAACTTCGACCCGCTTGTTGGCGGGAATGTCGACACCTAGGACGCGGGGCATTTGCTGGCTCCTGCTGCGGGCTTACTTGCCCTGCCTCTGCTTGTGGTTGGGATCGCTCTTGCAGATCACGCGCAGGACGCCCCGGCGCTTCACGATCTTGCAGTGGAGGCAGATCCTCCGAACACTACTGCGGACTTTCATCTGGATCTGGGGCTCCTAGGGGCTCTACGGTCCCCACGCCAGACGATTCGACCCTTGGTCAAATCGTAGGGGGACATCTCGACGGTGATGGTGTCGCCAGGGAGGATCCGGATGTAACGCATCCGCATCTTTCCGCTGACGTGGGCGAGGATCTCGTGGCCCGAGTCGAGCTTGGCGCGGAACCGCGCATTCGGCAGCGACTCGGTCACGACAGCCTCGACCGTGATCGGTTCTTCCTTGGCCATGGTTTCTAGTCCTCCCCGCGCACGCGGCTGGGCTGGACCAGGGCCAGCAATTCTTGAAACACGTCGTCCGGCTCGCGGGAGCCGTCCACTGTCGTCAGCACACCCTGGCGCGCGTAGTACGCGACGAGGGGTGCCGTTTGGCGGTGGTACACGGCGACCCGCTCGCGCACGACGTCGGGCTGGTCGTCCTTGCGTTGGTGCAGTTCACCGCCGCAGACGTCGCAGATCCCCGGCGCGCGGGGCGGCGAGAATGAAAGGTGTTGGATGTTGCCGCACGACTTGCAGATCAGACGCCCGGCGGCGCGCTCGATGATCGTGCGGTCGTCGAGGTCGAGCTGCACGACGAGCGGGCAAGCGGCTCCTTTGCGCTCGAGCGCAGCTGTCAGGGCTACGGCCTGGGGCTCGGTGCGCGGGAATCCGTCGAGGACGTAACCCTCGCGGGTGTCCGCACGCTCGACGCGGTCGAACAGCATACGCAAAACCAGGTCGTCGGGCACCAACGCTCCCTTCTCCATGTACCCCTTTGCTTCCAGACCCAGGGGTGTTCCCTGCGTCTGGTTCTCGCGGAAGAGGTCTCCGGTGGAGATGTGCGCTAGGCCTGTTGCGGCACTCAGGCGTTTGGCCTGCGTGCCTTTTCCAGCCCCCGGCGCACCGAGAAGGATGATGATCGAGCCGCCCATGGTCAGCGCCGCTTGCTCCAGCCCGTGCCGGCCCCGCTTTCCATGAAACCCTTGTAGTTGCGCATGACGAGCTGCGCGTTGAGTTTGTCGACGACGTCCAGGGCCACACCGACAACGATCAGCACCGAAGTGCCACCGAGGAAGTAGGCGAGGTTGCCCTGGAGACCAGGGATCTGCGCGGTGACGAAGTTCGGCAACACCGCGATGATCGCGAGGAACACAGCGCCCGCCAGGGTGACACGGGTCAGGATCGACTTGATGTGCTCGGCCGTTTTCACGCCCGGGCGGATGCCCGGAACGAAGGAACCGTGTTCGCGCAGGTTGTTGGCCACATCGTCGGGCTGGAACATCAGGTTGTTCCAGAAGAAGCAGAAGAAGAACACCAAAAGGACGTACCCGCTGACGTGGATGAAGCCGTCGGGCTGCTCCACGACGCTCTTCACCGTGTTCCACCCCAGCGATCCGAGGACCATCGTCGGGATGACAAACAGCGCCGAGGCGAAGATGATCGGCATGACGCCGGCCATGTTGACCTTGAGCGGCAGGTAGTGTTTCTGCCCGCCGTACACACGCCGGCCGCGGGTCAGGCGCGCGTACTGGATCGGAATCCGGCGCTCGCCCTTCTGGATGAAGACGATCACGAGGACGATCAGCACCCACAGCCCCACCAGCTTCAGGGTGGTTCCGTACGCGTCCTCGTCGCTCGCAAACACCTGACCAAGGCTGCTCGGCATCGTCGCGATGATGCCCGCCATGATGATCAAGGACGCGCCGTTGCCGATGCCGTGTTCGGTGATGAGCTCGCCGATCCACATCACGACGAGCGCGCCCGCGGTGAGGGCGAGCACCACCACCAGCATCAGGCCGAACGTGGCCTCACCTGCGATGAGGCCCTCCTCCTGGATGAAGATTCCGAACCAGATGAAGAGCGACTGCAGCACCGCGATGGGCACCGTCGAAAGCCGGGTCCACTGGTTGATCTTCTTCTGGCCCGCCGCGCCCTCTTTTTGGATCGCCTCGACGCGCGGGGAAACCTTGCCGAGGATGCTGAAGATGATCGATGCCGAGATGTACGGCATGATCCCGAGGGCGAAGATCGTCGTCTGACCGATCGCACCGCCCGAGAAGGCGCTGAGCAGACCGAACGCCGTGCTTCCGGCCCCCTCCGTCACCCGACGAAGGTAGTCCACACTCATGCCGGGCACCGGAATCTGGAATCCGATGCGGTAGGCAAAGAGGAGCCCCAACGTCGCGATAATGCGCGCCCGCGTTTCAGGGGTCCGCAGTAGCTGGAGTACGGCGTTCACGGGATCAGGCTTCCGAAGGGATGTCGCGGCCCCGCTCGTCGATCAGGATCACCGTTCCGCCAGCGGCGCGGATCTTGTCGGCGGCGCTGCCGCTGAACTTCTGGGCGCGGACGGTGAGGGCGCGGGTGAGCTCGCCCACTCCGAGGACCTTGAACAGCTTCGTGTCCAGGCTGGCGAGGCCGCGCTCGATCACCGCATCCAACGTGACGTTCGACCCGGCGTCGAACGCCTCGAGACGGCCGACGTTGAGCACGGTGTAGTCGGTGCGGAAACGGGCATTTTTGAAGCCGCGCTTCGGCACACGGCGGTAGAGCGGCATCTGACCGCCTTCGTAGCCGGGGCGGCGGCGGGCGCCGGAGCGCTGGCCCCAACCCTTGTGGCCGCGGCCGCTGGTCTTGCCGTTGCCGGAGCCAGGGCCCCGGCCTACACGGTGACGGGGTTCGTACTTGGTGCCTTTGGCGAGTACGGTGCGAAGGTCCATGGTCGCTCGTTCCTAATTGGGCTCAGTGGGTGAGAAGCAGATCGCGGTGAGTTCGGGTGTCGCACGGCAGTGGCGCACATCCGAGCCCATGGCGGTGGATTGACTTCTCAGGGGTTTCAGAGCTCGACGCCGCGCAGACTCGCCACCTGCTCCTGAGTGCGGAGCTGGGAGAGCGCGTCGAACGTCGCTTTGATGAGGTTGATGGGGTTGGTCGACCCGTAGGCCTTCGTGAGGATATTGCGGATGCCAGCCATCTCACAGACGGCGCGGACCGCCGCGCCGGCGATCAGGCCCGTGCCCTCGGCTGCCGGGAGCATGCGGACCATCGAGCCGCAGAACTCGCCTGTCACTTCGTGCGGGATCGAGCCACTTGCGGGCGTGATCGGGACACGGATCAGGTGCTTGCGCGCATCCTTGCCGGACTTCTCGATGGCGTTGGGGACTTGACGTGCCTTGCCGTATCCGTGACCGACGACGCCGGAGCTGTTGCCGGTCACCGAAAGCGCGGAAAACGAGAAGCGGCGCCCGCCTTTCACGACCGCCGAGGAGCGGTTGATCTTGACGAGAAGGTCCTTCATGTCCGAGAACTCGGCGCTCTCGGCAAGGTCCAGGTACGGGATCGATTCCTTCATGGTGTGCTGTGGTTCGGCCTATCCGCGCGGATCAGAACTTGAGGCCCGCTTCCCGCGCGGCGTCCGCAAGGGCGCGCACGCGGCCGTGGTAGCGCGCGGCGCCGCGGTCGAATACGACGGTCTCCACGCCTGCTGCCTGGGCGCGCTTGGCGACTTCGGCCCCGACGAGCGCTGCCCGCTCGGTCTTGGTCTTGCCGCCAGTTTCCCCGGCAAACGTCTTGCCGGCGGTCGACGCCGCGGCCAGCGTCTTGCCGGTCGCATCGTCGATCACTTGGGCGTAGATGTGCTTGGAAGAGCGGTGCACCGACAAGCGCGCGCGGTTCGCCGTCCGGCGAATGTTCGAGCGCACCGACCTGCGGCGGCGCTCCTGACGGATGCCCTTGACCCTGGCTTCGTTCATGACTGTGGCTCTGATCTCGCCGGTCCCCAACGGGGATCGGCGCGTCCTCGCGGACTCGTATGTCGCTGTCTGTGGTGACGTGCCGTGTGGTGGAGTTCAGTTTCGAGCCGAACGGCTCAGCACGGTCACTTGCGGGTGATCCGTCACTTGCGGGTGATCCGTCACTTGTGGGTGATCCGTCACTTGCGGGTGATCCGTCACTTGCCCGTGCTCTTGCCGGTTTTGCGCCGCACGAACTCGCCGCGGTAGCGGATGCCCTTGCCTTTGTAGGGCTCGGGCGGACGGATCCCGCGGATCTGCGCGGCCAGCTGGCCAACCGCTTGGTTGTCGATCCCCTTCAGCACGATCGTCGTCGCATTCGGCGTGGCGGCGTCGATGCCCTTCGGCAGATCGACGTGGACCTGGTGACAGAATCCGATGTTGAGGGTGATGCGACGACCCTGGGCCGCGGCATTCCAGCCGATACCTTGGATCTCAAGCACCTTCTCAAAACCCTTGGTCACGCCCTCGACCATGTTGCAGAGCAGCGCTCGGGTCATGCCGTGGTAAGCCATAGCCTGCCGCGCGGGACCACGCCCGTTCTTCGAGACGACGACCTCCTTGCCAGCGATCGCGACGTCGACCTCGGGACGCAGCGCGATTTCGAGCTGGCCCTTCGGACCCTTCACGCGCACGTGGCGGGCGGGGGCCTCTTCGATGGTGACCCCGGCCGGGATCAGAACGGGTTGTTTGCCGATTCGGGACATGGCTCAGTAGACCTTGCAGAGGACTTCGCCGCCGACACGCTGACGGCGTGCGGTGCGGTCCGACAGCACCCCTTGGGGGGTGGAGAGGACGTAAATGCCCTGACCGCGCAGGATGCGCGGGATGTCCGACGCACCGCGGTAGATGCGACGGCCGGGTTTGCTGACCCGCTCGATGCTGCGGATCACGCGCTGGCCCTCGGGGCCGTACTTCAGGCTGAGGCGCAAGGTGCTGCGGGGCGACCCTGGCAGCACCTCGTAGGAGTGCACGAAACCCTCTTGCTTGAGGGCTTCCGCAACCGCCACCTTGAGCTTCGACGCCGGCATTTCGACGGTCTTGCGCTTGATGGCATTGGCGTTGCGGATGCGCGTGAGCATGTCCGCGATGGGATCGGTCATCATGGCTGTGTTTCCCCGTTCGTCCTGCCGAAGCTCAGTGGTCGGCCTTCGCGGTTTGCTGCTGGAAGGGCATGCCCAACTGCTCGAGTAGGTAGTAACCGCGTTCGTCCGCACCGGCGGATGTCACGAACGTGATGTCCATCCCTTGGGTGAACTCGATCCGGTCGAACTCGATCTCCGGGAAGACGGATTGGTCCGACAAGCCCAGTGAGTAGTTGCCGCGGCCATCGAGCTTCGTGCGGACGCCGCGAAAGTCGCGGATCCGCGGCAGAACGATGCTGATGAGGCGGTCGGCAAACTCCCACATGTGGGGGCCGCGCAGCGTGACGGCGACGCCGATCGGCATGCCCTCGCGCAGCTTGAACCCGGCGACCGAGACGCGGGCCTTGCGGATGGTCGGCTTTTGGCCAGCGATCATCGCGAGGTCCTTCGCGGCCGCATCCACGCGTCCCTTGTTCTCCACGGCGCCCTTGCACCCCATGTTGATGGCGATCTTGAGCAGGCGCGGAACCGCCATCGGGTTGTCGATCCCGAACTGTTTCTGCAGTTTGGGGACGATCTCTTGGTTGTACTTTTGCTTCAGACGGGACGTCACGGCTCAGCGCTCCTGGTTCGGCCGCTTGCGCAGCCCTTTGCCGGTCTTGGGGTCGACGTGCATGACGTTGGACGAGTGGATGGCACAGGCCTCTTGCGCCCGTTCCCCCTTCGGCGTGCGCTGGGTCGGCTTCTTGTGCCGCCAGCGCAGGTTGATGCCGGAGATCACGACGCGGTCGCTGTCCAAAAGGACACGCTCGACTGCGCCGGTCTGGCCCTTGTCGTTGCCCGCGATCACGAGGACGGTATCGCCCTTCTTGAATCGTTGTTTCATCAGACGACCTCCTGGGCCAAGGAGACGATTTTCATGAAGTTGCGGTCGCGCAGCTCGCGCGCCACGGCTCCGAAGATGCGTGTTCCCTTGGGGTTGTTCTCAGCGTCGATGATGACGAGCGCGTTCTTGTCGAAGCGCACGTACGAACCGTCCTTGCGGCGGGTGTTCTTGCGGACACGCACCACAACGCCACGAACAACGGTACCCGCCTTCAGCTCGGACCCGGGGATCGCACGCTTCACGGAGCAGATGACGATGTCGCCAAGCCCCGCGTAGCGGCGGTGGGTTCCGCCGAGGACCTTGATGCACATGGCCCGCTTCGCGCCGGTGTTGTCGGCGACGTCGAGCATGGTCTGCATCTGGATCATTGGATTTGGCCCTCCCCTTCCAGGGCGCCAACTTCAGCCAGGGCCGCCGTCGAAACGACGCGCAAGAGGCGCCAGCGCTTGGTCTTGCTGATCGGCCGCGTGGCGACGATCTCGACCGTATCGCCGACCTTGGCCAGGCCCTCTTCGTCGTGGGACGCGTATTGCTTGTGACGGCGGACGAACTTGCCGTACTTCGGGTGAGCGTAGGTGCGCTCGACCCGGACGGTGATCGTCTTGGCCATCTTGTCGCTGGTGACGGTGCCCTGGAGCACGCGTCGTGCATTGCGATTGGTCGCTTCCATATCAGCGCTTGTCCTGTCCTCGAATGCCATGGGCGCGCTCGTGGAGCACGGTGGTGATGCGCGCGATGGCGCGGCGCGCCTCGCGGATCCGGCTCGGGCTGGCGTTTGTCTCGCCAGCCGTCCGGAAACGGAGCCCGAAAAGCTCCTTCTTGAGCCCGTTCACGTCGTAACGGAGCTCGGAATCGGTCTTGGCTCTCACGTCGTCGATCTTCATCGTCAAGTCCTCGGCACCCGGCGAACCATCTTGACCTTGATGGGCATCTTGTGGGCAACCCGCTTGAAGGCCAACTTCGCCTTCTCCTCGGTCACACCGCCGATCTCGTAAAGCACGGTTCCCGGCTTGACCACGGCCGCCCAGTACTCGACTTCGCCCTTGCCCTTGCCCATGCGCGTCTCGGCGGGTTTCCCCGAGATCGGCTTGTGCGGGAAAATGCGAATCCAGACTTTCGCGGTTCCGCCGGTCGCGCGGTTGGCGGCGACACGGCCGGCTTCGATTTGACGGCCGGTGATCCAGGCCGCATCGAGGGCCTGAAGACCGTACTCGCCGAAGGAAACCCGATTGCCGCTCGACGCCACGCCGCGAATGCGGCCGCGGAATGCCTTGCGGAACTTAGATCTTTTGGGCATCAACGCCATGGCTGGACTCCTTTCTGCTGCGCTCGTGCGGGGGGTTGCGCTCAGTTGCGGCGTTCGCCGCGCCGCGGGCCACGCCCGCCGCTGCCGGCCGGCTCCATGCCGCGATCGGAGCGAGAAATGCCGCCGAGAGGGAAGCGGTAGTCGAGCTTCTGGCCGACATCCACTTCGCCCTTGTAGATCCACACCTTGATGCCGATCACGCCGTAGGACGTGTGCGCTTCGGCGGTCCCGTAGTCGACGTGACTGCGCAGGGTCGAGAGCGGCACGCGGCCTTCCCGTTCCTTCGCCGTCCGCGCCATCTCGGCACCACCCAGGCGACCGTTGAGCTCCACCTTGACGCCCTTGGCTCCCGCCTGGACGGTGGTCTGGATCGCCTTCTTGATGGCGCGGCGGAACGCCATGCGCTTCTCGAGCGCTTCGGCGATCACTTCGGCCACCAAGGTTGACTCCAACTCCGGTCGTTTGACTTCGCGCACCGTCAGGTGGCACGTCATCTTGGTGATGTTCTGAAGCTGCTTCTTGAGCTCTTCCACGCGCGCGCCCTTGCGGCCCACGAGGACGCCCGGCCGAGCCGCGTGCACGATCACGTTCACGGCCTCGCTGGTGCGCTCGATCTCGATGCGCGGAATCCCGGCGGCCTTGAACTCCTTGTGCACGTAGATCCGAATCGCCTGGTCCTCACGGAGCAGTCGCGGATAATCCTTCTTCGTTGCGTACCAGCGCGAGAGCCAGGGCTCGATGATGCCGATGCGGAAGCCGGTCGGGTGAACCTTTTGTCCCATGGTGTATTCCCTTGGTGGGTGTATTCCCTCGGTAATCGTGCTCAGGCCTGCGGCAGTTCGCGCACTTCGACGATGAGGTGCGCGGTGCGCTTGCGGATCGGCATCGCGCGGCCTTGGGGGCCGGGACGGAAGCGCAGGCGATTGTTGAGCAGCGGACCGCCGTCGGCGCGGCAGTCACTGATGTAGAGGCGGTTCACGTTGACGTTCTCGTCCTGCGATGCGTTGGCGATCGCCGACTTGAGGACCTTCAGGTAGAAGGTCGCCGCGCGTTGGGGCGCGAACTGGAGAAATTCCAGCGCCTGGTTGGCGGTTTTGCCGCGGATGGCGTCCGCGATGAGCCGCGCCTTGCGGGCGGTGAGCCGGGCGAAACGGTGACGGGCGACGTAACCCGTGCCCGCGGCGAGCGGGCCGACTTGAGCAACGTGTCGTTGAGCAACGTGTCCCATCACTTGGTTCCTTTCTTCGCGGCCTCTTTCTTATTGGTGTGGCCGCGGAACTGGCGGGTTGGTGAAAACTCCCCCAGTTTGTGACCCACCATGTCCTCGGTGACCTGCAGCCGGATGTGCTGCTTGCCGTTGTGGATCATGAACGTCAAGCCGATGAAATCCGGCGTGATGGTGCATGACCGCGCCCAGGTGATGATCGGGTTGCGATCCCCCTTGGCGACCTGCTTGGCCACCTTGATGGCCAGTTTGGGATCGATGTACGGTCCCTTTTTGGTGCTACGTCCCACGGTGAGGCTCCGTCACTTCCTGCGGCGCAGGATGAACTTGTTGGTCGGGTGGTTGCGACGGCGGGTTTTGCCGCCCTTGGCGAGCACGCCCGAGGGCGAGCAGGGGTGACGACCGCCGGACGTGCGTCCCTCGCCACCGCCCATGGGGTGGTCGACGGGGTTCTGCGCGGTTCCGCGGACTTCGGGGCGACGGCCCATGTGGCGCTTGCGGCCGGCCTTGCCCAACTTGACGTTCTGGTGATCCATATTGCCGAGGCGACCGATGGTCGCACGGCACTGGACGTGGATCCGGCGGAGCTCGCCCGACGGCATCTGCACGACCGCGTAATCGCCCTCGCGGGCGGTGAGCTGGGCGGCGCATCCCGCGCTGCGGCAGATCTGACCACCGCGGCCCGCGTTGATCTCGATGTTGTGGATCGTGAGACCCACCGGAATATCGAGCAGCTTCATCGCGTTGCCCGGAGTCGGATCGGAACCCGGCCCGGACTGGACCTTCTGGCCGACCGCAAGTCCGAGGGGCGCAAGGATGTAACGCTTGTCACCGTCGGCGTAGACGAGGAGCGCGATGTTGGCCGAACGGTTCGGGTCGTATTCGATCGTCTTGACCGTCGCAGGCACACCGTCCTTGTTGCGGCGGAAGTCGATGACCCGGTACATCCGCTTGTGACCACCACCGCGACGGCGCGACGTCATGTGGCCGTGGTTGTTCCGGCCACCCGTCTTGGGCAAGGGCTCGAGGAGGCTCTTCTCGGGAGTGCGCCGTGTGATCTCGGCGAAGTCCAGCACGTTGCCGTGCCGGCGCCCGGCCGAGGTGGGGCTGTAGGACTTAATTCCCATGGCTTCTTGTTGCAGCGATCGGTCGTCTCAGAGGACGTCGATCGTCTGCCCCTCCTTCAACTGGACCATCGCCTTCTTCCAGGCCGGCGAATGGCCGGACATCCAACCGCGGCGCTTGGGCCGGGCGCGCACACGCAGCGTGTTCACCGCGCGGACGTTGACAGAGAAGATCCGCTCGACAGCCTGGCGGATCTCAACCTTGTTGGCGTCGACCGGCACGCGGAACGTGTACGCGTTGCGGTCGGCCATCGCACCCGAGGCCTTCTCGGTGATGACCGGCTTTTTGAGGATCAGGTAGGAGCGGTCGAGCGAACTCACGCGTCACCTCCGTGGGGCTTGCCAACGCGGGCAGCCAGCGCGTCGAGCGCGGCGGCTTCGGCGATGACGAGGTTCGAAACGACGACGTCGTGGGCGCAAAGGTCGACCGCGCTGCGCACTTCGATGCCGGGGAAGTTGCGGAACGAGCGCCACACGGCGTCGTTCGGTTGGGACAGGACCACGACCGCACGACGCGGGTTGCCGAGGGCGGCGAGCACCGCACGGGCTTCCTTGGCGGACGGCGCGGTGATCCCGGTCAGGTCGGCGACCACGACCTCCGAGTCCGCGAGCTTGCCGGCGAGCGCCGAGCGCAGCGCGACCCGACGAGCCTTCGCAGGCATGTGGTACGAGTAGTCCCGGGCCTTGGGGCCGAAAACCGTGCCGCCGCCGCGCCAGATGGGCGACTTGCGGTCGCCGGCGCGCGCGCGCCCGGTGTGCTTTTGCTTCCACGGCTTCTTGTGGGAGCCGGCGACCTCGGAGCGGCCGCGTGTGTTCAGGGTTCCTTGGCGCTGGTTCGCCTGGAACATGACCACGGCGTCCTTGAGCGTCCGATAGAGCACCTTGCCGCCAAACGGCGACTCGTCGTACTCCTGCGTGCCCAGGGCGCCCTTGCTGTAGCTTTTGACCTTCATGGTTGCTCGGGTTGGCTGGGATCAGGCTTTGACGCTGCCCGTCTTCGCGGTCTGGACCTGGACGAACGAACCGTTGGCGCCGGGAACCGAACCCTTGATGAAGAGCAGGTTCCGGTCCGCGTCGACGCGAACCAGCTTGAGGTTCTTGGTGGTGATGCGCGCGTCGCCGAAGTGACCGCTCATCCGCTTGCCGGGGAACAGCTTGCCGGTGCGCTTCGTGCCGATCGAACCCGGCTGGCGCACGTTCATACAGCCGTGGGACTCCGGTCCGCGCGAGAAGCCGTGGCGCTTGATCGTGCCCGCGAAACCGCGGCCCTTGCTCGTGCCGATGACGTCGACGAGCTGGCCGACGGCAAACGCATCGGCCTTCACCAGGCCGCCGCGCTCGATCTCGGCCGGCGCCGCAAGGCGCTGCTCGCGCAGGTAGCGCTTCGGAGCCGTGTCGGCGGCCTTGAAGTGCCCGCGCTGCGGCTTCGAAACGCGCCGGTCGGGCACGTCCTCAAACCCGAGCTGGATGGCGTCGTAGCCGTCCTTCTCGGTGTTCTTGACTTGCGTGACGACGCAGGGCCCGGCCTCGACCACGGTGACGGGCACTACTGTGCCGTCTTCGTTGAAGAGTTGGGTCATCCCGCGCTTGCGTCCCAGGATCAGCGTCATGAGTCCTCTGAACGGATGGAGGTGGGTTTCAAAAAAAAGGCGGAGCCGGTTCGACCAAGTGAGGCCCCGGGCGCGCCACGGATGAGGTGGCAGAGCTCGGGGATCCGCGACGCTTGGCCACGCGGCGATCGAGTGTTGCTACCCAACCCGGTGGGCGTCGCGGACTCGGTCCGCGGCGGCCCCAGGGCCAGGAGAGAACGGATTGAAGGGAGCGACGGTCGCGGCGTTGGCGCTGTTTGCGAAACCCCGTGGTTTGCAAGCAGTGCTCAGGCTGCGACTGCGGGAGAATCAGGCCTTGATGCGGATGTCGACACCCGCCGGCATGTTGAGGCTACTCAGCGCGTCGACGGTCTGGCTGGTGGGCTCGGAAATGTAGATCAGCCGCTTGTGCGTGCGGATCTCGAACTGCTCACGGGACTTCTTGTCGATGAACGGCGAACGAAGGACCGTGTAGCGCTCGATGCGGGTCGGGAGCGGGATGGGCCCGTTGACGACGGCGCCGGTGCGCTTGGCGGTTTCCACGATGTCCGCGGCCGACTGGTCGAGAGCCTCGTGGTCGTAGGCCTCCATGCGGATCTGGATCCGGTCTTTCATGGGGTGTTGGGTGCCTCGAGCGGCGGACACCGCGGATTTGAAACCGCGGGTTCGGTGCCGGAAGTCGGTGCGGAGCGGGGGGACGGCCGAGGGGTCGGCTGGAGTTGTAGGGGTGGTCGCCGGAGGAATCCCCGGACGCCGGACGGTCGAGAAGAGAAATCTGGCCACGGGTCCCGCTGCGGCTGCGACTTGCCTCCCGACGGATGGGCCGCGTGGGCGGCGACCGAGGTCGAAGAGGCGCGAAGCAGCGCGCTTGAGGGGCGCGGACTCTCCTCGGGCAGTGGCCGCGCGGGGCGGCCGAGGCGCCTTTGGAGGGCGCGCTTCCCGGGGAAAGGGCGAGGAGGATAGCAGCGCCCAACGAGGGCGTCAATGGCCCAGCACAGGGGAAATCTCCAATCTGGCGGCAGGCCGTTCAGCGAGCGGGCTCCCGCGTCGCAAGGCGATGGGCCAATCGGCACCGAAGTGCGACTTCGCTTCGTCGCGCCCGAGTTATTCCCGCGCGCTCGCCGGTCGTTCGACCGCGCGGCTGCCCGCAGGCGCCAAGGAGCACACGGCGCGCCCCTGGGACGCCGAACGGAGCAAACTCGCGTACCCGAACAGGCCCGCCAGCGGCACGGTCCCCCGCACCCACGTCTGGTTGCCCTCCGAGCGCACCTCGGCAATCTCCGCGCGGTGCCCCAGCAAGCTCGACATCACCTGGGACGCCACCTCCGCCGGGGAGTCGACTTCGAACGCCATGATCGGTTCGCGGACCTCCACGTCGAGGCCCGCGAGCGCCGACTGCAGAGCCACCCGCGCTGCGTCACCGAGCAGTTCCTCGCCCCCACCGCCGTCCGCCTTGCCAAGCCCCGTGCGGACCCTCTGCACCACGATGCGCGCCCGCCCAAGCGCCCCACCCTCCCGCGGTCCCACCTGGGCGCCCTGGCGCAGCGCGGCCTCGACCTCGGCGCGGCGCTGGTCGCACAGGCCCAACTCGGCGCCGAGTTCCACGTCGACCCCTTCGGACGCCGGGTGGGGTTCGATGTCGAGCTCAACCTCGGCCCACGCGGTGCCAGCGCCCATGGCGCGCTCCACGCGCGCGTGGCCCTGGCCGCGGCCAAGGGGTGCTTCGCGGTAGGTCACGCGCGGGCGGCCAAAACGCGCCGTCAAACCGAACTCGTCGTCGAGCCGGCGTGCGAGCACATCGAGGTGCAACTCGCCCATACCCGACACGATCCATTGACCGGTTTCAGGGTCATCGCGCACGTGCAACGTGGGATCCTCACGCTCGAACTGTGCGAGCGCGGCGCGCAGCGCGTCGCGCTGCGCTTCGGCCACGGGTTCGACCGCAAGGCTCATCACCGGCTCGGGCAACACGAGGCCTTCGAGCGCGATTTCACTGCCTGGTGCGCACAACGTGTCCCCCGTTCCCGTGGCGCGGCAACCCGCGAGTGCGACGATGTCGCCCGCACCGGCCGCAGGCAGCGCATCGAACGAATCGGCGTGCACGCGGTACACACCGCCGACCACTTCACGCGCGCCATTGCGCGGATTGACGAGCTCGTCGCCCGCCCGCAACCAACCCGAATAGAGGCGCACGAGCACGAGTTCGGTGCGCGCGCTGCGCAGGAACTTGAAGGCAAGTGCGCACAGCGGCTGATCGACGCTCGGCGCGCGGTATCCCCGTCCGCCCCCGGGCAGGGCACCGTGCACATCACCGCGGTCGCGCGGACTCGGCAAGTATTCGATGATTGCGTCGAGCAGTCCATCGATGCCGACGTCGAGCAACGCGGATCCACACAACACCGGTGCGATCAAACCCGCAAGTGTGGCGCGGCGCAATGCAGAACGGACGAGGGCCTCTTCCGGCTCGCGCTCGTCGACGAGCACTGCGAGGAGCCGATCGTCGTGTTCCGCGAGCGCTTCGAAGAGTTCCGCCCGCAGCAGCTCGACTTCGTCCGCGAGTTCGAGCGGCACCGCAGCCTCGGTGTGTGCTCCGCTGCCCGGCTCCCCCACCCAAGCGCGCCGCGCGATCAGGTCGACGACACCCCCCAACTGCGGGCCTTCGCGGATCGGCAGGGCGACGGGCACTGCGAGCAGACCCAACCTGCGGCGCAGGTCCGCCAACGCGCGCAGGAAGTCCGCGCCCTGTCGATCGCACTGGTTGATGAAGACGATGCCTGGAACGCGATGGCGACGCGCTTGGCGCCAAACCGCTTCGGACTGCGCTTGGACGCCGGCGAGCGCGCTGATTACCAAAACCGCGCCGTCGAGCACCCGCAGACTGCGCTCGACTTCGACGGTGAAGTCAACGTGGCCGGGTGTGTCGATCATGTGCACGACGTGGTCGCGCCACGGGACAGTGGTCACCGCGGCCGTGATCGAAATTCCGCGCCGGCGTTCCTCCGGCATCCAATCGAGCGCGGTGGTGCCCGCGTGGACCGCTCCCATCCGCCGTTCGACACCCGTGCGAAAGAGGATGCGTTCGGAGAGCGTCGTTTTGCCCGCGTCGATATGGGCGACGATGCCGAGATTGCGCACGAATTCGAGCTCACCCACGCCCCGATTGTAAGCGGCGGCACGGCCTTAGTTCGTCGACTCAAACGCGCGTAGCGGCCCCCAGGACCAAAGTGTTGCGCGTGAGGAACTCGTCGCGGAAGCGATAGCCAAGAAGGAGCTCGGTATCCGGCTTGCCCGTGAGCGCGCTGAACGCGTACAGCGCTTCCACCGAGGCCAACCCGGTCGCGGGGTCCGCGAAGGTCGAACTCTTGCGCGGATAGGCGGTTTCCAGGACCGGAAGGCGGCGGGGATGGAACTCGCCCACCAGCCGGCTGCGCAACTGGGGCTGGCGGCGCCAGGACGCATCCAGAAGGACCAACGGCATCCCCAGGTCGCCCGGCCCGATCTCGTCACCGTCGGGGTCGAGCAGTAGGCGCCCCTGTGCGTCCAACGTCCGATCCGGGTCGTAGACGACAAACCTCAATCCTTGCAACCCACGCAGCGGAGCGAGCGAGCACCGTTTCCACGATTCCCGCGGATCGCGCAGGATCAGCACATCGCGCGCGGTGGCCAAAAGATCCATGTCCCAAGCGTACGCGAGCCCCCCCCCAAACGACCGACGCGCGCGGACCCCCTCAGGGACCCGCGCGCGTCATCGATCAAACACCGCTCAGCTCAGCGAACAAGGCGCCCGCGCAGGTTCCGCTCGCAAGTGGCCAACGCCCGCGCGCAACCGCGCTTTAGCGCGCAAAGTGCCCAGCGCGCGCTCCGCGCGCAACCGCGCTTCAGCGCGCAAAGTGCCCAGCGCGCGCTCCGCGCGCAACCGCGCTTTAGCGCGCAAAGTGCCCAGCGCGCGCTCCGCGCGCAACCGCGCTTTAGCGCGCAAAGTGACTGTAGGCCTTGTTCGCCTCAGCCATCTTGTGCAGCGTCTCCTTCTGGGAGACCGACGCACCTTGGCCGTTGAAGGCGTCGACGAACTCCTCTGCCAGGCACTGCGCCATGGGCTTGCCCTTCTTCTTGCGCGAATTGTCGACGAGCCAGCGAATCGCGAGGCTTTGCTGGCGGTTGCGGCGCACTTCCCGCGGCACCTGGTAGTTCGCACCGCCAACGCGCTTCGAGCGCACCTCGACCGAGGGCCGCACGTTGTCGATCGCCCGCGAGAAAATCTCAACCGGGTCCTCGACATCGGGCAGCTTCTTCGCGGCCATGTCGATCGCCTCGTAGAAGATGTGCTGCGCCGTCGACTTTTTGCCCGACAGCATGATCTTGTTGATGATCTTCGTGGCCAGCATCGAGCCGAAACGGGGGTCCGGTTCGAGCAGGTCAGCAGTGGACTTGTAGTTGCGGGGCATGGTGAAAGGCGTGGCCGGCGGAGCCGGGCTGGAGCGGGTCGGATTCGGGCAGCGGCGCGAGACGGGCAGGCGCGCGCGGAGGGGCTTTCTCCACCCCGCTGCGCTTGCCCAAGGATGAGAGCTTCGGACGTACTACTTCTTCGGACGTACTACTTCTTCGGACGTTTCGTGCCGTACTTCGAACGGCTGCGCTTGCGGCCGTCGACACCCGACGCGTCCAAGGTGCCGCGCAGGATGTGGTAGCGCACACCGGGAAGGTCGCGCACACGGCCACCGCGGATGAGCACGATCGAGTGTTCCTGGAGGTTGTGGCCCTCACCCGGCACGTAGGCGGTGACTTCCTTGCCGTTCGAGAGGCGCACCCGTGCGATCTTCCGCAGCGCGGAGTTGGGCTTCTTCGGCGTCTGGGTTTTCACCTGCAGACAAACGCCGCGCTTTTGGGGGCAGGATTCCAGCACCGGCGACTTCGAGCGTCGCTTGACGGGGGTGCGGCCCTTGCGGACGAGTTGATTGATGGTCGGCATGATCGGGTTCGAGGATCGAAGCGCTCGCAGCGCTCGGTCGGTGCGGCCCCCGGGAGGGGCAGCCCGCAGTTGGAGTCCCCAGCGGGCGGCTCGCGGCGCGGGCGCTCCGCCGCCGGAAGGGGCGACTAGTCTAAGGGGTTGATCGAGTCCGTCAAGGGGACCGGGACCCCCGGGACCCCCGGGAGCCCCGCCGCGCGGCCACACGCGGCCAAGGGATCCGGACGGGCCACCCGGCCCGGCTTTCAGCTGTCGTCGTCGGCCAGTGCGGGTACGACCGCGCCATCGTCATCATCGTTATCCGCACCGGCGAGGAGTCCGAGTCCCGCCAACCGCTTCTCCGGTGCCAGGCCGCCGGCGTCCGTGCCGGTGGCGGCAAGGTCGTCGTCCGCGGCGCGCCATAGGGCATCGAGTCCACCGCCGAGCAGCGCCTCGATCTCCGCGTCAGCGGCCGTTGCCGGAGCGCCGAACCCACGTCCGATCTCTCCGAAGTCGATGTTCTTCTTGACGCGGGTCCGGTAGTGGTCGCGGAAGCCCGTGCCGGTCGGAACCATGTGCCCGAGGATGACGTTTTCCTTCAGGCCGACGAGGAAGTCGCGCTTGCCCGCCATCGCCGCTTCTGTGAGCACCTTAGTGGTCTCCTGGAAGCTGGCGGCCGAGATGAACGACTCGGAGGACAACGACGCCTTCGTGACTCCGAGCAGCAGGGTCTGACCCGTCGCCGGCTTCTTGCGCTCCTTGCGGAGGCGATCGTTCTCACGCTTGAAGCGGAACTTGTCCACCACCGCGCCGGGCAGGAAGTCGCTGTCGCCGGGGTCGCTGATCTGCACTTTGCGCATCATCTGGCTGATGATGATTTCAATGTGCTTGTCGTCGATCGGCACGCCCTGGGAGCGGTAGACGTTCTGGATCTCGTTGAGCAGGTAGTCCTGCACCTTCTCTTCGCCGCTGATGCGCAGGATGTCCTGCGGCACGAGCGGTCCGTCGACGAGAGGGTCACCCGCGCGCACTTCGTTGCCCTTGTGGACACGCAAGTGTTTGCCCTGGGGAACGGCGTGCTCTTGCTCTTCGATCACGGCGCCGTGCTCATCGAGCGCGCGCACCATGATCGTGCGCTTGCCGCGCTTCTTGTCGCCGAGTTCGACCACACCGTCGATCTCGGAAATCACCGCCGGGTCCTTGGGACGGCGCGATTCAAACAGCTCGGTCACACGCGGCAGACCTCCGGTGATGTCCTGCGTACCGCCGACTTCCCGGGCGCTCTTCGCAACCAGGTCGCCGGGGTTGATCTCCGAACCGTCGTCGACTTCGATGTAAGCGCGCTCGGGGATCGGGTAGAGCGCAAGGACGGTGCCTTTCGCGTCTTCCAGGACGAGCTGCGGGTGCAGGTCGCCCTTGTGCTCCATGACCTGCTTGCGGACGTTGTCGCGGCGGGAATCCCGCTCGACTTTCAGCGTCTTGCCTTCGATCAGGTCCTCGAAGCGGATGCGGCCCTTGAACTCTGCGAGGATCGGCACGTGGTGCGGGTCCCAGCGGCAGAGCACGTCGCCGGCTTTGAGCTTCTCACCGTCAGGCTTGATCATCACCGCGCCGATCGGGACCACGTAGCGGTCAAGCTCTCGATCCCGTTCGTCGACGAGCAGCACTTCGCCGTTGCGGTTCAGTGCAACCTGCTGTCCCTGCTGGTTCCGCACGACCTTGAGGTTTTGGAACTTGATCGTGCCCTCGCGGCGGACACGCACTTCGGACTGCTCGACGGAACGGCTCGCCGTACCACCGATGTGGAACGTGCGCATCGTGAGCTGGGTGCCCGGTTCCCCGATCGACTGCGCCGCGATGATGCCCACGGCCAACCCGCGCTCGGCGACGGTGCCGCGCGAAAGGTCCATGCCGTAGCAGCGCGCGCACACTCCGAGTCCCGCCTCGCAGGTCAGCGGGCTACGCACGCGGACCCGTTCGTACCCGAGCGCTTCGATGCGCTGGGCGGCTTCCTCCGAGATGAGCTCGTTCTCGCGGACAACCACCTCGTCGGTGATCACGTCCATGATCGTGTCCCGGGCGACACGGCCGCGGATCGCCTGCGCGAGGCTGACCACAACTTTCTCGCCCTTGTACACCGCGGCCTTGAAAATGCCGTTGGGTGTGCCGCAGTCCTCGCTCGAGACAACGACGTTCTGGGCGACGTCCGTCAGCTTGCGGGTCAAGTAACCGGCGTCCGCGGTCTTAAGCGCGGTGTCGGCCAGACCCTTGCGCGCGCCGTGGGTGGACGAGAAGTACTCGAGCACCTTCAGGCCCTCGCGGAAGTTCGCCTTGATGGGTGTTTCGATGATCTTGCCGGACGGCTTGGCCATGAGACCGCGCATGCCCGCGAGCTGCCGGATCTGGTCGATCGAGCCCCGGGCGCCCGACGTGACCATGCAGAAGATCGGGTTGACGTAGACGTCGCCGCGCTGGTCGCTGGCCAGAACCTGCATTAGGTCCTGACCCACGCGTTCTCGCGCGTGTGTCCACATGTCGATGATCTTAAGGTAGCGCTCACCGTCGGTGATAACACCGCGCATGAAGGCCTTCTCGACCTTGTCGATCTCGACCTGCGTTTCCTCGAGGATCCGGGCCTTGGTGACGGGCACGCGCATATCGTCCTTGGCGAAGGACAAACCGGCGCGGGTCGCGGCCTTGAAGCCGAGATCCTTGAGGTCGTCGAGCAGCGCCAAGGTGGCGTCCCGGCCCAGCAGGCGGTGGCAGTCGCTGATCAGACCCGCGATGCCCTTCTTGTCGAGTTGGTAGTTGTAGAAGGGCATCCCCGGGGGGAGGATGTCGTTGAAAATCGCGCGCCCTATGGTCGTGCGCAGGTAGATGCGCTTCGATCCGTCGCGCGAATCCGCGATCTTGCCATCCGGCCCGACTTCTACGGGCAGGTCGCTGCGCCCCTGCTTGACCAGGGTGCCGGGCTCGAGGCGCACCGCCACCATGCGGTGCGTCTGCGTCAGACCGTGGCCGTAGGCGAGGAAGAGCTCGTTGAGCGACGAGAACCGGCGGGGTTTGTCGTCGGCGACGTGCGGATCCTTCGACAGGTAGAAGATACCGAGCACCATGTCCTGGGACGGCGCGATGATCGGCTGGCCGTTGGCAGGCGAAAAGATGTTGTTCGTCGACAGCATGAGCGTCGACGCTTCGATCTGCGCCTCGAAGGACAGGGGCAGGTGGACGGCCATTTGGTCGCCGTCGAAGTCTGCGTTGAAGCCACCGCAAACCAGCGGGTGCAAGCGAATCGCGTTGCCTTCGATCAGCACCGGCTCGAACGCTTGGATGCCGACGCGGTGGAGCGTGGGCGCGCGGTTGAGCAGCACGGGATGGTCGCGGATGACTTCGTCGAGGATGTCCCAGACTTCCTCGTCGCGCCGCTCAAGCATGCGCTTGGCCGACTTGATCGTGTCGGCGAGGCCGAGCTCCTTCAGGCGGCGGATGATGAACGGCTGGAACAGCTCGAGCGCGACCTTTTTGGGCAGGCCACACTGGTGCAGGCGCAACTCGGGGCCGACGACGATGACCGACCGGGCCGAATAGTCGACCCGCTTGCCCAGCAAGTTCTCGCGGAAGCGCCCCTGCTTGCCCTTGATCATGTCCGTGAGGGACTTGAGTGGGCGGTTCGAGGAACCGAGCACCGGGCGACGGCAGCGGCCGTTGTCGAACAACGCATCGACCGACTGCTGCAGCATCCGCTTTTCGTTGCGGATGATGACCTCGGGTGCGTTGAGGTCGAGCAGTTTCTTGAGGCGGTTGTTCCGGTTGATCAGGCGGCGATAGAGGTCGTTGAGGTCGCTCGTCGCGAAGTTGCCCGAATCGAGCAACACCAAGGGGCGCAGGTCCGGCGGAATGACCGGAATCACCTCGAGCACGATCCAATCTGGGCTATTGCCCGAGTCGCGCAGCATCTCGACGGTCTTGAGCCGTTTGATGATGTCTTTCTGGCGCTGCTTGGAGCGGGTGGCCAGCAACTCTTCGCGGAGCTCCTGGCTGAGTTTTTGCATGTCGAGCCGCTTGAGCAGCTTCTTGACCGCTTCGGCGCCCATTTCGGCCTCGAACTCCGAGCCGTACTTCGCGCGCGCTTGGCGAAACTCGTCCTCGGTGAGGAGTTGTTTCTCCTCCAGCGGCGTGCCACCCGGATCCACGACGATGTAGTCCTGGAAGTAGATGACCCGCTCGAGGTTCGACGTTTTCATGTCGAGCAGCGTCCCAAGACGGCTCGGCATGGCTTTGAAGAACCAGATGTGCGCGACGGGCGCCGCCAGGTTGATGTGGCCCATCCGCTTGCGGCGCACGCGGCTGTGCGTGACCATCACACCGCACTTGTCGCAGACGATGCCTTTGTGCTTGATGCCTTTGTACTTGCCGCAAGCGCACTCCCAGTCGCGCTCGGGCCCGAAAATGCGCTCGCAGAACAGGCCGTCGCGCTCGGGGCGGTACGTGCGGTAGTTGATCGTCTCCGGCTTCTTGACTTCCCCGTAGGACCAGGAACGGATGTCCTCGGGCGAAGCGAGGCTGATCCTGACGCTCCCGTAGTCGTTGATGCGGTTGTAGACGTTCTCGACCATGGTGGAATCCCTCGAAGAGTCGGCGGTGGGTTCCGCGGCGCGGACGGACGGTAGTGCGGCGCGGTGTCGCGGCGCGGGCGTCGGGTTCGGCGCGGGAGTGTGCGGTGCGGTGAGGCTGGCGGCGACGGCGCACCGTGTGTGCGGTGCGCGCGGGCGCTGGGGTTCGGTTTAGGAGCCGACCGCGGGGCGTGCTGCCTCGCGATCGGCCCTCGCGCCGATCAAATGGCGGCTTTTTTCTGCAGCTCGATGTTGAGGCCGAGGCCCTTGATCTCGTTGCACAGCACCTCGAAGGACACCGGCGTGCCCGGTTCGAGGATATTGAGCCCCTTGACCATGGACTCGTAGATCTTCGTCCGGCCGTCGACGTCGTCGGACTTGACCGTCAGCAGCTCCTGGAGGATCGCCGCTGCTCCGTAGGCCTCAAGCGCCCAGACTTCCATTTCTCCGAAGCGCTGGCCACCAAAACGTGCCTTGCCACCGAGGGGCTGCTGCGTGATGAGGCTGTAAGGGCCTGTGGCCCGAGCGTGCACCTTTTCGTCGACGAGGTGGTGCAGCTTCAGCATGTACATGACACCGACGGTGACCTCCTGTTCGAAGGGCGCACCGGTCCGCCCGTCGAACAACCGGAACTTCCCGCTGCGCGGCAAGCCGGCCTCTTCAAGGGCGTTCTCGATGTCGTCCTCGGTCGCGCCGTCGAAGGGTGGTGTGTGGAACCGCACGCCCAACTTGAGAGCCGCGAGGCCGAGGTGGGTTTCGAGGATCTGACCGACGTTCATCCGGCTGGGCACACCCAGCGGGTTGAGCACGATGTCGACCGCCGTCCCGTCTTCCAGGTAGGGCATGTCCTCGATCGCCATGATCTTGCTGATCACGCCCTTGTTGCCATGTCGGCCGGCCATCTTGTCACCCACCGACAGTTGACGACGGGTAGCGACGTAGACCTTGACCATCTCGAGCACGCCGGTGGGCAGCTCGTCGCCGCGGCTGAGGCGGTTGACGACCTTGTTCTTCTCGCTTTCCTTGTTCTCAATGCGCTGCTGGTACTCGTTGACGACACGCAGAGCCTTCTCGCGCTTGTCCTTCGAGCCGCATTCTTCGGCGGCGGTGATGCACAGGAGCTTGATCCGACGCAGCTCGTCGAAGGTCGCCGTCTGGTCGAACTGCACCGGCTTGCCTGACTGCGTGTCGAGCACGTCGCTGCCGAGCGCCTTTTGCACTTCCTTCAGCATCAGCCCGGTGTAATCGCCAAACGCCTTCAGGAAGTCCTTCTCCGCGTCGCGGATCTGGACGAGGACCTTGTTGCGCTCCGCGTCGGTCAAGTTGACGCGACGCGAGAACTTCTGCGCGTCGATCACGACGCCGTTCGTGCCCGGGGGCATCGTCAGCGACGCGTTTTTCACGTCGACGCCCGCGCGACCGAAGATCGCGTGCAGCAGTTTCTCCTCGGGGGTCAGCTCGCTCTTGCTCTTCGGTGCGACCTTGCCGACGAGGATATCCCCCGCTTCGACGTAGGTGCCGATGCGCACGATCCCGCTTTCATCGAGCATCGCCAGCGCTTTCTCGCCCACGTTGGGGATGTCGCGCGTGAACTCCTCCTTGCCGAGCTTCGTCTCGCGGATCTCGACCTCGTACTCCTCGATGTGGATCGAGGTGAACGTGTCGTTGCGGACGAGGCGCTCGCTCACGAGGATCGCGTCCTCGTAGTTGAAGCCGTCCCAGGCCATGAACGCGACGACGAGGTTGCGGCCCAGAGCGAGCTCGCCGAGGTAGGTCGACGCGCCGTCCGCGAGCAGACCGCCCGCTTCGACGACCTCACCTTCTTTCACGCGCGGCACGTGGTTTTGGCACGTCCGCTCGTTCAAGCCGCGGTACTTCGTCAGGCGGTATTCCTCGTCGTCGACGAGGATCACCTGGCTGTCGACGTAACGCACGGTTCCGCCCTTCTTCGCCCGCATCACCATGTCTGTGTTGCGCGCGACGATGGCTTCCATGCCTGTGCCGACGAGCGGCGGTTCGGCCTGCAGCAACGGCACGGCCTGGCGCTGCATGTTCGAACCCATCAACGCACGGTTCGCGTCGTCGTGTTCGAGGAACGGGATCAGCGCGGCCGAAACACCGACGATCTGCTTGGGCGAAACGTCGACGTAGTCGATCTCGGTCGGCGCGACTTCATAGTTGTCGCCGTCCTTGCGGACGAGCACCCGCGGCCCGACGAGGTTCTGCTTGTCGTCGATGGCGGAGTCGGCCGGGGCGATGACCTTGCCGGTCTCTTCGTCGGCGCGCAGGTAAACGACGTCGTCCGAAAGGTGGCCCTCGACGACACGGCGGTACGGGGTGCACAGGAAGCCGTACTCGTCGAGCTTGGCGAACAACGCCAAGGACGAGATCAGACCAATGTTCGAACCTTCGGGGGTTTCGATCGGGCAGAGGCGGCCGTAGTGCGACAGGTGCACGTCGCGCACGTCGAAGCCGGCGCGCTTGCGATTCAAGCCTCCCGGTCCGAGGGCCGACAGTCGGCGCTCGTGGGTCAACTGGCTGAGCGGGTTCGTCTGGTCGACGACCTGGCTGAGTTCGCCGCGGCCGAAGAAGTACTCGACGGCGCTCGAGAACGTCTTCGAGTTGATCAGGTTGCGCGGGCTGACCGTCTCGGGGTTCTCGAGGTTCATCCGCTCCTGCGCGGTGCGGCGCAGTTTGAGCAGGCCCTTGCGGAACTCCTCGCCGGCCAGTTCGGCGATCGTGCGCACTCGGCGGTTGCCGAGGTTGTCGATGTCGTCGAGCTCACCGTCGCCGTTGCGCAGCAAGATGATGTATTTGATCGAGTTGACGATGTCGCGCGGCTGCAGAACCTGGACGTCCTCGGGAATGTCCTGGTCGAACTTGCGGTTGAGGCGGAAGCGGCCAACACGACCCAGGCGATAGCGCTGGGGGTCGAAGAACTTTTCGTGGAACAGCTCGCGCGCTTTCTCGAGCTGCGGCGGGTTGCCGGGACGCAGGCGGCTGTAGATGCGCAGCAGCGCGTCACCGTGGCTCTTGCACTGATCCTCCTGCAGGGAGTTGAGGATCAGGGAATCGAGCTCTTCCGGCTTCTCGTCGATGATCTCAACGTCCGCGAGGTCGCTCGCTGCGATCTCGAGCGCCGCGGACTCGCTGATCTGAGTGCCCGAGGGGACCAGGATCTCGCCGGTCTTGAGGACCACGACATCCCCCACCGAGTAACGCCCGGTGATGCCCTTCGCGAACGCCGCCTCGGTTTGGTTCTTGCCCTTCTTCGCGATTTTCGTCGTGTAGAAGTGGCGCAGGATGTCCTGGTCGGTGCTGAGGTTTTCGTCGAGGGCGCGCAGCAGCGTCACCGCGGAGAACTTGCCCGACTGGTCGATGCGGACCGTGAGCACGTCCTTCTTCGTGACGTTGAGCTCGATCCACGAACCGCGCTCGGGGATGATCCAGCAGGAGTGGAGCTTTTTCTCCGCCGTCGAGAGGTCGACCGAGAAGTCCACGCCGGGCGAACGGTGAAGCTGGCTGACGATCACCCGCTCCGAGCCGTTGATAACGAACTCGCCGCCCCCGATCATGATCGGGATCTCGCCGAGGTAAACCTCTTCTTCGATCGGCTCCGGCTTGATCAGTCGCAGGCGTACCTTGAACGGGTACCCGTAGGTGAGACGCAGCTTGCGGCACTCGTCGATTGTGTAGCGCGGACGGCCGAGCTCGTAGCCGACGTACTCAAGGCACATGGTCTTGTCGTACGAGTAGATCGGGAACACCTCGCGCAGGAGGTTCTCAAGCCCCTCGTCGGCGCGCGCTCCCTGGGCCACTTCCGCCATCAGGAAACGGTCGTAGGCGCGGCGCTGGATCTCGACGAGGTCCGGGATCTCGACGAGGTCCGAGTAACGGGCGAACTTGCGGACGGGCTGGTTCTTGGTCGTCATCTGGGTCGCTCTCGGCCCGGCCTTCGGACCGACCTGGCCCCCGCTAGGGGCCTCGGTCGGACCGCGGCACAGGCGCTCGCTGTGGACGTCGATTCGCGCGTGAAAAGCCGCGGGGCGCGGCCATTCCGTGTGCGGAGTGCTTGGGGTCGCCCGCGGTCGCCGCGCGATGGGCGGAGCGCGGAACACGGGATCGAAAAGGGCTTCGCGCGGGTCAGTTCAGACCCGCGCAAGAAGGCGTGACGGTCCACGCGGTTCGCGGAGGGCGCCCACAGCCGTGCGCGATCGGCGGAAGGATGGCCGGGGTCCCAAGGGAGCGGCCGGCTGCTCCGCTGGGAACGTGCTCCGCTGGGAACGTCGGTTGACCACGCGGCGGTCAGATGGCCCCGCCCTGCGCGCCGAGCCCGCTGACTTAAACACCCCAGGGCGGTCGCCGCACAGGCGGCGACCGCTCGCAGGGTCGGTGGCGAGGATGCGCAGCAACCGCGGTCCGTTCAGTCGATCTTGACCTTGCCGCCGGCGGCTTCGATCTGGGCCTTGATCTTCTCGGCCTCGTCCTTGGCCACGCCTTCCTTGACGGCCTTGGGAGCGCCTTCGACCAGGTCCTTAGCCTCCTTGAGGCCAAGTCCAGTGATGGCGCGGACTTCCTTGATGACGTTGATCTTCTTTTCACCGCCGTCCGTGAGGATAACGTTGAACGCGGTTTTCTCTTCGACCGGCGCGGCGGCGGCTCCACCACCGCCAGCGGCGGCGACGGCGACCGGCGCGGCGGCGCTCACGCCCCAGTGACTTTCGAGGTGCTTGACGAGCTTCGAGGCCTGGAGAAGGGTGAGCTTATCGAGATGGTCCACGAGCCCTTGCAGCGCGGGCTCGAGCTCGGCGACGTTGGATTCGGACATGGTGAGGTTCTCCTACGAAGGGGTTCGATGCGGATGACTTGGCGGTCGGCAGGACGGCGCCGACCCGGTTCGGGATCGTCCGGCGCCACGGGGCACCGGCCGACGGACGGTTGCCGGCGGTGGCGAGCGGACCCGGGGACCCCGGGAGCCGCGCCCCGCCGGCGGGCGAGATCAGGCCGCGGGCGCTTCCCCGTCGGAAGGGTCGCCGACCTTGTCGCACTTGGCTTGGAGCGCACGGGCAAAGGAGCTGCCGGGCGCGGCGATGAGGGTCGCGATCGACCGCGCAGCGCCGTTGAACAGCCCGAGCAGTTGGGAGCGAAGCTGGTCGCGGGACGGGACGTCGGACAGGGCCGCGGCGTCGCTGGCGTTGAGGACGTTGCCCTCGAGCAAACCGCCGCGCACGGCAACCTTGCCGGCCTTGACGATGTCGGGGTTTGTGACGAGCACCTTGGCAGCCTCAATCGTCTGTTCGGTGGTGCCGTAGGCCACGCCGACCGTGCCGCGGAACATGTCCCGCGGGAAGTTGTGGCCGCACTCCTTGAGGGCGATCAAGGCGAGCTTGTTAGCCACCATGCGCAGGTTGACCCCGTGCTTGGCGAGCATCCCGCGCAGGGCCTCGTTTTCGACCATCGTCATGCCGGGCATGGCCACGACGACCAAACCCTCTGCAGCCTTGAAGTCGGCGGTCAAATCGCGGACCGCCATCTCGTTCACTACGCTCGGCATGACTCAGCTCCCGTACGAGATGAAGGCCCCAGGGCCCATGGTGGTGCTGACGGAAATCTTCCGGATGTACGTGCCCTTGACCGCTGACGGACGCATGCCGCCCAAGTGGTCGAGGAACGCCGTCAGGTTGGCGAGCAAGTCCTCTGCGGAGAACGAGCGCTTGCCGACGGGAGCATGCACATTGCCCCCGGCGTCGGTGCGGAACTCGACCTTGCCCGCCTTGAACTCTTGCACGGCCTTCGCGACGTCGGGCGTCACGGTGCCGCTCTTCGGGCTGGGCATCTTGCCCTGGGGGCCGAGCACCTTACCCAGCTTTCCGACGTGTTTCATCATGTCGGGGCTAGCGATGACGATGTCGAAGTCCATCCAACCACCGAGCACACGCTCGGCGAGGTCCTCGGCTCCCACGAAGTCGGCGCCCGCTTGACGCGCCGCTTCCGCGCGGTCGCCTTCGGCGAAGACGATCACGCGGACCGACTTACCCAAGCCCTTGGGAAGTGACACCGCACCGCGGACGAGTTGGTCCGACTTGCGCGGGTCGACACCGAGCTTAACGACCACGTCGACGGTTTCGTCGAACTTGGGCGCGGGCAAGCTCTTGATGAGTTCCAGCGCCTCGAGGGGCTGGTACTGCTTGTCGCGGTCGACGCGCTTCGTCGCCGCTTCGAATCGTTTGCTGCGTTTGGCCATGGCCCGACCTCAGTCCTTGATTGCACGGTTCGCACGTGCTGTATGACGGCGCAGCGCGCCCTCGGGGCGCACGGCTGCGGTGTGGATGGTGACCGGCGCCCGCGAACGGGCGGCGCAAAGAGACTGGCCGACGGGATACCCGTTGAGGGGGTACCGGCCGCAAGGCTCAGCGGGGATCGAAGGCGTGCGCATGGGAGTGGCGACCGCCGTCAGCCCTTGACCGCGATGCCCGCGGAACGGGCCGTTCCTTCGATGATGCGGCACGCGTGTTCGATGTCGCGCGCGTTCAGGTCCTTGAGTTTGATCTTGGCGATCTCCTCGACCTGCGCCCGCGTCACACTGCCCGCGACCTCGTGACCGACCATCTTCGCGCCGCTCTCGATCTTGGCGTACTTCTTGAGAAGCACGGCAGCCGGGGGCGACTTGAGGATGAAGTCGAAGCTACGGTCTTTGTAAACGGAGATCTCGACCGGGATGATGAGACCCAACTGGTCCCGCGTCCGATCGTTGAACTCCTTGACGAAGGCCGCGATGTTGACGCCGTGGGCGCCCAGAGCAGGGCCAACCGGCGGAGCAGGCGTTGCCTGTCCAGCGGGACACTGCAGCTTGATCTTTGCTGTAAGGACTTTGGCCATGGGCTCAGACGGCCTCCACTTCCCAGTACTCGAGTTCCACCGGCGTCGGACGTCCGAAGATGGTCACGATGACCTTGACGGTCCCCTTGTCGGGGTTGATCTCGTCGACCTGTCCGTCGAACCCGTCGAACGCGCCGGATTTGATCTTCACCATGTCGCCCTTGTGCAGGTTGATACTCACCTGCGGGCGCTGTTCGCTTTCGGACATCCGCGCAAGGATGCCCGTGACTTGGACCTCGGTCAGCGGGGTCGGCCCGCTGTCTCTTGAGCCCAGGAAGTCCCCGAATCCGGGGGTCTCGCGCATCGTCGAGCGCGCCTTCAGGATGCGTTCCTCGCCACCTTCCATCTCCTCGGGCTCCAGGTTTGCCTGGACCATCAGGTAACCCGGGTAGAGCTTGCGTGTGACGATGCGCTTCTTGCCGTTCTTGAGGTCGGTGACACGCTCGAAGGGCACCAGGACTTGGGGAATGACATCCTGGAGACCTGCGACCTTGAGCCGCGTCTCGAGCTGCTTGCGAACCGAGTCCTCTCGACCCGATTGGCAGCGCACGAAGTACCAGGTGTAAGTCATCGATGGAGCCGGAGCGAAAAACGGTGGAAGAGCGACGGGACCGGACGGGGAGAAGGATCTTGGGCGGGCGGGTTTTGGACGGTCACGATCCGAGCAGGATGGCGCGGAAGACGCGGCCGAGGAACCAGTCGGAGCCGGCGAGGAAACCCATCAGGATCACCACACAGATGACGACAACGATCGAGGAGTTGATCACCTCGGGCATGGTCGGCCAGGTGACCTTCTTGAGTTCGTTCTCAGTGTCTGTCAGAAGGTCGGCGACCTTGGGTTTCTGCTGCCAGCGGTAGATCAGAAGGACCAGGCCAGCGAAGAGGATCGTCGCGAGGAGGAACGAGCCATTGACGTCAACGCCGATGATCGGGATCTTCAACCCGCCCAGCGGTTCCCGCAGCGCTTGGACGCGCGACGAGAGCTGCGTGTGCAGAAAACTCGCCCCGAAGAACGCGAAGAAGACGAACGACCAGAACGCGAAGGTTCGCGCCATCCGGCCTTGTTCTTCTCGGGTTACGGCCATCGTCGTGGGGGCGTGCGTGCCCAGCTTGGGGGGGGTGGGAGCGGAGTATCGAAGGCGGACGAGCCGCGTTCACCCGGCCTACTAGGCGCAGATCGGGTGAACGCCACTCGCGAGGATCAGGCGAGAATCTTCGTCACGACGCCGGCGCCAACCGTGCGGCCGCCTTCGCGGATCGCGAAGCGCAGCTGCTCGTCCATGGCGACGGGGGTGCCGAGCGTGACCTTCAGCTTGACGTTGTCACCCGGCATGACCATCTCGGCGTCGCCCATCAGGTCGGCGGCGCCGGTCACGTCCGTCGTGCGGAAGTAGAACTGCGGGCGATAACCGGAGAAGAACGGCGTGTGGCGGCCACCCTCTTCCTTGGTGAGGATGTACACCTCGCACTCGAACTCGGTGTGCGGGGTGATGGAGCCCGGGGCGGAGAGAACCATACCGCGGCGCAGTTGGTTCTTTTCGATACCGCGAACGAGCAGGCCGACGTTCTCACCCGCCTGGCCCTCGTTGAGGGTCTTTTGGAACATCTCAACACCCGTGCAGGTGGTCTTGAGGATGTCCGGCCCCATGCCGACGATGTCGATGTTATCGCCCGTCTTCACCATCCCGCGCTCGATGCGGCCCGTGCCGACCGTTCCGCGACCCTTGATCGAGAACACGTCTTCGATCGGCATCAGGAAGGGTTTGTCGACATCACGCGTGGGTTGCGGGATGAACGAGTCCACTGCCTCCAACAGCTCGTGGATCGGCTGGATAGCGGGGTGGTCGAGGCCAGCGCCGGCGTCGAGCGCTTCTTGGGCCCTGAGGCCCGAGCCGCGCACGATCGGGGTGTCGTCGCCGGGGAAGTTGTACTTCGACAGGAGTTCGCGGACTTCCATGTCCACGAGGTCCAGCAGTTCGGCGTCGTCGACCTGGTCGACCTTGTTCATGAACACGACGACCGCGGGCACGTTGACCTGGCGGGCGAGCAGGATGTGCTCGCGCGTCTGCGGCATCGGGCCGTCGGCAGCGGACACCACCAGGATCGCGCCGTCCATCTGGGCGGCGCCCGTGATCATGTTCTTGATGTAGTCCGCGTGGCCGGGGCAGTCCACGTGGGCGTAGTGGCGCTTCAGCGTCTCGTACTCGACGTGTGTCGTCGAGATCGTGATGCCGCGCGCCTTCTCCTCGGGCGCCTTGTCGATGTTGTCGTAGTTCAACGCCTTGGCGAGGCCCTTGAGCGCCTGGACCCGGCAAATGACCGACGTGAGGGTCGTCTTACCGTGGTCGACGTGCCCGATGGTGCCGACGTTGCAGTGCGGCTTCGTCCGTTTGAAGACTTCCTTGGCCATCTTCGGGGTGCTGTGTTGGCGCGGGCGACGCCCGCAAGGTCTAAGGAGAAGAGGAAGAGTGAGGGACACCCCCCCACGCAGGAGTCGACGGTGCGTCGACCGCCAGCCGTCCGAAGGGACACTGGCGGCTTGCACCGGCGCGGGGCGCGCGGGGGAGGCCTGAACGGTGTTGAGAGAGCGGGGAGAAACGGGCGCACGGGATTCCGCGCGCCGATTCCGTAGGCTGCTGGCGAATGGAGCTGCTGGCGGGACTTGAACCCGCGACCTCTTCCTTACCAAGGAAGTGCTCTACCACTGAGCTACAGCAGCAGCAGCGCAAACCGCCGCGTCGACAGGGACCACGGGGCCTGCGCTTGCGCGTGGACACCGCGTTTCCAGCGGGCGGCGAGCCGCGCTGCTGTCGACGGGAGGATCTCGTTCGGAAGGTTGCTGGCGGCGCGGAACCCGACCGGGCGCGATCCGCGGAGTGAGTGGAGCGGGCGATGGGAATCGAACCCACGCGTTCAGCTTGGAAGGCTGACGTTCTACCATTGAACTACGCCCGCGGGCTGTATTCACCGTCACGCGGATTCCCCGTGACGCGGATTCCCCGTGACGCGGATTCCCCGTGACGCGGACCTCGTGCGACGTGGACTGCCTGTGGCACCGCGCGACCAAGGGACCGTCGACGTTGCCGCCGACCATCCCGCGGCTTCGCTGCCGCATGAGACGCTACCGAGCGTCGCGCTCTTTCCCTCACCGCCTCGGCATCACCGCCTCGGTATCACCGCCTCGGTATCACCGCCTCGGTATCACCGCCTCGGTATCACCGCCTCGGCATCACCGCCTCGGTATCGCTACATCTGCAGCACTGCAACGCTGCGGTCAGGCAGCGCCGCGAGCACGCGGACCGGGTCAGTGTGGGGACAGCTTAGATTGGGGCCCGCTTAGATGGACGGTGGGCGGAGCAGGATTCGAACCTGCGAAGGCTATGCCATCAGATTTACAGTCTGACCCCTTTGGCCGCTCGGGAATCCGCCCGGGAACCGTCCGTTACCCCCCAGGCCAGGTGGAAACCAGGTCAGGGGGAAACGGGGTGCTCGACGCTCTGGAGATCGGTGCGCACGCCGAACCTCACGCCCACGGGCCAGCCGGCGCCACCCGTGGGGTGTCGCCGGTCGCGCTCGCGGGGAGGACGGCTCCCGCTTGCTACCAGAAACCTTCGTGTTGACAGGGAGCAGACCGGTGCGAACACCGGCGCCCAACTCCGGAGGGGAGATGGGCTTGATCTTGGTTGCGGCCGCGAACGCACCGGAGTGGAGCCAGCGGCGGGACTCGAACCCGCAACCGCCTGATTACAAATCAGGTGCTCTGCCAATTGAGCCACGCTGGCAGGCGATCGCGGAGGGTGCGCAACGCAGCGCCGCGCCCCTCCCCGACGGTTGGACCCGACTTCCGCGCCACAGGGGTGCTTGGCCGGGCCATCGACTGTCCGACTCGGGAGCCGGCGGCGATGGGGAGCGGAGAGGATACGGTCCGCGCCGGGGGATGCAACGGGGCACCGCTAGAAATTCTCGATTAAGGCCTTCGTGTGCCCTGGGGGCGGCACGGGCCTTGCCCGAAGCGGCTCGCGCGGCTCGCGGAGGATCCCCTCAGACCGCGTCCATCCGCAGGCGCCACGCGTCAAACGCGGCCCGCGTGTCGTCGATGTGGTCGCCGCCGAACTTCTCGAGGAAAGCCGCGGCCAGTTCGAGCGCGACGACGGCCTCCCCTACCACGCTGGCCGCGGGAACGGACGTGACGTCGGAGCGTTGGTAGGTCGCGCGCACCGCCTCGCCGGACTCGAAGTCCACGCTCGCGACGCCCCGGCGCAGCGTCGGGATCGGTTTCATCGCGACACGCGCGACGAGCGGCTCGCCGGTTGTCATTCCCCCTTCCAAGCCGCCCGCGTGGTTCGTCGCGCGCCGGAAGCGGCCGTACGCGAGGGGCGGCGCTCCGTCCGCGCCAGCCAGCACGATTGGATCGTGCACCTGCGACCCCGGACGACGCGCCGCGTCGAAGCCCAGGCCGAACTCCACACCCTTCATCGCCGGGATCGAAAGAAGCGCTCCAGCCAAACGGCCCGTCAGGCGCTGGGGAGCGCTTGCGTAAGAGCCGATCCCCGGCGGGAGGCCGAGCACCACCACCTCGAAGATGCCACCCAGCGTGTCCTGTTCGGCCATCGCGTCGTCGACGGCAGCGCGCATGGGAGCGTCGGCATCGGGATCGAGGCACGCAAACGCGCTCGACGCGCGGTGTTCGCTGCGCAGCGATCCCGCCCCATCGAACGCATCCGGCCGCGCGCGCACACCGCCGAGCTCGACCACATGCGCAAAGATCTCGATGCCAAACCCTTCGAGCAGTTGCCGCGCGACACTGCCCAGCGCAACACGCATCGCCGTTTCGCGCGCACTTGCACGCTCCAGTACCGCACGCGGATCGCGCACGCCAAGCTTCTGGCAACCCGCCAAATCCGCGTGCCCGGGCCGCGGATCGCCGGGGACGGGCAGCATCTCGATGGTGGCGTCGCGGTTGATTAGCGCGAGCGCAATCGGCGAACCCAACGTGAAGCCCGCGCGGGTTCCCGCGTAGAACTCGACACGATCCGATTCGATTTTCTGCCGCGCGCTGCGCCCGTATCCGGCCTGGCGCCGCGCGAGTTCGTTGTCGATGCGCTCGACGCTCAACGGCATCCCCGCCGGCATTCCTTCGAGGATCCCGACGAGGCGCGGCCCGTGGGATTCACCCGCAGTAGTCCAACGCAGGCCTTTCACGCGGCTCTCCGCAGGAAAGGTGGCTTACGCACATCGATCTGGAACATCCGTCTCAGTCTAGCGGCAGCGTGCCGCAAGCGGCTCACTCCGTCGCGAGGGCGTCGATGGAAGCTTCCACCTTCAGCGTTCCGGTGTACGAGCTCGACATTCTCACCGTCAGCTCCTCGCGCGCAAACTCGGACGTGCTGTCAAGGGTGTATTCCACTTGCGCTTCGAAGCCCGTGGTCATGCGGCGGGCGACGTCAAACAGCAGCTCGCCCTCGACCGTGGCGCGCAGCTCACCCACGGTGTTTTCGGTGGTGGTTATGCGCTCCCCGTCTCCGCCGATCGTTATGCGTGCGATGCCGTCTTCGATCGCAACGAGGCGCGCTTCGAGGTCCCACTCGGTGCCGTGGAGCATCTGCGCTCCCGCGCGGTCTCCGCCGCCCATTCCGCGGCCCCCGCGCCCACCCCGGCGGCCGCCACCCTCGGGGGCCTCGGCCGCGGCAGGCGTAGCGAAAAGTGCTTTGGCGACGCCCAGCCCCAGCGCATCCTCGAACGCCGGGCCACTCACCGTCCAGACGCCGTCGACCTTGACCTCACCCTCGGGCAACAAACCATCCAACGGCAGCGTGAGCCCCAAGGAAGCAAGCCGCTCGAGCGGCACGTCGCCGCCCTCCAGCACCTCGGCCTCGACGCTCTCCCCGTCGCGCACGAGCCGCACTTTAGCGCCTTCGAATTCCGATTCGAGCGCCGTCGACCGCGCGCCGCGCATCCCCTCGGACGCACGCTCGCCCTCGATGCCCTCGAAGTGGCGCACGACGGTGGTCGGCGCGCCCTCGGCCACAGCTTCGGCGCGGTCGCTCCAAGCCGCGCTCCAGGTTTCCGTGGTGGAGCTTGATCCGCCGGGTGTTTCGCGAACCTCGCCGTCCTGCTCGACGCTGCGCGAAACGAGCTCGAAGCTGGACGTGCTCGTCATTTCGAGCCGCGCGCCTTCCCCTGCGCGGTACACGGGGCGCAGGTCGTTGGCGCGCAGCAGGGCACTGCTGGCTGTGAGGGCACTGCTGGCTGCGAGGGCGAGGCCGAGAAAGAGAGTGGCCATCAATTTCATGGTGCTGCCGGAGTGACGAGCGGGTGCCCACGCGCGGGCGGTGGGTGGGTTGGAGGCCGAGCGCTACAGACTAGCGACCCAGGCCGAGCGCGATGTCCCAGCGCCCTAGCCGCGCGCGCCGGCCCGCGCGTCCGACTTCCGTTCCGAGCGCGAAAACCGTCTGATCGCGCCGTTGTGCCCGACCCCAAGGACTCGCAAGACCTCCGGCGCCAGCGCGTGCTGGCCACCATCGACTCGATCCCCCGCGGCCGTGTGGCTACGTACGGTGGCGTGGCGGAAGAAGCGGGCCTGCCCGGCCACGCGCGCTACGTAGCGCGGGTCCTGCGGGAACTCCCGCCCGGCCAATTCCTGCCCTGGCACCGGGTCGTGGGCGCCGGCGGCCACATACGCACCCAGGGCCAAACCGCCACGCGCCAAGCCCGCCTTCTGCGCGCCGAGGGCATCGCCGTCAAAGGGGGCCGTGTGGACCTGGCCGGGCACGGGGAACCGTGGTAGCTTCCGATCAGGTGGTCTGCGTCCTTTGCCGGCGCGGATCTGCCTCGCCCGAATTGTTCATCAGGTTTTCGAGCTGACGAGCCCAAGTCGTCGTCTGGTGGTGATCTGCGGCCGCGGGGCCCGCAGTCGACCTTGAACAGGTCAACGAGTACGCCCGTGGTCGCAAAGTGCCGCCAGAGGACGAAAGGCGGCCGAAGGCCACCGGTTGGGCCGTCCGATCGCAAAGCTGGTGAATAACCCGGGCTAGTGTCATGGATCAGAAATTTCTAGGCACATATTCGG
>ENA-ORBV01001895-ORBV01001895.1-microbial-mat-metagenome-genome-assembly--contig:-NODE-1895-length-45306-cov-28.479272_pt1 | contig 45306 bp, 61 predicted proteins | sample MGYA00237777_ERZ505514 | MGnify/ENA primary metagenome ERZ505514 (study PRJEB26160, sample SAMN06269048) | microbial mat metagenome | isolation source: Oligotrophic lake microbial mat | place... | reverse complement strand
AGTCTCGCCGCATGCCGGACGGCGACGCGATATTGCCGCCACACTTCCTGGTGCATGGCCGCGCGCACCGCGGGCAGTTCGGGGTATGTTCCCCCGTAGTACACGGTGCCGCTTTCTGAATGTATTTGATACGCGACGCTCTTGACTTCGCGAGTGGCACGGGCGCGCAGCATTTCGTAATGTGTTGCAATTTCTCGGTTGATCATGATGGATCTCCACGGGTTATCGGAATCGCTCTTGGCGTTCCCTGCTACCGCCCCACGCTGGCGCGGTAGCCGGCAACGTCTAGCGCGCTATACGGCCTAGCTCTCGCAGACGCGCCAGGGCAATGGTATGCCAGCGTTCGAAGGCGGCGGTCGCCTCGCGTTTGGTTTTGTACCGGATCGGCGAACCGCGGACCCCGCGGTAATCCGACCAGACCCAGCGGTGCCGGATCCGATCGATAGGGTAGCCGCCACTCCCCCACATCATGACGTGGTTCAGTAGGGCATATTCGTCTTCGCTTATCGGGGTCATGTCGATTTTCCTCTCGGCTGCATAATTGGTCACTTGGTTGCTCCATCTGGATAACGCATCAGGATAACCCAATCCGGCTGTTCACCGTCCGCCCGTTCTACCGCGGTGTCCATGATCGAATCGGCGGTTTCTTTGGCGATCCAATACGCCCCGGCGCGGTATTCAGTGGCGCGCCATACTGCTAGACACGCGGCTTCCCAATCGTCGTCACTCTCAAATCGGTCTAGATGACCGCTCATCGTGCTCGGCACGTCCGCCGCCGTGGTGAACGTCACCAATCCGGCGGAGTCGTTCGTATCGGTCTGGGTCATCGGGTTTCTCCGGGGTTGTTTTGAAGCGCCCTAGACGGGCGCGGAAAACTCATCTCATCTAGGATAACGCAGATATACTCGACGAGTTTCATGGGCGACGTGAATCTAGCGTGCTGTGTTTTCCACGGCGATGTCCATGATCAAATCGGCGGCTTCTTTGCGGAGCCAGTACTTGCCTTCGTAGTGTTCGCTCCGGCGCCACACTGCTAGACACGCGTCATCCCAATCGCCGTCGTCGGAAAATCGGTCTCGATGGGAGGCCATCATGAACGGCACGTCAGATTCCTCGTCGAATGTCACCAATCTGGTAGTGCTCCGGTGGTTTGCTCCAGCGTCCAGCACCATAGCAGCGGCGCACATGATCTCGTCGATGCGGGCGGGATTGACCCCATAGTCGCCCTCGATTGTCTCGTACTCCAGCCAGACTGCCCGGCTCGCCGTCTCCCAGGCGTCACGCGTCGAGAAAGCGTCTCGATACTCGGCTAGCTGGTCGATCACATCGCGCGTCGCGAGGCAAAAGCGACCGTAGTTTTCGAAGTTGTGCGTCTCGGGGTTGTCGGTCATTTGGGTCGCTCCTCATGATGGAGGTCCGTGGGACCTCTTAGGGGTTAGGTAGTCAGGAGGTCTGGAGGTCGACAGACCTCTTCGTAGGACCTCTCAGGTAGTGATGGACTGTATACGCCGATCATCGCCATCTGTCAATACTAATCTTTCAGCAGACTAGCCGGCAACGTCTCGCGCTATCCAGTACTGCCGCCACGCCTCCAGGTGCATGGCCTCGCGATTGGCACAGTCCCGTAGACGCTCCACGGCGGTGTCCATGATCAAATCGGCGGTGTGCTTGGCGATCCAGTGCGCCCCAGCGCGGTATTCAGTGGCACGCCACACTGCTAGACATGCAGCGTCCCAATCTTCGTCACTGTCGAATCGGTCTAGGTGACCGCTCATCTCGCTCGGCACGTCAGCGGACGTGGTGAAAGCTATCAGTCTGCTGGCGACGTCGTCGTCAGTCTCGAGGTTGTCGGTCATTTGGGTCTTCCTTCGGGGAGGGGTTAGCGGATCCGCCTCGTCGAGCGTGACCACGCTCTAGGCGTTCCCTGCTATCGCCCCTGACGACGGAGCAATAGCCGGCAACGTCTAGCGCGCTATACGACCCAGCTCTCGCAGACGCGTAAGGGCAAGGGTATGCCAGTCCTCGAAGGCGGCGGTCGCCTCGCGTTTGGTCTTGTACCGGATCGGCGACCCCGCCACCCCACGGTAATCCGACCACACCCAGCGGTGCCTGATCCGATCGATGGGGTAACCGCCACTCCCCCACATCATGACGTGGTTCAGAAGGGCATATTCGTCGTCGCTGATCTGGGTCATTTGGGTCTTCCTTTGGGAGGGGTTTGGAGGTCTGGAGGTCGACAGACCTCTTCGTGGGACCTCTCAGGTAGTGATGGACTGTATAAGCCGACCATCACCACCTGTCAATACTAATCTCTCAGACTGCCCACGCCGGAACGACAGGCAATGGCGCGTAGAAGCCGGTGCCAGCGGCGGCGGCTGCTTTGCGCCCGCGTGGATCGTAGGACTTTGGCATGATCACGCCAAACGCGTCATCCCTACCTAAATCGACAAACGCCGCCTTGCCCTCGTCGCCGGTGGGTATGACACGCATCGTCTCGTTACGGGCGACGTCTCCAAATTTGGCGAGGTATCGCGGGTTGAACGCCGGCGCACTTGCCAGAGCCGTCTCGGGCATAGGCCGGACGACCGAGCGCCAGCGCGGAAAGTCACCGGCGAGTAGCTCGGTGCGCATTGTGAACACGGCGGTCGCGCCGGGCTCAAGCGCGTCGGATGCCGTCGCTGCATGCACCACGTCGATCGTGACAGCGCGGCTCATGGGGTCAGGCTGATCGACCACGACGAACTTGGTCGCCCCACGCTTTGCGGCTTTGCACGCGTTGAACAGCGCCCTGGTCGCCGGGAGGATCACGTCGAGCGGTGGCGCAACGTGGCTAGCCGCGTCGGGCTGCATGGCTAGCAGCGTGTGACCATCCGCCACGACGATCGTCCCGTCAGCGCCGTACTGGATGCCACGGAGGGTAGCGCGCGTGGGGTCGGATGACACGAAAGGGAATGCGTCGTGGTAGTACTGCGCGCCGATTGCAAACTTGGTCATTTGGGTCTTCCTTCTGGGGAGGGGTTTGGAGGTAGTGATGGACTGTATACGCCGATCATCACCACCTGTCTACACTTATTTTTCAGCTTCACTGCCGAGGACGGAACAGGGAACCAGCGCGGACGGCTCCGGCGAAGGCGTCACCGTCTGGGACCGCGCCAGCGAAGGAAGCACCGACGAAGGAAGCACCGACGAAGGTCGCCCCGTCTAGGTTGGCGTAGTGCATACACGCGCGTGCCAGATTAGCGCCGGCGAGGTTTGCGCCGATGAGTTTTGAGCAAGCGAGATTCGCGCGCTCGAGATTCGCCCCGGCGAGGTTTGCGCCCGTTAGATCGGCGTTGATGAGATTCGCGCCGGCTAGATTCGCGCCCTCGAGATTCGCCCCAGCTAGATTCGCGTTGGAGAGGTCCGCACCGACTAGAACGGCGTCAGAGAGGTCCGCGCCGACTAGCCAGGATCCGCTCATGTATGCCTCAGTCAAGTCAGCGTGGGACAGCGCCGCACCCGTCAAATCAGCGTCCGACATGACAGCGTAGGCTAGGTAAGGGCCACGCGTGCGCGCCTCGGTCCGGGTGGGGTCAACAACGGCGGTAAACTGCCACCTGCCGCTATAGCGGTTGAAAATCTTGACGGGGGTCTGGGTCTGGGTCATTTGGGTCTTCCTTCGGGGGAGGGGTTAGGTAGTGGTCAGGTAGTGATGGACGGTATAAGCCGATCATCACCACCTGTCAACACTAATCTCTCGGCTTCGCTGACGGGGATGGAACAGGGAACCCGCGCGACGCATAGGCGAAGGTCGCCCCAGAGAGGTCCGCCCCGGAGAGGTCCGCCCCATCTAGGTCAGCGAAGTGCAGACAGGCGCGGCTCAGATTGGCACCGGCAAGGCTTGCTCCGACAAGTTTCGCACGGGCGAGATTCGCGCCGTCTAGATTCACCCAGGGGAGATTCGCCCCAGAGAGGTCCGCCCCGGAGAGGTCGGCGTAGTGCAGACAGGCTTGGGCCAGATTGGCTCCGGCGAGGTTTGCGCCGACAAGTTTCGCGCGGGAGAGTTTCGCGCGCTCGAGATTCGCGCGTGCGAGATTCGCGCCCGTTAGATCGGCGAAGTTCATACACGCGCGGCTCAGATTGGCACCGGCGAGGTTTGCGTAGGCAAGATTCGCGCGGACGAGATTCGAGCCGGAGAGGTCCGCCCCAGAGAGGTCCGCCCCGGAGAGGTCCGCCCCGTCTAGGTCGGCGTAGTGCAGACAGGCTTGGGCCAGATTGGCTCCGGCGAAGCTTGCGCCGACAAGTTTCGCACAGGCGAGATTCGCGCCCTCGAGATTCGCCCCGGCGAGATTCGAGCCCGTCAGGTCGGCGTTGATGAGGTTCGCGCCGGAGAGGTCCACCCCGGAGAGGTCCAACCAAGATAGATTGGCGCTGGAGAGATTAGCGTCGGACAGCCTGCCGCTGAAGCGATTGAAAATCTTGAGGGGGATCTGAAGGGTCTGAAGGATCTGGGTCATTTGGGTCTTCCTTCTGGGGAGGGGTTTGGAGGTAGTGATGGACTGTATACGCCGATCATCACCACCTGTCTACACTTATTTTTCAGGTTGGTGAAGGTTGGTGAAGGTTGGTGAAGGTTGGTGAAGGTTGGTCCCAATTCTTTTCAGAGAGAAAACCCGCCCGCCACGGCTGAAAAATCCTCGAGCCACCCGAAGCCGCCTCGAGCCACCCGAAGCCACCTGAAGCCAAGCCCAAGCCACCCAAAGCCAAGCCCAAAGCCACCTGAAGCCACCTGAAGCCACCTGAAGCCAAGCCCAAGCCACCCAAAGCCAAGCCCAAAGCCACCTGAAGCCGCCTCGAGCCACCTGAAGCCGCCTCGAGCCACCTGAAGCCAAGCCCAAGCCAAGAGGTCCATAGACCTCCCTACCAAAAGGGATATCATATCCCGTGACAAGTGAGCTACATCAATGACTTAGGTGGTGTGAGGGGGGATGGGATGGAGGGACTAGGACCTAGTACTGGCTAGGATTCCGGCATTCACTGGCTTTTTCTGATCAATGACCACCCACCACCACTTTCAAAAAAGGGTTAAACCCCTTGTTGTTGTTGTTCCGGCTTTGGGCGTCACTGAACACCCACCTGCACCCACCAGGACCCCGTAGGACCCCGTAGGACCTCGCCAGAGCGTGCTGGGTGAGCCCTAGGGGGCTGGGTGCCACCTACCTAGCCTGAGGCCACCCAAGCTCACCCAGCACGCTCCTAGGACCTCCTAGAGGCATCCCAGAAAACCAGCCCTCACCCCCCATAATACCCCTAGAACCCCCATGGTCTATTATTAGTACATCCCCAATTTTGGGGGGCGGTCATTTTCCCCACCCTATACCAAGAGGTCCATAGACCTCCCCACCCCTAGTGGGTACCATCTTCAGATCCCTGGGATCTTGAGAACCCCTATAAACCAAATACATGTATCTTTTCAAGACCTTGGATTTCCCCCCTACATGTTAGGGAAGGCTGACTACCCTTTGGCACCCACAGTGCTACCCCTAGATACCCCAGGGAGGTCTATGGGACCTCTCTGACCCAACCCAATCTGACTCAAGACGAATGAGGTATGAAGTTAGTATGAAGTATTCACAGAAGTACTCAGTACTTATACTTCATCTACACTTACTAAACACATAGAACTAACCTAAGACTTAACTAAGGATAACTAAGGATAACTTACTTATACTTATGTTTAGTCTTAGCTAAGTCTTAGGTTAGTCTTAGGTGAGTTCTATGTTTAGTCTTAGTCTTACTCACATACATACACCTACATCTCTACCTAATCATAACTTAAGTACTTCCTTCTGTCAAAGCACCTAATGGTGTGATGTGGGGTGTGATGTGAGGTGTGATGTGAGGTGTGATGTGAAGTGAGAGATGGTACCTCACCTAAAACCTAACATAAAACATAACCTTACACAAAGAGGCCACACCCAGTGCCGCTCGAAACAGCCACCTACATCTCGGATCTGACGTCAACGAACCCCGCCGTCACCGATGGTATCGTCCAGGGTGACGACCACCTCCGCCTACTCAAGACGGTGATCAAGGCGACATTCCCTAACATCACCAATGCCGTCACCTCGACCCACACCGTGTTGAACGGGCTGGATGGGCGTGTGACTACGGTCGAATCAGGGAAGCTGGCGACGACAGGTGGCACGCTCTCCGGTGGCCTCACCATCTCCGCTGGTGGCCTTACCGTCTCCGCTGGTGGCCTCGTGGTCACCGCTGGCACCGTGACCCTCCCAGCCACCTCTGAGACCATCCAGGGCCTCGCTGAGTCGGCTACGCAGGCTGAGGTCAATACAGGGACCGACGACGTACGACAGGTCACCCCCCTGAAGCTGACCAATTGGACCCCGACGCTGACTGCCGTCACCCTCGACTCGTCTGCTGACTACTTCCTCATCACCGATGGGTCAGACAGCAACAAGCTTAAGAAGGCCTACGCCAGCACGGCGGCAGCGGTCATCGCCGACCAGAAGTCCTCTGGCACCGCTGGAGGGACGTTCACCTCCGGTGCGTGGCAGACCCGGGACCTCAACACCGAGATCTCCGACGCCAGCAGCATCGTCACCATCGCCTCGAACCAGTTCACGCTGGTGGCAGGGACGTATATGATCACCGCAACAGCTCCAGCCTATCAGGTCGCTGAACATCAAGCCAGAATCTATAACGTCACCGACGCGGTTGTCGTAACCGTTGGGATGAGTCAACGCAACTCAGGTTCAGGGCAAACCACGACTAACTCGATAGCCGCCTCGATCGTTACGATCGCCGCGAGCAAAGCGTTCAAGATCGAGCACCGTTGCTCGAATAGTAGTGCGTCGAATGGATTTGGCGTCGCCGGTGGTTGGGGCACCGAGCAATACACGACGGTCGAGATCATTAAGCTCGCATGATCCTTCTTGTTCTATTCCTTCCCCTCCTAGGGGCTCTGCTATTCAGGGTCCGGGGTGGCCTCTTCAGGCTCCCCTCCACCACCCTCGGGCGAGCTGTGTGGTCCGTTGGCATGACTGTCCCCATCGTAGGGGTCACCCTCAATTGGTGGCTCCTGCTCCTCGCTCCCCTCCTGTTCGCTGGGTGTGTGTTGCCGTGGTGGAAGTCCATCGACATGGGACGAAACGAAGGCAGCTACTGGGTGGATGTGGCGTTCCAGACGGCGAGGGGTGTGTGTTGGGTGTTACCCGCCGTAGCTCTCATGGGCTGGCAGTATGGGTTCATCGCCGCCGCCCCGCTTTTGATAGCTGGTCTACTCTGTGCGCCAGCGTACGAACTGGGATGGAGGACACCCTCCACGATCCCTGGGCTCACTCGAGGCTCTGAGGTGGGAGAGGTCTACTTCGGCTTCCTCATCGGCTTGGGCTTGGCGCTTACCCTCGTACTCTAACGTTAGAGATTTTCTATGATCGCTATCCAAACGGAGAGCTTCCTATCACCTTCCCAATGCAGCCACATCATTGACGTGGCGCTGGAGACTGGTGTGTGGGATGTGGCTAAAACTCGAGACGCGGATACGGGTACAACCATCAAGGGGTATGACCGGAAGGGCAGGGTGTGCTTCGTCGCCCCCCAGCTGATCCTAGATGAAGCCAATGATATCGGTGGTCACCTACACGACCTGAACGACGACAAGTTCAAGCTGGATCTGACCGGGAAGTTCGAGTTCCAGGTAGCTGAGTACGTCGTCGGGGATCACTTCAACTGGCACCGGGATGACCACTGGCTCACTACTGAAGCCCCCTGGTCCGGTCGCAAGCTGTCCTTCTGTATGCAACTCTCCAACTCCCTTGACTACACTGGCGGAGACCTGGAGATCTACGAGCTACCCAACCTCAAGCGCGCCCTCGGCAGCGCTGTGGTCTTCCCCTCATTTCATCCTCATCAAGTCACCCCTGTGATCACCGGCAAGCGTTACTCGCTGGTGTGCTGGGCTCTGGGACCTAAATGGCGATAGACCCCCATCTTTAGACTCTTTAGACCCTAGGAACATACGAACTTGGCAATCCCGATCCGAAGCCTGGGGCAGCTGGGCATCCTCACGGACCCAGGCCCCTACGATCTACCCCCTAACGCATTCTCCACCGGCATCAACGTCTCCTTCCAGGACGGTAGAATCCAGCGAAGCCCGGCGTTCCGTGTTTTGAAGAGTTCTCTGACTGGAGCCACGCCGCTATTCTGTTTCGGTGTCCCCCCCAGCTCTGGGTTTGACTCGATCATCCACGCTGACAGCGACGGTCGCCTCTACAGTTTCAGCTCCGGCTCCTCCACCGACTACTCCGTGGCAGGGTTCTCCGCTACGTCCGACGCCCGCCAGTACACAGCCACGCTGGTGGCCAACAACGTGATCATCAACCGCCCTTCACACGTCCCAGCATACCTGACACCTACCGCGTCCCAATTCGTGACACTCCCAGGGTGGACATCGACGCATCGAGCTGTAGCCATGCGAACGTTCAAGTCGTTCCTGGTGGCTCTGAATGTGACCAAGGCCTCGGTCGAATACCCGTATATGATCAAGACGAGCGACGCCAGCGCTGGATCCATCCCAACCTCCTGGGATAGCACCAACACGACCCAGTTGGCCACTGAAAACAACCTAGATGAGATGACGACCCCCATCGTGGATGGTCTCGGTCTCGCCAACGTCTTCCTGATCTACACTTCAAACGAAGTGTGGCTGATGGAGTACACAGGTTCCGGATTCCTGTTCAACTACCGACGCCTCTTCAAGGATGCAGGTGCGATCAACACGAACTGTGTGGTTGAGGTGAACGGTCTCCACTACGTATTCGGTCCCAACGACATCTACGTCACCGACGGTAACACGAAGAAGTCGATCATCAAGGGTAGGAACTCCAGTACCTTCTACGGAGACCTGAACGTGTCCCAGAAGGCGAAGTTCTTCGTCTACCATGACCCGGTGTCCGAGACGATCCGGTTTTGTGTGGTGTCGGGGTTCCCCCTCTGTGGGTTCACCGGGACGACCTACTGCAATCTGGCAGCGGTCTACAACTACACCAACGACACGTGGTCCTACGAGGACCTCCCTAACGTCACCTCCGCCACCAACGCCAACGTCGACAACGCGTTGACATGGACCACGGCTTCGGGGACCTGGGCTAACACTGGCGGCTCCTGGTACGATCAGCAAGATAGCGCCAAGCGCTTCCCAGTCTACACCTCCGTCATAGACGCAGCAAACGGGCTAACAAGTTCGAAGCTGGTCGTAGCTGACCAACCAGATACTGGTGTCGTTGCCCTTCTTGTCGACGCGGAAGCCACCAAGGCCCCGTATGTCCAGCGTGTAGGTCTCGATCTAGACGAGCTTGGACTCGCGGTGCGTGACTACAAGCACATCCGTGGCCTCATCCCCCAGATGAGGATGTACCAGCCTAGCGCGAATACTCGCTGGAGAATTGGTGGTCAGACGCTCATTGATGACACCGTCCGCTACAGCTCCTACACCAATTTCAATCCACGAACGTCATACAAGGTCGATGGTAAGATCGGCGGCAGATACCTGTCGTATGAGATCTCCATGACGGACATCGCTGATTTCGAGCTGTCCGGTTTTGACTTCGATGCCATCTCCATAGGAAAACGCTGACACATGGCCTCTTTCAACAAATTCCATCAATTCGTCGAAGAGGTAGCTGCCGGTACCCACAACATGAAGACTGGCACATCGCACGTCTTCAAGGTAGTCCTAACCAACACCGTCCCAGTCAACACCAACACCGTCCTAGCCAACATCACGCAGGTAAGTAGTGGCAATGGATACACGACGGGCGGTAATACTGCGACATTCACCACCGGGGTTCAGACCTCGGGGACGTTCAAACTCGTCTGCGCTGACCCTACTACATGGACAGCATCGGGTGGCACCATCGGACCATTCCGGTATGCAGTCATGTACAACGACACGCCCACGTCTCCTGCAGACCCGCTGATTGGTTGGTGGGACTACGGCAGCGCTGTGACGCTCGCTATCGGTGAGACGTTCACTGTCGACCTGGATGCCGCCGCTGGCGTCCTGACAATCGTCTGACATGGCAATTGTACTCACTGCCGCCAACGGGTCATTCGTCTTCAATGGACAAGTAGCGAACCTCTCAGGACCATCCCGGGGCGTCGCTCGACGTACCGACATCGTCGTTGAGCCATACTCACGCCGCTCCCTGGATGTCGGAGCCGATCAGACGCAGGTCATCGCCTTCCTGATCGAGGAACTCCGCCGTGTCGAGAATGCTCTTCGCGACATCGGTGATGGTGCCAGTCAGGTTGTCGACAAGGCACCACTGAACCCCCGCAAGGGAATGATACGATTCGCAGTCAACCCATGGAACCCAGGATCTGGTGATGGACTCTACACCTACACCGGCTCCGCCTGGGCAAAACTCCACTGACAGTATTCTAGACTTCGATAGCTACGATGGTCTCCATTTCCATAAGGTTCCCATCTGCATCAGAGATGACTATGTCATCTACCTCGAACAAGTACGGGGCGCTTCCATCATCCACTGCAATGTCCACAGATGGACAGCACGGGTGAAGGAAGCGCTCAGCGTCAGTTTCAAAGTAGTGCAGATCCTACACGGTGGTCCTCTGTTCGCTCTACACGAAGCAGGCGACATCAAGCACCTCAAGTTTCTACATCTTTTTAATTTCCGCCCGATTGGCGCGTCCTACATGGACAGCTCAAATGGCAGGATCATCGAAATCTTCACCGCAAAGGCTAACGCGTAATGAGTTCCCTATTCAGCGGTAGCAGCAAGAAGCAGACGACTACGCAGACCTCCAGCCCGTGGGCTGCCCAGGACCCGTATCTCCGTTCCGGCTTCGCTGACGCCCTCAGCGCGTATCAAAAGCGCACAAGCGCTGGACCATATCCAGGCCCTACTTACGTCGGTCTCCAGCCCGATCAGATGACCGCGCTCGACCGCATGCGGAACGTCTCAGACGCCTCCGCCCCAGTCGCAGACGCCTTCACCGGCATCGGCAGCGGTCTCCTCGGTGCCACCAACAACTTCGCTGGCAACTCCGGCGTCCTCTTCAATCGCTCCCTCGAGGACCCCACCCAGTCTAACATCAACTCAGCCAACCAGTACGCTAACAACCCAGCTATCCAAGGCGTCATCGACAGCGCCGCCGGGGATGTGACCCGTAACCTCCGGGAGAGTGCGCTGCCCCAGCTAAACGCTGGCGCTGCTGGCACGGGCAACATGAACTCGTCTCGGACAGGGTCGCTAGAGGCGGGTCTCGTGCGTGACGCAGGCAACCGCATCGCCGACATCTCTTCCCAGGTGCGTGGCAACGCGTACCAGCAGGGTCTGGGTCTGGCGCAGCAGGGTCGCACCTCTGGCCTCCAGCTCGGGGCACTCACTAACCAGGGTCTGCTCCAGGGTGGTCAACTCGGTGTCGACGCTACCCGTACAGGTCTAGGTGTCGCCTCAGGCGGTGCCCAGCAGCTCATGGGCGCAGGCGACACAGTCCAGCAGGATCGTCAGAACGTCCTCGGCGACCAGATCCAGCAGTACTACCTAAACAACGGCGGCTTCGACCAGTCCGCTCTCAACGACTATTGGAACGTCGTTGGTCGCGGAAATTGGGGCGGCACAACCACCGGCACAACCTCGCAGTCTGGAGGAGGCCCCGGCATCCTCGGCGGCATCCTCGGCACAGCCTCCACCCTCAGCGGTCTCGGTCATACCGGTTCCGGTAGTGGCGGCTTCTTCGGCGGGCTGGGCAACCTATACAAGGGCGCTACGTCGCTCTTCGGGGGCTGACCCATGGCGTGGACGGACGCAAACCCATACATGACACCGGGGGCAGGTGGGCCAACTCCAGGTAACCCTGGGACACCCTCCTGGTACCAGCAGCACTCGCGTGAACTCGACGCTTATGGCGAAGGGGCCCGTGGCTCAAATCAGCAAGGATCGTCAGCTCCAGCACGGGGTCGCGAATCCGGCAACAACTTCGGCGCACTCGACATCGGGGCGTGGGGTCGTGGTGGACTGATGGCAGCTGGAGTGCTCGGCATTCCTGGCACCGGCATCATCGGCGGCGCTCTCAACGCCAACAACGTCATGGCGAACAACAGCGGTCGCGCTGCAGTAGGCATGGACGGTCTCAATTTCGGGCAGATGCTCGGCGGTGTGCTTGGCGTCAACAGCTACGGTCGCGGTCTAACCCCCTCCGTTCAGCAGGCCAACCAGATGCTCAACGAGTACACAACCATCAACCCAGCCACCATTCCACAAGCGGCGTTCTCCAGCCCATACGGCGGCACAGCGTCAATGGATTTCTTCGGCGGGCTAAACGACCTCAGCACCGTAGGCAACTTCGGCTCCACCATGGACGCGCTCGACGCTGCCCGCAATGGCGGCTTCGGTGGCGGCTTCAGCGGAGGCGACGGCGTATCAAGCGGCAGCAGTGACGGTTGGTCAGGCGGCGGCAGCGGCGGCGCATCCCCGTAACACAAGGAAACGAATGTCTATGAGTGTTCTCCCCATTCTAGGAGGTGACGACTATCAGCGGCAAATCATTGAAGCCGCTTACGCCCATGGTGTCTCACCAGCCTACATGTTGCAGCTCTCCAAGATAGAGAGCGGCAACAACCGCTTCGCCAAGAACCCTAACTCCTCTGCCACAGGTCCGTTCCAATTTGTAGATCGGACGTGGATGGACGAGATGGGCAAAGCTGGCAACATCGATCCAACTATGGCCAACGACCCAGAGTACCGTCGGGGCATTCTAGACCAGCGGACCGACCCCTCCATGTCGGCCAAGATGGCAGCTCAGTACGCCCAAAGTAACCAAGGCACTCTCTCGAAGACCCTAGGGCGCAATCCTCAGGACGCTGAGATGTACATGGGACACCTCCTCGGACCCGCTGGGGCTCGGACGTTCTTTGAGGGCATGGGTGCGGATGGCAACGCCCCCGCGCACGAAAACCTCCCCATAGCGGCAGACGCCAACAAGCAGATCTTCTTCAACTCAGACGGCTCCGGTCGTTCCTACAACGACGTCATGAAGCTGATGTCAGGTAAGTTCCCTATGACCGATGGACAGTCGCCTCTCGCTGATATGGGGTTCGTCCCCCCGAATCGAGAGCCTGTGCCTGCGATTGAAACTCAACCAGTTCTTTCTCAACCTCAACCAGCTCCCCAGACTGCCACACCAGATGTCGGCAACCGTCGCGACAACGCGATGCTCGCCGAGGGTCTCAACACCTCCCGGGGAGACCCCGAAGCCGCCCGAATGTTCCTCAACATCGGCGCTGGATTCCTGGGTGGCGATGGTTTCTGGGATGGTGCCAGCAAGGCTGCTTCAGGCGCGTCGCGTGCGATGTCGCAGAACTCTCAAGCCCAGCAGGCCCGCACAGGGACCTTCACACGCCTAGTCGCTGCCGGGGTAGACCCACAGGTGGCTCGCCGCGCTGCGATGACGGGGGATCTCTCCGGCATCAACGCGACGACGATGGCCTCCAACAGTTCGCAACAGGGCACCGATTTCTACACGCCTAAGGGCGAGTATGTGAAGGAGGTGTTCAACAAGCGTAATGGCAAGTTGGAGTACCACAACGCCACCACTGGCGAGACGCTGACCACGCTCCCCTCCGGGAGTTTCCGCACAGCTTCATCTCCGTTCAAGGAGATCAACAAGGCGTCCGGCGAGGACATCAACAACGCCTACACCAACGCGAACGCTGCCGGTGGGCGTATTGAACAGCTCAACCGCCTCCAGCAGATTGGTCAAGGGATCACAGGTCCCGACCTCCTGTCTCGCGCAGGTCGTGGGATTGCAGAAGCGCTTGGGATGCCAATTGGCCAGTTCGACCCAGCCAATATCTCGCAGTTCAAACGCGAACTCGCAGATATGGCAGTCACCGCTTCACAGCGCCTCAGAGGCCAGGGACAGATCACCGAGAGCGAGCGCAGGCTTCTCATAGAAACTCTCCCCGCTATTGACACCAACCCACAGGCATTCAGAACCGTCATCAACATCCTCAAGAGCGCTGAACAGCGCAAGGTCGAGCAGGTGCAGGCGTGGGAAGGATCGTCGTCGGAGGACAAGAAGGATGGGTGGCAAGCATTCCAGTTCCGCTTCCGGTCGAAGCTTGAAAGAGGCCAGGGGGATTCCCCCCAGGAAACTCCACAACGCGGCGCTACGCCGAGCGTATCCAAGCCTTCGTCGACGTCTACTGGCGTCAAGTGGCAACTCAAACCCTAACAACACAAAACCTCAGAGGATTGCATGCCGGTCATTCAGATCGACGGTATCGGCGATGTGGAAGTGGATGAGGGCTTTCTAAAGCTCAATCCTGCCGATCAACAGAAGACGGTCGAAGAGATCGCAGCATCCAGTCGTGGCCAGAAGCAGACAGGTCCTGATACCTCGTTCGCTTCTGCCATAACACAGGGGGTGGCTGCGCCACTCCAAGGAATTTCTCAAACTGCCAAGGCCATTGGGATGGATGGAGTGTCCGGTGCGATAGACGCCGTAACTCCTAAGGTGTCCCCAAACTATCAGCCCGCTGGCACACAGATAGCGCAGGATTTCAACAAGGGCTATGAGAAGGACGGCATCCTCGGCGGCGTGAAGAACGTCGACTACGGGTTCGTCCCTCGCGCAGTCACAGAACAGCTCGGGCAGTTCCTGGGCTCCATGGCTTCCCGTTCAGCAGGCGCTGCCATTGGCGGTGCCGTTGGCGGACCCGTGGGAGCAGTAGCCGGTGGTTTCACTGGTCCTGCACTATTCGAGGGCGTGCAAGTCGTTGGCGAAGTCGCCACGAACCGCGCCAAGACATTCGGTCGAGACAAGCCGAGCAGCGAAGATTGGTCCTACGCGCTACCCACCGCTATCGCCTCAGGTGCCCTCAACTCGATCGGCGTCCACGGCGTAGGCAAAGCGTCGTCAGGTGTCTCCGGAGTTGCTAAAGCTGCCGGCAAGGAGGGTCTCACCGAGGGAGCCCAGTCGGCGGTTGAACAAACCGGCTCCACTGTGGACACCCCCGGAGGTGTCCGTCTTGACCCTGGTCAGATCTTCTCCGAAGGTCTTGCCGGGGCTGGCGCAGCTGGTGGCACCCAGGCTGCTTACGCTGCCCGTGACGCAGCCACATCTTCCCCCTCCGCTGACCTCACCAACAACGACAGCACCCGTCGCCTCGCTCAGCGTATTCAGGATGAGGCAACGAGCATCGGTGCGGATTTGGGGAACGTCAACCGGGAGTCACCGAAGGGTGCGGAGATCGTCCTCAGCAACATCCACAACGACATTGCTGAATCGATCAAGGGCTTCTACAACGTCCTTAAGGGCGAGCTGGATCCCATGGACGCCGCGACCCTCGAGCAGCTCATCGAACGGCTCGGGGTGAATGCCTCCATCCGCGATGCGAAGAACAAGGTGAAGTCGTCCGTATCTGAAACGGACTTCAAACGCCTGAAACGCCTCGTCGGCGATAAAGCTGAGGGGATACACCTCATCGATCTAATGCGGCAGTCCAACGACCTCACAAACCTCTTCCGTGGAGGTCTAACGGGCGGCCTCTCGAAGTTCACGGACGAGCTGAGCCCATTCGGTAGGTCGTCCCGCTACCTGCCGAGCGGTGCTGACAACACCATCACGCGCCTAGCCGTCACCGGGGCAGGTGTCACCCTCGCCCCCTATCTATCCGCTATCCAGCTGGGCGTGTGGGGCACAGGACGCACTGTAGACGCCCTAACGGGTAATCGCTCCCGCACCGCTGCCTTCGTCAACCAGCATCTCGGCAGAGGAGGACCAACTCCCAAGGTCAACGTCTACGGCAGTACATCCATCATCAACCAGCGCACCAAGGACCGCCAACAAGCGGCTCAGGAGAGCGCCCGTGGTCAGGAGTTGCGCTTTCAGCGAATGAACTCAGACGACCCCGGTGTTGGCGGCTTCGACAATTCCGTGTGGCAACAGACAGGGCTTCGCCCCCAGGCAGCTGTTCGCGGTCTCGGTATTCTTTCCGCACAGAACAAGATCTCAGCCGCCGAAGCGCGCCGCTACATCGACAACCCCGCGTTGTTGATGAAGAACAACGTCGGCAACCGCATCATAGACCAACTCAACACTCTCGCAGCTGACGGGCTGGTGCAGCGTGACCCATCGTGGGAACGCAACCCCCAGACAATCCCAGCACCCTCCTCAGGCAACGATGCGTATCGTGCCCAGGCAGCTGGCAACCAGATGAGAGTCACAGCAGCTATTGGTCGCATTCAGAATGGCAGTCTGAAACCGAATGAGAAGAACCTCATATCCAGCGCAATCTCCCGCATCGGCAAGACCAACAACAAGGAAGGTGCGCGGCAGATCCTCAAAGAGTTGGAGGGCACACTCCCCGACTCCGCCACGAAGGCCCTAGCTCGCCAGGAGATCAGCCCGCTCATCTCGCAGATCCGCCACAACACGCTGGAGGATGCACGCAGAGCACCCCGACTGGATCTCAAGCAAGCGAAGGCCGGCAACTACAAGACTCGCAAACAAGCCAGCGCGTACAAGCTCGCAGCTGGCATCAAGTCTCCAGCGCTGGAGGGTAAACTGGACCCGCCTTCCAAGTACCTGAAGAAGGTCGCTGCTATGTTCGAGAGGGCGGAGCACAACCCTAACGACAAGGCTGTTCAGACTGCCTACGCAGCTCTCACCGCCGAGACCCTGGCTCAGTACGAGTACCTGGGTGAAGTCAACGTTCAAGCCTGGACTAGTCCGGGTGAGCCCTACAAGAACAGCACCGAGATGATGGCAGACGTGCAGGACAACAAGCACCTCTGGTTTTTCACCACCGCATTGGGCTTCGGCACAGAGGGTGCCTCTACATCGGAGCACCCCATGCTTCTCCCGACCAAACACTCCACATCTGATGGCACTCCCCTAGTGGTGAATGACATCTTCCGCATCGTGCACGACTACTTCGGGCACACGCAGCAAGGCTTCTCCTTCGGTCCCGCCGGCGAGTACAACGCCTACCACGAGCACGCTCGGATGTTCTCCGCGACAGCCCTACCGGCGCTCGCCGCCGAGACCCTCGCGCAGAACGCCTGGGTGAACTTTGGGCCCCATCTCCAGGACGCAAACGGCAACATCGCCAAGCAAGGCGAGCCCGGGTACGTAGCCCTACCGGCACGGCGCTTCGCCGACCAGAAGGCCTTCGCCGTCCCACAGTCGATCCTAGACGAGGATCCAAACTCCAACGCCACCAAGGTCTCGGACAAGTTAGATGTCAGAACCAATCCCGGTGAGAGGGAAGTCGGCAGATACCCGACATACCTTGCAGCCTCCGCAGCCAGGGCTAAGTCGCCTCACATGGGTCGCCTGACCCTCGACGAGAGCACCGACGAATGGGTGCATATCTCGACTGGGCGCACCGCCGCCAAGCCCAACTACGAGCCCTACGAGCAGGATCCCCCGGACAATCTGAGGGGTAAGCTAGTCATCGGTGTCCGTCACCCGGATAGTGGTGTCCTACTAGGTGCAAACCACCAGCAGGTCCGATCTCTCTTGCGTCGAGCGCTGGGTGAAGACCGCGTTGTCATTGGTGTCCACCCAATCACACTCGCCGGGAATGGCCAGTTCGATGCCTCGAACATGTCCGTCAAGGTGGCTCAGGGCCTCGACCCCGCTGAGATGAACAGAGTGTCGTCTCACGAAGCTGGCCATGCAATAAGTGAGATCTCAGGGTACGAGAAGACCTTGTCTAACATGCTCAAGAGTTCGAAGCTTGACGAGCGTGTTGCAGCCAAGAAGGTCCGCTCCGAGATGATCGCAATCTCCAAGCACGCCCGCCCCATGCTCTGGTCTACGGACAGGGCAGAGGTGGAACGTATCTACCAACCTTCGTCATACGAGACGGTCGCGGCATACCGAAATGGTCTATCTGAGATCTCTGCTGACTTCCTCTCGATCCGCCTCACGGATCCATCCTACACCGCGAGGCACTCCCCTCTGGCTCACAAGTTCTCCAAGATCGTGATCAACAAGGGGGCAACCTACAACCACCCAGACATGGGCAAGTTCTCACTAAAGGACAAGCTGCATCTCCTGAGCCTCGCTCCCATCGTTATGGCAGCTCAGGTCCTCGCCGCTATGGCGATGGGGGCTGATGACGACGATGACGAATTGAATAAGCTGGGGGTCGCGTGATCCCCAGCCCTTCCCCTCAAAGGAATAGAAATGGCTTCTGACAACCAACCATATCCTCTTAAATTCGGTGTAAGCGCTGACGCCGTTCTGGTCGCGAATACAGCAGCCACCATCCTCACAGTGGGCGCTAGCGACTACTCGAAAGGTGTCCGCGTCGTGGTCACGGGTGGCAACGTCCGATTGGCTATTGGTCGCGCCGCTATCGCCACCGACCCGCTTTTGATGACAACCACTCACATTTTCCTCGTGGTTCGTCCAGGGGACATCGTCTCCGCGATTTCCACGAGCACTCCAACTGTTAACGCTGCGCTCTACACCAAGTAAACCCACACTGCATATCCTCGGCAAAGGAGAGAGAATACCATGGCCTACAACAACGGATACCTGATCAACGTCTTCCGTGACGCTGAGACAGTCGCCAAGTCGAAGAGCTTCTCCCAGCTACAGAAGCACGAGATCCTTCTCGACATCCTCGCACAGATGCCCCCGTACTTCATGTCGGGCGGCAGCGTGAACACGAACAACCACATCCACACCGCCCTCCGGGAGATGATTTCCAATGTCGGCTACATCCCCCTCGAAGCTCCAGTCACTGGCAGCCTCAGCTCCTAAGCTGGTACGCCTAGCTATCGAGCAGACCCTCGCAGATGTGATCCAGCAGAGGGAGGACATCGTCAACAGGGTAGTGAAGCCGCGACCAAAGCCGCGACCAAACAACGGAGACTACATACGCAACATGTGGTCTACCCCTGAGGGGCGGGCGATCATGATGGCGCGCATCACACATAAAACGCCCCGAGGACGTCTCAAGGATGTCCCTAGGTGGGGTGGATGGACAAACGCCAAATGGCTCGCAGCCAAGGCTCAAGCACAGAAGGAGACCAAGATCATCATGGCAGACATCGAAGCCAACGGACTACTGGCTAATGACGACCTACAGTCCAAAGAAGCGTTGACTGTCGCCGTAGAGATCATGCGTATGCCTATCTCTGTCCGGGACAAGCTACAGGCTGCCCGCACGGTCCTGGAGTACACGAAGATGAAGCCGGGCTCGAAGACTGAGGGCGATCTCGCCAATTCAGCCGAAGCCTTCCTTGGCGCGCTTCTTCATAGCGAGAAGAACAAGAAGACGGATTGATGGACCCTCAGCTCCTAGCAATCCGCAAGAGGCTGAGAGATGAGTTCCCATTCTACGCTGCGAACGCGTTGAAGATACGAACCAAGGCTGGAGAGATAGCGCCTCTTCATCTCAACCCAGCCCAGCTAATCCTCCAGAAAGCTATCGACGATCAGATGGCAACGGAGGGCAAGGTCCGCATCATCATCCTCAAGGCCCGACAACAAGGCCTGTCCACCCACGTCGGTGGCTACATGTTCGCCGCAGTCAGCCAGAACACCGCCAAGCGAGCAATGGTGATCACTCACCAAGCTGACTCGACCCGCGCGCTGTTCGACATGACCAAGCGATTCCACGAGCATTGTCCCCCAATCCTGAAGCCGAAGACCAAGTATGCTTCGCGCCGCGAGTTGTACTTCGACACCCTCGATAGCAGCTACATCGTTGCAACAGCTGGCGGTGAAGCCATTGGCCGAGGGGAGACCCTAAGCCACCTACACGCCTCTGAGATCGCCTTCTGGCCTAAGTCCACCGCGAAGGACATATGGAACGGCCTATACCAAGCCGTCCCTAACCTTCCTGGAACTGTAGTCTTCATCGAGTCCACCGCAAATGGTGTTTCAGGCGTCTTCTACGATATGTGGCGCGAGTCCGTCGCCGGACGCAACGGGTTCGTCCCTGTGTTCATCCCATGGTTCCTAGACCCCATGTACCGCGAGACGGTCCCAGCATACTTCTCACGCAGTCCTGAAGAGGAGAGGCTTGTGGAGCAGTACGGGTTGGACAACTCCCAGCTCCAGTTCCGTAGAATCAAAATCTCTGCCAACGGTCTCGAGAATTTCAAACAGGAGTATCCAGCGGTCCCTGCGGAGGCATTCCTGACTACCGGACGACCCGTCTTCGACAGCGAGCAGCTCGTCCACATGATCGACGCTGCCCAGCCACGGCTGCGAACCGAGGCTTATGAGGAAGATGGCATCGGTGGTGGGAAGTTCGATACCCACCCACGTGGTGAGTTGACCCTCTACCGGGAGATCGACCCCGTTGGCACCTACTACATTGGTGCCGACACCGCCATGGGTGTCCGGGGTGGGGACTGGTCAGTAGCCACGATACTAGACAGCACCAAGACGCTAGTCGGTATCCTCCGCTGCCGAGTACATCCAGACTTCTTCGCCCAGATGCTCTACGCCCTCGGACACAAGTTCAACATGGCAGCTATCTGCCCAGAGTCCAACAACCACGGCATCCTGACTTGCATCAGGCTCGCCAAGGACATGGGGTATCCCTACGTCTACACCGAGACGATCTACGACAAGCTCGCCGACAAGGACACAATCAAGATCGGCTTCACCACTACGGTGAAGAGCAAACCTCTATTGATCGATAGGCTCCGCGCTTCTATGCGCCTCAAGGAGATCAAGATCGACGACAAGACTACTTTGAATGAGATGCTCACCTACGTAGTGACTGAAACAGGTAGCATGGAGGCTGAAGAGAACTGCCACGACGACACTGTCGTTGCGCTGGCACTCGCCAACCACATCCATGAGGGCTCCTTCAAGCCCGTAGAAAACCAGGATGACTACTACACGGAAGCTATTTGATGACAGATAATCGAAAGAAGAAAACCGAGGAGCAGATCCTTTTCACGGTGAAGAGTGCCCTCGGAAACACCGTCAGCCTCCGAGATAGCAAGTTGGCACGCGAACGCCGTGACGCCCTCGAGTACTATTACGGACAGCTGCCTAAGCCCAACTCCAAAGGCAACAGCAAGTTTGTCTCCCAGGACGTCTACAAATCGGTCGAGAGTGCGAAGTCCGATATTCTTGAGACATTCTCAGGACATACGAACAACATCCAGTTTACGCCAGTAGGCCCCGAGGATGTAGAGGAAGCACGCGTTGCTACCGAGTACTGTAGCTACATCTTCTACCAACGCAACGACGGCCTTAACATCATGAACTCCGTCATCACGGACGGCCTCCTAGCCCGCGTGGGTGTGGTACAGGTCGTCTGGGATGAGATCAAGGATGAGGTTGAGGAGGAGATCGAAGGCACTGTCGACGTGATCGATATGGCTCTCTCCGAGAGCAAGGATCCCGTCAAACTTGAGGAACTGGAGGAACTCGGCCCGGACGAGAATGGCGAGCCCACCTACCGGGCACACCTCGTACGTACCGTCGATATGTCGATGGTGAATGTCGAGCCGGTGCCGCCCGAAGAGTTTGGCATCTCCACCTACGCCGCCACGATCAAGTCAGCGAACATCACGTTCAGGCTAAGCGAGAAGAGCAAGAGCGATCTAGAACAAGAAGGCTACGACCAGGACAAGATCGAGCAGATCACCTATGGCGAGAAGAGCCTCCAGTTCGACAGCGACCGCTCCGCACGCCACGAGGACACCACCAAGACGTCACTGAACCTCGATGAGACCTACGACGACGTTCTAGAAACCGCTGACATCTACGACGCCTACATCAAGATGGACGTAGCTGGCACCGGCATCGCGCGCCTCTGGCACGTGATCTACGCCGAGGGCGTGATACTGAAGATGGAGAGGGCAACCAAATCCCCCTTCATCGCCTTCACGCCCATTCCGATCCCCCACGCGTTTCACGGGGCTCTCTTCGTGGACAAGGTCCGTCCTATCCAAGAGGTCCGTTCCGTACTCATCCGCTCGATCATCGATCACTCCGTAGTCACCAATGCGCCACGCTGGCAGGTGACCAAGGGCGGCTTGATGAACCCTCGAGAACTGATGGACACGCGCATCGGCGGCATCGTCAACGTGACACGCCCCGACGCAGTCATGCCTCTACAGCAGGCTCCGCTGAACCCGTTTGTTTTCCAGACCATTCAGCTCCTCGACCAGACCAGCGAGGAGACAACTGGTGTATCCAGACTGTCCCAGGGGATGAACAAGGACGCTGTCAGCAAGCAGAACAGTCAAGGCCTCGTCAACGACCTCGTCAACCTGTCCAAGCAGCGCCAGAAAATCATGGCACGCCAATTCGGCGATTTCATGAAAGCGGTGTACCTCGCGATCTACGAGTGCGTCATAGAGTACGACGACAAGCAGTCCGTGATCGACGTCGCGGGCAGTTATGCCCCCGTCGACCCCACCCGCTGGCGTCAGCGCAAGGATGTCAAGGTTGAGCTAGCTCTTGGTCTGAATGAGCGTGAGCAGGAGGCCCAGAAGATGATGGCACTCCACCAGTTCACAGCCATGGACCCGGGGCTCGCTCCGATGTACCCGCTGGAAAAAAAGACGCTCGCTATCCACAAGGTGTGGGAGAAGATGGGTGTCAGGGACACGTCCACCTATCTTCTGATGCCGAAAGAGATCAAGCCGCCACAGCCTGATCCGATGATGGTCGCCCAGCTCGAAGAGTTGAAGGCTACGATCAAGAAGATGGAAGCGGACGCCATGGCCACGATGGCCAAGGTCAAGTCGGACGCCGCTACGAAGGCAGCTAACTCCAAGCTCGCCGGTGTCAAGGTGCAGTCCGAATTCGCTATCAAGGCGGACGCTCTCGACCTCAAGCACGCCGAGTTCGAGCACAAGAAGCAAATCGACGCCGAGGAAGTTGCGCTTGCCTATGCGGCCCAAGAGATGGGTACGCTTAAGGCCATTGCCACTCCCGACGCCTAATCACTACCCATGTGAAGAAGGAGCGCATGCCCAACACCGATCATAGACAACTAGCGAAGGAGCGAGGAACCCAGGCTGAGTTCCTCCTCCAGAACTCCTTGTTCGCCGCCGTTGTGTCCGCTGTCTACGCCTCCAACATGGAGGAGAGCATGCAGACCCAGCCTCACGAAGAGGACCGGCGCGAGCACCTATACCGAATGAACCGAGCGCTTAACGACATCGTCGGACTATTAGGCCAGTGGGTTGACGTCCGCGACAACATCCACACAGAAGAGCAGCTCGCCACCCAAGACGAACACGAAGGAACGACCACCTATGAGTGACGGCATCTCTACCTCCAGAGGCGAGACCAATACGCCGACATCTCCGCGTGACAGTGGTGCCCGTGAAATGGGCGACGCTGTTAAAATGCTCACGGACCGCTGGAAGGACGACGAAAGTCCATCCGATGCCAGCGCCAAGGGGGCGAAGGCTGACCGGGAAGACGAGACAGATCCCGACCAGTCTGTTGATGGTACTGAGATCGAAGCCGATGACAGTGACAAAACGGACCACGACGATGACGCTACCGATGCCACAGATGGCGACGACGCTGACAAGGATGCTACTGCTGCAAAGAGCACAGCCTCTGACGACAGTGAAGTCGAGATCAAGGTAGATGGTGAAGTCCGGCGTGTATCCGTCAAAGACTTGAAGCGGCTATACGGTCAAGAAGCAACCATCACAAGAAAGTCTCAAGAAGCTGCGGCATCCCGGAAGGTTGCCGAAGACAAGGCCGAGCACCACGCTGCATCGCTCACGAAGCTGATGGAGCGCGCCCAGGCACGCCTAAAGCCCTACCAGGATATTGACTTCCTCGTTGCATCGAAGATGATGGAAGCGGAGGAGTTCGCGAAGCTCCGGCAGGATGCGAAGGCAGCTTATGACGAGGTGAAGTCCCTCGAGGGTGAAGTCGACACATTCATCAAGACCGCCAGCAACGAGCGCCAGCAGGCACTCCAAGCGGCAGCTGTAGAAGCGAACAAGGTCCTCCCGACGAAGATCAAGGGATGGAACCAGGAGACCTACGACAAGATCCGTACTTACGCGGTCAAGGAAGGTCTATCGCATGATGTCGTCAACTCAATCGCTGATCCGAGCGCCATTGTTCTGTTGAACAAGGCCCGGCTCTACGATGAGATGAAGGCGAGAGCAGCCACGGTCAAGAAGGACGTTGTCGCGAAGCCCGCGAAGAACGCCGTCAAGTCGACGAAGGCCCCCGGCAGTACCGTCGCGCACACTGAGAAGAAGGCACTATCCAAAGCTTCCCAAACTGGAAAGCTAGAAGATGGTGCCGCTGTACTCATGGCACGATGGGGCTGACGCAGTTTCAAGAAACCCCCTAACACAACCCTAGAGAAGAAAGCCCAATGGCTCTTTACTCCACCTACGACTCCGTCGGTATCCGCGAGGACATCAGCGATGTCATCACGACCCTGACGCCGACCAAGACGCCCTTTCAGTCGTCCATCGATAACGAGAAGGTCGAGAATACCCTGTACCAGTGGCAGGAGGATTCCCTCCGCGCTGCTGCCGCCAACAACCAGCTCGAAGGCTTCCGCGCAATCGTTGGCACGGCGACCCCGTTCGCAATTCTCCCCACGGGAGCTGCCCGTACTGCGACGACGATGCTCAACAACCGTACCCAGATCCTGGGTGATGTCTTCGAAATCTCTCGCACGAACGAGCGCGTGAAGACGTACGGGCGTAAGAGCGAGATTGCATATCAGGCAATGAAGGCCGGTGCGCAGCTGAAGCGCGACCTCGAGGCGGTTCTCGTTGGTGGCGGCTCTCCGGCAGTCGGTGCCCAGACGGTTACGGCTGGTAACGAGACCACCGCGCGCCTCATGGGCAACGTGGTCGGCTCGATTGGTGTCTCCGGTTCCACAGGCGTGACGATCAGCGCGAGCACGACTGTTGCTGGTGGTACTGCCGCCCTGACCGAGGCGATGGTCCTCACGTCGATGCGTCAGCTCTACGACCAGGGTGGTGAAGTTAACACGCTCAGCGTGAAGCCTGCCGATGCCTCGATCATCGCTGGCTTTGCTGCGATCTCCGACCAGCGCATTCGTGACTTCGGCGAGAGCAAGAAGGTTGTGAACGCAGTAGAGTTTTACGTCTCCCCCTGGGGCGAGGTGAAGGTCATCATCAACCGCTTCCAGCTCACCACGGTGGCTCTGTTCTACGACCCGGAGAACTGGAAGCTCACGTATATCGACAAATGGTTCAAGGAGAAGATGGCCAAGATCGGCGACTCCGAGATCTTCATGCTCGCTGGCGAGTACGGTCTGAAGCACAAGAACCGTCTTGCGTCGGGCATCATCACGGCGATCACCTGATCAACTGAACTGATAGGGGAGGGAGGCACATACAGAGGCCTCTCTCCCCTAGGCTTCTACTCACTACCCTATGGGTGGTTCGCTAGCCACGACGCAAGGGCGCGCAGGTTTCTCTCCTTCCCATGCAGCGCCGCCACCCTCCAGTATCCAGGCTCCAGGAGAGTACCGATTACTGATCTCACACCGAGGCTCAAGCCTCCTCCACTACCGGACAACGTCCACGACATCTCCGGCAAGATCCTATTTGACGACAGTGGCAACCCCATTGTCGCCAAGCAACAGCTCATCACCAAGGAGTTCGTATCCACCAACCGTCTGTGCTATCAGGACAGTGGATCCGCTCCAGCTGGAGATGGCTTCCACCGGTTCGCCTCCATCCCAACGATCTTCGTTGAGCAGATGATGCTCGACGGTATCAACGTCCTGAAGGACAAGGTGTCCTCCAAGACCATCCTCGGATGGCTCCGTCGAAAGGGGCTCGACGGCTTCATCGTCTCGAACAAGGTCTGACCTACATGAACTACGGCGAACTGAAAACGCAGTTCCAAGACATTTTGAATCGATCTGACGTCACTAACTCACAGATGAATACCTGCTTCCAGCTCGCCCAAATACGCCTGGAACGCATCCTTCGCCTACGGGCATCTGAGACTGACCTGACCATTAGCACCGTGGCAGCTGTGTCCTCGTACACGGTCCCCTCCAACTACTTAGAGATGATCTCTATCACAGTGGACGGCGTGGGAGAGCTACAGGCGTTGGAGCCAGGGCAGTATCGCTCCGCAGCTGCGCAGACGTCCCCCGTGGTCTACACGCGGATCAAGGACACGTGGTACTTCAACTCATCCATTCCGATAGACGCAGTGGCGAAGATCCTCTACTTCTCCAAGGCCACCGTCATCACCACGAGTGACGCCACCACGAACGATCTTTCCGACAACCACCCCGATATCCTAGTCTATGGTGCCCTGGCGTATTCAGCTGACGTGTTCGTCGATGAGCGTCGCGGCATGTGGCTGGAGAGTTTCAACGGTCTACTCAGTGAAGTACTCGATTACCAAATCACTCAGGCGATGCACGAAGGCGACAACTCCATCGCCCCCATCGTGTACATGGACGATGGTCCGTCGTGATGAGCTATGAGAACGACGCATCTGACATCAATCACAAACTCGGACGCATCGAGGGGATCCTCTCGACGATTACCCCACTGCTTCAGGACCACGAGAGGCGCATCCGTACCAGCGAGCGCAAACATTGGTACTTCGCTGGCGCAGCCACTGTCGTGGCATCTCTCCTGAACTACTTACAACCCCTCACTCACATCCTGCCGAAATAGGAACTTACACATGTCGAACCTCATTGCCTGGGTCATGGCCAACGCCGCCGACCTCTTCAACATCGCCACCGCCCTCATCGCCGCTGCCGCTGCCATCACCGCGATGACGCCGTCGCCCCGGGATGACGGTTTCGTTGCCGCCGTCCGCAACGTCCTCAACAAGCTTGCGCTGAACGTGGGCAACGCGAAGAACGCGTCCGACGTGAAGTGATATGTCGGCGCTCTACGTAGCGCTTGTTGTCATCGCAGTCCTCGCTCTACTCCTCTCTGTGGTGGTCCTCTACGGGCGCACTAAGGCCGAGGCTGCTAGGGCAGAGGCGGCGGTGGCTGTTGCTTCCGCAACCACCTCCAAGATCGAGACAGCCAAGCATGTTGAGATTTCTGTTGCCGCTCGCCCTGATGGCGACGCTGCTAAGCGCCTGCGCGACACCTGGAGCCGATAGCTACTGCGCCTTGGCCTCGCCAATCTACGTCGACAAGACGGACGTCTTCAGTGACGAGACCGCCCGACAGATTCTGAGTGTCAACGAGAAATGGGCGTCCCTGTGCCGTACTCCATCCGCGAGGTAGACGGTAAGTCTGCCACGATCATGGAGCTGATCGACGATCTCCACGACCAATGCTTCCCAGACTACGACCAATCGAGACTGTCCCTCACTGGATCCTGGTGGATAGTCCGCGACCTCGACGAGGATGAGCCTGCAGCGTTCTGTGGGTTGTGGCCTAGTGTTCGAACTCCTGAAGCGGGCTACCTCGCCCGCTCTGGGGTGCTACCGGCACACAGAGGCCGAGGCCTTCAGCGCCGCATGATCAAGCTGAGGGAACGCAAGGCGCGCAATCTCGGCTGGATCTCTATGCTGTCTGATACCGTTGAGGACAACACCGCTTCGGCGAACAACCTAATCCGCTGTGGCTACACGCTCTGGCTCCCACCAGTACGCTGGGCTACCGAGGGGTCGCTCTACTGGCGACGCGAGCTGGTTTCGGGTGTGGGCTGATCGTCACCAAGGCACAAACACAGGTAGGGCAACCTATCTGTGTTTTTTCTGTTGACAGTCGCATTAGTGCAGGGTATACCTCTGTGTAGTTACCTAGCCCATCGACCTCGAACCCTGAAGGAGCCCCCCGTGTACAGCAGCAACAGGAACATCCACGCGCAGTACGAGGTGACGTTGATCAACTCCGTTGGCTACGTCATCGCGAAAACCCTTGTTCACTCCGACAACGATGACGTCGCTATCCGCGCAGGGCAGGAGCTTCTGGGCAAATACCAGAAAGCAACTGATTTCCTCATCGAGCGCATCTGAGAGTTTCCCTAAACCCTACTCACAAGAGGACTAAACCCATGTTGACAGAGAACCGAATTGTGATGCCGTTGACCGGTAACGGCATGAGCTTCGAGAGTTCGAAGGCTCTCCATGACGCCTTCATGATGACGCTGATCGACGTCTACGGAGGATACACTGTCTCGTATGGTGTGGGTGGCTGGGCTGGTCCCAAGGGGGTGCAGGTGATCGAGGACGTCGCGCTCTATGACGTCGCCTTCGACGACCACATCGGCAACACTCAGCACTTCGAATACCTCGCCCTGTGGCTCGGCGGTAAGCTACATCAGGAGAGCGTCTACTTCCGCCTCGGCTACGCAGTGCGGTACCTGACGGTCATGCAGGCACGTCCCGGCAGCAACCTCGCCAAGGTGGTGTGACATGAGTAAAGCTCTCACATTCTCGGGCCAGTTGGCGAACTACCTCGCGGCGCGTGAGGCCTACGGTTCACTCACCTGGATGGACAACCCCAGTGACTGGGAAGCCACCCGTCAGCGCTTGGCATCTGCAGCCACGCTCCTGGATCTCTTCATAACGGTCAAGGTTCACCCAGTCACTGGGAGGTCAGGAGGTCCGAGGGACCTCTCCCAGGGGACCTCTGGGGGGGTCTAGGGATGGCACGGCCTTGGGTCCCAGCCACGGACGACACCCAACTCAACTCGCTCCAGCATGCGGTGAACGAGGCCCGTAGCGACAGCAAGACGATCAAGGTCGACAGGGAGGCGCTCCGGCGTCTCCTACTCGATCACCATGATCTGACGGGGCGGCTCCAGCTGGTCTGAAGGAGCTGAAGGAGCTGAAGGGGTCTGAAGGGTCTAAAGGGTCTAAAGGGGGGTGCTCAGTAGGTACATCCCCGCGCACGCCTGAACAAGGTTCTCGATTGACACCCACAAGGTGACAGTCTACAAACCCAGAACTTCATCCCAGGAAGGGACAGGACATGGCTATCTACGCGGACAAGAGAGATGGTGCACTGACGGGTCGTTGGTGCGTTGAGGTTGAGCAGGGCGGCAGGCGCACGCGGGGTCGCGCCAACAGCCTCGTCGAAGCGCGGGCGATGGAACAGGTGTTCAAGGGAGCTGAAGGGTCTAAAGGGTCTAAAGGGTCTAAAGGGTCTGCGCCGGCAAGTGTCGCAACTCCCCTCCATGGCCTCGCTCATGGCAAGCGATCGCCCATTACCCTGGTCGAGTGCTCGCGCGCGTGGGGTAGGGCACTGTGGGAGCGCGCGGGGCATCAGGCCAAGAACCTCCGCAAGATCGAGATCATCGTCGAGATCAAGGGCGACATCGCCGTTACCTCGATCACTCGTGAATGGCTGGTGGATCTAGTCGGTGAGCTAGAGGCGGGGCGCGAGGCGTCCCCCGGCACGATCAACCGCTACCTCTCGGCTGTGTCCTCACTGTTGAAGGAAGCCGCCGACCGCGACCTGATCCCTAAGAGCCCTAAGATCCCCTGGCGCGTCGAGAGTGCCGGGCGTCTACGCTGGGTAAGCCCTGAGGAGGAAAACACAATGCTGACACTCCTCCGGGGCTGGGGCGAGGATCGGGTGGCCTTGTTCGTCGAGATGGCGCTGGCTACTGGGCTTCGCCGTGGCGAGTTGCTGAGGGTCAAGGGCGAGCACATCGATGGGCGCTGGATCCGGGTGTGGGAAACCAAGACTGGTGAACCTCGTTCTGTACCACTGCCGGAGCGTCTCCGTGTCGCCTTCGCCGCCCAGGGTGCCTCCTGGGGGTCGCCTGAGGCGTTCGTCAACCGTCTACGATGCGTCTGGCCAAAGCTCATGACGGCGATGCAGCTGGGAGAGGACGACCAGTTTTGCGTCCACGCGCTCCGTCACACCACCGCCACCCGTCTGGTTCAGGTAGGGGTCAACCTCCGCGTCATCATGGCCTACATGGGGCACCGGTCGATCCAGACGACCCTACGCTACGCTCATGTGAACGACCTGATGCTCGCGGGTGCTGCCGACGCCCAGGAGGCTCTCAGAGGTCCTAGGAGCGTGCTGGGTGAGCCTGGGTGGTCTCAGGCTAGGTAGGTGACACCCAACCCCCCAGGGCTCACCCAGCACGCTCTGGCGAGGTCCTACGGGGTCCTACGGGGTCCTGGTGGGTGTCAGACATCCTGTGATGTCATCTCTTGCTTATCCCCGTGTGCCGATGGTACACAACTACAGACGTTCCCTATGTGGGGTGGGAATAGGCCCAATTCCCCCCCACCTGTTAGCCTAGTGGGTTCAATGATGTGTACAACCAGGAGGCTCTAGATGTTGTCTTCAGATGATCTTCAAGACAGCCAGACAACAGCAGCAGATACAAGAGAGAACCTGATGGTTGTGGGTGGCATCAACCGCTACCTCACGACACAAGGTAAGATGGTCAGGCGCGGGGTAGGGTCCTCAGCGGACACCTACAAACACCTAATCAAGGACAGTATCCTGTCCTACTCTGACCGTGTGGAGGTGCTGAAGGTCGCCGCCACGAAGGGTAGGGGGGCCCGCAACAAGCTAATCAGCTACCTCAGCCAGATCCCAAGCTTGTCTATCGCGTACATCACGCTGAGCACGGTATGGAACCGAATCGCCACGGAGGACAATCGACGTACCTCTGTGTGCGCCCTGATCGGGTCGCTCCTGGAAGATGAATTCAACTTCCTTCAGCTGTCATCCAACAGCGAGAGGCTGTGGAAGCGTCTGCAACGGTACGCCATGGACCGGGAGGCCTATCACTACCAGCGGCTGTTCGTTTTCAGTGGCGCTCGAAAGGTAGGATGGGAGCCGCTGAAGTGGACTACCGCCGACAAGGTCTTGATCGGCCTGATCCTCATTAAGGAGATGGAAGACGAAGGGTTGCTGGTGACCAATCAGGAGTTCTCCGGCAAGCGCACCCACACCCACGCCACACTGTCACCATCCCCCCGGGTCCTGGACTACCTCCAGAGCCAGCGGGAGGCGGCTGAGATGGGCGACCTGCCAATGATCAGCCCGATCTTCGCGCCGCTGACTTCAGTGCCTCAGGATTGGACGTCACCCAATACGGGCGGCTACCACCATATCCGGGTACCGCTGGTGAAGCTTGGCAAGGCTGCGTACACCGACGCCACGATGGCTCGAGTGTACGACGCGGTGAACACGATGCAGCGGACCGCGTGGGCTATCAACCCTGTCATGCTACAGCTGGTTCAACGCCTATGGCAGGAAGGCTCATCCGTGGGGTCCCTCCCGCGCGGCAAGGCGATCAGCCTGCCGGAGCAGATGCCCCCCGAGGATTGGCAGCTGTTGTCAGACCTCGAGCGGTCGACGATGAAACGTGACCGACGTGAAATCCACGAAACCAACCGCAAGGCTGTCTCAGATTTGGTGGCGGTCTCGCAGGTGCTATCTCAAGCCCATGAGCTACTAGGGTCTCCGGTCTACCTGCCCTACCAGCTAGACTACCGGGGCAGAGCGTACGCGATGCCGTTGTTGAATCACCAGGGACCCGACTGGATGCGGTCCCTGTTCGAGTTCCGCGCCGGCAAGCCAATCGGCTCAGCTGGTGCCGTGTGGCTGGCTATTCAGGTGGCGACACTCTACGACGCCACACTCCCGTCTGGGGTGAAGGCCAGCAAGGCAGGGTTTGCTGAGCGCTACCACTGGACAACAGCCAACGAGCATATGTTGCGCGCCGTGGTGGCTGATCACAGCCTCTGTGGGTGGCAAGAGGCAGATAAGCCGTTCATGTTCCTTCGGTCGGCGCTCGAATGGGTCGGCTACCTGGATCAAGGCGAGGAATTCGTCTCCACCATCCCTATTGCTCTGGATGGCAGTTGCTCAGGCATCCAGCACTACAGCGCCCTACTGCGTGACGAGCAGGGGGGAGCTTCGGTGAACCTCACACCCAGCGACGTACCCGCCGACGTCTACGGAGACGTGGCGCGGGTGGTGCTGGCCTCAGTGGAGGGGGACGAGGACAGTACAATGCGGACGTGGTGGCTAGATCACGAGATCAACCGCCGCGTCGTGAAGAAGCCGGTGATGACATACGGCTACTCTTCTCGCCTGCCTGGGTTCACCGACTGGTATGAGACTGAGTTTGTGAGGCCAGCCACCAAGGCCTCGAAGCTCAAGCAGGAGAGCGGACCCCTAGCCCTGTACCTCGCACGCAAGACGCTGGCGGCGGTGCAGGTGCAGCTTATAGCCGTGGCTGCTGGGATGGAATGGATGATCACATGTGCGCGTCTACTGGCGCACGAGGGTAAGCCGATCTCATGGGTGACCCCCATTGGGTTCCCGGTTGTCCAACGCTACGAGAAGTTCGATTTGATCAGTGTGGAGACGGTGCTACAGGGCGAGCGCCTGCGTGTCCGTGTCCCAGGCGGCTGCCGCCAGATCAACAAGGCCAAGCAAGCAAACGCTATCTCGCCTAACCACACCCATAGCCTCGATGCAGCCCACTTGATGCTTACCGTGCTGCACGCCCGAGACGCCTACGGTGTGACTGACTACTCTCTAATCCACGACAGCTTCGGCACACTCGCTGCCGACACTGACAGTCTATTCGCGGCGGTTAGAGAGGCGTTCGTTGACATGTATGAGCAGCACGATCCGTTCCATGACCTCTGGCAGAGCGTCACCGACGCCCTCTCAGAGAAGGGAAGGCTGCTGCTACCTCCACCACCGCCCAAGGGAACTCTCGATATCCGAGAGGTCCTGTCCTCCCTCTACGCATTCGCGTAAGGTGATACTGCACATAAGGAGACGTTCACAGTATGGCTACCAACGTAACGAAGGCTAAGAAGGTCGCTGAAGTAAAGGCTGTGGTTGCTGAAGCCCCGGTCGTCACCTCAGTCGTCGCATCGGACAAGAAGAACTACCCGATCAACACGAGGAGCAAGGCGTGGACGATCCGAGGTATCGCAGTCTTTCCACGCGTTAACGTGCCCGACACGAAGTTCAAGGACCAGGGCGAGTACAGCCTGAAGATCGGTAAGGATGCCGAGGACGCGCAGAAGCTGATTGCCGCGCTGGAGAAATTCTACAACGACGGCTATCAGCCGATGTGTGAGAAAGAGAAAAAGAAGTCTTTGAAGCGCGCAGTGACGCGCCCGTGGGCTCCAGAGGTTGACAAGGACAGTGAAGAGGAGACTGGTCAGATCCTATTCACTGTGAAGGCAGGTGCCTCCGGCGTGTCAAAGAAGACCGGCAAGAAATGGAAGTTCGAGCTTCCGCTATTCGACGCGAAGATGAAGCCCACCACCAAGGTAGTGTGGGGCGGCAGCGAAGTCGTTGTCTCGTTCGAACCCTACGTTTGGTACACGGCGGCACTCGGCTACGGGATCTCGCTCCGTCTCAACGGTGTCCAGGTCATCAACTTGGTGACTGGCGGCGCGCGTGATGCGTCTGCTCTTGGGTTCACCGAAGAAGACGGCTACGAGGACGAGGGTGCCGCGCCGGCGACAGATACCAAGACCACGTCCAACGACGACAGCGACAGCGACAGCGACGACAGCACCAATGACGCGACTGACTACTAATCAAGGACTCAAGCACGGGTACCGAAGCGGGTTGGAGGAGACTGTAGCGAGTAAGCTCGGTCCCTCCGTCGCCGCGACATACGAGAAGAGCACCATCGAGTACACCGTTCCAGCCCGGGCAGCTAAGTACCGCCCGGATTTCCAGCTGTCCAACGGGGTCTACATCGAGACCAAGGGCAGGTTCATGACCAAGGACCGGCAGAAGCACGTCCTCATCCAGGAGCAACACCCGGATGTCGATCTCCGTTTCGTCTTCTCCCGGTCGCGGGCTACGCTCTACAAAGGTAGCAAGACAACGTACGCGCAGTGGTGCGCCAAGCATGGCTTCCAGTTCGCCGATAAGGCCGTCCCTCTGGAATGGATCCAGGAGAAACCAAAAAGGAGAAAGTGACCATGAACAAGATCGAAGTAGGCAACGAGATTTTCGACGAGTTCTTCGCCGAGTTCACGAAGCAGGAGCTGCGCGTCCTGGAGATTATCCTCCGCGACGGCGGTATCTCCCGCCTGACTGCCCTCCACTACGGCATCAGCAACGTCACGGCAGTCGTCAGCGACCTGCGTGATAAGTTGATTCGCGATAACTACAGGATCCTGTGCATCAAGAAGCAGGACAAGGACAGCCGGGACTACAGCAGCTGGGTGCTGAGCGACAACCTCGCGATTCGCCTGGAAGGTGAAAACTTCTTGAAGCTGGCTGCGTGAAGTCTCCAGCTGTCACCCCTCACGGCCTAAGCCCGGTTGACAGCACCTGCCTATATCATGAGACGTGTCCATCGTGTGGCTCCAGGGACAACCTTGGACGCTACAGCGATGGACACGGCTACTGTTTCGGGTGCCACTATTGGGAGAAAGGAACATCAGATGGATACAACCATGATGACGCTGCTGACGCTGGCCATAGCGCTGGCGGCATTCGCATTGGGACGCAGATGGGGGGACTAGACCTATCTGGGTTCACCCACAAGGACCTACGCGCACGCAGTCTCGACGCCGAGACCTGCCGCAAATGGGATTACAGGGTCGGCGAGTACAACGGCAAACCATCCCAGGCTGCTGTGTACAAGGACGCGGATGGAGTTGTAGTAGCCGCGAAGCTGCGATCGAAGGATAAGGAATTTACGATCATCGGCGACGCCAAGAAGATGACGCTCTATGGTCAGTGGCTCTGGCCGTCCGGGCAACGAATGATCACCGTCACCGAGGGTGAGATTGACGCTATGTCAGTCTCACAGGCGCAGAGTCTAAAATGGCCCGTAGTCTCGGTGCCTAATGGTGCAGCGTCGGCGCTCAGGGCGGTGAAGGCGAACTACGAGTATCTCGTTAGCTTCGAGAAGGTCGTGCTATGGTTCGATGCGGACGAGGCTGGCAGTAAAGCTGCTATCCAGTGCGCGGAGGCGTTGCCGGCTGGCAAGGTGTTCATCGTACAGAGCGCGGACCTGAAGGACGCCAACGAGTATGTGAAGGCTGGACGATCGAGCGAGATAGTCAACTTCCTGTTCCGCGCCAAACCATACCGCCCCGACGGGATCGTGTGTGGTGAGGATCTCTGGGCTAAAGTAGCCGAGGAGAACACAGCCCACACCATCGAGTATCCGTGGAATGGGATGAACCGAGTACTCCATGGTCTCCGTGCTGGCGAGCTACTCACTGTGTGCGCGGGCACAGGGGTCGGGAAATCTACGTTCATCAGAGAGTTGGCGTATCACCTGATCAAGAGGGGTGAGAACGTCGGGCTGCTATGTCTCGAGGAGAACACCCGTAGGACCGCCCTAGGTCTCATGGGTCTCGCCTTGGACAAGCCTCTACACATCACCCGAGAGGGAGTTGACGACAAGCAGCTACGGGCTGCGTTCGATCAGACTGTCGGGCGGAACGGGGTATATCTCTATGATCACTTCGGATCCGTTGGTGTCGACAATCTCCTCATGCGCATCCAGTACCTAGCGCGAGGCTGTGACTGTAGATGGATAATCCTGGATCACCTCTCAATCGTGGTATCAGGGATCGATGCAGGAGACGACGAGAGGCGTGCTATCGATCGCGCCATGACCCTGCTGCGTACACTGGTGGAGGAGACGGGGATCGGCTTGATCGTCGTCAGCCATTTGAAACGTACATCTAACGGATCGTCCCACGAAGAGGGTGCCCAGGTGAGCTTAAGTCACCTAAGGGGCTCCCAGGCCATCGCTCAGATGTCTGACTCTGTAGTGGCGTTGGAGCGTGACCAGCAGGACGAAGAGCAGTCGAGCCTAATCGTTGTACGAGTTCTCAAAAACCGCTTCAGCGGTGAGAACGGCGTGGCGATGCGAATGACCTACGACCGGGTGACTGGACGTCTGACCGAGGTGGTCGACGGATTCGTTCCCGGCGAACCCCCTACACATGAGTACTAATATGACAATCATCGTAATGGCTTTGTCCGTGTTCCTGCTAATGGCAGACGGATCGACACGACACGACGTCCTATCGTCGTCCGAGGCGGCTAAGAACACAATGGAGGGGTGCGAGGAAGCGAAGTTGTTCGTAGAGGCGCAGCTTGCCGAAGCTAAGAGCGCTGGACGCGTAGCTGCGTACGATCTCGTTTGCGTGCCTCTCAACGTCACCTCGCTCTTCCGGGGAGCGTAAACCACAGGAGGGTAGGAGGATCACCATGACTGAATACCATACACCTGAAGAGGCATTGCAGTTGTTGAGGGATATCAAGGTGCTCGAGGCGGAGCTGATCGAGAACCGCAAGATCCTCGAGGCAACTCCCTCTGCCATTGCTGCTGCTGCGATTATGATCAACCGGCTAAAAATCAACTCGAAGCGGACCCGGCTACGCAAGCTCCAAGGTGTCATTCAGGGAGGAAATGTAGATGCGGCTCCTATTCGACTGCGAGACTGACGGATTTCTAGCCGATTGTACTATGGTTCACGTGCTGGTGATCAAGGACGTCGACACCGGTCAGGTCTCCACGTTCAGCTCCTTCCACCCATCTGGGCAGTCCATCCACGATGGTCTGTCGCTGCTGGGGAAGGCGACGATGCTCATCGGGCATAACATCATCAAGTTTGACCTCGCGGTGCTGGCGAAGCTGCACAGCTTCAAGGTGCCACAGGGTTGCACCGTGATGGACACCTTAGTGCTTACTCGACTGATCTACACGCGGCTGTCTGAGAATGACTTCCGCCTCATCTCAGCGGGCACGCTGCCGAAGGGGCTATACTGCCGGCACAGCCTCGCTGCCTGGGGATACCGACTGGGGAAGCACAAAGGGGACTTCAAGGGACCTTGGGACGCGTGGTCTCAGGATATGGAAACCTACTGCGAGCAGGATGTGGAGGTGAACTACCATCTCTGGCAGTTCCTCGAGCACGCAGCCTACCCGGAGATGTCAATCTGGATTGAGCACGAGGTCGCTAAAATCTGTGCCCAGATTGAGATCAACGGGTTCTGCGTCGACGTGCCGAAGCTGGAGGATCTGTTCCTCGATCTCAAGGCTCAGTTCGAGCGGGTGCGTGTGGAGATGCAGGTGGTGTTCCCGCCTGCGGAAGTGCAGATGAAAACCAAGGTCAAGTACATCCCGTTCAACCCTGGATCTAGGAAACAGATTGAGGAGCGATTGAAGGAAAAGTACGACTGGGTGCCTAAGGCGTTCACCGACAACGGACAGGCGAAGCTAGACGACGAAGTGCTAGCTACGCTGAAATACCCTGAGGCACAGGTGCTCGCTCGGTACTTCCTCCTACAGAAGCGCATCGGGCAGATTGGGGAGGGACAGAAGGCTCCTAACGCGTGGCTACAGATGGTGCGCAAGGGCAAGCTCCACGGGGCGATCAATCCCAACGGGGCCCGCACTGGGCGAGCCACCCACAGTCACCCAAACATGGGGCAGATCCCCAGCAAGGGTGTGGAGTACGGCAAGGAGTGTCGCGAGGCGTTCACGGTTCCTCCAGGATGGAAGCTCTTAGGGACCGACGCCGGTCAACTAGAGCTACGCATGCTGGCTCATTACATGGCGCTGCACGACCTGGGCGCGTACACCTCAGTAGTCAACACTGGAGACGTTCACACCACCAATCAAATCGCAGCTGGTCTACCTACTCGAGACGACGCGAAGACGTTCATCTACGGGTTCATCTACGGGGCGGGCGACGCCAAGATCGGCAGCATCGTAGGCAAGGGTCGGGCAGCTGGTAAGAAGCTGCGTGAGAGTTTTCTGAAGGGTCTACCGGCGCTGGATAAACTCATCCGAGGGGTGAAGTCCCGGCTGAAGTCCCAGGGTTACCTGACAGGTCTCGATGGGCGGCGTCTGTACTGCGAACACGAGCACGCTGCGCTCAACACTTTGCTGCAATCAGCTGGGGCGCTGGTCTGCAAGGTGTGGATGATCATCGTGGAGCGGATGCTACAGGAGAAGGGTCTAGTCCACGGGTGGCACGGGCAATATGCGATTTGTGCCTGGGTTCACGACGAGCTACAGATAGCAGTCCGTGACGGCTACGAAGACGTGGTTGGACAGGCGTGCCTGGATGCGATCGCGGAGGTGGAGAAGTTCTTCAAATTGCGTTGCCCACTGACAGCTAACTTCAAGGTAGGAGCCAATTGGTATGAGACGCATTGAGCGAACTGGATACACCAAGGCCCCGAGCCATAAACATTTGTGGAAATACCTACACGCTCTACTAACTGGATTATCGACTGACACCAGTTATCCAGATGGCGGCACGGTATCGGGTGTCCCCAACTACGGTGATGAGACGATGCGTGAACAGCTGGATAGCATCGAGGCAGACCCAAAGAGGTTCATCGACTGGGCGCGAGGAACCGGAGTCCGGTGGCTATACGACAACCAGGGAGATCTGGTTGGTCTAACCCAGACGGATTTCGGGACCCCTAATCGCCTACTGCCAGCAGATCTCAATCTCGGACATTGTGGCTGGTCAATCCACCCTAACTACCGTCTGAGGGGTCACGGTGCCACCGCTGTCAGCATATGCCTAGACGGAGCGCACGATCGTGGCTTCTCCTTCGTGACGCTGACCCCGAGCAGCGCGTCAGCTAAAACCTTCATCGAACACGTTATCCCCGAGGCAGCTCGGGAGCATGTAGTCATCAACGACGTGAGCACCATCCTGGTGAACGTCAAAGACAGAGGATACTGAACATGGAACGGGATCTGAACGACAAGAAGATTTTCGGCGAAGCTTTCCAGAGCGCCCTCGACGTTCTCCACGTCTCCGGCTACTACATCTCTAGTCGGGCTCTTCGAGAGGACTTCCATGGAGACATCATGGACTTGCTCTTCCCCGAGGCGGAGAAGACTGACGGTGAGCAGGCTGACGGGGTTATCTTGTCCACCCCGGAAGCTACGAATGGCTAAGGCCAAAAAGAAGACTTCCCCCACACTCCTCATCGACGGAGACATGGCCGTTTATAAGGCTACGATATCCGCCGAGAGGGAGGTGCGGTGGAGTGAGGATCCTGACTCGGATCTATGGATCTTGTGGACTGATTTGGCACGCGCCAAGTTGTGGTTCGAGAATCACATTTACCGGCTTGAGCAGCAAACGGGTGCGTCAGGAAGTGTCATCTTCCTCTCAGGCTCAACCAACTTCCGAAAGGACATCTACCCAGAGTACAAAGCGAACCGGGCTGATAAACGCAAGCCCTTAGGGTTCACGGAGTTCCGAGGGTGGGTCATGGACAACTTCGCCCACCACCTAACAGACGGCATCGAGGCGGACGATGCGATGGGGATCGCCGCCACTGACAAAACCTTTAGCAACCCCGTCATCGTCAGTGACGACAAGGACCTGCAACAGATCCCCGGCTACCTATTGCGCCAGGGTGACGTGGTTCACATCACACCAGCTTCAGCCAACTTCTACTTCCTCCTTCAGGTACTGATGGGCGACGCTACTGACAACTACCCAGGTTGCCCTGGCATCGGTCCTAAGAAGGCCCACGACGCGCTGATGAAGTCTCCGACATGGGACACCGTGCTTGGCCTCTACGAGAAGGCAGGGCTGACGTTAGCTGACGCGGTGCTACAGGCTCGCATCGCTAGGATCCTACAAGCTGAAGACTGGGACAACATCAACCAGAAAGTGAAGTTATGGAACCCTTCTTCAAAAATGGCGATTTCATATCCCAAAGGGAAATCGCCTACGAAGATCTTGTGACACTTTCAGCACCACTGCCACCACCCAAATTAGGTAGCGAGGTCTTCAAGCCAATGACCAGCCACTACGGGTCTCCGGACTTCAAAGATACAATCTCACAACCACCACACTACAGTCGCCACAAGATCCAGCCGCTGGACTTCATCCTCGCTAACCGGCTGGGATACGTCGAAGGCAACGTGATCAAGTACGTGTGCCGATGGCAGCACAAGGGCGGCATCGAGGATCTGAAGAAGGCCCGCGAGTACCTCGACAAGTACATCAACAGCCTCGAGTCCCCATCCGCTTCATTCGATCCACACTCAGGAGATTACACATGATTCGTGAGGAACTGGTGACCCTCTTCCAACAGGAGTGTGAGCAGGACGTCGGAGTATCGATCAAGGGAGCACCTAGCCCACTGATCGACCTACGCCTGCGACTACTCTACGAGGAGGTGCAGGAGCTTGACGATGCGATCTACCTGTACGAATCCAGCAACTCCGCTTCGCGTCTCGCTGATGTGTTGAAGGAGATGGCTGACGTCCAGTACGTGCTCAGCGGTCTAGCTGCTACGTTCGACCTCCCCCTCGAAGCCGCCTTCCGGCGCGTCCACAACAGCAACATGACCAAGGTCATCCCGCTGGTGAAGGACGGTGGAGGTAAGGTTTTGAAGGGCCCAAACTACGCCGCACCAAACCTCATCGACCTCGCTGAGGATTACCTTGCAAACATGGAGCGTCCCAATGCCCGAATCTAATGGCGTCCTACAGTCCTACACGTTCAGTCCCCAGTTCACTATCTCGGCGATCGACCTCGCAGCGATCCTCGTGGGGAGCGGCAGTTTGCTGAATGTCCCCGAGAGTTTTGTGAGGGCACTTCCGTTCGACACGGCTCGTCACTTCCAGCCGATTGCGACAGCAGGGGATCCAGCCCAACCGAAGCTGCTTCTTGACTGACTGAGAACTACTCATATGGGGACCACATCCAGTCCCTATTCTATTCCAACTGTGTGGTCCCCATAGACCTCTCTCATATCAAAGGTAGTCATGACATTCGCATCCAAGTACAACCCCGCATTCCGATCCAAGTTTGCTGAGGATATTTTCCAAGCCAAATACGCTCACGAGGGTGCCGAGACGTGGGAGCAACTGGCTGCTACGCTGGTGCAGGATGTGTGCGGTGACGTCATGTCACGCAACGATCAGCAGCAGCTGACGCAGTACATCGCTGACATGAAATTCATCCCCGGTGGGCGATACCTCTATTATGCTGGTCGCCCTAATCGATTCTACAACAACTGCTACCTACTCCGCGCTGAGGAGGACACCAGAGAGGATTGGGCTAATCTGTCATGGAAATCCGAAAGCTGTCTGATGACCGGTGGTGGCATTGGCGTGGACTACTCGCGCTACCGTCCAGCTGGATCCGAGATAAAGCGGACCGGTGGATCGGCATCAGGACCTATTCCGAAGATGCAGATGATCAACGAGATTGGGCGTCACGTGATGCAAGGTGGCTCGAGGCGCTCGGCGATATACGCCTCGTTGAACTGGCAACACGCCGACGCTCAGGAATTCCTCACGGTGAAAAACTGGGACAGTGTCCAGGTGGCACCGGGGGTGACACTCGCTGACGCGAAGAGGCTGAACTTCAACTTCCCCGCCCCCCTAGACATGACGAACGTCTCCCTGAACTACGATGACAGCTGGCTGTCGTTGACAGCGGCAGGCGAACTGCCACCGACCTACGTGGACAACGTCAGGCAGGCGCTGAGCACAGGTGAGCCGGGGTTTGCCTTCAACTTCGGTGCTCAGAGTGATGAGACGTTGCGTAACGCCTGCACGGAAGTAACGTCCGAGGACGACAGCGACGTGTGTAACCTCGGCAGTGTCAACTTCGCCCGTATCAGGGACATCTTCGAGTTGGCTGATGTTACGCATCTAGCGACCAAATTCTTGGTGTGCGGATCCATGAAGGCCGACCTACCGTACGCTAAGATCGCCTCGGTGCGCGAGAAGAACCGGCGTCTAGGGCTTGGCCTAATGGGTCTCCACGAATGGCTGATCAAGCGCCAACAGCGGTACACGGTCACCCCTGAGCTACACAGGTGGTTGAAGGTGTGGAGCGAGGTAAGCACCTCCGCGTCTAACTCATTCAGTCACTACCTCTGCATCTCCCGCCCCATAGCGGTGCGTGCTGTCGCGCCGACTGGGACGATTGGGATCCTCGCTGGCACTACGACAGGGATCGAGCCTCTGTTTGCGGTGGCATACCAGCGCCGCTACTTGCGCAACGGGACCCAGTGGCATCACCAGTTCGTAGTCGATAGCTCCGTGGAGGGGTTGATACGCGACTACGGTGCCGATCCGGAGACTATCGAGAGTGCGCTAGATCTGGCTGCTGACCCAGAGCGCCGGATCAAGGTTCAGTTCGACGTACAGGCGTACGTTGATCAGGCGATTAGCAGCACGATCAACCTCCCACGATGGGGGACAGAGGCGAACAACGAGGACCACGTGATACCGTTCGCCAGCCTCCTGGCACGCTACGCCAGTGGCCTCCGTGGGTTCACCTGCTACCCTGATGGGGCCCGTGGTGGCCAGCCTCTGACGGCAGTCCCATACCAGTTCGCTCGGCAGTTCCAGCCGGGGACGGAGTACCGGGAAGAGCCCGGTGACGTGTGCAGCCTGACGAAAGGTGGTTTTTGCGGGAGCTGAAAAATAAGTGTAGACAGGTGGGGGTGATCGGCTTATACTGTCCATCACTACCTGACTACCACCTAACCCCTCCATGAGGAGATGCCCAAATGTCAACCAGATGGATGTTCAAAGTGTACAAGCAGGTACAAAACGTTCATGGCGAGTGCTCCGTATTTCCCACCGCCGCGACGTTTGACACCTACCGCGAAGCCGATGAATGGGCGCACCGTTACGCGCAGCACCTCTCACATGGAGAGCGCGATGTTCGCGATGTGCGGATAATGGTCGAATCGCGGAGGGAGGGACGCGTAGTCACCTCACACCGACCAGAAGCCAAGGGAAGACAAAATGTCACATAAATGGGCGTATCGGGTCTTTCAGAAAATGCTAGACCCGCAAGACAAATGGAGAACATACCCGACGATCGCGACATTCGACACCATCCAACCGGCTGACCATTACGCGCGTGCCTTTGCACGCCGCCATGGGGAGAGCGGCAAACGGGACGCCATAGTCGTGGTCGCATCGAGGAAAGGCAAACGCGTGGTCGCCACGTACCTATCAAATGATTTCGTCGTGGATAGCTGAACCGATATGACCAATGAACCCAAGGAGACACAACACATGATCCAAGGCACCAAGGTGCAGATCCCTTCGACTGCGGTCGTGAAGATCGAGATCGACCTTCCAACGGCGACGCTGATCGCTGATGCGCTGGGCTGGAAGGGTCACGACGAGGACGTCGCTTACTACGGCGACCACGCGACTGCGGAGGCTTTGCAGGAACTCTACGATGCGATCTACGGTGCGGTCTACGACGCCACAGTGGGCCCTAAGCTAAAGGGAGCGTACGACTAATAGACCCAATCGCCAGGAAGATCCGTAGGGAACGCCGACGGCGAGTCTGCTGACCAAGAGGAGCGACCAGATGACCAAGATCGGCTTTAAAACCAGCGATGACGTGCCCGCCCGTATGATCGGCCATATCGGTCGATTCAGGACGGACGCCGGTTGGATGACGGCGTGTCACAAGGTGTGGATAGCCGCCGCCTATAGCCCGGCTTACGAGGTGCACTGGCTCACGCGCGCCCACGCGGATCAGATCATGGACGCTGAGGCGAAGGCAGACTTCGGAGGGTCTGAAGGAGCCTGAAGGAACCTGAAGGAACCCACCTACACCCACCAGAACCCCGTAGGACCTCGCCAGAGCGTGCTGGGTGATCCCTAGGGGGTTGGGTGTCACCTACCTAGCCTGGGATCACCCAAGATCACCCAGCACGCTCCTAGGACCTCCTGACACACACACACACACAAAAAAACCCTTTAGACCCCTTTAGACCCCTTAGAACCTTCTGGAGGACTTTACCCAGGGAGGTTCTAAGGGGTCTAAAGGGATCTGAAGGGATCTAAGGGGATCTGAAGGGATCTAAAGGGATCTGAAGGGGTCTAAGGGGTCTGGGATGTAGGCGCTAGACCGGTACTCGGCGACCACGCGGTACGTGCTACCCTTCCGCGCCTCGACGATGATCCGAGCGTCCCGCTCTCCGCCATTTCCTTGCGACTGAGCGAAATTGCGGGCGTACTGGTCCGCTGACGGGAAGTCCGCAAACGTTGCCGCCGGGCTGAACTTAAACCATTCTCCCTGAACGTTATAAGCCATCTTGTAGACTTTGTGGGACCACTGATTGGACATTTGGGTTTCTCCTCTTCAGGACTCTTCAGGACTCTTCAGGACTCTTCAGGACTCTTCAGGACTCTTCAGGACTCTTCGGAGAAGCAATAAGGTCATGGATCGATGCTCGACGCAAGCGCTAAATGAAAAAAAAAACCCCTTAGAACATCCTGGGGGACTTTACCTAGGGGGGTTCTAAAGGGGTCTGAAGGGGTCTGAAGGGGTCTGAAGTGAAGGATTGTCGCGCATATCACGTGCGCAAGGATCGCTCCCTAATCTCTGCTGCTTTCTCTTCCAGTAGCTGCGCATTTTGCTGCTTCATCACATGCAGTTCGAAAGTCAGGTCGCTGTTAGCGTCCCCCAGCAGTTCGATGGTCCTCGATGCCGCTACCTCGGCACGGTTCATTGCAACGTTCAGCGTTTGAACCTGCTTCTTCAGCCGGTCGTTCGCCGACTGCATATCAGTCAGGTAGTTGTTGAGGCTACTGGCCTCTCTGATGAGCGCTTCTAGCGTCGTTCCTATCATGTGGATATCTCCCTAAGAGGTCCTACGGATCTTCCTGGCGATCGGGTCTATTAGTCGTAAGCCCCCTTTAGCTCAGGGCCCACTGTGGCGTCGTAGACCGCACCGTAGATCGCATCGTAGAGGTCCTGCAACGCCTCCGCCGTCGCGTGGTCGCCGTAGTAAGCGACGTCCTCGTCGTGACCCTTCCATCCCAGCGCATCCGCGATCAGCTTCGCCGTTGGCAGGTCGATCTCGATTTTCACGACCGTAGTCGAAGGGATATGCACCTTGGTTCCTTTGATCATGTGTTGAGTTTCCTTTGTGGTTATGGCTGACGTTGTCCCAAATTTGTGATGTTTTGAGCCATGCTGAACAGTCGCGCCGAAACATCAGCCCAATATGCGTGCCCTTCAGCTGTCTTGGCCCACGCGAACTGCTTATTCAGCGCGTGGGCAATCTCCCTGATGTTAACCGAAACCACGCCGAATGCAGATTCTTCGAATTTGTCGTTCGATCGGTCCCTCGGCGAGTTGAGCGAGTTGAGCGTGGGGACTGCTGTTATGGGCGCGTCGGAGTCAGCCCTGGTCAAGACCCATCCCGCCGCCTCGATAGCAGCGAGTTCCTGGCGCGTGTTCCCCCGTAGGAATTCGCGATCGGCGTGGGTCCCTGAGTGCCACAATCGAGGGACTATCGTTTGAGCCAGTGTTTCCACCAGCCTGTCACGTTCATTCATATCTAGTTCTCCTCTTCCGTCTTCTTG
>ENA-ORBV01001888-ORBV01001888.1-microbial-mat-metagenome-genome-assembly--contig:-NODE-1888-length-45402-cov-5.872344_pt1 | contig 45402 bp, 38 predicted proteins | sample MGYA00237777_ERZ505514 | MGnify/ENA primary metagenome ERZ505514 (study PRJEB26160, sample SAMN06269048) | microbial mat metagenome | isolation source: Oligotrophic lake microbial mat | place... | reverse complement strand
CCCCAACTGAGCGCCACCGAGAACACCAATGGCGTCAGCGTCTTGGCGGCCAGCAACTCCACGGTCGTCAGCGGCGTCGCCAGCAACGGCTCAAGCGCCTTCGATTGCTTCTCGCCAATCACCGCGTGCGTGGCGAGTGCCATCGCGGCCACCACCGGCACCAGCAGCTGCAAGAGCGAGAACTGGTGAAACAGAAAGGCCTGGATCAACGCGTTGCCCGTGAGGTGCGCGATTTCGGGGATGGTGCTGACCGCGGCCTGGGCCTCTTCGGCGAACTCGCCAGACCCTGCAAGCGTCTCTCCGGCAATCATCGGCGCACCCACCACGACCAGGAACGCGGGGATCAACGAGCCGAACACCATCAAGACCGCCGGCACAATGGCGCCCGGGTTGCGCGCCAACTCCGCGGCGTCCTTGCGCGCGACTGCGGCCACCCGGTGCCACGCCAACCTGCGGAGGCTCATGCTCCGGTGCCCACCAGGCTCAAGTACACCTCCTCGAGCGACCGCTGTTCAGGCATCACGCGCACCACGCGCGCACCAGCGGTCACGAGTGCCGCAACGACGTCGGGGATCGCACCGGCGGCAGGGAGGTTCATCGTGAGGCGAGACGCGTCAGCCGCGCCCACCGCGCCGGCCACGACGCTTGCCGTCGCCAACCACCGCGAGGCGTCGCCCTCCACCTCGATCACCACGCGCGCGCCCGACGCACCTTGCCGCAGGGCCGCCGGCGTGTCGAGCGCCAGCAACCGGGTATTGAGCACCGCGATCCGATCCGAGATGGCTTCGGCCTCAGCCAGGTTGTGCGTTGAGACCAGCACGGCGCGGCCTGCCCGGCACAGGCCGAGGATCAAATCGCGCACGTGGCGGGCACTGGCGGGGTCGAGACCAGAGGTCGGTTCATCGAGCAGCACGACCGGGGGGTGATGGATCAGCGCGCGGGCAATGGCGACACGCTGTTTCAAGCCTTTCGACAGGCGCCCCGCCAGGTCATGGGCGCGATCGCTGAGCCCCACTTGAGCCAATGCGGTGTCGACCTGCTGCGCCGGGTTCGGCAGTCCTTGCAGGCGCGCGTAGGTCAGCAGGTTCATCCGCACGCTCAGGCGTTCCCACAGTCCCGGTGCTTCGGTCAGCAGGCCGATCGAGCGTCGTGCTTCGTCGGCGTTGTCGGCGGTCAGGTGGAGCTGGTTGATCACCACGCGCCCGGAGGTGGGCAGAATCAGGCCGGCCACCATCCGCATGGTGGTCGTCTTGCCGGCGCCGTTGGGGCCGAGCATCGTGACGATTTCTCCAGCGTGGACCGACAGGGAGAGATCGCGTACTGCGACCCGTGCCCCGAACGAGCGGGTGAGGTGTTCAGTGACGAGGAGCGCGGCCGGCATCCCGCCGACCAGACTAGCGCACTTCGAGGGTGGCTTGAATCGCGGCCAGGAACGTTTCGGCGATCTTGCGGTACCCGGCTTCGTTGGGGTGCAGGCCATCGGCGCCGATGTAGGTATTCACAGCCGGGAGCAGTGCTGAGTAGACATCGACCAGCGTCGCGTTCTCACCGCGAATCACCGGCAGCAAGCGATCGTTGAAACCGGTCACCGATGAAGACGGCCGAGCGTTCACACCGGAGGATCGGGATGGAGCGAGGTTGGCGATAAACACCCGCGCGCCACGGTTACGAGCCTCCGCCGCCATCACCGCGATGGCCGTGGTCGCCGCGGTCAACACGCCGGGGTTCTCGATGTCGTTGTAGCCGTGCATCAACAGCACGATGTTGGGCCGGTAGGTCGATACCGACTGGGCGAACCGCGCCTGCGTAATCGAGCCCAGGGCCTTCTCGCCCGCCAGGCCCTCGTTGATCACGCTGATGCTCGACACTTGTGTCGTGTAGCGCGCGGTCATCAGATTCTGCAGCACCGCCGGATACGACGTTGAGGGCACGACCCTGAGAATGAAATTGGCCAGTCCGGTCTTCTGCGAGACGCCGGCAATCGGTGACGTCACCTCGCCCGCGGTGACGCTGTCGCCGAACGCCAGGAACTTGGTGACCGTCAATTGCGGCGTGCGGGTCACCGTGACGGTGAACGAACACGAGTTGGCTCGGTTCAACGCATCGGTGGCCGTGCAGGTGACCGTGGTGGCGCCCAATGGGAACGTGGCCCCTGATGCCGGTGTGCACGCGACCGTCACCGGCTCCATGCCGGCCGCGACGGTCGGCGTGGCAAAGGTGACGGTGGTACCGGTCGTCGCCGTGGTACTCGCGGTGACGTTGGCCGGACACGTCGGCGTGGGCGGGTCTGGATCCGGCGTTGGCGTCGGCGTCGGGGTTGGCGTTGGCGTTGGCGTCGGTATGGGCGTTGGTGTCGGCGCAGTGGGGCTGCTGCTGCATCCCACGGCCAGGCCCGCGACCAGCGTCGCCGCCGTCATCAACTGAACCATCCATCGCGCCTGCGGTCGACCGACCAGCCCCTTGTTCGTCATGCGGAGCCTACGATTGTACCCTGACTACCCGGGCTGGAACTCATAGCACCCGGGCGTAATCAGCAGCCGGCCGCTCGACGTGAATGACAGGCTCGACGGCGCCACGATGCCGGCGCCGCGAAACTGCACGGTGCGCACTTTCTCGCCGTCGGCGTCATACACATAGGTGAACGGCAGGACGAACGACACCCAGAGCCGGCCCGACGCATCTACAGCCGCGGTCCGAACGGTCGGCGCGACCATCGGCAGCTCGCCGTCTCCGACCGTCCGGCGGGGCCATCGCGTGGGAATCGCCGCCACGACCGGGTCGATCTCCCGTCCCTGAATGACTCGCTCGTAGAGCAGTTCGCCATCGGCGGTGTATTTGCGGAATGCCGGCGGTCCGGCCATGAACACGAAATAGAACCCGCCCGCGGGATCGGGAATCGGAATGCCGGCGTTGAGTGCGAGGTGCAGCTGCCGGTCTGACTCATGTCCCGTCCGCCGCAACTGCCCCATCGTTCGGGTCGGAGTTCCCGCCAACCCGTACTCGGTGATCAGCCATCCCGAATCAGGTTGGCTCATGACAATGGCGCGGCCGGTGTAGGTGAGGGTGCCAACCCCGTTGAGGCTGAGTGAGCCCAGGACCACCCGCGCCGCGCCACGGCCCGGCAGGAGAAACCCGCCGGTGCGCACGCCAGCGGCGTCGAACAGTTGCACGCGCTCACGGCCGTTGGGAGAGTCGGCCACCGCGAAGCTGCCGTTGAGGGCGACGTCGAAGGCGCTTGGTTCGATCACGCGCCCGTCTTCGGCGCCGATCTGCACCAGCTTCTGGCTGGTGGCACCCTTCTCATCGACGCTGTACACGGCGTGGGCGCGCCGATCAAACACGTAGTAGTCGCCGTTAGCGGTTTGCTTGAAGCCGATCGGATCGCGGAACTGCCCGACGACATCGGGCGCGAGCGTACTGACCGACCGCAACACCTCCACCCGGCCGGGTGAAACACGAACGGCGGCCTGGTAACCCAGAGCCGCCGTGGTAGCCAATAGAACGACGATCGCCGTCGCGCTAGTACGCGGCAAGACCCTTGATCGCGGCCAGCACGTCAGCCGACTGCGGCAAGATCACTTCCTCGAGCTCCGGACAGTACGCCACCGGGCAGTCCATGGCTGCGACTCGCTTGACCGGCGCATCCAGGTACTCGAACAGCTCGTCGCCGATGCGTGCGGCAATCTCGGCGCCGAAGCCGCAGGTCAGTGTGTCTTCATGCGCGATGATCACCTTGCTGGTCTTGCGCACGAGGGCGGCAATGCCGTCCCAGTCGTACGGCATGATGGTCCGCAGGTCGAAGACCGCGACGCTGATGCCGTCTTTCTCCGCCTGCTGGGCCGCCAGCAGCGAGCGCTGCACCAACGCGCCCCACGTCAGCACCACCAGGTCGGTGCCCTCGCGGCGCAGCGAGCCCTTGCCGAACGGGATCATGAACTCGTCGCCCGGGTAAGCACCCTTGTTGTAGGTCTGGCGATACAGGTGCTTGTGTTCCAGGTACAGCACCGGGTCGTCGCAGCGGATCGCCGTGCGCAACAGGCCCGCGGCATCCACGGCGTTGCTCGGGAACACGATCCGCACGCCTGGGCAGTGGGCGAAAATGCTCACCCCCGACTGGCTGTGGTACGGCGCGCCGCCGCGCAGGTAGCCGCCAATCGGCACCCGCAGCACCATCGGGCACGACCAGTTGTTGCCCGACCGGTAGCGCAGCATCGACATCTCGTCTTTGATCTGCATCATCGCCGGCCAGATGTAGTCGAAGAACTGGATCTCGACCACCGGCTTGATGCCGCGCGTTGCCATGCCCACCGCCCGGCCAACGATGTTGGCCTCGGCGAGGGGCGAGTTGAAGACCCGCTCGGCCCCGTGCGCCTTTTGCAAGCCGTGCGTCACCTTGAAGACGCCGCCCTTGCCGGGCACGTGCTGAAGCGCCGCCACCTTGCTCGCGTCAGCGACGTCTTCGCCGAACATGACCATGCGCGGGTTCTTCGTCATCTCCGACTTGAGCGTGCGGTTGATCGCCGCCACCATCGTGTCGGGTTTGCCCTCGGGCTGCGCCGCGGTCTCGAACTGCGCCGAGGTTGGATCCACATCGGGCGAGAACACGAACGCATCGGCGGTGTCGATCGACGGCTTGGGCGCTTTCAGCGCCAGGTCAGTCGCCTCGGCAATCTCGCGATCCACCGAGGTGGCAATGTCGTTGAGATCGTTCTCGGTGGCGAGTTTCTCGGCCACCAGGAACGCCCGCATCTTGGTGAGGGGATCGCGCAGGGCTTCCGCTGTGCGTTCGTCCGGCGTCTTGTAGAGCCGTTCATCGTCCGACAGCGAGTGCGAGTACGGGCGAATCACCTTGGCGTGCACGAACGCCGGCTTGCGATCGCGGCGGACCCGCGCGACGGCGTCGCCCATGGTGCGATAGCTGTCAACGAAATCGGTGCCGTCACAGCGGAAGACTTCGAGGTTCGGGAACGACTCGACCAGCTTGGAGATGTCGCCGCCGGCGGTCTGCACTTCCACCGGCACCGAGATGGCATAGCCGTTGTCTTCGACCAGGAACAGGACCGGGACGTTGCGGGTGCACGCGGTATTCAGCGCTTCCCAGAACTCGCCCTCGCTGGTGGCGCCTTCGCCGATCGACATGTAGGTCACTTCGTCCGCGTGGTAGTGGTCCTGACGGTCAGTGATTGCGGTGATGCGCTCGTAGAGCATGCCAGCCTCGCCGGCGCCGACCGCCTGCAGGCACTGCGTCCCGGTGGGACTGCCTTGCGAAGGAATGTTCAGGCCCTTGTGGCCCCAATGCGAGGGCATCTGCCGGCCACCAGAGTTGGGATCGTCCTTGGCGCCAACCGCGCTCAATAACATCTCGAGCGGAGTCATCCCCAACTGCAGGCACAGGGCGCGATCGCGATAGTACGGATAGAACCAGTCGTAGGCGGGCCGCAGATGCATGCCCGCGGCCGTCAGCACGGCTTCGTGGCCGGCGCCGCTGATCTGGAAGAAGATCAGGCTCTGGTTCTTGAGCTGAATCTCCTTGTCGTCGAGCCGGCGCGACATGAGCATGGTGCGGTACGCCCGCAGCAGCTCGTCGCGCGTGAGACCGCCCCAGCGCGCGCTCGTGTCACCGGCCGGGGCCGGGCGCGTGTCGGGTCTGGATGCCAGCGTCGAAGCCTTCATGTGGCGAAAATTATACCATCCGGCCGGATGCTATAATCCGCGCCACACGACCCTTCGACAAGCTCAGGGTCGCCCCGAGCGCAGTCGAGGGGCGAGAACCAATCCGCATGCCATCACCTTCAGTACGCCTCTATCGCTGGGACGAAATTGCACTCGAGAAAGTCACCGAAATGATTTCCCGCAAAATCATTACCGGCGAGCGCGAAATGGTCACGCAGATCTACCTCAAGCGTGGTGCGCTCGTGCCCATGCACTCGCACGAAAGCGAGCAAATGACCTATGTATTACAGGGTGGATTGCGATTCGTGATCAACGGCGAGGAGATCATGGTGCGCGAAGGCGAGGTGTTGCACATCCCGTCGTGGATTCCGCACCAGGCCGAGGCCATCGACGACACCTTCGAGATGGATGTCTTCAGCCCGATCCGTCACGACTGGCTGGACGGCACCGACAGTTATTTCCACGACAAGAAATGACAAGAAATCACGTCCCGTGAACGTTCTCTTTACCATTGCCATCCTCGCCGTGCTGGCGATGTGGGCGCTGACGGTCTACAGCCGCCTCAATCGCCTCCGTCGTCAAATTCTGGCTGAGTGGAAACCACTCGACGCGCGCGAGAAGGCGGGCGAGCCAGCCGTCGATGGCACCCGCTACAACCAGCTGGCCGCCGCCTACAACGCGGCGCTTGAGGGTTTTCCGGAGAACATGGTCGCCATGGCCGCTGGCTTCAGGCCGGCGCAGAAGTGGGCAAGTCCCGAGTAGCGAACGGCGAACCACGAATCGCGAACACTAGTGAATGTGCTTCTTCCAGTCGCTCTTCCAGTCATCGTCTGACGAGCGGCCACCAGAGTAGACGTCGAACTTGCTCCGCGCCCGGCCCATCCTCCAGCGCAACCAGCGGTACTTCAGTTCGTCCATCGGCCGCGCGCGCAGCCCCTTCAAATACAAGTAGCCGACGACCAGGCCGCCAAGATGAGCGGTGTGAGCCACGCCGCCACCCGGTCCGCCAAGCGCGGAGAAGAACGCGATCGCGCCGACGATCATCACGAAGTACTTGGCCGGAATCGGGAAGATGAAATACAGATAGATCGACCGGTTCGGGAAATACATGCCGTAGCCGAGCAGCAGCCCGTAAATCGCCCCCGAGGCGCCGACGGTGACCGAGTAATAGATGCCGTCGATGAACAACGACAGCAGCAGACTCGTGGCCGCCGCGCCAATGCCGGTGATCAGGTAGTACTTCGTGAAGAAGCGCGTGCCCCACGTGCGCTCCAGTTCGGTGCCGAACATCCACAGCGACAGCATGTTGATCAACACATGGCCCACGCCAGTGATGCTGTGCAGGAACAGATACGTGAACGGCTGCCAGAAGGCGAAATCCTCGAACACCGCGCGTGGTTCGAGGCCCAGGCGCAGCGTCATCGCTGGAACGATCACGTTGATGACGAACGCGACGACGTTCGCGATGATCAGGAACTTGACCGCCGGCGTGATGCCGCCAGGGCCGAACGAATAGGAGGCGCTCGAGGACGAGGGAAAGCGGGCCATGGCGACTCCGGGAATCGTACTACGGGAACGGTTCGAGCGGCGCCGCCGTCTCAGGCCGGGCCGGGACGGTCGACGGCAGCCCCCACGCCAGCGCCGCGGCCAGCAGCGGGACAAACGCCATCGCCGTGAGCGTCTGCTCAATGCCGAAGCGATCCGCGCCGACGCCAATCAACGGCACCGCCAGGCTGCCCATGCCCCAGGCAAAGCCCATCATCAACGACGACACCGTGGCGGCACCACCGTTGACGAAACTCTGCGCGAAGGTGACGCTGATCGGCAGGGTCGACTGCAGCAGCAAGCCGCCGATCGCCAGCAGGGCCGTAAACCCAATCGGTGACAAGTTGGGCGCGACGGCCATGAACGGCACCGCCGCGATCAGCGACCACACGATCACTCGTCGCGGGCCGATGCGGTCCGACAGCGGACCGCCGATGAAGCCGCCGATGCCACTCGCGAAGAGATACACCGAGATGGCCGCGCTGGCTTCACCAATCGTAAAGCCGCGCCGCGTCAGCAGAATCGGCGCGAAGGTCATGAAGCCATAGGTGGTCGCCGTGCGCAGCACGATCGTGAAGTAGAGCAGCGCGAGCGGCACCGCCGCCGGCCGCAACGAGGCAAACGTCGATCGCTCGTGCGCCGCGGGCAGCGTCAGCGGCGGTACCTGCCGAAGCGTCCATGACAAGGCGATCAGCCCGGGGATCATGATCAGCGGCGACCACTGCAGACCCATGTAGGCGATGAACGGCGCGAACAGAATGGGCGCCGCCGAGAAGCCCAGCGACCCGCCCGAGAGGTGCGCCGACATCGCGAGTCCTTTCCGGTGATCGGCCAGCCGATAGACCAGCGCCGCCGCCGGCGGGTGAAACGCCGCGCCGCCCAGGCCGCCCGTCACCAGGATCATGCCGAGCATCAGCGGGGTGGTCGCGGTGCCGACGAAGCTCAAGACGACCACCGCCAGCAGCGGACCGGCCATCACCAGCAGACGTGGACGCCAGCGATCGGCCAGCGCGCCGAAGCCCAGTTGCGAGACCGAGTTCGCCATCTGAAAACACATGGCCAGCGTGCCGGCCGTGGCCAGCGACAGGTTCAAGTGCGGAATCAGCAGGGGCAGCAGTGGCGCGTAGATGTTGGTATAGCCGTCCACCACCACGTGGGTCGACGCGATCTTCCAGATCGACGTGTGCAGCCCGAGCCAGCCGCGATCCTTCACTTGATCATCCTTCGGAACCGTCCGATGACCAGGTCACGGGCTTCGCCAAACTCGGCAATCCGCAACGCCTGGGCGGCGAGTGCCAGTGTCAGCAACGCCACCGCGATGCTGATCGCCAACCGGATCACCTGCACCGCGAGCGCCGAGCCCGGCAACCACATCGTCAGCAGCGCGTTCGCGCCCCACGCCGCCGCCGCCATCGCGGCCGAGGCGATCATGACCCGCACCAGCGACTGCAGAATGCGGCCACCATCAATGCCGCTCAATTCGCGCCGCATCAGCCACAGCTGCACACTCGCGTTCAGGAGCGCCGTGATCGAGGTACCAAGCGCGAGGCCTCGAAAGCCGAGACGGCCGACCAGCCACCAGTTGAGGGCGACATTCACCACGACCGAGGCCATGCTCACCATCACCGGGATCCGGCTCTTCTGCAGTGAGTAAAACGTGGGTGAGACAATGCGGACGATCGAATAGCCCACCAGTCCCAGCGCGTAGAACTGCAGGGCCGCAGCGGTGGCCATCGTGTCGGCGGCGGTGAACCGCCCGCGTTCGAAGATCACCGCGACGATTGGTTGCGCCAGGACGATCAGGCCGACGGTCGCCGGCACGTTCAGCAACAGCATCAGCGAAATCGCGCCGGCCAGCGTCGAGCGGATGCGGTCGAAGTTGCCCTCGGCCACCAGCCGAGAAATCGCCGGCGTCGAGGCCGCGGCGATCGAGACGCCGAACAGCCCAATCGGCAGGTACATCAACCGGAACGCGAGATCCAGGTAAGTCACCGCGCCGATGCCGGCGCTGGTTGCCAGCATCGTGTTGACGAAGACATTGATCTGCGTGGTCGCCAGGCCGATGGTGCCAGGCCCCATCAGCAGCAGCACGCGGCGCAGGCCCTCGTCACGGAGGTCGATGGTCGGGCGGTAGCGGAAGCCCTCTTTGCGAAGGGGCGGCCACTGGATTAGCAATTGGCCGATGCCGCCAACCAGTGTGCCAATCGCAACCATCGTGATCGGCGCGACGCCGAGTCCAGGCGCCAGCGGGATGAACACCACCGACACCGCAACCACCGCGACGTTGAACATCGCCGGCGACAGCGCCGGGACGAAGAAGTGTCCCAGCGAGTTGAGCATCCCCATCAACGCCGCCGCCACCGCCACCATCGTCAGGAACGGCAGCATGACGCGGGTCAGGTGAACCGTCAGCTCGACCTGGCCGGGCACGGTGCTGAACTCCGGCGCGAAGGTCCGGACCAATGGCTCGGCGAAGACGATGCCAGCGAGGACGAGGCCGCTGGTAACCAGGACCAGCGAGTTGATCACCGAGTTGGCCAGGACCCACGCGCGCTCTCGACCGTGGAGCGTCAGCTGCCTGGTGAACGTCGGCACAAACGCCGCGCTCATAGCCCCTTCGGCGAACAGGTCGCGGACGAGGTTGGGAATGCGGCCCGCGACACGAAAGGCATCGGCGGTGGCTCCGGCGCCGAAGTAATAGGAGATGACCTGATCCCGAACCAGCCCGAGAATACGGCTCGCGAAAGTGGCCAGCCCGAAGACCCCGGCAGACCGGGCCAGGCGTGGAGAGGAGTCGGGCATCAGTCAGCGCAAGCGTAGCATGGCGCTTGGTGTGCGCCCGTGGAACGTCGTCCCACGAGTGAACAACCAGGCGGCAGCAACGTGGCAAAAAACAGGGCTCAAGCCGTTCGGCTCGAGCCCTGAGGAGGATGGTGAGAGGCTGACTAGGCCTTTCAGAAGTATAGACGGCCCACGTCGGGAAAATGTTTGCCCGGCCTGAGACAATTTGCACGGTTGTCGTGACTAAGCGAGGGACCGCCGCACTTCCTCGTTCAACTTCTTGCCATCGACCGTCTTGCCGGCGAGTGCAGCCATGGCCGCCTTCATGACTTTGCCCATGTCCTTGGCGGTGGTGGCGCCGGTCTCCACGACGGCGGCCTTCACCGCCGCAGCCATCTCGTCGTCGCTCGCGGCGGCCGGCAGGTAGGCGTCGAGCACGGCGATCTCCGCCTGTTCCTTGTCGGCCAGGTCGACGCGCCCGCCCTTGGTGAACTGCTCAATCGAATCGCGGCGCTGCTTGACCAGCATCGAGACCACCTGCAATTCCTCGGCGGGTTCGAGCGCGCGGCCCTTCTCAATGCTCTTGTTGGTGAGCGCGGACTTCAGCATGCGCAGTGGCGTCAGCCGGCTGGCGTTTTTCGCTTTCATCGCGGTCACGATATCGGCGCCGAGCGTTTGTTCTAACGACATGTCATCTTCTTTCGCTGAACTCCGGCTAAAGCCGGAGGGCTACTCCGTTTTAGAACTCCGGCTAAAGCCGGAGGCTACTCTGTCTAGTGATCTAATTCGCCGTCGCCGAGCGTGAAGTGCCAGTCGTCGGTCGAATCGTGGAATCCTTTGGGTGCGGACAAGGCATTCACCTTCACCGTCAGGTCAATCCCTGACTTCACCATGAAGTAGCCCGACCGCCGTAGCACGCGTCGAATCGAGGCATGCGTCGCGTAGCAGCGAATCTTGTCAGAGTCAGCCACTCGCGCCTCGCGGTCGACCCAACGCGCCAGCGTCTTGAGCCCGCGCTCATCCGCAGGATCGGCCAGCAGATCGACGATCTGCGTGACCCGTCCCTGGGGCTCGCGGAGGTGTCGATACACGACGTAGCCGTCGACGTCGTCGCCGCGCCGCAACAACGCGGCCGAGTAGCGAACGTGCGGGGTCTCGATGTACTTCCAGTTCAGGTAACGAGCGTCGCGCTTGACGGCGATCGCGAAGCGGCTGGCCATGCGCTCCCACAAGCGATCGGCACGGGTGTCGAACCGGCGCACGACTTCCACTTCTTCCCGGAGCGGCTGCGTCCGCGACACCAGTCGAACGACCGGCAATGCCAGCGCTGAAACCAGGCGATTGATCGCCACCGGCCAGGTCGGAATGCGAAGGGCACGACGGCTGATCGGCTTGACCAGGCACGAGAGTGGCTGGGCCTTGGGCCAGCGCATTTCATCGAGCCGCGCACGAGTTCCTGGTGACAGCCCGGCGGCCAGCGCGACACCCGTGCCGCGATCCCACGCCCGCAGCAGCGATCCGCCCAGTCCCTGGCGTTGACGCTCCGCGACCACGAGCGGATCAGTGCTCCACGTGCCCCCGGCCTCGTTGCCGCCAACACTGAGAATCACGGGCAACAAGGGCACCGCCGCAATCAGCGTCGGGCCCTCGCGGACGACCCAGTACGGTGGCTCGACGCCGCCGGTGGGGTTGCGGCGCACCCAATCCCAGCGCAAGCGGAGTCGATCGGCGGCCTCGTTGCCGAGCGTCCGCCGATAGAGCTGTTCAATGCCCCGTCGATCATCAGGGGTGTAGCGTTCGATCTCCGCCATGGACAAAGCCGCGCCTGTTACAACTGCGAGGGGAAGCCCAATTGTACGCGACTGACGCGGGCCATTCCGCAGGAAAGGCCCGACTTCGGTCTACGCCCCCCCGGGGGGGCGGACCAGGGTACCGGGTGGCGGTAATGGAGGCGAGATCATGCCCGGCATCGGTGAACCGACGGCCGGGACGCTGCCGGGGTTCGTTGCCGGGTTGATGGTAATGCTCGGCGGCGTGGCCGGGCTGGGAGCGAACGTCGGCTGTCCGTTGCCGGGCTGCGGAAACGTGAACACCGGAGGGTTGGGCGGATTCGGATCCGGTTCTTCCTCGGGCTCGTCGCGTTCTTCCACTTCAAGTACCGGTGGTCGCGGCGGCGTGAACCGCTGGTTGCCGGGGCCGGCGTTGCCGCCGGGCGCCGGCGTGGGACGGGTCGGTGCGGGTACCGCGCTCGTCGCCATCACCAGAATGCGGTCGTAGATCGATGCGCCGGCGACGGCCGACGCACGGCGTGGCGCGGCCATGTAGCCGGCGACGCTACGCAACACGATTTCAAGCGCCTGCGACTCAGGCACGTTCTCAAGCTTGAGCGTCAGCGGGTTGCCGGCAATCCGCTCTGCGCCGATCACCTTCGTGCCACCGAGCCTGCCCCACTCTACGAGAATGGTGCGCACGGGCACGCTGGTCGCCTCGAGTGAGACCAGGCCGCCGTTGAACGCAAGCTTCAGCTGCTGCGCGGAGGCCGGCAGGCTGAAGGCGAGCGACAGGGCAAATGTGAGAAGGATGCGGGGCATGGAAACGCCTGAAATCAGTATACGCCTTACCCCCTTTGGACGCCGCGACGGCCGCCTTGGCCGTGGGCCTGGGACGCCTCAGCTGGGCTTAGCGCTCGAACGACGAAAAGGCCCGGGTCACCGCATCCAGTTGCGCGGCCGACAGCGCCGGATACATGGGTAACGACACCACTTCGGCGCAGACACGGTCGGCGACCGGGCACATGGCCGGGCTGGTGGCAGCGAGCGCCGGTTGCCGTGGAATCGGCACCGGGTAGTGGATCAAGGTTTCGACGCCGTTGGCGGCGCAATGCGCCTGGAAGGCATCGCGCTGCGGCGTGAGCACCGGGAACAGGTGATAGACGTGACCGGCGTCGAACTCCCGCGGCACGGTGACAGCGGCTGGCATCGCGGCGGCGCGATACTGCCCGGCAATGGCGCGGCGGCGCGCGGTCCAGCCGGCCAGGTGCGGCAGTCGGGCGCGCAGAATGGCGGCTTGCATTTCGTCGAGGCGGCTGTTCGCACCGGCCTCAAGGTGGTGATAGCGCGAGGTTTGACCGCCGTTGCGCAGCCGCTTGATGCGGGCCGCCAGCTGCGCGTCGCGCGTGATCACCGCGCCACCATCGCCGAGGGCGCCGAGGTTCTTGGTCGGATAAAAGCTGGTGGCGCCGGCAATGCCGATCGTCCCGACGGCGCGGCCATCGCTCGTCGCGAGCTGTGCCTGGGCGGCGTCTTCCACGAGCGCGAGGTGGTGTCGCGAGGCGATCGCTTCGAACGCCCGCATGTCGGCCGGCTGGCCGTACAAGTGCACCGGCATGATGGCCTTGGTACGTGATGTGATCGCGGCTTCTGCGGCCCGCGGGTCGAGTGTCAAGCGCTCGGGATCGATGTCGGCAAACACCGGACGGGCACCGGCCATCATCACCGCCAGCGCGGAGTAGGCCGCCGACAGCGGCGGCGTGATCACTTCATCGCCCGGTCCAATGTCGAGCGCGCGCAGAATCAGCGTGAGGGCATCGGTACCGGTGCCGACGCCGACGGCGAAGGGCGACTGGCTGGCGGCGGCAAACTCCGCCTCGAACGCTTCCACTTCCGGTCCGAGCACAAACCAGCCACTCGCGATGACGCGATCGATGGCGGCCCGGACGGCTGCCGCGTCTTCGCCGGGGCGCAGCGCGTTAAACGGAACTGGTGTCGACATAGTGGGAGAAATGCGCGCGGTAGTAGTCCAGCGTCCGCGCAAAGCCGACCCGCAGCGAGACGGTCGGCGTCCAGCCAGTGCGCGACTTGAACAACGACGAGTCAGCGTAGAAGCTGCCGATGTCGATGATCTTCTTTTCCTTCGGCCACTCAATGAACTTGTAGCGGCCCTGGCCCGCCAGTTCGACGAGCAGCGCCACCAGGTCGCGATGGGCGATGTGCTGATCGCCGCCGACGTTGAACGCTTCGCCGTTGACGGCATCGCTCGCGCCCGCCGCGATGAACGCTTCCACCGCATCGCCGACGTAGACGAAATCGCGGACCTGCGAACCATCGCCGAACACTTCGATCTCGCGGTTCTCGAGGACCAGGCGGATGAACCAGCCGATGAAGCCCTGGCGATTGTGCCGCAGCAACTGGCGCGGTCCGTAGACGTTGGTCAGGCGCAGCGCGCAGGCGCGGACGCCAAACACGTTGTTGTAAACCAGGTGGTAGTACTCACCGGCGGCCTTGTTGATGCCGTTGACGTCGGTTGGCCGCACCAGATGCCGCTCGGTCACCGGCAGCGCGTCGGGCCGGCCGTAGATCTGGCGGGTGCTGGCGTAAACGACCTTGGCGCCCGGGTTGTGATGCCGGCAGGCTTCGAGCAGCGTTAACTGGCTGCGGCAGTTGATATCGAGATCCGTATGCGGATCTTTCATGCTGTCGATGTGGCTGACCTGGCCGGCGAGGTTGAAGATCACCTCGCGGTCGCGCACCAGGTAATTCATGGTGCTGGCCTGGCGCACGTCGGCGACGTTGACCCGCACCTGCGAGTCAATGCCGCTGATGTTGAACAGGTTGCCGCCGTAATCAGGGATCAGCGAATCGACCAGCAGCACGTCGGCGCCGAGCGCCACCAGCCGGTGGGCGAGGTTGCTGCCGATGAAGCCGAGGCCGCCCGTGATCATCACGCGCCGGCCGCGATAAAAATCGCTCGCCGTCATCGCGGTTTCCCGACCGCCTCGGCCGAGGCGCGCGGTCGCTTGCGGTGATCGCGGCGCACCACCAGCAGCCACCACAACTTCATCAAGTCGACCAGCGTGCGAAAGACGCGCGCGAAGTTGAAGAACTGCGACGTGCCATGAGCTCGGTGATAGTGATGAACCGGATGCTCCGCGACGCGGAAGCCCGCGTCCTGGAATTTCTTCATCATCTCCAGGCAGATCACGCCGCTGTCCTTCTCGAGCCGGACGACGTCGAAAATGCGGCGGCGCATGAGACGGAAGTCGCAGTCGACATCGCGCACCTTGAGGCCGAACAGCAGCTTCACCGTGTGGTGGTAGAGGCGGCCGATGATGATGCGATGCATCGGGTCCGACCGGCTGATCTTCCAGCCGTTGACCCAGTCGACATCGTCGGCCATTTTCGACCACAGCGCCGTCACTTCCGACGGATCATACTGGCCGTCGCCGTCCGTGTAGAACACGAAGTCCTTGGTCGCGGCCGAAAATCCGCTGCGCAGCGCGCCACCGTAGCCGCGGTTCTGCTCGTGGTGCACGATTCGGACGTGCTCCGGATAGATCCGCGCGAGCTCGTCCAGAATGCGCGGGGTGTCGTCCTGGCTGCCATCGTTGATCACGATGACTTCGTAATCAGGGGTAAGCGTGCTCGCGACCTGAACGGCGGCGATCACGAGGCTGGCAATGGTGCCGGCGTCGTTGTACGCGGGGAAGAACACGCTTAGGCTGGGCATCGGGCCACCCTACTTCGCCGCCCCAAGCGGTCGCGACCTGATCCGGCCGTGACGCAGCACCAGTTTCCAGGGTGTGATCAGCGATTCGAGAAGCACCCCGCTTGACAGCTTCGACGCGCCCTGCCGTCGCTCCACGAAAATAATCGGCGATTCGACGATTCGCAGGCCGCAGATCGCCGCCATGAATGTGACATCCAGCAGGAAGGCGTAGCCTTCGGACACGATCTTGTCGAGTGGAAGCTTGGCCAACGAGGTGCGCCGCCAGCAGCGATAGCCGGTGGTGATGTCACGCAGGCCCAGGCCGGTCACCGTGCGAATGTAAAAGTTGGCAAACGAGCTGAGGATGATGCGGCGCAGCGGCCAGTTCACCACGCTGATGCCGTTGAGATAGCGCGAGCCGATCACCAGATCGGCACCCTCGGTGGCCAGCTGGATCATGGCCGGCAGGTACTTCGGATCGTGCGACAGGTCGGCGTCCATCTGGCAGACCAGGTCGGCGTCGCTGACCACGGCGTGGCGGAAACCCTCGAGGTACGACACGCCCAATCCGCGTTGGCCGGTGCGATGCAGTACGCGGACCCGTCCGGGAAACTGCTCGGCCAGCGCGTCGGCGACCGCGCCCGTGCCGTCGGGCGACTGATCGTCAAGCACCATCACCTCGGTGCCGGGCACCTCAAGGATGTCCTTCACCAGAATCGGCAGGTTCTCGCGCTCGTTGTAGGTCGGGACCAGGACCAGCGTCTTCATGCGCTATCGCCGCCCTTCAAAGCGCAACGATGCGATCTGTTCAGAGACCAGGCCGACCAGCATGACAATCACCGAGAACATCAGCAGCAACACCGCGCCATTGGGAATGCGATCGTGATAGGCAAAGTTCCACATACCGTACCCGGCGCCGAGCAAGAACGCCGCAGCACCGACCGGGGCAAAAATCCGGAGCGGGCTGAAGATGGTGATGACCTTTAGCAAGATCAGCAGGAACTTCGCGCCGTCGCTCGCCAGCCGGATCTTCGAGGTGCCGATTCGCGGCAGCGCCCCGATCGGCTCGAACGTCACATTGTATCCGGCCTTGATGAAGGCGAGGGTGGTCGTCGTCGGGGTCGAGAAGCCATTCGGCAGCAGGTGGATGAACTCGAGCAGATACTCGCGGCGGGCGGCCCGGAAACCAGACGTGAGGTCGGGAATCGGCCGCTCGGTCAGGTAACTTGCCAGCCAGTTGAGCAGGCCGTTGCCCAGTCGCCGCCCGGTGCTGGCCTGAGTGTCAGCCGAGCGGGCGCCAATCACCAGGTCGAATTCCCCGAGGCGCGCGACCAGCCGGGCGACGTCGTTGGCGCGATGCTGGCCATCGCCGTCGACGATCGTCAGCCATTCACTGGATGAGGCACGAATCGCCGACTTCACCGCCGCGCCGTTGCCCTTGTTGTAGGGATGCGTCACGACCCGCGCGCCTGCGGCCGCAGCGGCCTCCCCTGTCCCATCTGTCGAGCCATCGTCGATGACCAGCACCTCGTGCCACGGCCCGGCGGCGCGGAGGGTGGCGACCACGGCCGCGATGCTCTCACGCTCGTTGAAAGCGGGAACGACGATCGTGACGGAGTGCGGCAAGGCCATCGGCTGGAAAAATCTTCGGCTGGGAGGCGGCAATCGTAGCATGCGTTCCCCCACCCCTTCGCCTGCCCCTCTTCCCGTGGTAGTCAAACTATTGACGCATCTTCGTGTTGTTGGCGAAAGAAAGGCGTAAACGATAGACAGCTAACCAGTTGAAGCACTTGTGCGTTGACAAGCCAGCCAGCCCCGTCTACTATCCGAGTGGATTTTTGTGGAGTGAAGTGGAGAGTCAGAAGTGCTCCGGGGCAACTCGCCAGCGAAAATTGATGACAAGGGCCGGCTCAAGGTCCCGAACGGCTTTCGCGCCGTGATCCAGAAGGATCACGGCCCTGAACTGTTCGTCACCAGCCTGACGGGCCAGTCTGTACGCATCTATCCAATGCCGGTATGGCTCGACATCGAGCGCCGCGTTGCGCTGATGCCTTCCACGCATCCCGCGCGCCAGAAGTACCTGGATCGCGTGAACTTTTACGGTCAAGTCGCGGAACTCGACCCCCAGGGCCGCGTCTTGATTCAACCCCGGTTGCGTGACAGCGCCCTCATGACTGGCGAGGTCGACGTGCTGGGGCAGCAGAACTTTCTCGAGGTCTGGAACCACGAACGCTTCGCCGCACGACTGCTCACCGAGCCGTTCACCGACGACGACGCGCGTGCCTTGTCTGACTTCGGAATCTAGTGGAACGCGCCACCCACGTTCCGGTTCTGCTCGACGAAGTGCGATCGCTGCTCCAACCCGAGCGCGGCGGCACCTTCGTCGATTGCACGCTTGGTCTCGGCGGCCACTCGCGCATGTTGCTCGAGGGCGGCGCGACGCGGCTGATCGGAATCGATCGCGACACCGACGCGATCGCGATCGCGAAAGCAACACTCGCGGACTTCGGTGACCGCGTCACGTTCGTGCACGCCGACTACCGCGAGGTCGTCGAGGTGCTCGACGCGCAGGGGGTGACCGAGGTGGCGGGACTGCTCGCTGACTTCGGCGTCTCGTCGCTGCAACTGGACGCCGACGGCCGCGGGTTCAGCTTCAAGCGCGACGAGCCGCTGGACATGCGCATGGACCGCAGCCGCGGTGAGACCGCCGCCGACCTGATCGATCGGGTCGACGAAACGGAACTGGCCGACGTCATCTATCGCTTTGGCGAGGAGCGCCGGTCGCGGCAGGTCGCCCGCGCCATCGTGATGGCCCGGGGACAGTCGCCCATCACCACGACGGGGCGGCTGGCAGAGATCGTGCGGCGCGGCGTGGCCGCCCGCGGCTGGCAGCGGATCGACCCGGCGACGCGCACCTTCCAGGCGCTGCGCATCTGGGTCAACCGCGAGCTGGATGAACTCGATTCGTTTATCGGCCGGGCTGCCTCGCGGCTGCAGGCCGACGGGCGACTCGCACTGATCTCGTTTCACTCGCTGGAAGACCGCGTAGTGAAGCACACGTTGCGTGATCTGGCGCGCGGCGACGACGCCGTCATCAAGGTGCTGACCAAGCACCCGGTGATTGCCGGCGACGCCGAGGCGGCCGTCAACCCACGGGCTCGAAGCGCCAAGCTTCGCGCCGCCGTGCGAGTCAGTTAAGGGGAGGGGCGATGGACAAGGGAACCTTCGAATACGAAATTCGCAAGGACTTCCGCAACAACCCGATCGTGCGCGAGGTGGATGAACGCCGCCAGCGCGATCTGTGGATGTCGCTCGGCGTCGGCGTGGCGCTCGTGATGGTGCTGCTGTTCTCGGCGTGGCAGCACTTCGAGCTGCTGCGTCACGGCTACAAGCTGGAGCAGATGCAGCGCGATCGCGCCGCCGAGAGCGACCTCAACCGGCATCTCCGTCTCGAGCTGGAAACGCTGCGCTCGCCGCAGCGCATCGAGAAGCTCGCGACCGAACGGCTCGGCATGATCAGCCCCGGCGAGGCTGAGGCCGTGGTCCTGGAGCGGGTGAGCCCGACGACGGCCCCCGCCAAGTCCATCGTCGCCAGCCGGTAGGAACGAACGACCGTGGCCGTCCAGCCTGATCTCGATTGGCGTCCGATGCTCCGGCGCCGCCTTCTGGTGGCAGCGGGGGCGCTCGCGCTCTGGGTGCTCGCCATCGAGGCGCGCCTGGTGGTGTTGCAGGTGCTGCAGCACGACGAGCTGTCGGCACGGGCCGAACGGCAGCAATCGGAAACCCAGAAGACGCCCGGTAAGCGCGGCGAGATTGTCGACCGCCACGGCCGGCTGCTCGCCTACAGCGTGGACGCCGATACCGTCTACGCGGTGCCGACCGACATTGCCGATCCCTCCACCACGGCAGCGCAACTGTGCAGCGCCTTCGATGAGTGCACCAAGAAGGATCGCGATCAGCTGCTCGAACGACTGACCCGCAAGCGCCCGCGTGGCGGCCTCACGGCGTTCCAGTATGTGAAGCGGCGGGCCACGCCGATCGAGGCCAAGCGCATCGCTGCCCTTGAGATCAAGGGCATCGGCTTCATGAAAGAGAGCAAGCGGTTCTATCCGAACCGCGAACTGGCGGCGCACCTGCTCGGTTACGTCGGTACCGACAACGCCGGCTTGCACGGGCTCGAAGCGACCTACGACAAGACCGTTCGCGGACGCGACGGCGCCATGCTGGTGCAGAACGACGCCCGCGGACACGCGTTCAGCCGTCTCGACCGCCCGCCAACGACCGGCGGCTCGCTCGAGCTGACGATCGATCAACACCTGCAGTTCGTGGTCGAACGCGAGCTGAAGGCCGGGGTCGAGGCCGCGCGGGCCGACGGCGGTACCGCAGTGGCGATGGATCCGTACACCGGCGAGATTCTCGCCATGGCAAGTTGGCCGACGTTCAATCCGAACCAATACGCTGGGACCAGCGAGGGCGCACTCCGCAATCGTGCGGTCCAGGATCTGTACGAGCCCGGCTCCACCTTCAAGCTGGTCACCGCGTCGGCGGCAATCGAAGAGAAGGTGGTGATGCCGGACGAGATCATTGACGTCAGCGCCGGTCTGATTCGCTTCGGCAGCCGCGTCATCAACGACATGCATCGCTACGGCCCGCTGTCGTTCACCGACGTGATCGTCAAGTCGAGCAACGTCGGTGCGATCAAGGTGGGGCTGAAGCTCGGACCCGAACGGATGGGTCTCTACGTACGCCGATTCGGCTTCGGCCGCCAGTCCTCTCCCGATTTCCCCAGTGAGAGCCCCGGCATTGTCTGGAATCCGTCGAAGCTGAACGACAGCGCGCTCGCCTCGGTGTCGATGGGCTACCAGGTCGGCGTTACGCCGCTGCAGATGGCGGCGGCCGCGAGCGTGATTGCCAATGGCGGCACCCTCTATGAACCGCATGTTGTTCGCGCCACCGTCAAGGGCGGCGTCCGCACGCCGGTGCCGCCCAAGGTCGTGCGGCGCGCCATTCTGCCGGAGACGGCCGCGACCCTGACCGCGATCATGGAGGAAGTCGTCACCGTCGGCACGGCGAAGGGCGCCAGGCTCGCCAGCTTCACGGTCGCCGGCAAGACCGGCACCGCCGACAAGCTGGTCAATGGGCGCTACTCGGCGTCGCAGCAGAACGTCTCGTTCGTCGGCTTTGTGCCCTCGCGCAACCCGGTGATGACCGTGATCGTGATGATCGATTCGCCGCGCGTCGGTGGCGATACCGGTGGCGCGATCGCCGCGCCGATCTTCAAGCACATTGCCGAGGCGAGCCTGCGGATGATGGGCGTCACGCCCACCATCAACCAGCCACCGCCGGTGATGATCGCCCGCCGTAACGATAGCCCGGTGACGACGACCGCCGCCACGCTGTCGCCGTCGATCGTCACCATGACCGCGAGCATGACTGACGGTGGCGGCCTGCCCGACCTGCGCGGCATGAGTGCGCGCGACGCCCTCCGCGAGCTGGCCCGCCTGGGTCTGTGGGCAAAGATGGAAGGTGCCGGCGTGGTCGTCGAGCAGACACCGGAGCCCGGTTCGCTGATCGAACCAGGCGGGGCCTGCACCCTGGTCCTCAATCGCCGTCCGCTGCCCCGCGCCACCGGAGTCATCGGAGATCAACGGTGATTCTGGGCGACGCACTCGACACCCTGCGGGAGTTGGTGGTTGAGCCACTCCCGGCCGGAATGGTCCCTGAGCGACCTCTCGCGGCGGTGGTGTACGACTCGCGACGGGTCGTCCCGTTGTCGATCTTTGTCGCCCTCAAAGGTCTCAAGGCCGACGGCGTGGCCTTTGCCCAGCAGGCGCTCGCGCGCGGTGCGCAGGCGGTGATCGCAGAGACCCCCGCACCGGCCGGTGTCTCAGTGCCGTGGATCGTGGTGCGCGATGCGCGGCTGGCGCTCGCGCTGCTCGCCGACCGCTTCTTCGACCATCCCAGCCGGCGCCTGCCCGTGATCGGTGTCACCGGTACCAACGGCAAGACCACCACGGCGTACCTGCTGACGGCCATGCTGGACGAGGCGGGCTGGTCGGCCGGCATGCTCGGCACCGTGGCCTATCGCATTGGCGGCGAGGATCGCGAAGCGTCGCGCACCACGCCCGAATCGCCGGATGTGCAGCAGCTGCTCAGCGAAATGCTGCGCCTGGGCAACCAGTCGGCGGTCATGGAAGTGTCGTCGCATGCCCTCTCGCTGAAGCGCGTCGACGGCATGCGCTTCGCCGCGGCGATCTTCAGCAACCTCACCCGCGACCATCTCGATTTTCACGAAGACATGGAGGCCTACTTCGCCGCCAAGCGCCGGCTGTTCGAGATGCTGCCGCGTGACGCTCCAGCCGTGATCAACCTCGACGATCCAAGGGGCGCCTCGCTCGTCGAGATCAGCGGCCGGCCCGTGACCTATGCCATCAACGCCGAGGCCGACGTACGGCCCGGACCCGTGGCAATGACCCTCACCGGGCTGCGCTTCGACGTCACGACGCCGAAGGGCGTGGTGCACATCCAGTCCAGACTCGTGGGCCGCCCGAACGTCTACAACATTCTCGCCGCGGTCGCGACGGCGGTCTCGCTCGATGTGCCGACTGACGCGATCGAACGCGGCGTCGCGGGTCTCGCCGGCGTGCCCGGTCGCTTCGAAGTGGTCTCGGGCACCGACGATGACGTGACCGCGGTCGTCGACTACGCCCACACCGACGACGCGCTGCGCAACTTGCTCGAGACGGCGCGTCCCTTGAGTGCGCGGCGCCTGATCACCGTGTTTGGCTGCGGTGGCGACCGCGATCGCTCCAAGCGACCCCTGATGGGCATGGTCGCCGCACGACTGAGCGACGTCGTCGTCATCACCTCGGACAATCCGCGCACCGAAGATCCGAAACGCATTATCGAAGAGATTGAGCGCGGCATTCCAGCGGGCAGCCAGTCGTCATCGCGGACCCCGACCGTGGTGTCGACGGTTGATCGCGGCGAAGCCATCGAGCAGGCCATTGCCATGGCCGAGGCCGGCGATGTCGTGCTGATTGCCGGCAAGGGCCACGAGAAGTATCAGCAGGTGGGCGACCGCGTGCTGCCGTTCGACGACGGCGAAGTGGCGCGGGCGGCGTTGGCGACACGACGCCGGACCGGCGTGAAGGGCAGCTAGTGGCGGCTCAAATTCCGCTGGCCGCCGGCACGCTGGCGGCGGCGATGAACGGCCGCCTGGTGGCTGGCGACCGCGACCACTACGTGACGGGGTTCTCGATCGACAGCCGGACGCTGGCGGCCGGTGACCTGTTCTTTGCGATCGTCGCGGCACGGGACGGTCACGAGTTTGCCGCCAGCGCCGCGCGACGGCGTGCGGCGGGTGTCGTGGTCGATCGGAGCGTGACGCTGCCGGACGGCAGCGAGTCGTTCGTGATCGAAGTCGCTGATACGACGCGAGGATTGCAAGACCTCGCGCGGCATGTCCGACGCGAGTCGGGCGCGACCGTCGTGGCCATTACCGGCAGTGCCGGCAAGACCACGACCAAGGACGTCATCGCCGAACTGCTAAGCGGCGCGCACCGGGTGGTGAAGAACACGGGCAACCTGAATAACCACCTGGGGTTGCCGCTGTCGTTGTTGGAGCTGAGGCACGGGGCGGAGGTGGCGGTGATGGAGTTGGGCATGAATCACGCGGGAGAAATCCGGGTGCTGGTCGACGTGGCCACGCCGGAGGTGCGCGTGTGGACCAACGTCGGCGAAGCCCACATCGGTCATTTCGGCTCCGCCGATCTCATTGCCGATGCCAAGGCCGAGATTCTTGAAGGCGCCAGCGAGCACACGATGCTGATCGCGAACGCCGATGACGCACGGGTGATGGCGCGGATCGGCGCCTTCTCCGGTCGCCAGACCCGGTTCGGCCTGTCGGCCGCGGCCGACGTTCGCGCGGTCGACGTCGAAGACCTCGGTCTCGGCGGCACCAAGAGCCGGCTCGTGACAGCCGTCGGCGAGCGCAACCTGCATGTCCCACTCCTCGGCCGCGGCCCGTTGATGAACGTGCTGGCCGGCGCCGCAGTGGCGCTCCACCTGAACGTCGGCCTGGATCACATTGTCGAGACCGCGTCTCGTCTGCAACCGTCGGCCAGGCGCGGCGCGATGTTGCGATTGTCGAAGGGCGTCACCGTCATCGACGACTCGTACAACTCGAGTCCATCGGCATTGAAGCTCGCACTGGACGTGCTGTCGCGCACCTGGGCGACGCGCCGGGTGGCCGTGGTGGGCGAAATGCTCGAGTTGGGCGAGCTGTCGCTGGCCTTGCACCAGGAGTGTGGCCGCGTCGCCGCCGGCAGCCGCCTGGCGCGATTGATCACCGTGGGCGGGGACTCCGCACGCGCGCTCGGCGAGTCCGCCGTCGCCGCCGGCCTCGCGGCGAACGCGGTGACGCACTTCGGCAACAGCACCGACGCGGCGGCGGCGATGCCGAGCCAGGTCGCCTCGGGTGACGTGGTGCTGGTGAAGGGTTCGCGCGGCACCCGCACCGATCTCGTCGTGGAACAGCTGACGACGGTGTTCGGCTGATGCTGTATCACCTCCTCATCTCGCTCTACCCGCAGGTCCCGGTCTTCAACGTGGCCCGCTACATCACGTTCCGAACCGCGGCGGCGAGCATGACCGCGCTGGTCGTCAGCCTGGTGCTGGGACCGTGGCTGATTCGCCGGCTGCGCGAGTTCCAGATTGGCCAGGTGATCCGGCAGGAGGGTCCGGAGTCGCACCGCGCCAAGGCCGGCACGCCGACCATGGGCGGCTTGTTGATCCTCGCGGCGGCGCTCGTACCAACGCTGCTGTGGGCCGACCTCACCAATGTCTACATCTGGATCTGCGTGCTGTCGACCGCCGCCTTTGGTGGCATCGGCTTCCTGGACGACTACCTGAAGGTCACGCGCCGGTCATCAGGCGGGCTGGCTCCACGCTATAAGCTGGGCCTCCAGTTGCTGGTTGGCTTGATCGTCGGCCTCGTGTTGATGTGGCTGGCGGACCGCAATCTCTACAACACGCGCTTGATCTTCCCGTTCTTCAAGCAGCTGATTCCTGACCTCGGGTGGTTCTATGTGCCCTTCGCCGCCTTCGTGCTGGTGGCCTGGAGCAACGCGGTGAACCTGACCGACGGCCTCGACGGCCTGGCCATCAGCACATTTGCGGTGGCGGCGGCGTGCTTCACGGCGCTGGCCTACATCACCGGCCATCGCGTATTCGCGGAGTATCTGCTGCTCGTGCGGTTTGCCCCGGCTGGCGAACTGACCATCTTCTGCGGCGCGCTGGTCGGCGCCAGCCTCGGCTTCCTCTGGTACAACGCGCACCCCGCCGAGATCTTTATGGGCGACGTTGGCTCGCTGGCGCTCGGTGGCGCCATTGCCACCGTCGCCATCCTGATCAAGCAGGAGCTGTTGCTGGTGATTGTCGGCGGCGTCTTCGTGATCGAGGCGGCATCGGTGGTGATCCAGGTGGTGTCGTTCAAGTTGCGCGGCAAGCGCGTGTTCAAGATGGCGCCGCTGCATCACCACTTCGAACTCAGCGGATGGGCCGAGCCGAAGGTAATCACGCGATTCCTGATTGTCGCCATCCTGTTCGCGCTGTTCAGTTTGACGACCTTGAAGCTCCGATGACGACGCCGCCTTTTTCCGTGAGCGGGCGACAGGTGCTGGTGGTGGGCGCCGCGAGAAGCGGTGTCGCAGCGGCGCATCTGCTCGCGCGCCGGGGGGCCGCTGTCACGTTGACCGACCGCAAGCCCGCCATCCCCGAAGCTGCGGCTCTGCAAGCTGCGGGCGTGCGGTTGGAACTGGGCGGCCACGTCACGCAATCGTTCGAGACCGCGCACCTGGTGGTGATGAGTCCTGGTGTGCCGCTCGAGCTACCCGAGGTGCGGCGCGCGCGCGCCCTGGGCATTCCAGTGATTGGCGAACTGGAGCTGGCCTCGCGCTGGTTGCGCGGACCGATCGTCGCCATCACCGGCACCAAGGGCAAGTCGACCACGACCACGCTGGTCGGCCGCATGCTGCAGGCGGCAGGCCGTCGTGTGCTGGTGGGCGGCAACATTGGCGTGCCGGTGAGCGCGCAAGTCGAGGCTTCGACCGACGACACCGTGCACGTCATCGAGGCCAGCAGTTTTCAGCTCGAAGCCACCGACACGTTCCGGCCGTGGATCGCGGCGCTGCTGAACTTCTCGCCCGATCACCTTGATCGGCATCCCGACGAGCGAGCCTATGCGGCCGCCAAGACGCGCATCTTTGCCAATCAACAGGCGCAGGACTGGGCGGTGATCAACGCCGACAGCCCCGAAGCGCTGCAGATGTCGCAACAGACCCGCGCGCAGGTCGTGCGTTACGGCATCGACGACGCGGGCGCCGTCGAAGTCCACGCCAACCGTGGGTTCGTCTGGCAGCGGACATCAGAGGGCGATGTGCCGCTGTTGCCGCTCGCGGCCGTCCACCTGGCGGGACGTCACATGCTGAGCAACGTGGTGGCGGCGACGACGATCAGTCACCTCGCCGGCGCCACCGGTGCGTCGCTGGCGCAGGCGCTGGACGGATTCACCGGCCTCGAGCACGTCATGGAACCAGTGGGCCGCCGCGGCGGCGTGCGGTTCGTGAACGACTCGAAGGCGACCAACATCGACGCTGCCGCGCGATCGATCGAGAGCTTCGACAAGGTGGTCGCGATTGTTGGCGGCAAGTACAAGGGCGGTGATTTCGCCGACCTGGCGGCGCCGCTGCGCGCACACGGCCGCGCCGTGGTCGCGATCGGTGAGGCCCGGCCGCTGGTCAAGGCCGCGCTCGGCGACGTCGTGCCGGTCGTGGAAGCGGGGACTCTCGCCGAGGCGGTGCGGCAGGCGTGGGATCTGGCAGTGCCCGACGGCGTGGTGCTGTTGGCGCCGGCCTGTTCGAGTTTCGACATGTTTCAGGACTACGCCGACCGTGGGCTGCGGTTCAAAGAGGAGGTACAGCGGCTCATCGCCGAGCCGTGAATGTTGTGGGCTTGTCCCGCCGAAGCGCGCAGCGCGTAGGCGGAAGCGGTGAGTAGTCGTCAGCCGGTTGGACGCAATTGAGAGCTGGTCGCTGGGAGCGCAGGCTGCCCCGGTCTGCGAGGCTGGTGTCTCAATTCCCTGAACGACTGGCGACTACTGACTGCTCTCCACCTTCGTCTCGCCGTCGCGCTGTGCGCGAAGGCGGACGTGGCGGACAAGTGAGGTGCAACCCAGTTATCGAGTCGAGTCGGTTGAACTTTAGAGTCCTTCGACCTGGCCAGCGTCGCTCGCGACGCCGGCTTCGCTCAGGGACGCCCCCGGATGGAGGGGGGCGCGCGTATGGCAAGGAAGCTGTCGTCTGACAAGTGGCTGTTCGTGGCGACCCTGGTACTGCTGTGCACCAGTGTGGTCATGGTCTACAGCGCCTCGGCGCTGGTGGCGGCGGAGCGCTTCCAGCAGCCGTACTTGTTCGTGACGCGCCAGATGATGTGGGCAACGGTGGGCGTCGCGGTGCTGTCGATCGTGATGCGCATTGACTACCGCACCTACAAGAACGACAAGCTGATGTGGGCCCTGCTCGGACTGGTCGGGGTGCTGCTGGTGGCCGTCCTGTTTTCGCCGCGGATCAACGGCACCCGTCGCTGGTTCGGGTTCGGCGGCTTTGGCATCCAGCCCTCTGAACTGGCCAAGCTGGCCGCCATCATGTTCACGGCGCTGGTCCTTGAACGCCGCCGCCACCGCATCAACGAAATGGGTTACTCGCTGCTACCGATCGGAGTGGTCGTCGGCAGCATGCTCGCCTTGATCATCTACCAGCCCGATTTCGGTACCGCCGTATCGCTGCTCGCCGTGATCGGCGTGATGGTGTTCGCCGCCGGCTTCAGCTACCGCTACCTGTTTGGCGCGCTGCTGCTGGCCCTGCCGGCGCTCTACGTGATCCTGATGCAGGCCGACTATCGCCGCCGCCGGCTGCTCACCTTCATGGACCCGTGGGCCGATCCCCTGGGCGACGGCTTCCAGATCATCCAGTCGCTGATCGCGGTCGGAACCGGCGGCCTGTTCGGAAAAGGGCTGATGGGCGGCGTGCAGAAGCTGTTCTACCTGCCGGAACCGTTCACCGACTTCATCTTCGCCGTGATCTCTGAAGAGACCGGCCTGATTGGCGCCTCGGTCGTCGTGTTGTGCTTCTGCGTGATCGGCTGGCGAGGGCTACGCACCGCGATGCGCGCGCCTGATGCCTTTGGCGCCTACCTCGCGCTTGGGATCACGATGATGCTGGTGCTGCAGGCGTTCTTCAACATCAGCGTGGTGCTCGGCCTGGTGCCGACCAAGGGCATCCCGTTGCCGCTGGTCAGCAACGGCGGCTCGTCGATGTTGATGAACCTGCTGGCGGTCGGGGTGTTGCTCAACATCTCGCAGCACCAGCAGATGGAGACGGGAGCGGCGTGACCGGTGCGCATCCTGATCGCGGGCGGAGGCACGGGCGGGCATTTGTACCCGGGAATCGCACTGGCGCGCGAGCTGCAGCGCCGCGACCCGTCGGTGCAGGTGACGTTCGTCGGCACCGCGCAGGGCATCGAAGCGCGCGTGGTACCCCGCGAGGGGTTCGAGTTGGATTTGATCCGCGTGGCCGGGTTGAAGGGCAAGAGTCGCGCCGATCGACTGCGTGGTGTCGGGTTGCTGCCGGCGGCTGCGGCCGACGCGTGGCGCGTGATCTCGCAACGGCGACCGGAGGTCGTGGTCGGCGTCGGTGGCTTTGCCTCGGGGCCGGTGCTCGCGCTGGCGTCGCTGCGCGGCTATCCGACGATGCTGCTCGAGCAGAACGCATTGCCGGGGCTCACCAATCGCCTGCTGGCCCGCTTCGTACGGGCGGCGGCGGTGAATTTCGAAGACGCGTTGTCGTATTTCCCCCGCACGGGATTTGTGGCCGGCAACCCCGTGCGGCCGGAGTTCTTCCCGGCGCAGAACGAGGAGGCGAATGAGCAAACGTCACCCTTCGACTCGACCGACGCCGCCAGCAGCGGCGGTCTCGCCCAGGGCAGGGTCCTGATCTTTGGCGGTTCTCAGGGCGCGCACGCGATCAACGTGGCCATGGTGGAGGCAGCGTCGCGGCTGGCAGCCACCGGCGTCCAACTGGCGATCACCCACCAGACCGGCGAGCGCGATCTGGATGTGGTGCGGACCGCGTACGACCGCGCCGGTCTTACGGCCCGAGTCGAAGCCTACATCTTCGAGATCGACCGGGAGATGAAAGCCGCGGATCTGATCGTGTGCCGCGCCGGGGCGACCACCCTGGCGGAACTGGCGGCGTCGGGACGGCCGGCGATTCTGGTGCCGTTGCCGACGGCAACCGACGACCACCAGCGGAAGAACGCTGACGTGTTGGGGCGCGCGGGCGCGGGACTGGTGATCGAGGAGCGCGAACTGAGCGGCAACCGACTGGCAGATGCCATTGCCACCCTGATCGCCGACCCGGCGAGGCGGCAGCAGATGTCGGCGGCCGTGCGCAAGCTGGCGCGACCCGACGCGGCGGCACGAATCGCCGATCGGGTGGAGCTGTTGGGCGGGAGAGCGAGATGACTTGGATGAAGCCGACCGGCCTGCGTCATCGCTGTCATCGGCGGCCCTGGAGTGAGGACGCAATCTGTGTTGGGTAAGACGCGGCGCATTCACTTCATCGGCGTCGGCGGGATCGGCATGAGCGGCATCGCGGAGCTGCTCGCCAACCTCGGCTACGCCGTGTCGGGATCGGATGCGAGGCAATCACCGGTGACGGATCGCCTGGTCTCGCTGGGCGTCACGGTGGCGACGGCCGGGCATGCGGCGGCGAATGTCGGCAACGCCGATGTCGTCGTCTATTCGTCGGCGGTACGGCCCGACAACCCGGAAGTGGCCGAGGCCAAGGCCCGTCGCATTCCGGTGATCCCGCGCGCCGAGATGCTGGCCGAGCTGATGCGGCTGCGGTTCGGCATTGCGGTCGCCGGGGCACACGGCAAGACGAGTACGACCTCGATGATCGCACTGGTGCTGGAGCGGGCGGGGTTGGATCCGACGGCGGTGATTGGCGGGCGGTTGAGCGCGTTTGGCAGCAACGCGCGGCTCGGCCGCGGTGAATACATGGTGGCGGAAGCCGACGAGAGCGACCGCTCGTTCCTGAAGCTGTCGCCGGCAGTGGCGGTGATTACGAATATCGATCGCGAGCATATGGACGCGTACGGCGGGTTCGCCGATTTGCAGCAGGCGTTTGTCGACTTCGCCAACAAGGTGCCGTTCTACGGCGCCGTGGTGGCATGCGGCGACGACGTTGAGCTGTCGCAGGTAGTGCAGCGATTCACCCGCCGCGTGGTGACCTATGGCATCGCCGATGATCCGGCTCTGGCCGGACTGTTCGACGTCACAGCAACTGACGTTGTTCTGGCGGGGTTCGGTTCGCGTTGCACGGTCGTCCAGCGCGACGTGCACACCAGCCGAACCACCGAACTGGGCCAGCTGACGCTGGCCGTGCCTGGATTGCACTCGGTTCGCAACGCGCTGGCGGCCGTCGCGGTCGGCCTGGAACTCGACGTGCCGTTCACCAGGATTGCCTTGGCGCTCGCGGAGTTCCACGGCGCCGAACGCCGCTTTGAACGCCGCGGCATCGTCAACGGCATCAGCGTGGTGGACGACTATGGCCATCACCCCACCGAGATTGCCGCCGTGTTGTCGGCGGCGCGGGCGGCCAAGCCGGCGCGCATTGTGGTTGCCTTTCAACCGCATCGCTACACGCGGACACGCGACCTGATGGCGGAGTTCGGCCAGGCGCTCGCCGCCGCCGACGAAGTGGTGCTCACCGACATCTACGCGGCCAGCGAAGAGCCGATCGCAGGAATCACGGTCGAGGCGCTCGCCGCTGCGGTGAGCACCGGTCGCTCGCAGCCCGCCCGCGTCGTGACGCGACTGGATGATGTGGCGGCAGCGGTGGCGGACCTGGCGCGTCCCGGCGATTTGGTGCTGACCCTGGGTGCCGGTTCGATCGGCGGGTTGGCGACCGCGTTGTTGGCGGAACTCGAACGGCGGCACGGTCCGCGGGAGGCCCAGTAGTGGCGGGAATCCCCAGGTCGTCGAGAGCCACAGGCCGCGCCGAGCATCCGGAAGCACGTCAGGGCGTCAGCGCGCCGGCGATGGCCGCCGCGACCGACAAACGGTTCCGGCGCGCCCACGTCAAGCCGTCGCGCAAGCGCACGGCGACCTCGAAGCAGGTGTGGCTGGCCATTCGCGTCTTGGCCGTTGCCGCAGTGCTTGGCTATGGCGGCTATCGCGGTCTCACGTCGATCGCGCTGGCGCAGACGCTGCAGGTCAGCCATCTCGGCGTGCGCGGGCACCATCGGCTGTCGACCGGCGAGGTGCTGGCACTCGTCGATGGTCTGCGTGGCCAGAACATCCTGACGATCGGGATCGCGGAGTGGCAGCAAAAGCTGCTGGCCTCGCCCTGGGTCGAGAACGCGACGATTCGCCGGGTGCTGCCGGCGACCCTTGAGATCACGATCCACGAGCGCGCGCCGATGGGCATTGGCCGCATTGCCACGTCGCTCTACCTGATTGATGCCAAGGGCGTGATCGTTGACGAATACGGCCCGGCTTACGCGGACATCGACCTGCCGATCATCGACGGCTTGGCGAGCGTGCCGAATGATGGTGGCGCCCTGATCGACGTGGCGCGCACCGAGTTTGCTGGCCGGGTGATCAGTTCGCTGGCGACGCGACCTGAGCTGGCCAGGCGCGTGTCGCAGATCGACGTGACCGATCTGCACGATGCGGTCGTGATTCTCGACGACGACACGGCTCTGTTGCGGCTGGGGGACACGGACTTCGTCGCCCGCCTGCAGCACTACCTCGATCTACAGCCCGCGCTGCGCGAGCGGCTGGCGAGCATCGACTACGTGGATTTACGGTTCGACCAACGGTTGTACGTGCGTCCGGTCAAGGCGCCGGCGCAGGCGAGACGGTAGAGGACGGGGAGGTATCGTGGCACGACAGGAACGCTACGTAGTGGGGCTCGACATCGGCACGACCAAGGTCTGCACCGTGGTCGGCGAGATGCTCGAGGGCGGCGGCGTCGATGTGATTGGCATCGGCATGGCCGAATCGAAGGGCCTCAAGCGCGGGGTGGTCGTCAATCTCGAGGCCGCGGTCGAATCGATCAAGAAGTCGATTGAAGAAGCCGAGTTGATGGCCGGCGTCGAGGTGGGCTCGGTCCACCTGGCGATCAGCGGGCCGCATATCAAGGGCTTCAACAGCCGTGGCGTGGTGGCGGTGGCGGGCAAGAACCGCGAAGTGACGCGCGACGATGTGCGGCGGGCAATCGACGCCGCGCGCGCGGTGTCACTGCCGGCCGGCCGCGAGATTCTGCACGTGCTGCCGCAAGACTTCGTGGTCGACGAGCAAGAGGGCATTGGCGCGCCAGTCGGATTGACCGGCGCCCGGCTCGAAGTCAACGTCCACATCATCACCGGCAGCCAGACCGCGACCCAGAACCTGGTGGCGTGCGTGAACCGCGCCGGGGTTGAGGTGATTGACACGGTCATTGGGCAGCTCGCCGCGTCAGAGACCGTGCTGACGCCAGACGAGAAGGAACTGGGCGTCGCCGTCGTCGACATCGGCGGCGGTACCGCCGACCTGGCCATCTTCGAGCGCGGCAGCCTCTGGCACACCGCGGTGATCGCCGTCGGTGGCGATCACTTTACCAACGACATCGCCGTCGGTTTGCGTACGCCGATTCCAGATGCCGAGAAGGTCAAGCGGCGTGCGGGCTGTGCGCTGTCGTCGATGGTGGAAGAAGACGAGACCATCGAGGTGGCCAGTGTCGGCGGCCGGCGGCCGCGGGTGATGGCGCGCCGCATCCTGTCCGATATTCTGCAGCCCCGCGCCGAAGAAATGTTCCACCTGATCTGGGACGAGATCAGCAGGGTGGGCTACGAGAAGTCGCTCAACTCGGGACTGGTGCTGGCCGGCGGCGGCGCCCAGCTCGAAGGCATGTCCGAGATTGCCGAGCAGATTTTCGACCTGCCGATTCGGCGCGGCACCCCAGCGGGCGTCGGCGGTCTGGCCGATCACGTCAGCAATCCGGCATTCGCGACCGCGGTTGGCCTGGTGCTCTACGCCGCGCGACACCGTGGGCCGGCGGCCAGCACCAGCGGCGGCGGCGCTCTCACGCGCGTGATGGGGCGGCTGCGGACGGTGTTTCGGGAGTTCTTCTAGACCGATTTCGCGATCTGGTGAACTGGTGATTTGGTGATTTGGGCCAGGGATTTGGGATTCCCGGATTTCGGGATTCAACGATTTGACGACGCGTAACGACATAGACGGAGGAGGCAAGATGGCGGACCAGGACGGCTTCGAGGCGCTGCGGCTCACGCTCGATGAGGAAGCGCGCATGGGCGCGCGGATCAAAGTGGTAGGCGTTGGCGGCGGTGGTAGCAATGCCGTGTCGCGAATGGTGCAGGCTGGCATCTCGGGCGTGGAATTCATGGTGGTCAATACCGATGCCCAGGCCCTCAAGACCAATCCGGCGCCGGTCAAGATCCAGATCGGCGGCAAGCTCACCAAGGGGCTGGGCGCCGGTGCGGATCCGAACGTTGGACGGCAGGCCGCACTCGAGGACACCGACGCCCTGATCCAGGCCCTGTCGGGTGCCGACATGGTGTTCGTGACCACCGGTCTCGGCGGCGGCACGGGCACCGGCGCGGCTCCGGTCATTGCCAGCCTGGCCACCGAGCTCGGGGCGCTCACCATTGCGGTGGTGACCAAGCCGTTCAAGTTCGAGGGCAAGAAGCGGTTCCGCCAGGCCGAAACCGGCCTCGACGCGCTGCGCGATGCCGTCGACACGGTCATCACCATCCCCAACGAGCGCCTGCTCTCGGTGATCGCACGCGACACGTCGATGCTCGATGCCTTCGTCACCGCGGACGACGTGCTGCGGCAGGCGATCCAGGGCATTTCGGATCTCATCCTGGTGCCGGGCCTGATCAACCTCGACTTTGCCGACGTCAAGACCATCATGTCGGGCATGGGTGTAGCGATGATGGGCACGGCCACGGCGGAGGGCCCCTCGCGGGCTGTCGACGCCGCCAACCGCGCCATCTCGAGTCCGCTGCTCGAAGACGCGTCGGTTCGCGGCGCGCGCGGCGTGATCATCAACGTGACGGGTGGACCCGACATGTCGCTGATGGAAGTGAACGAAGCGCTGACCATCATCCAGGAGTCGGCGCACGAAGATGCCAACATCATCTTCGGCGCGGTCGTCGACAAGGCGCTGACCAACAAGGTGAAGATCACCGTGATCGCCACGGGCTTCGACCATGTCCGGTCCGAGCGGTCGCCGCTTCATGCCCCGATGCAGACGCCGGTCGACATGTCGGCCTATTCGCAGCCGATTCGGGTTGATACCTCCTCGATCGTGCAGCCGCGCGCTTCGATTGTGCGCCGGCCGGCGCTGGACTTGCCGGTGGTGTCGGCGCGCCCGATCGCCGTGGGCCAGAACGGCGGCGATATGCCGCTGTCGGAGCCGGACGGGCTTCCCGGCGAATTCGACCTCAACCTCGACCTTGACGTGCCTGCCTTCCTCCGCCGGAGCGAAGGGTAGGCCTGATACAGTAGGCAGATCCAAGGGAGCCGCGAGCGCTGTCGCCGTAACGACAGCTCGACGACTCCCTTCTTTCCAAATGAAGCCGAGACAACAACGCGAGATCGCACAGGAAATCCTTTCCAAAGAAGTTGGCTACGTGCGCAAGCCGCACGCCAATCGGCTACGGGTCGCCTTGATCTTCCCCAATACCTATTTCGTGGGGATGTCCAATCTTGGCTTCCAGACCATCTATCGCCTGTTCAACGATCAACCCGACATCGTGTGCGAGCGCGCGTTCCTGCCGCCCAAGCAGGAGTTGGCTGCCCTCCGCGAAGCCGGCACCCGCATCGTCACCATCGAGTCGCAGACGCCGGTGGCCGACTTCGACGTCATCGCCTTTTCGGTGTCGTTCGAGTGGGACTACACCAACGTCCTCACCATGTTGCGGCTGGCCGGCGTGCCGCTACGCGCGGCCGACCGTGACTATACGCATCCGCTGGTCGTGATCGGCGGCGCGGTGACCTTCGTCAATCCCGAACCGCTGGCGTTGTTCGCCGACGTGATCGCGGCAGGCGAGGGCGAAGCGCTGGTGCCCGCGCTGGTTGATGCCATGTCGACCTCGTCGCGCAGCGAGCAACTGAAGCGGCTGGCTCAAGCTCGCGGCTACTACATCCCGTCGTTCTATGACGTCGAGTACGCTCTCGACGGCACCATCGTCCGGTACGTGCCTCGCGAAGGCACCGGTGCCCCGTCGGTGGTCAGAAAAGCGGCCCTCAAGACCACCGAGGCGGTCGACCCGCCCTCGACCACGATTTTCACGCCCGACACCGAGTTCGGCTCGCGCTTCCTGATCGAGGTCGTGCGCGGCTGCGCCAACCTGTGCCGGTTCTGCTGGGCCGGCTACAACTACCTGCCCGTTCGTGCGTTCCCGACCGAGCGCATTCTGGCGCTGGCCCAGGCCGCCCGCGCCCATTCGTCGAAGGCTGGGCTGGTGTCGATTGCGCTGTGCGATCACCCCGACATCGAGCACATCCTGCGCAGCCTGCGCGACATGGGCTATTCGATCAGCCCGGCCTCGCTGCGCCTGGACGACCTGACGCCGACGATTGTGTCGCTACTCAAAGAGAGCGGCGAGCGCACGCTGACGATCGCACCCGAGACTGGATCCGATCGGCTCCGCCGTGTCATCAACAAGACGGTGACCAACGCCGAGATTCTCGACAGCGCCGAACTGATCTTTTCGAGCGGCATCGAGAGCCTGAAGCTCTATTACATGATCGGCCTGCCCACCGAAGACGATGACGACCTGGTGGCGATTCGCGATCTGACCCTGCAGATGCACGAAATCATGCTCAAGCACGCCCGTCCCCGCGGTCGCATTGGCCGCATTGTCGCCAGCGTGAACCCGCTGGTGCCGAAGCCAGGCACCGCCTATCAGTGGCTGCCGATGGAGCGCACCGACGTGATCGAGGCCAAGATGAAGCGCCTGCGCGCCCTGGTCGCGGACGTCGACAACGTCTACTTCAACATCAAGAGCGAGCGCCACTCGTACTACCAGGCCCTGCTCTCGCTCGGAGACCGGCGCATTGCGCCGGCCATCGAGAACGCTGAGGCGAACGGTGGACAGTGGCGGCGAGCGCTGGCAGACGCCGGCCTCGATGGCGACTTCTACATCTACCGCGATCGCTCGCACGACGCCGTGCTGCCCTGGAACATCATCGACGGCGGCATGAAAGAGCCGTTCTTCCGCGCCGAGTTCGAGAAGAGCACCCGGGCCGAGTGGACGCTGCCAGCCAAGCGCGCCAAGGAGAACGCGCGCCTGCTCCCGGTGCTCACCTGATGATTCGGCACGACAGCCACCGTCGATGCGGCGCCTTTCAACTGGCGATGGCGGCCTGGGTTTCGTACTCCGAGTACGCCTGTAGCACCAGGTCGCGCACCTTGTCCTGCGCGTTCTGGTCGGACACCGGACGCAGCAGCGAGAAGCTGCGCCGCTCGCCGTTGACCGAATAGGTGCGGGCGGGGAAGGTGACGTTGCGGCCGACACCGGTGCGCCGCTCCCACACCGCGAACCCGAGCAGCCTGAGCCCCTGCAACTCGCCATCGTTGAAATGCACTTCGGCGTCAGCCAGCTTCCCTGACGGCGTTCCTTTTTCGTTCGGCATGATCTTGACCAACATGATTGTCTCCAGTCCACGGGACCAGGTGCGCGGTCGGTCGCCTGCCGGCGATCTCCGCGCCTGTCCCGTCTCGTTACGTGGCATCACCGCAGAACATCTATCAAGGGCGATGCCATGGCGAAACCGGCGAAAATCGGCCAGTTCTCGAACCACGGGATTTGACGCTGCCAACTGCAGTTGCGCCGGGATTGCGGTGCAGTGATGGACCTGCCGATTCCGGATCCCGCATTTCGTTGGACCATCGAGCCTTGGGGGCCCGCGCTGCGTTGCGAGCCGCTCGAGGCGGTTGCGCAACACGCGTTTACGTCGAAGCAACTGCGGTTACCAGACCCGGATGGTTGGGCAGCGGCCGCCGCTTCGCTGGGGGCATCGCCCGATCGCGTCAGGCGCGTGAAGCAGGTGCATGGCAATGTCGTTCGTGTGCTGAAGCGCGGAGAGACCACGGACGAAGATGCTGACGCCAGGCCCGACGGTGATGCCGTGGTGGCAAACGTGCCCGGGCTGGTGCTGGCGGTTCTCGTGGCTGACTGCGTCCCCATTGTCGTGGCCGACCGTCGCGGCGGCGCGGCGGGTGCCATTCACGCCGGCTGGCGCGGCACCTGCGCGCAGGTTGGGCCGACGGCCATCGAGAGCATGCGCCGGCATTTCGGCACCGAGCCAACGGACCTGGTGGCGGCGATCGGCCCCAGCATCGGGCCGGAAGACTACGAAGTGGGCGACGCGTTGATCGAGGCGTTCCAGCAGGCCGGGCATCGCGCCGGTGATGTTGCACGTTGGTTCAGGCGTCGCGACGGGCGCTTGCTGCTCGACCTGTGGTCCGCCAATCGCGACCAGCTGATCGACGCCGGCGTTCCGGCGGACCAGATCTTCACGTGCGGCCTCAGCACGCTGGCACACACGGAAGTGTTCGATTCCTTCCGTTCGGCCGGCGAGCGGGCGGGCCGAATGGCCGCAGTGATCGCAGTTCCGTTGTAATGTGAGAAATCACACCGCCATGTCGCGCCAAGCTGAAGCCACGTCCATTCTCCAGACCTACGCCCTCGCCTCCGGCGGCGCCGGACTCTTCACCGCTCCGTTCCTGGGCATGGCGGCCATTACAGCCCTGCATTTGTCGCTGATCCGCGACTTGTCCGGACTCTACGAGGTCGAGTTCTCGAAGGACACGGCTCGCGGCACCCTGCTCGCGCTGGGTGCGGCGTTTGTGCCGGGCTGGTTGGGATTCGGAATTCAGCGGTCCATTCTCGAGAAGCTCCCGCTGATGACCGGTGGAGTGGGCTGGCTGGTGTCGGCCGGGTTCTCAGCCGCCGTCACCTACGGGCTCGGCAAGACGTTGATCGATCACTTCGAATCGGGCGGCACGCTCGAGAACTTCGACGTCTCGCAGATGCACAGCGCCATCCGGCATGTGTTCGCGCAGGCGCGGAACATCGTCCACGACAAACTGATCGGCTAATCGCGTCAGCGTCTGGCGATCGGGCGGCGGAACACGGCGACAGGTAGCACCGCGTCGGAAACCCAACAGGAGACCAGGAGACCAAGAGAAGCAGTTTCTTCTGGCCTTCTGACCTCCTGTGAGGGCCTCTTGTGAACGACTAGAACTCGAGGCGCGCGCCGATCTGCGCCTTTCTCGGCGAATAGCTGGTGCTGTAGGCGGTCAACAGCAGGAACTGCGCTGAGGCCTGATTGCCGGTCGGGTTGGCGAAGTTCGTGCGGTTGGTCAGGTTGAACAGATCCGCCGAGAGCTCCAGCTTGCGCCGGCCACCCACCTTGAGGGCGTAGCCGACGCGCATGTCGAGACCGAAGAAGCCGGGACCGTAGGCGCCGTTGCGCTCGGCGGTGTAGTTGGTCACTTCAAAGGCATTGGTGCCGGTCCCTTTGTACTCGCCAGCCGGCAGCGGTTCGGCCTGGACGCCGTTGAGGTCGGGATCGACGTTCTGATTGATCAGGCTGAAGGGACGGCCGCTGATGGCGCGGGCGACCCAGCTCAGGTTCAAGCCGCCGGTCTTCGGGATCAGCGCCGTGCCGCTGACCGTGAAGTTGTGGCGGTTGTCGAAGTCGGTCGGGCCCTCGTTCAGGTTCAGGCGGAGGTCATCGCGCAGTTGAAAGCCGCTCTGCGGTGCGCCGTTGCCCGAGGTGTTGCCGTTCGACCTGGCGAGGGTGTAGGAGACCTGCGTGCTGTAGTTGTTGCTGAAGCGCTTTTTCACCTGCAGCATCAGCGCGTTGTAATCGAGCTCGCCGACGTTGACGTACTGGATCACGTTGGTGGTGAACGGCGTGAATCCCGGGTACTTGCCGGCCAGTTCGGCGACGGCCGCCGTCAGGTCGGCGCTCGAGACGCGGGTCAGCGTTGACGCCGCGACCGTTGGGGTCGAGCGCACCTGCGGATTGAGCACGCGCTGCATCAGCAGGTCGCGTCCGCGCGAGAAGACGTAGTCGGCGCTGACGCTAAGTTCGGCCAGCAGCTGGCGCTCGTAGCCGATGCTGACTTCGTCCGTGTAGGGCGTGCGGCGATCCGCGTTGTCCCAGGTGGCGCCGGTGTTGCGCAGGCGCTGACCGCCGGGATACAGCTGGTTCAGCAGCGCGCGGTTGATGACCGGGCCGTTAACCAGGAACGGATCGGTCGGCAGCTGGCCGTTGCGGGGGCCGTTGTCGGCCGCCGCGGTCGGGAAGTTGACCAGGAACGAGCTGGTGAACGGCGTGCCCGTGTAAAGGCCGCCGATCACCTCGAAGTGAGTTTTGTCGTAGAACCGGCCGACGCCGATGCGGACCACGCTCTTGCCACCGATGTCGTAGGTGAAGCCAAGGCGCGGCGCGAAGTTGTTCTTGTCGACGGGGTGCTGGTCGACCAGCGGGTCGTCGTCTTCATCGGGGAACGGGATCAGTTCGACGTCGTAGCGGGCGCCGAGGTTGAGGGTGACGTTGTTGCCGAGACGCCACTTGTCCTGGACGAACCCCGACATGTAGTGCGCCTTCTGATCGAACACGTTCGGTCCGCCGACGCGCACCGTCAGGCGATCCGGATAAGTCGACGGCACCGAGGGGTTGAACACGACGTTGCTGCGGCCGAATGAGAAGGAGCCGTTCAGGTTGCCATCGTTGGTGTTGTAGGCGTTCGAGTAGGAGTACTGCGCGCCCAGCTTCAGGTCGTGATCGCCGCCGCGGCCGGGAATGAACCAGGCGAGGGTGTTCTCGATCTGGATGCCGTCGTTGATGCGTGACGAAGCGGTGTTGCTCTGCTGGTCGGTGTAGTCCTGGAACTGCAACGTGACCGGGCACTGGGTCATGTCGCGGCCGTTGGTGTTGAAGCAGTTGTTGGCGAAGGTCACGTTCTCGCGGGTCCAGCTGAGGCGGACGGTGTTGACCTTGGTGTTCGACAGCACCATGTTCAGGCTACCCGCTACCGTCTGGTCGACGTCCGACTCCTCGCGGTTGGCTGCCGGCGTGACGGCGCCAATGATCTGGTTCACCTGCGGCGACGCCTCACGCAGCCAGCGCACGCTGTAGGTGGTGCTGTTGTTGATCTGGTGGTCGCCGCGGATGATGGTGTTCCAGACCCGGTCGGCCGTCACCTGGGTGCCGTTGAACTCCGGGCGCGCCGGGATGTTGATCGCGTTCGGCCGGTCGATCGAGAACCGCTCCAGACTGCCGAAGAAGTGCACCTTGTTCTTCACGATCGGTCCGCCGTAGGTGCCGCCCCAGCGCTGGTACTTGGTTTCCGGCTTCGGCAGGTTGCTCTGCCGGGCGAAGAAATGGTTGGTCGTCAGGTCGGTGTTCTGGAGGAACCCAAACGCCACCCCGCGGAAGTTGTTGGTGCCGGCTTTGGTGACGGCGTTGACGACCGCGCCAGAGGTGCGGCCGTACTGCGCGTCGTACTGGCCGGTGATCACCTGGAACTCCTGGATTGCCTCGATCGGGGTGCGCGCCTGCGAGCCCGCCCGCTGCCCGATCACATCGTCGTTGTTGTTGCCGCCGTCGAGCAAGAAGTTGTTGTTGCGGGGATCCTGGCCGTTGACCGAGATCGAATCACTGCCGAACGATTCGGTGCTGACCGACGGGACAATGCCGGGCAGCAGGCCGACAAAGCCGATGAAGTTGCCGTTGACGCTGGGCAGTTTCACCAGCGTGTCGCTGGTGATGTTGCCGCCCAGTTCCTTCGACGTGAGGTCAACGATCGGCGAGACCGCTGTGACGTTGACGGTTTCTTCGAGTCCGCCCACTGACATGGTGACGTCAATGCTGGTGGTCTTGCCGACCTCGAGGCGCAGCTCCTGGCGGTCGAACTTCTTGAACCCTTGTAGCTCCGCGGTCGCGCGATAGGTGCCGGGTACCAAGCCGCTGGCGATGAACGTGCCGTCGGCGCTCGAGACGGTCTCGCGGAACATACCGGTCGCCTGATTGGTGACCGTGACGGCGACGCCGGGAAGCACCGCGCCCTGCTCGTCAACGACCCGGCCGCGCAGTTCAGAGGTGCCTTGCTGGGCCGCCACGACCGCCGCGGCTGACAGCAACAGCACGATCAACCCACTCACGACTCGTGACTTCATACTGACCTCCAGGAACAAGAACAGAACAAACAAGAAACAGACAGGGTCGAACTAGCGCACGCCGATGCCGTGGATCTTGCCACGCCCGGCGATGCGCCGAGCGACAGGAACCGATCGATCTGCGCCAGGCAGCGCTCGGCAGGCATCTTCGACGGGCTTTGATGCTGGCGTAGGCCCGATCGACCTGGGAGGTGTCAGCCAGAATGCGGGCAGTATACAGCTGGGATCAGGCTTGGTTTGTCGAGGTAGCCGCAGGAGCCGTGCAGATCCTTCATGTGCAGCGGCTTCAGGCCCTCGTTCTTGACCTTGTCGTTGCCGCGCATTTGATCGACCAGCAGCGGTCGGCCGCGACTTCCCGCCGATGAGTAGACGTACGCGCGCATTCGCGTGGCACGATGGACGACATGCAGAAGGCGATGGTCGTGTTCAAGCAGGTGCTCGGCTAGCCCTGAGTAGGGCGGTCATTGGCCGATCGCCGAAGCGCATCATTCGCAAGCGGGGTATGATCCGCCCGCGAGATGTCGCTCACCACCGGTTCCCGCATCGGCCCCTACGAAATCTCCGCCCAGATCGGTGTCGGCGGCATGGGGGAAGTCTATCGCGCCGTCGATGCCAACCTGGGGCGCGCGGTCGCCATCAAAGTGCTCCCCGAGGCGATGGCGCACGACGCCGAACGCATGGCGCGCTTCGAGCGCGAAGCCAAGACCCTGGCGTCGCTGAACCATCCCAACATCGCCCAAGTCTTCGGGCTCGAGCGGAGCGGCCCCGCGGGGGCGCAGATACAGGCGCTCGTCATGGAGCTGGTCGAAGGGCCGACCCTGGCCGATCGCATTGCCGCCGGACCGATCCCGCTCGACGAAGCCGTGCCCATCGCCATCCAGATCGCCGAGGCGCTCGAAAGCGCGCACGACCTCGGCATCGTGCATCGCGATCTCAAGCCGGCCAACGTCAAGGTGCGGGTCGATGGCACGGTCAAGGTGCTCGACTTTGGTCTGGCGAAGGCGATGGATTGGGCTGGTGAGGCGGGTGGGGCGAACCTTGCCAACTCGCCGACGATCGCGAGTCCCGCGATGACGCAGGCGGGGATCATTCTCGGCACTGCGGCCTATATGAGTCCCGAGCAGGCGAAAGGCCGCAGCGTCGATCGGCGTGCCGACGTCTGGGCGTTCGGGTGCGTGCTGTTTGAGATGCTGAGCGGCACGCGCGCGTTTGCGGGCGAAGACATCAGCGACGTGTTGGTGTCGGTGATGCGTGATGAACCGGCGTGGCTGAAACTCCCGCCGTCAACGCCCGCGCACATCACGTCGCTACTCAAGCGATGCCTACAGAAGGATCCCAAGAAGCGGTTGCCGCACATTGGCGTCGCTCGTCTAGACCTGGTGGAGGAAGGGCCGCCAGCTGTTGAGCGGACGGCGCTTGCTTCCAGCCCGCGCAGGCGAGTAGCTGAGCGCACCGCATTTGCGTTGGTCGGTGCAGCAATCGTCGCTGCCATCTGGCTGGGCCTTCGTCCGACGACGCCAGTGGTTGCGCCCGCGAGAGAGTTTCGTTTCGAGATCGCCGCGCCTCTGGGAGGAATGCTCTCGGGCGCCGGTGGCGTGCCGAGGTTTGCCGTCTCTCCCGACGGCACGGCCGTGGTCTATCAGGCCTCGGCCGCAGGTGAGTTGGCTCGGCTGTGGTTGCGCCGGCTCGACAGCACTGAGAGCCGGCCCCTTGAGAGGTCGGTAACCGGTTACACCGGCGGCGATAGGTCGGCGCAGCAACCGTTCTGGTCACCGGACGGCCGACGCATCGCATACTTCGACGAGGAATTGCGCAAGCTCAAGACGCTTGATCTCCAGACCGGCGAAACGCAGTCGCTCGGCGACGTGCCTGGCAACCAGATGAGCGGATCCTGGAGCGCCGACGTCATCCTGTTGTCATCCGCAGCCACCAACGGCGTTCAGAGAATCTCGGCAAACGGTGGTGCAGTCACGCAGGTCACGCAGGTTGCGGGCGACGAAATTCACGTGTGGCCGGACTTTCTTGCAGACGGCAAACACTTCGTCTATTTCTCGGCGAGCCCGAACAACTCAGGAATCTATGTCGCCTCGATCGACGGAGGCGAGCCGAAGCGTCTTGTTGGGTCGACCGGCATGGGACGGTTCGCACCGCCGAATCAACTCCTGTATGTGCGAGGAGATGCGTTGGTGACGCAGACCCTCGATCTCGATCGGCTGGAGCTCACCGGAGAGCCGGTCGTGGTGTCCGACGCCATCATGCGTACCCCCGCTGGTCGAGTGGCCGTGTCGGCGTCACGCGATGGGACACTGGTCTTCGCGGCCGGCGGATTCGCGGCAGATGTATCGGAAATGGTCTGGATGGACCGGACCGGACGCGTTGATGCCACGGTGCCACCTATTCCCTTTTCTGGTAGTGGCCTCCGGTTGTCACCCGATGGCAAGACGCTGTCGTACCTGCGCGCCACCGGGACCTCCGTGGAAATCTGGCTGTACGACATCGTCCGGCAGATACCCACACGTCTCTCCTCGGATGGCATTACTTTGGATTCCAGCCCGGCGTTTTCGGCTGACGGACGGCAGGTTCTGTTTCGCCGGAAGCTCGCCGATGGTGTCACCACCATTTACCAGCAGCCGGTGTCTGGCGCATCGCCGGGTGGCGTGATCCTCAAGACCGACCAGTCCGACTTTGCGTTGCCGCACGAGGTGTCGTCGGACGGACGGTTTCTTCTGTACTCAGCCACTCGCCGGTTGAGGCGCGGCTTGTGGCTTTATCCACTTGCAGCCACCGCCGCCCCTACGCCCTACCTTGAAACGGGTGGGACGCAGTCTGGGCCTGGGGCGTTGTCTCCAGACGGTCACTTCCTGGCTCATGTGGCTGGCCAGGGTACCGCCCAGCAAGTGTTTGTTCAGACGTTCCCTGACCCGTCTTTGGGCCGGTGGCCGCTTTCTGGCCCCGGCGCTGGCTTCCCCCGGTGGCCACGTACCTCGGTGGACACCCAAAACCGGCAATTAATCGACACTTCAAAACCGGCAATTAACTGACGACGCCCGAGACGTTGACGCCAGCGGGGAACCCGTGTTCCTACGCAGGCATGGGACACGTCTTGGACGCACACGAACGGCAACGGATCTCTGCACTGGGTCGCCTGGGTTGGACGCTGACGCGCATTCAGCAGGCCACGGGCAGTCGGCGCGAAACGGTCAGCGCGTACCTGAAGGCGGCGGGTATTCCGGTCCGCGGTCGTGGACGGCCAGGCGAAGCCCAGGCAAAACCGGCAATTTCGCCGGCGGTGTCCACCGACGCCCCGGCCACACCGGCCCCCACGCGTGGGGTGTCCACCGACGCGGTGGCGCCCGTCCCCGCGCGGGCGCCGAGCGCGAGCGCGTGCGAGATCTATCGCGAGGTCATTACCGAGGCGCTGGGCCGCGGCCGCAATGCGACGGCGATTTGGCAGGACTTGGTGGATGACCACGGCTGTACCGCTCAATACGCGAGTGTGCGGCGGTTTGTCGTGCAGCTCCGCGCCGCCACCCCGGTCGACGCGCGCGTGGTCATCACGACGGCACCCGGGGAAGAAGGCCAGGTCGACTACGGCGAAGGGCCGATGGTGCGCGACGCCGCCACGGGCAAATATCGACGGACCCGGCTCTTCGTCTTCACGCTGGCCTGCTCGCGCAAGTCCGTGCGCTTCCTCGTGTGGCGCTCGAGCGCGCAGGTCTGGGCGGAGCTGCACGAACGGGCGTTTCGTCAATTGGGCGGCACGGTCAAGACCGTCGTCCTCGACAACCTCCGCGAGGGCGTGCTCAAGCCGGACATCTACGATCCCGCGCTCAATCCCCTCTATCGCGATGTGCTGGCGCACTACGGCGTGGTCGCCCTGCCGTGTCGTGTGCGGGATCCCGATCGCAAAGGCAAGGTCGAAGCCGGCGTCGGCCACGCGCAGCAGGCGCTGAAAGGTCTGCGCTTCGAGACGCTGGCGGACGCGCAAGCGTACTTGGATCGCTGGGAGACCCGGTGGGCAGACACGCGCATCCACGGCACCACGAAGCGCCAGGTCAGTGTGATGTTTGCCGACGAGCGCCCGGCCCTCGGGCCGCTGCCGCTCGAACCGTTTCGCTATTACCGCTTTGGCGAACGCACGGTGCATCTCGATGGGTGCGTCGAGGTCGAGGCGGCGTACTACGGCGCCCCGCCCGGCTGGATCGGCCAGCGCGTGCAGGTGCAGTGGAACGATCTCCATGTGCGCCTGGTCGCGCCGACGACCGGCCAGCTCCTGCGTGAACATCTCCGTGCTCCGCGGGGCTGGCATCGCATCGAGGAGATGGATCGGCCGACGCGCACCCCGCCCACGACGCTGGCCCTGCTCACGCGCGCGGGCACGGCCGGGCCGCACATCGGCACGGTCTGTCGCCACATCCAGGCGCACGCCGGCGCGCATGGCGTGCGGCAGATCTTGGGCGTCCTCGCGCTCGCCAAGAAGCACGGCGTGGCGGTGGTCGACGACGCCGCGAAAGCCGCGATCGACATTGGCGTGCTGACGTATCGCTTCGTCCGCAAGTACGTCGAGCGTCGCCCGCCCGTGCCCCTCAC